>CAFBNF010000019.1_pt1 | contig 13591 bp, 11 predicted proteins | sample 7269191 | NCBI WGS metagenome assembly CAFBNF01 (sample SAMEA6814086, study PRJEB35770) | freshwater metagenome | biome: Freshwater; feature: Freshwater reservoir; material: water | place: Czech Republic | collected 2017-05-23 | depth 30m m | reverse complement strand
GCCGCGCCGGTGATCTGGGCCTTCGTCGCGCTGAGCCTGCCGTTCACCCTGCTCGTCGGGCAGTCCTCGTCCTCGGGTGACGATGCTCCGAGAATCCTGCTGGGGATCAGCGCCTCGGCTCTGATCGCTGGGCTCCTGCTCCTCCTGCGCGTTGGACTGCGCCTTCACGATGCCGGTGGCCCAAGCCCCGTCGTGGCCTTCCTGGTGTATCTGGCCGCGGGCATGACCCGAGCAGCTCTCGTCACGGGTGCCAGCGCCGTCAGCGAGGGCACTTTCGGCCAGGTTCAGATGCCAGGAGAGGCCCCGCCGCTGATCCGGGTAGTCACCGGAGGAATGGCCACGGTGCTCGTGATGACGGTCGTCGAGGTTGTGACGGCCCAGGGCGCGCGCCACCGAGCGACCGTCGACTCGCTGAGGTCAACCCGTGAGCGCCTTGTCGCGCTGGCAGCCACCATGTCAGAGCGGGTGAAGGCGGCCGAGACGGAACTCGCCCGTGAGACCGCCGTGGTGCTGGGCCCCACGATGAAGGTCCTGCTGGAAAGACTGTCTGACCTGGCTCAGTCCGACCCCGAGCAGTCGCAGACCGCAGGGGAGCTCACCCGCGTCATCTCCGAGGTGGTCCGACCCCTGAGTCACAGGCTCGCAACCCCCCCAGAGCCGCCAGTGGTGAAGCAACTCCCCATGAGCGCGCTATCTGGCGCAGCAGCGCTGGCAGACGGCGACGTGCGCAACGCACTGCGCCCAGCCGTCCTGGTGGCCCTCTGCGAGTTGATGTCACTCGTCATCCTGGTTCTCGGAAGCGGCGACGCACGGCTGTACGTGATCTCGTTCGTGGGCACCGTGACCGCGTGGGTGGCGCTGCAGCTTCTGGTTGCCGTGAGGCCCCGCAGTTGGGGGCTGGGCTCGATTCTGACGGACCTGCTGGTGCTGGGCGTCGTCTACCTGGGCGTGTTCACAGCCGCGCACCGGATGTTCAGCCAGTCGGCCGCGCTGCTGCTCAGCGGCAGCCTCATCCTGCTCAGCCTGCTGCTGCGCGTCAGCCTGCTCGGCGGCCTTACGGCCCTCGTCTTCCTGGCCATCAGGCGTCGGCGTCTCGAGGAGCAGCTGGCGACCGCAAACGTTGAGCTCGAGGAGACCATCGCCGCCTTCAGGCGACAGGTCTGGCTGATCCGACGTCGCATGGCACTGGCGCTGCACGGATCGCTCCAGTCGGCGCTCACCTCGTCGGCGCTCCTGCTCAGTCGCGAGAACTGGACGCCGACCGACCTCTCGAGCGCCCGAGACCGGATCGAGCTGGCACTCGCCCAGCTCGACCCGGAGCTGCAGTCCGAGGCCGACCTTGAGCTCTCGCTCACCGAGCTGGTGCTGCTGTGGCGCGGGACGGTCGAGATCACCGCCACGATCAGCGCGGGGGCGCATGACCGGCTGAGCTCTGAGGTGGGCCTGACCACCGCCGCCCAAGAGATCGTCCGCGAGGCCGTGAGCAACTCGGTGCGGCACGGGGCCGCATCAGCTGTGGACGTCCAGGTCGAGATCGTCGAGCGCGAGGTCCTGCGCGTCGTGGTGACCGACAACGGCCGGGGGGTTCCTGACGATCGCTCTCGAGGGCTCGGCTCGCGGCTGCTCGACGAGGTCACGATTCGCTGGACCCTGAGCTGCGCCGGAAACGGGTCTGTGCTGGTTGCTGACCTGTCCTGACGCTGTCCGGCAGCCGCACGTCAGCTCACCGCGTTCCACATCACTCTGGGGATTGGCACCCAGGCGCCTGGCATTGCTCGAGCCTGATGACGACGTCGCGGCCGTGTGACGTGGTCCCGAGCATCATCAACTGCGACCGAGAACCCGTGGCCTCTCACTGTTGACGCCTCTTGTCACGTGTTGTATACATTGTCTACGCGGAGCGACGGCCGGGTACTCTCGAAGCGCTGCATAGTAACAAGTTCAGCGAGTTGTATGTATGCAAAGTTCCTGAGTTGTCCGCCTCCTGATGGCTGGCGAGCGAAGTGGAAGTCGGGTGGGACGCTCACTCCCCACTGCAATGCGAGCCACCCCCGACGACCGAGAAGCGGAATCCATGAGTCAATCCCTTCATCGAAGGAGCTCAAGAAATGGCTAACAACGCTGGCACTTCAGGCGCAACCGACTACGTGGCCGCTTTCACGCCCACTTTCGACATCGATTCGCAAGACGCGTGCTTGGTGCTCGTCGACCTCCAGTACGCCACCGGTAGTCCTGACCACGGGCTAGGCGCGAAGCTCGCCCGCGAGGGCAGGGCGGCCGAATCCGTCTATCGATTCGAGCGAATCGCGAGCACGGTGCTTCCCAATGTTCAGAGGCTGTTGGAGGCGTTCAGGGAGAAGAACCTCCGGGTGCTGTACTTCACGTACGGGGCCGAGACTCAGGACTACTCCGACCTCGGGCCGATGATGAAGGAACTCTGCCGAGGAACCCTCAATCGAGTGGGTACCCGCGAGCACGAGATCATCGACGAGATCAAGCCGGTCGGAGACGAGCGCGTCGTGAACAAGCTCACGCCGAGTGGATTCACCGCCTCGCCTGCCGACCTGATCCTCCGTGCCTACAACACCAACACCCTGATCTTCGCCGGCGTGTCGACCAACATGTGCGTCGAGCACACCCTGCGCGATGCCGCTGACCGGGGCTACCAGTGCATTCTGGTGGAAGATGCGTGCGGAGCTGATTCCCAGGAGATGCACGACGCGACGCTGCGGGTCATTCCGCGCCTCTACGGGCAGGTGTTGAGCACTGATGACGTGCTCGCGGCCATTGCAGGGGCCTAGTCAGCCAACCCAAGGTTGGGCAAGCCATTCCAGGTTCGGAACCAACACGAGGAGAGAGTGCCTTGATTTTCCCTGAGTCCGTTGAAATCGTGGAAGTGTCGCCTCGAGATGGCCTCCAGAGCCTCAGCAAGGTGTACACCACCGACCAGAAGGTGGGCCTCGTCGAGCACCTCCTGGCAGCGGGGCTGCAACGCATTGAAGTCACCAGTTTCGTGCGGCCAGACGTGATCCCTGCGCTGGCCGATGCCGAGGATCTCTTCCGTCGACTCCCCGACCCCGGATCGTGCACCTACCGGGCCCTCGTGCCCAACCGTAAGGGCGCCCAACGGGCGGCGGACGTCGGACTGCGCGAGGTGGTCGGTCTCATTTGCGTGAGCGAGGCCTACAACCTGAAGAACCAGAACATGAGCGTCGACCGGAACGTCGAAGTGATCGGGGAGATCGTTGAGGTGGCTGCCACCTCAGACGTGCACGTGGTGGTGGCGGTTGCCATGACGATGTTCTGCGCCTACGAGGGTGATATCCCGCTCGAGCGGAGCATGGCACTCATCGGCCGAATCGTTGACCTCGGAGTAGACGAGATCTATGTGGCGACCAGTGCCGGTGCCGACGGACCGCGCAAGGTCTTCGAGTTGTGCAGCAGTGTGCGAGAGACCTACCCCGACCTCAAGGTCGGCATTCACCTGCACAACACAAACGGAATGGCGTTGGCCAATGCGTTGGCAGCGATGCAAGCAGGTGTTCGCACCTTCGAAGGCGCACTCTGCGGAATTGGTGGAGGCATCCGCTTCCCGCACCTCACCGGCAACCATGGCAACCTCTGCACCGAAGACCTGGTCAACATGCTCACTGAATGCGGCATCGACACCGGAGTCTCGTGGGACAAGTTGCTCGACGCCAGTGCGTACCTCTCGGAATCATTCGGGGTGGCATCCGGAAGTCACGCTGCTGCGGGGGCTACCAAGGAGCACATGCTCGAGATGGCGCGCCTGAATCCGTGGGCGGGCGGACTCGTCGGCGGATAGTCCGCTGTCGGGCGAGCGCTGACTACGGTGACGTCGGGGGTGGTTCGACGTCGTCGACTGTCATGGGTTCGGGGTTGTCGGGCAGGGCCACTGTCTGGCGAGGCGTGGCACGGTGGCCGAGGAAGACCGGGCGATTGGCGTGCCCGAACAGCAGCGGCAGCAATTGGCGGGCAGCGACCTTCCCGTACCAGCCGTCGTGGTAGGGCGCCTCGCCGAACGTGGTGACACGGTCGGGCCTCACCGTGGGGCCAATGAGCAAGAGCGGGGTCGGATCGGCCGTGTGCAGCACTCCATGGGTCGACGGCGTCGCGTGGTCGCCGGTGATGGCGATGACTGCCCGATCGGCGAGGTCGTCCAGGCCCGCGAGGCCTGAGTCGATGCTCTCGATGACGTCGGCCTTGAATCGAGGCCGCTTGGTGTGGCCCGCCTCGTCGGTCGCCTTGGTATGAACGTGTACGAAGCGGGCGCCAGCGTCGATGAGATCCTCCGCCAGGCGCAGCCGGGCGGCAATGTCGGTGCCCGCATTGGCGACGAGGTCACCCTCGAATCCGTGGTGAATCGACCTCATGCCGAGGAGGGTGGCCAGACCTCGGTAAAGGCGAGAGCTGGTCACGGCAGCTCCCGCGACTCCCGTGAGTTCTTCAAAGGAAGGCAACTCCTCGCGCGTGCCTGACCACTTGGTGGTGACCACGTCGAACGCCGGCTTGCCTGCCGTGCGTCGGCTCGCGTTCACCTCCGACCGCATGAGCAGTCTCCTGGCGCTGATCAGGCTGGCGTTCAATGCGGTGGCGAGGTGCTCGCCGGCTGGCGAGGTAGGTCGAACACGGAGCCACGGGTGGAAGTCCTCGAAGAATGGATCGGAGTCGGTGACGTCACCGCGCGGGTGCTCGGCGAAAGTCAGGATGGCTTCGCCGCGACCGAGGTGGTGCGCCTCAACCGCGTGCTGGGCGAAGAGAGGCTCGAGCTCGATCCAGAGGGCCGCTGCGTCGCTGCAGTCGGCAGGGTCGTTGCGTGCGACCCGGCCGGTGATCCACACGCTCTCGCCGTCGGGGGCAGCCTGGACACGGCTGGTGCGCAGCGCCGCGAACGTGATCGCCTGATGGGCCGCGACGTCAATGCCGGCGCCGAGTGCCTCCAACACCGCGCGACCCGGAAACTCGATGTCGCTGTACCCGAACATCGACCAATGTGCGACCTCCGACGATGGCGCCACGCCCCATCCGAAGGGCAGGTGCCACCCGCAGGCCCCGCGTTCGGTGAGCCGGTCGAGGACAGGCGTTGAGGCTGCCTCCGATGGAGTGAGTCCGGCCGCCAGCATGGGGCCAGGGGCCATGCCGATGTTCGCTGAGGCACTGCTGAGCTCGGGCGCCGGGCGGTCGCCGAGCCCATCGAGGGTGATCAGGATGACCGGCAATCGATCGTCACTGAGGCGTGGCTGGTCCTCGCCGTAGCCGGGTGGCCTCACAGCTCACGCTCGCTGGCGTCGGCTGCAGCCCAGAGTCTCTCCAGCAGTGCGATGGTCGATGTCGGCACGAGCTCGTGCCATTCCTCGCTTGGGCCCGTCGATCCGCGCGATGCATGCGTGGTGAGGAACTCGCGAATGTCGGTGGAGGAGATTCGTTGTTGCGCATCGCCCTCGAGAAGGGTGACGCGATAGCCGGCGTCGCGAAGCCAGCCGGCCTTCTGCCTCTCCCAGTCGGAGTAGGCCCGTACGAACTGACGGGTGCCTCGTGGCACATAGTCGGCCCACACCTCGGGCCGGGTCAGGTCAAAGGGCACGATAGTCGTGCGACTGAGGTGACCGGCCGCGTCGAGCGCGCTCTTGAGCAGTTGAACTCGTTCGAAGTAGGTGAACGGGTTGGCCGCCACGGAATGCCGGTGCAGCGACGTGGCCACTGCCTGCCGGGCTTGGATGTCGGGGTTGGTGACGGCGACGATCAGATGCTCTGCCTCGGCCAAAGCTACTTCGAAGAGCTCCATGTGCTGCCGATGGACCGGTTGAAACCGGCCTGTCACGCACGCCAACTCCGACATCTGGCTCAGGGGTGACGTCACTGCGGGCCTCTCAGATGGTGGTGGCACTGGCGGTCACCGTTCCTGGTTCGTGCTCGTGAGTGGGAGCGGCGAAATGTCCGATGACGGCTGCCGCGTGGTCACCGCCGTCGTGCAACCCGGTCAACACGGCGTCGACGGTCGTTGGTGGAACGGCGAGCAGCAGGCCGCCCGAGGTTTGAGCGTCGGCCAGCAGCAGTTGAGTGTCGTCGGGTAGCCCACCCGGATCGAACCACCTCGCCGACAGTGCGTTGGCGAGCGTGCGGCGCGATCCGTCGGGCGCGCATCCGTCGATGATCAGTTGCGCGACCGTGTCGGCCCCTGCAGCGAGGACGGGGACCGAGTTGGCATGGAGGTGCGCAACGAGACCTGCGGCCTTCGCCATCTCGTGGAGATGACCCAGCAGGCCGTAGCCGGTCACGTCGGTGCCGCCGCGGAGGGTGGCGCGGCGGGCGACGCCGGCCGCGTTCGCGTTGAGCCGGAGCATCGACTCCACTGCGGCCTCCACCAATCCGGCAGGAGCAAGGCCTCGCTTGATCGCGGTGCTCACGACTCCGACTCCGAGTGGCTTGGTGAGAATGAGCAGGTCGCCCTCGCGCGCGCCGCCCTTGGTGAGGAGGTGGCCTCGTTCGACCTCCCCGATGGCCACCAGGCCGAACTTCGGTGTGGGGTCATCGATGCTGTGGCCGCCCACGATGAGGGCACCTGCCTCGACCACTGCGCGCCGCCCTCCGTCGAGGACCTCGGCAAGCATGGTGCGATCGAGGTCGAGGGGCCAGGCGAGCAAGTTGAGCGCGAGCAACGGGCGGCCCCCCATCGCGTACACGTCGGACAGTGCGTTGGTGGCAGCGATGCGTCCCCAGAGATGCGGGTCATCGACCACGGGCGTGCCGAAGTCAGCAGTGACGATCCATGCTCGATGCTCGTCGATCGCGTACACGGCTGCATCGTCTGGCGTCTGAAGGCCGACCAAGAGGTTCGCCGACTCCGTTCCCCACTCGTTGCCCTGTGCGCCAGTGGTTGTGCGGACCATGCCGAGCACGTCGTCGAGCATTGCCTGCGGCAGCTTGCAGGCGCATCCCCCGCCGGGGGACAGTTGGGTCAACCGCGGCCGAGCCGCACTCGTATCGACCCGGGGCAGGCTCGCCTCGTGCGGGCTGCTCATCCACTCAACTTTTCCCGAAACCGTCCTCGGGAAATTGCGTTGTACTGGATCTCGGTGGTGCCAGCAGGAATGCGAAGATTGCGGGCCACGCGGAACAACTTCTCCTCGGGTGTGCCGATCGACAGTCCCGCGGCCCCGTGTACCTGAACCGCTCGATCGGCCACTCGGTAGAAGGCCTCGTCGTTGATCACCTTCACCAGGCTGATCAGCCGTGGCGCCTCCCGCGACAGCGGGATGCTGAAGGGTCCCATCTGATCGAGTTCGGCCTGGGCGACCAATGACGTGGCGCGCGCCTGATACGTGTCGAGGTCCATCTGGGCGATGAGGTGCTGCACCGCCTGCAGGTCGGCGATCGGCCTACCGCCGGAAGTTCGCTCGTGCGAGTGTTCGATCGCGCGGGTGACCAGCCAATCTCCCCACCCCGCGCACATGCCGCCGCGGCACAGCCGCCGCCAGTTGATCCACGACATCGCGAGGGCGAAGCCGCTGCCGATCTCACCCACGCAGCGTTCGGCGGGCAGGCGGATGTCGTCGAAGTGGAGTTCGCCGGTGAGGCCGTCGTTCATCATGGAGGGGTTGTTGGCTCCGCGCCTGAACCCGGTGTCGTTGGCGTCGACGAGGAACATCGACAGCGACTTGGTGCCGGCCCCTGGCTGAGTGACGCACGTGACGAGAAACGTGTCAGAGAAGGCGGCGCTGGTGATCCACTTCTTGGTGCCGCTGAGAATCCAGTCGCTGCCGTCCTTCACCGCGCGTGTGCCCATGGCGAGGAAGTCGGAGCCGACGCTGGGCTCGGTATTCGCGAAGCCGGTCGACATCTGGCCGCTCACGATGGGGTCGAGGTACTGCTCTCGAATCGCAGGTGACAGATGCTCGTGCGCGGGGCTGGGTCCCTCGGTCCAGGCGAGCGCCGCGAGGCCGAGGCCGAGGCCTGAGTTTCGGTAGACGAACTCCTCCACGTGATGCATCTCGACCCGGCTGAACCCGCCGCCGCCGAACTCGGCACTGATGTTCGGGGCGTAGAGCCCCAGCGATCCGGCCTGGCGGCGTACCTGCTCGCGAGCCTCCTGCACGGCCGGGTGCATGCGCCCGTCGTCGTCGAGCCTAGGCACCGCCGACGTGCCGGCGCCCTTGGTCGCCAACTCGGCCTCGATGGGGGCCACGTGGTCGTCGAGGAATCGCGCGAATCTGCTGGTGTAGTCGCGCACACGGTCTGTTGGCTCGATGTTCGGCGGGATTGCTGTCGTTGCCATCGGGTGTCCTTCGCCTGGTTGGTCGCGGTCAGCGGGCCACAATGAGGCCTTGAGGTTACAGGGTACCGAAAAAGATAACAATGTTCAGACACGGACGCGGGTGCCGATTCCCCGGCACTCCAGCGGCAAGTTGACTCTACAAATCTGAACCGTGTTATCTAGTGCTATGCCAGCGCCTCCGCCCACCAACGCCGCCGGTGGTAGCCGCACCCACGCAGGTGCGTCGAGCCAGGCGGGCGCGTCACGCCAAGACGCCGTGCGCGCATTCAAGCGGGAGCTGATCCGCGACGCTGCCAAGGAGGCCTTCTCCGTCCAGGGCATCGAGTCGGCGACGGTTCGACAGATCGCCGAGATGGCCGGATACACGACAGGGGCGATCTACAACTACTTTCCGGGTGGCAAGGCAGAGCTCTATGCCGAGGTCCTGCGCGACTCGCTGGTGAAACTGCGCACCCATGTGGGAGAGACCGTCGCGGCAGCGCGAGATCGCAATGAGGGCCTCGCCGCAGCAGCACTCACCGGTCTGTGGGAGTTCTACGACACTCACCCGTCTGACTTTGCCCTCGGTTTCTACCTCTACGGGGCTGGGCCGAGGCGAGTGGGGCTGACCCATGACCTCGACAACCAGTTGAACACGATGCTCAACGTGGTCATCGACGAGATCGCAGACTGCCTCGTGGTTGATGGTCGCGTGGCTCGCGCTGACGCCCACCACGTCGCCGTCATTCACTCCACCTGGGTTTTCGGGCTGCTCTTGATGAAGACCACCGGGCGGGTCAAGTCCTTGCACGAGGTGGCCGAGTCGATGCTCGTCGACTACCTCCGCCTAGTCGCGTCTGGCTAGGCGTCCGGTTCGGTTTCTGGGCCGCATCGCCGTGCTAGCCTCCGGCAATGCCTCACCTCGACGCGGCGGACAGTGTGCTCGTCATCATCGACGCGCAGTCCGGCTTCTACGGCCCGGCTCGCTTCGACGTCGATCGCGAGCGGTTCGCCTCAGCGCTCGCCCGCGCGGCGTGGGTGGCCGGTGTGGCCACCTCGCTGGGCGTCCCCGTAGTGCTCACCGAGGAGGACGCGGCCACCAACGGCCCGACGTCCGACGCCATCCGTGCCGCGGTGGCCCCCGACGCCCCGGTGCTGGTGAAGCAGGTGTTCGGCGCCGACGCCAACCCGCTGATCGATGCTGCGGTGCGCCACCACCGCCGAGGCGCAGTGGTGCTGGTCGGACTCGAGACCGATGTGTGTGTCGCCCACTCCGCGATCGGCTGGCGTGCCAGGGAGTTGCGCCCGGTCGTGGTCCACGACGCGGTGTACTCGGCGGGCGAGGGCCACGCGCACGGGCTTGCTCGGCTGCGGGACGAGGGCGTGGAGCTGATCTCGGCGAAGGAGTTGTACTACGAGTGGCTGCGCGACCTGCCCTCAGTGCGCGCGTTCGACGCCGCACATCCGGACCTCGCCACGCCGCCGGGCTTCTCGCTCTAGGAGCGGTGCCGCACCCTGACCCGTTCCGAGTGCACTGCTGGCGGATCGGTGCGCCCTCTCAGTCACTGTGGTCGCGGACGAACCACAATCAGCCTCCGGCAGGGCCTCGCGCTCAGACACGTCGCGGCTCGAGGCGCTGAGCGACGGTGTCATCGCGGTGGCGATCACTCTGCTCGTGCTCGACCTGAAGGTCCCGCACGTCGAGGACGAATCGCTGTGGAACGCGCTGGTGACGCAGTGGCCCTCGTACTTCGCCTACATCACCTCGTTCCTCGTCATCGGGATCCTGTGGGTGAATCACCACTCGATCTTCCGGCAGATCAGGGCCACCACCAGAGGGCTCATGCTGATCAACCTGGTGCTGCTAATGCTCATCGTGGCGATTCCCTTCGCCACGTCGCTGGTGGCCGACTACGTGACCAAACCAGGTGTCAACGCCACGGTGGCGATGGCGACCTACAGCGCGGTTGCCCTCGCGATCGCCCTCGCCATCGCGTCGCTGTGGGGATACGCGCTCAGGCACCCGGCGCTGCTCGAGCCCGAGGTCGACGTCGAGGCCGCGCGCAAGGCGTTTCCGCGCTTCAGCATCGGCAGCCTCGTGTACCTCGTGCTGCTCGTCGTGTCGTTCGTCAGCCCGATTCTGGCGCTGACCGGCACGTTCCTCGTCGCGCTGTACTACTCCTTCGAGCATCTGCCCAAGGCCCGCGCGACCGAGGCCTGACGGTGGTGGGGGTTCTCACGCGCGCGAGTCGTTCTGTGGTGACACACGACATCGAAGCGTCATGTTTCGCACCACAGAAGGAGTCGCATCTCACCGGAGAAGGGGGGTTGCTGAAGCCCGTGGCACCGCGTAGGAATCGGCACTGGCACGGGAGCTTGAACCGCCCGGGCTGGGGCTCCAACGGCTCGATCCCCCGGGACTCCATGCAACTTGCTGCACACTCGTTGCTTCGCGGCTGTGTCTCGGGCGGATTGCCCCACCGCCCTATAGCTGGCAATCATCGGACTCGACGACCCCATGCGCATGGCCTTCAACGAGAGCTGCGCTGATCGGGGTGAGCACTCAAACTGTTGTAGCAACGTTGTGGAATCTCGCCAACTCAGGCGGGCCGTATACTCGCGGCACGTAGAGCGGTGATTGGGAGGCCTCGGGTGGCATTGATTCAGGCGTTCAAGGGCGCCGTCAGCGGAACGCTGGCCGATCAGTGGAAGGACTTCTTCACTGTGCCTCAGGGCCTGCAGCCCACTGCTGCCCTGTTCCCCGCGGTGCTCGTAGGAACGAACGCTGGGCGCGGGGCCAACACCGATTCGTCTGCCGCTGTGATCACAAACGGAAGCAAAATCGTGGTGCCCGAGGGCTACGGCTTGTTGACCTTCGAGGACGGAGCCATCACAAGTTTCGCGTCTGAGCCGGGTGGGTACATCTGGAATTCCGATGACATCAACTCTCAGTCAGTCTTCGTGGGCGACGGGCTCATTGAGAGCGTCGTGCATCAGTCATGGGAGAGATTCAAATTGGGGGGGCGACCCACGTCGCAGCAGCTTGCGCTCTTCGTCTGCCTCAAGGAGCTGCCAAACAATAGATTCGGCACGCAGTCTCAAATCTATTGGGACGATGCTTACCTCAACACTCAGGTGGGTGCAGTGACTCGAGGGTCATACACCCTGCGAATCGTTGACCCCCTAGTCTTCGCCAGGGAGTTTGTTCCAGCGACCTACTTACAGGCGTTGGCAACGTTTGACTTCACTGACCCATCGAATCCTGCCGGGGCGCAGATCTTCTCTGAGGTGGTCGCCTCACTTGCAGCGGCCTTCAGCGCTTACTTGAATGATCCGGACAAGGGCAACCGAATAACGCAGATCCAACGAGATTCCATCGGCTTCGCCGAGTGTCTGGCCCAGGTGGTTGAGGATAACTACCGGTGGTGTGCAACTCGCGGTCTCTCCATCGTCAAGGTAGCCCTCGTCGCGATCGACTACGACGATCACAGTCGTGAGTTGATCACGACGATACAACGCGCTGACGCCCTCCAAGGCGCGCGGGGTAACGCGAATCTTCAGGCATCAGTGGCGGCGGGAATCGAGGCTGCGGGTGAGGTGGGAGGTGCGGCCGGGATAGTTGGCATTGGCGTGGCGTCCAACAGTGTGGGCGTATCGAACCTTCAGCAGCAACCCACTCAACCGTCGGATACGCCCAGCCTCGACAGCGAACTACTCTCGCGATTGCGCACCCTCAAAGGTGCCTTCGAAGAGGACCTCATCACGCAGCAGGACTACGACGCGGCTCGCGCCAAGTTGCTCGGCACGTAGGGAGCTGTCCTCAGCTACGAGGACGGTCGAAGTTTGATTCCGAGAAGCTTCTTGGGGCGGGCCGTCTGCCTGTGTGATTCCGGATCGATGTCGCGAATCCGTTCGGCTCCCCACGTGATCTGCGACTGAGCGTGTGCCTGGGCCGCAGCGTCGAGTGCCAGCAGTTTCGTTTGAATTCTGTCGCCCTGAAAATATGTGACCTTGATGCCCTGAAGGTTCTTCTGGGCGACACTTACATAGTGATCCAGTGGGTTTCTCCTTGGATTCCACAGATAGGACGTGGCTAGTGAATCCATCACCTGCTGGCTAACAGGGTAATGCCTCTCCCAAGACTGCTCCTGTACGAACAGGCTCCACGACTGCTTCTCAAGTTCGACAGCGAACCACTCCAAATGGCCAGCACATCTGCTTCGTAGTTCGAACTGACTGTCCGGGTCCGCAATTGCGACGGCCCGCTCGAAGGCCGACGTTGCCTCGCCCAGTCGAGGTTGGGTCGGAGTCGAGAGTTGACCAGTAGAGATGCCGATGCGAAAGTGCACGTCGCTGTTGTCGGGATCGAAGTCGACGATGCGACATATCAATTCGTGAGACGTGAGTTGATGGCCATTCTTCATCAGGTCTGCACTGATGAGGAGCGCCTGATTCGTGCATCGCGGCGTGATGGTGCCAGTCTCATCGTCGTGCGCGTACTCAATCGCGCGCTGGTAGGCGTATACCAACTCAGTTACTCGTGGCTGTTCGGCAGATTGCCACCCGATCGAGGTGCCCTTGAGGAACCAGGCCTCGCTGTTCGCTGGCTCGATCTCGAGGACACGATTCGCGTACTCGTAACACTCCCGGTGGTTCCTCGCGGAGAGCGCATTCGTGCTCATTGCGGTCAGGTTGGCGACGTCGCCCGAGCGGTCCAGACGCACAGTGCCCTCGACCATCATGGACTGCGCTTGCGACGGCGTGTACCTGGTGCGGCAATAGTCACAGACGAAGTACCCCTCGTCGTCTTTCGTGAAGTTGTTGCTCTTACACAGTTCGCAGATGAGTCGTTGCATGTGACTCCCTCAATGACGCGACATGTAAGAGTGGTCGGGAACTGTCTAGGCCTCCGGGGCACCGTATCGTAGGAAGGGGAGGCCTCTCGCGCAGAGGCCGAGTCCTGGGGGCCACGGGCGCCTCGCGCCGGGAAACGGACTCCAGAGGCTCCGCCTCAGTCTCAGCTACGTGTGCGGCCGGTGCAGCGGGCTCGCCTCTCTAACGCGAACTTGTGTCAGAACAAGACAATGAACGTCTGGTTCTGACACAAGTTCCGAGGAATGGACGAGTTCCAAACGGGCGAATCATGGCCCGTTGCTACCGCGACCAGCGCACCGGCCGCTGTTCCAGATCTCACATGCCCCAACGGGCATGAACCTCTCGCTGGTGGCCAGGGACGGGGTCGAACCGTCGACCTTCCGATTTTCAGTCGGACGCTCGTACCAACTGAGCTACCTGGCCGTGCCGTGCTGTACGAGG
>CAFBNF010000018.1_pt1 | contig 13749 bp, 15 predicted proteins | sample 7269191 | NCBI WGS metagenome assembly CAFBNF01 (sample SAMEA6814086, study PRJEB35770) | freshwater metagenome | biome: Freshwater; feature: Freshwater reservoir; material: water | place: Czech Republic | collected 2017-05-23 | depth 30m m | reverse complement strand
TGCGGTGAATACTCGGTCGATCCAGACTGAGTGCACTTCTGCTTCACTGGCGCTGGGTAGGCCGGCGCCGCCGGCGATGAGGGTGTCGGCGAGTTGGGCGAGGCGGGTGCGCTGTTCGGGGGTCAGTGGCAGTGATTCCTGCAGGGTGATGTCGATGTTCACCACGCCACCACCTGGTCGCGGTTGTTGGCGATGTAGGTCGCCGTTCGTTTCGCCAACGCACTGATGGTTGCGGTGGGATTGACCCCCGTCGCCGTCGGAAACTGACTTCCGTCAATGATGTAGAGGTTGGGGACGTCGTGGCTTCGGCCCCATCGGTCAACGACCGAGGTCTGCGGATCGTTGCCCATCTTCGCGGTCCCGAGGTTGTGCCATGAGGGGTTGTTGCGGTTGGTGATCCACGCCTTGGTGGCACCTGCGGCCTCGTGGGCCTCGAGACTTCGCTGGAGGTTCCAGTCGACCAGACGATGGGTGTTCTCGGATGTCACGTAGGTGACCTTGGCCGCGGGGAGTCCGTCGGAGTCGGTCATCGACCGGTCGAGCGAGATGAAGTTCGTCTCCTCGGGCAGATCGTCGGGCATGATCATCCACTCGATGAGGTGACCGATGGACGACCTCATTCGCGAGTTAAATTGATCACCCCAGAACGGCTCATCGGCGACACCGTCCTCTCCCATCGTGAAGCGGTTGATCATGCCGAGCGGCCGGCCGGCCGACGGGATGATGTGCCACTTACTGCCGCGCACGAACCCGCGCGAGGTATCGGTCTCGTAGAACTGCATCGACTCGATTGCTTCGCCGGTGGGACCGACCCAGTCCTCGAGATCGTCTTCGTACAGACCGACCGACGTACCGAATGGATGCGTCATGAACCGCTTACCCACCAGGCCCGAACTGTTTGCAAGGCCATCTGGGAATCGGTTGGACTCGCTCATCAGCAGCAGCCGCGGGGTTCCGATTCCGTTGGCGCCGATGAGCACGACCTTGGCTGGCTGGAAGTGTTCTTTGCCGTCCTTGAAGTAGATGGCGCCATTGGCGCGACCGTTGTCGTCGAGAGTGATGTGAGCGACGCGCGCACCAGTCTCAAGTCGGGCGCCGTGCGCCAGAGCATCGGGGATGAGGGCGACGTCGCTCGAGCCCTTGGCACCCTCGGGGCAGCCGAACATGCACACGCCCAGACGCTGGCACTGCTTCTGGTGCCTGTGGTCGCGGGAGGCGATCGAGTTGTAGCCGGGCCACCAGTGCCAGCCCAACTTGTTCATACCCTGTGCCATCACACGTCCGGCCATATTGATGGGCAGTGACGGCAGGGGCGGCACGTAGCCCGCCGGGTAGGCGGGATTCTCTGCCTGGCCGGAGATCCCGAGTTCGTACTCGACCTGCTGGTAGTAGGGAGCGAGCTCCTCGTAACTGAGTGGCCAGTCGTCGGCAACTCCGTCGAGAGTGCGCACGCGAAAGTCGGACGGCTTAGCCCGGCACCAGCAACTGGCGTAGAGCACCGTGCTTCCGCCGACACCGTTGAACATCCCGACGGTTGCGACGCTGTCATCGAGGTTGATCGGGTAATCCTCGGGGCGGTTGCGCACGTTCGGGTTGGGATGCCACGGTCCACCGCCCAGCAACTCGTACTCCGGGCGCAGCCCGGGCATGTCGCTCTGGTCGACCCAGTTCCCTTGTTCGAGGATGACGACGCTGAGGCCCTCCTCGGCAAGATGTTTGGCGGCAATGCCACCTGACGCACCCGCGCCGATGATGAGTACGTCCGGTACATCTTTCGTGCTCATGAGATCCTCCCGACCTGGTGCGTTGGCTACGCAAGCAACGCGAGCTGCTCGATGACGTCATGGATGTCTTCAACGGCGCCGATGTTGGCGTTGTTGAAGAGCGGTGCGTTTCGGTCGGAGTTCACGACCACGATGGTGTGGCTGTTCTGCATTCCCGCTAGGTGGTGCAGCGCACCGGAGATGCCGAAAGCAACGTAGAGACGCGGTTTCACGGTGGAGCCGGTTTGCCCCACCTGATGCGCGGCCGGCAGCCACCCCGCATCGACGATCGGCCGCGAGGCCCCCACCGCGACACCGAGGGCTGCGGCCATCTGTGCGAAGTTCGCTACGCTCTCTTGGCTGCCCGCACCTCGACCGATCGAAAAAATCACGTCGGCGTTGCTGAGGTCGACATCGCCGGACGGCCGCACGAGTTCGATCGAGCGCACTCGTGATGAGGGAATCTCAACCGTGAGCGCGCGCACAACCGGCGAGCCACCGGGCTCTGCCGGTTCCCAGACCGACGGACGCACCAGCGCGATTCCGGGTCTGGAGCCGTCAATGACCACGTGGGCGAGGACCCTTCCGGCATAGATTGACCGCGTCGCCACCAAGTTCTGCGAGTCGTCTCGGTACACGGCGATGGCATCGGTGATGACGCCGAGGTCGAGCACGTGCCCGAGAGCAGCGGCGAAGGCGGAGGAGCGAATGGTGAATCCCGCGATGACCTGGTCGGGCTGGACATCAGCCACGAGTGCGGCGGCGGCAGCGAGAGACTGCTCGTGATCGCGGTCCGATCCTGGCACGGTGACCGTGACAATCTCGGTGACACCTGTGAGCGACGCGTCGGGGACAAGCGCCTGTGGATCCTGAGCAACCAGAGCGAGTATGACTTCGCCGCCGAGACTCACGGCAGCGGTTACGGCCTGGGCCGTGACCGGAGCGAGAACGCCATCGACCACCTCGGCGAGGACTAGGGAGCGAGTCACGATTGGGCCTCCCTCACTAGGTCCATGATTCGCGTGGCGACAGCGGATGGCCCACCCTCGATGAGTTCGAGTGAACGATGGGAGCCGGTGGGGGCTACCTCCATTCGAGCCAGCGTGATTCGCGACGGGGGCAATGCCAACGGCTGTACCACGCTGATGTCTGCTTTCTTCGCGCGCATCTTGTCCTTGAAGCTGCCGTAGCGGGGGGTGTTGGCACCGACCTGAACGGTGACCAGCGCGGGAAGATCAACCTCCACACGTTCGACGAGTCCGGCCTCGAATTCACGCTCGAGTTGAAGGGTCGATCCTGATGCCGACAGCCGTCGACCCACGGGCACACACGCGACGCCCCACATAGCGGCGAGTGCCGGCCCGACCGATTGGGCACCGGTGTCGGAGGCCTGGACTCCAGTGAGCACGAGATCGGGTGCCTCAGACTCAACGCAGGCCAGCAGTGCTGCGGCAATCGAGCGGGTGTCGGCTAACACGACACCCTCGCCCCACACTCGCACCGCACGCTCGGGTCCGAGCGACAGTGCCGACCGAAGGGCTTCCTCAGCAGCGTCCTCGCCGACGCTGACGAGCACTACCTCGCCACCACCGGCTGCCTCCACGAGTGCGAGTGCCTCCTCGACTGCGCACAGGTCGGCCTCGTTGACCAGTGCCGTGGCAAATGCGGGATCGAGGGAGCGGCCATCGGGGGTCAACTCGATGTAGGTCGAGACCTCCAGTGTCTGGGTCACGCAGACCAGGACTTTCACGTACCCTCCTATGCAACATGCGCATATTGATAGCGCATAGTGCAGAAGACTACTCAGCCTCAGGTAGCCGAGTCAACGGGTTCTCATCATTACATCAGTATGTCGTGCTGTCTTGCGCGCAGTCGCACGTCACCTACTGAGCGCATGCAGTCCGGCGATGATCCCGGCTGGGTCTGGGGCCGCCAAGACCTGCTCGATACTCGACCCGAACCCGACGCCCGCGGCGCCGGCCCGCAGGTAGTCGCCGGCGTTGAGGTGATCGACTCCGCCGACGGCCACGAATCGCATGGTCGGGAACGGGCCGCGGATGTGTGTGATCCACTGCGGCCCCACCTGTGACGCCGGGAAAAGCTTGCACACCGTCAGCCCCAAGGAGTGCGCGAGTGTCACGTCGGTCGGGGTCATCACTCCGGGCAGCGGCGTCGCACCGGCTTCTCTGGCAGCCTCGACCACCGCGGCCTCGATGCCTGGGCTGATAATCACCGAGGCCCCGATGGTGGTGGCTCGGCGCGAATCCTCGGCGGTGAGCACGGTGCCTGCACCGAAAGATCGCCCATCCGCGACTCCGGACACTGCCGTCAGCGAGGCCCAGCCCGCTTCACCTTGGACGGGCACCTCGACTAGATCAATGCCGATCTCCCAGCAGCGCAGTGCGAGCTCGCGCGACTTGTCCGGGTCGAAGGCGCGCAAGATCGCGACAGTGCGAAGGTGCATTAGCCGTTCCAGCCCAGTTGCCTCGAGGTAGACCTCGTGGCGGCAAGGAGGCCGGGGACGAAGCCGAGGAGCGCGTCTCGGTCGATCCGGCTGATCGGAGTGGACACGCTCATCGAGCCGGCGACCTCTCCGTCGCCGGAGAAAATGGGCGCGGACACACAGTGGATGCCGGGCTCGTTCTCCTCGTCGTCGAGCGCGTACCCGCGCTCGCGAGTCAACACCAGATCAGCCTCCAGTGCCTTTCGTGTCGTGAGGGTGTGGTCGGTTCGCTTCGTCAACTCGTGCGATGCCAGCAACGTGTCGAACTCCGCCTCGGGTAGGAACGCGAGGATTGCCTTGGATACTGCAGCGCAATGCAGAGTGGCGATCGCTCCGATGCGAGATACGGTGCGTACCGGATGCTGCGACTCGACCTTTTCGATGTAGACGATGTCGCCGTCCTCGAGTGCACCCAAGTGCACGGTCTCACCTGTCGTGGTACTCAGGCCTTCCATTGCGGGTCGAGCGATTGACCTCAGTTCGAGTCCGTCAAGTGCTTGGAAACCCAGGCGGAACATGGCCGCGCCGAGTCGGTAGCGGTGGTCGGGAAGCTCGTGCACGAACCCGTGATTGCGCAAAGTGTGAAGAAAGCGAAGTGCGGTTGAGTGATGGACGCTGAGGAAGTCTGCGATCTCGGCGATACGCCGTGGCTTTTCCCCGACGTAGTCGAGGATCTGCAGGGCGCGGTCCAAGGTCTGACTCATGGTTGTGTCTCCTCCATCGGGTTCGGCCAACTCTGCCCCAGGTCTGCGGCGACTTGGATTAGGTCTGCCCGGTCAATGCCGGGCACGGTGTCGCCGAGCACGCCGACGACCCGGGAGGCGAGTAAGTGCCCGAGTCGCAGTCTCGCACGGGCAGGCCAGCCCCAGACGCTTGCCGCCAGATAACCCGCTGCGAACGCGTCGCCCGCGCCGGTGAGGTCAACCACGTCGACGCGGTGTGCCGGTTCGGTAACCCGGTCATCGGTGGTCATCAGTTCGGCGGCGGCGGGACCCCGCTTGAGTACCAACTCCTGGCTAGGACGCATCCCGATGGCACTCGCCACCACGTTGATGTCGTCGGAGCCGAGCAGAGCACGCGCCTCGTCATCGCCGATGAACACCAGATCGGCTGACCGTGCCAGCGGGATGAGCACCGAGGCCGCATGCTCGGCACTGGACCAGAGCGTGGGCCGATAGTTGATGTCAAAACTCGTCCCTGTGCCGCGTTCGGACATGAGCGTAGCGATGAGTTCGCGATTCTCGGGCGACAGGGCGGGAGTAACCCCGGTGAGATGCAGTCGCGCCGCGTTGTGCGCCGGACCGGTGTCAAGTAGATCGAGTCGGCTCGCCGCACTGCCGGCGCGGTAGTAGCGCATGCGGGACCCGGTAGCACTGACCTCCTTGACCGCTGTACCAGTGGGGCGGTCGGGGTCGCGCTCGGCGACGACGTCGACTCGGGCAGCCGCAAGCGCGTCAGCAACGAATGCGCCGAGTTCGTCAGTTCCGAGCCGCGAGTGCCACTGCGTGCGGCAACCGAGCGTGGCCATACCGGCCGCGACGTTGGACTCGGCCCCGGCGGTGATGAGCCGGTACGAGTCACTGGTGTCTGCCCGCACGAACGTCGCCATCGTCTCGCCCAGAGAGACCAGATCGAGATGGGTTTCCTTCACGTCGTCCTTCTCGCCTTGGGGTGGGTCGGCTTGACCTGCCTTTCGGGTCGACGTTAACCTCTCGTAGTGACATATGCAATCAGTGTGCATATGTAGCAGAATTCTGAGTGAGCAGAGTGAGGAAACCTGTGACCATCGAGCATCGCACCTACGAGATCGTTCCGGGCACCATGGACGCCTGGCTGGTGCTCTTTCACGACAAAATCGTTCCCCTGCATGAGGAGTTCGGCCTGCCCGTTCGCGGTGCGTGGGTTGACCGTGCGAACTCCACGTTCGTGTGGCTGCGAGAGTTCGTCGGGGAGGGCACGCCCGAGGAGCAGGAGGCTCGATACCGCGCCTCAGACCGGCGTGCAGTGGTCATCGGAGACGAGCCCAAGGCCTTCATCGTGAGTATGTCCGTCAGGCGGGTTGACTCAGTCTTCCCGGCCGAGCAGTAGACGTGCGCACCCGTCGCCTCGGAGCCCAACTCGAGGTCTCATCCCTAGGTCTTGGCTGCATGACGATGTCCGGCACCTACGGCACCGACTTCGATGATGCCGAATCGCGAGCCACGCTCCTGCGAGCTGTGGAACTGGGGGTCACCCTCTTTGACACGGCCGATGTCTACGGCCCGTTCGCAAACGAGGCACTGGTGGCACATGCGCTGGCCGCCCACCGCGACCAGATCGTGTACTCGACCAAGTTCGGCATACTGCGCTCATCTGACGGGACGGGCCTCGGTGTCAGCGGGAGCCCCGACTACGTTCGTCGATCCTGTGATCTCTCCCTTCAGCGGTTGGGAACAGACCGCATCGACATCTACTGGCAGCACCGGGTCGACCCAAACACTCCGATCGAGGAGACGGTCGGGGCCATGGCTGAACTGGTCACGGCGGGCAAGGTGCGCTATCTGGGCCTGTCCGAGGTCTCGGCCGCGACCCTGCGCAAAGCTAACGCCGTGTACCCAATCACTGCAGTGCAGAGTGAGTACTCCCTTCAGAGCCGTGACGTCGAAGGCGAGATCCTTCCCGTGTGCCGCGAGCTCGGTGTCGGATTCGTCGCCTACAGTCCACTGGGTCGGGGCCTGCTCACCGGCGCTATCACGGGCGTCGACGACCTAGCCAAAGATGACTGGCGGCGTACATCGCCCCGTTTTCAGGGCGAGGCACTGCAGCACAACCTCACACTGGTTGAGGCATCCCGCGAGATCGCACAGGAATTGGGTTGCACTCTTGCGCAACTCGCTCTTGCCTGGGTTCTCGCGCAGGGCGACGACATCGTTCCTATCCCAGGAACCAAGCAGCGCCGCAATCTCGAGGCCAATAGTGCGGCGGTCTCGCTGCAGTTGACCGATGAGCATCTTGCCCGCCTCAACGACATCGTGCCGCCGGGCTCCGCCGCCGGTGACCGCTACAGCGACATGTCCGCTATCAACATTTGATTCGGGGCCTCATACCGTGGATGCCATGCTTGACGCGCTGCTGCCCGACCTCCTCCGAGCCCGCGCGGCCGAAGACGGCGAGCGCGAGTTCTTCCGTTCGGTTGGTGGCCGGCCGGTCACGTATGCGGAGGCCTATGGCTCTGCCTGCGCTGTAGCCAATGGACTTGTCTCACTGAACGTTTCTCACGGCGAATGCGTCGTCATCATGGCGGGTAATTCCTCCGAATCGATCGCCACGTGGCTGGGCACGAGTCTGGCGGGAGCGGTCGAGGTTGCGATCAACACTGGCTACCGCGGCCACAGCCTTGAGCACGTGCTACAGAACTCGCAGGCCCGCGTGATGTTTATCGAGGAAGCGCTCGTTCCTCGGGTCATCGAGATCCGCGACTCACTCACTCACTTAGAGATCGTCGTTGTCTACCGCGACGATGACGGGCCTGTGACCACGACTGTTCCCGGTACCAGAACTGTTGCTTACCAAGATATTCTGGGCGCGCGCGACCACGCACCAGACCGACCCGTTGCGCCGCACGACATCGCGTCCGTCATTTACACCTCGGGAACCACGGGTCCCGCCAAAGGCGTGATGATGCCGCACGGTCAGGTCCGGTTGTTCTCGCGACTAGGCGTCGAGGGCGCGCGGATGACCGCGGACGACGCGTTCTACTGCTTCATCCCCCTCTTTCATGTTGCCGGAAAGTTCATCGGCATCATGGGTTCGATGATGGTGGCTGGGCGAGTTGTTCTCGACACCCAGTTCGAGGTCGACGAGTTTCTCGCACGGGCACGCGAGAACGACTGCACCATTGCCCTCCTGCATGGTCCTCTCGTCGAGATGCTGCATCAGCAACCGGTGCGGCCTGACGACGCAGAGAATCCCATCACCCGCATCATGGCCTCGCCGTTCCCCGCAGGTATCGCGCTGGAATTCCAAGAGCGGTTCGGCATCCGCGGGATCGAGACGTGGGGCATGACCGAGGTGACTATTCCTATCTGGCAGCCCTTCGACGAGCCTCTGCGCATCGGGTCGTGTGGCCGTTTACGTGGGGAACACTTCGAACTACGAATCGTCGACCCCGACACTGACGAGGAGGTGGCGACAGGTGTCACGGGCGAGATGGTCCTTCGCCCTCGTCGCCCCTTCACGATGATGCAGGGCTATCTGCACATGCCCGAGGTGACTCTCGCTGCGTGGCGCAATTTGTGGTTCCACACGGGCGATCTGGCGTACATCGCCGATGATGGTTACGTCTACTTCGTCGATCGGCTGAAGGAGCGAATCCGGCGCCGCGCGGAGAACATCTCGTCCTACGAGATCGAGTACGCCGCCCTCGCCAGTCCGGGCGTGGTCGAGTGCGCGGCCGTGGGCGTCGCCTCCGAGTTCGATGGGGATGACGACGTGTTGCTGTGCGTGGTCCCCTCGCCGGGCCTCACGCTCGATCCGGAGGCACTCATCGTCGACCTCGCGCGTCGACTGCCGCACTTCATGGTCCCGCGCTACGTGCGCGTGCTCGACCAGTTGCCGAGGACTCCGAACGGTAAGCCGCAAAAGGTCGCCCTGCGCAATGAAGGCGTGACACCCGACACATGGGACCGTCGCGCTGCCGGCGTTTCCCTTCGACAACTCATCACGGGAGCCCAGTCATGAAGTACGTGACGGTCGAGCAAGTCCAGGTCGGGGACCGCGAGGTGTGGACGCGCACCGTCACCGAGGCTGACGTGGTCATGTACGCCGGCATCATCGGCGACCGGGGCCCACTTCACCTCGACGAGCAGTTCGCGGCATCGACGCGATTCGGAGGGCGCATCGCCTACGGGATGCAGTGTGGGGGTTACATCGGCGCGACGCTGGCAAATTTGCTCGGCGTCGGCAGCGCCTATGTGTCACAGACCATGCGATTCCGGGGGCCGGTGCTCATCGGAGACAACATCACCGTCGACTGTGTTGTGACGGGCAAGAACGAGGAGCGGGGCCGAGTGTTCGTCACGACCACGGTCTCGAAGGGTGACGGAAGCGTTGTCCTCGAGGGCGAGGCGGAGCTCGTGATGTTCGTGATCGACGGAATGCCGTGACCGTGGAGTCGTCGGCCTTCGACGAGCTCTTCGAGCGCGTCAGCACCTGGGGCTACTGGGGTCCCGATGATCAGCGCGGGACGCTCCACCACATCTCGCGCGCGACGGTTGTCGCTGCAGCGTCACTCGTGCGCACCGGCCGGGCGGTCAGCCTCGGCCACGACCTCGACCTCGACCCCGGCCCTGACAACGCCCGCCCCGTCGAGCACCGCATGACGGGGTTCGCCAGCGCCGCAGACACCGAGCCGAGCGTCAACACCGATTACGTGGGTACTGACTTCCACGGCAAGTCGGTGACACACGTGGACGCCCTGTGCCACTGCGTGTTCCGCGGGCGCCTGTACAACGGGTACGCGGCCGATGAGCACGTCGGCGAGCGAGGTGCCGATGTGTGCGCTGTCTCCCAGCTGGCGCAGGGTGTCGTGACACGCGGCGTCCTCATCGACGTCCCGCGAGTTCGGAGAGTGCCGTGGCTCGAGCCCGGAACGGCCATCGGAGCGAGTGACCTCGAGTTGGCGCTCAGCGCCCAGGGGCTGGCCCTGCGGCCCGGCGACGCCGTCCTGGTGCGCACCGGAGCCCGAGCCCGAAAGGACTCCCTCGGTGCGTGGGACCCCTCCGACTTCAGCGCCGGCCTCAGCCCGGACAGCATGCTCGTGCTCAGCCGCGGTGCGACCGCCCTGCTCGGCTCGGACGGTGACAGTGACACCCGGCCGAGCCCGGTCGCCGGCATCTCATCGCCCATCCACGCCCTTGCGCTCAACGCGATGGGAATGCCACTCATCGACAACATGCTGCTCGAGGACCTCGCCGTGGCGTGCGCTGACCTCGACCGCTGGGAGTTCCTGTTCACCATGGCCCCCCTGCGCATTCCCGGGGGAACCGGGTCACCGGTTAATCCACTGGCCGTTTTCTAGAGCACTCGAGAGGACATCATGATTGAGGACATCACCGTCGGGACCAGTGGCACGCTGGTCAAGCAGATCGAGCTCCAGGACTGCACGGAGCGCGGCGACTATCGCATCTTCGCCACGCCCAACCTCGTCCTGCTGCTCGAGCTGACAGCCATCGAGGCGCTGGCACCCCACCTGCCGGAGACGCAGTCGAGCGTTGGAACCCGTGTCGACATCGCCCACACCGCGGCCACGCTGCTGGGACAGACAGTGACCTGCACGGCCACCGTCACGGAGGTCGACCGGCGTCGGATCGTGTTTGAGATCACGGCGAACGACGGGATCGATGACATCGTCGCCGGCACTCACGAGCGGTTCATCATCGAGCTCGACAAGTTCGGCACCCGTCTGGCCGAGAAGGCCGCCGCCTTAGGCTCCTAGCGGGCGAGGACGTCGAGCACGGATCGAGCACCGGCCTCGAGGTCGTCGACTACCAGGATGTTCGTGGTTGACCGCAGGTCCGCGGCGCTGTACACCCCGGTGGCGACGCCGATGAAGTCGATCCCTGCGCCCTCGGCGGCCCGCGAGTCCGCGGCGGTGTCACCGATCACCACGGGGGCCAGGCCGTGCTGGGCCGCGTAGCGGGAGGCGGCTCGGGTCAGGTCAACACGGGTGCCGACAGCGTCGCCGAAGAAGCTGGCCGACCAGTTGAAGTGGTCTGGCGAGAGGCCGGCTGATCGCAGCTTGAGCCGAGCCCGTACCTCGCTGTTCCCCGTGAGGATCGCGTTGACGTGGCCCGCGGCGGCGAGTGCCTCGAGCGTCGCCTGAATGCCGGGCAGTTCCACTCGCTCACCCGGCTCCGCGAAGTGCACCTCGGAATGGTCGATGAGATGAGATGACCCTTGGTCGGCCTGGCCGGCATGCCCTCCATTCGCCTCGAGATACTCGGTGACCTGCTGACGGTCAGTCTTGCCATGGCGATACGGGTGCACAATCTCGGGCAGGGGGCCAAGGACCGACTCGGTGGCCGCTACGAACAATCGCTCGTCACTTTCGTCGTTGCTCACCAAGGTTCCGTCGACGTCCCAGAGGATGAGGCGGCGTGTGGGATCCACGCTCACGAACGATGCCTCTCGAGGCCCGACCAGTCGAGCTCGACGCCATGGCCAGGCCGCTCGGGTGCCATGGTGAACCCGTCGACGACGGACATGGGGTGAGCGATGTAGTGGTCGAGTGAGAAGCCGTGTGCCTCCATGAAGGTTCGATTGGGGGCGGCCGCGAGCAGGTGAACGGTGAGGTCGTGGACGCCATGCGAAGTGACAGGAAGATTGTGCGCCTCGGCGACCGCCGCGATCTTGCGGAACACGGTCATGCCGCCGCAGTTGGTGACGTCCGGTTCTGGGTAGGTCAGTCCACCGGCGACGATCAGGTTGCTGAACTCGTACAGCGTGTGCAGGTTCTCGCCGGTGGCGACGGGAGTGCGTCCTTCGCGCACGACGCGCACATGGCCCGCCACGTCATCGGGGATGGTCGGCTCCTCAATCCAGACCAGGTTGAACTCGGCCAACGCCTGCGCGGCGCGCACCGCTTGGTCGACACTCCACTTCATGTTGGCATCGACCATGAGCGGGAAGTCGTCTCCGAGGTGCTCGCGCATTCGGCGAACCCGTTCGACGTCCTCGCGCAAGCTTGCGCGGCCAACCTTCATCTTGATGGCTCGGAAGCCTTCCGCTTGGAATCGGTCCGACTGCTCAAGTAACTGTTCGACCGGAAAGTCGAGATCGATCCCTCCGGCATACACCGGCACCTTCGGGTCGAAGCCACCGAAGTAGCGCCAGAGCGGCTGGTGCACACGCTTGGCCCGCAGGTCCCAGATCGCGATGTCGATTGCCGAGATCGCCGACGTTGCATGACCGCCGCGACCCGAGTAGTGCACGGCCCACCACATGTCCTGCCACATTCGCTCACTCGCGTCGACGTCGGCACCGAGCACTACGGGTGCAAGGTAGTTGTCGATCAGCGTCTTAAACGCTGCCCCGCCCGAGTTCACGGCGTAGGTGTAGCCGACCCCTTCCACGCCGTCGCTATCAACGATTCGGACGGTCACCAACTCGAAGTGCGGAATGCTGCCGTGGGTGCTGTCGCTCAGGACAACCTCGAGTGGTACGAGGAAATAGTCAGAGCGCACCGAGGCGATTGTTGTCATGTACTCATCTCTCCAGATGTGCGCGTGGTGGTGGAACGGTTCAGATCGATCATCGAGGACGGCATCGCGACCCCTGAACTCAAGGCGAGTAAGGCGAGGTCTGCGATGACATGCGGTGAGAGGGGAATGCGCCCGCCTGCCGTCGATTCTCGCGCTAGTTCGGGCTCGCCTGGCGCCAGCGCCGCTGGGACGTCGAGCCCGACGGAACTTGCGTGGATCGAAGCGACGAGCCCACTCATCTCGGTTCGGTAGTCGTCGAGTGACTGGGCTCCGTCTGCCCGGATGGCGATGGCAAGGTGCCCGAGCCTCTGTGCCTCGGAGGGATCGCCGCCCAGCGCGTACACCTTCGTACTCACGTTGGCGCCGGCCAATGCAAGGAGCGCATCGACGGCGAAGGCAAGTCCGAATCCCTTCGGACCGCCTGCGGGCAGGAGCGCTCCGCGAAGGCCTTCGCTCGCTGAGGTCGTGGGCTGCCCGCCCGCGTCGACCGCCCATCCCGTCGGGATGCTCTCACCTGCATGATCGGCGATCAGTAGTCGGCCCTGGCTCGTCGTCGTGGTGGCCATATCGACCTGCGGGCGTTGCGAGGCTGACATCGGCACGGCGATCGCAATGGGGTTAGTGCCCAGCACAGGAGCGCCACCAAACGGAGCGCACATGACCGACTCGGTGTTGCACGCGACGATGCCGAGCATTCCGGCGTCGGCGATACGGTTCGTGTAGAACGAGCACGCACCGAAGTGGTTCGCGTTCTTGGTGATCACAGCGCCAATACCGTGTGTGCGGGCCCGTTCGATCGCCAGATCCGCCGAGTGCACTCCGATGCTCGCGCCTGCACCTGCTCCACCATCGAGCAGAACGAGGGCCCCGAGGTCAGCCTGAACAGTGATCGAATGTCGCCTGGCGATGCCGCCCGCGCGAATGCGTGCGACGTAGGTAGGCAGTCGCATCACACCGTGTGTGTTCACTCCCCGAAGGTCCGCGAAGACCAGGCTCTCGGCCACCCACCCTGCATCGACAGGTTGTAACCCGGCCTCGACCAGCACGGCCCTGCTCCAGTCAAGGACATCGGAAACGGGGACCGTACTCACTGCGCCTCGGGGGTGGGGCGGTAGATGGGGCCGCGGGCGATGACGACGTCGAGGATGCCGTCTTCGAGGTAGGCGTCGGCTTCGTCGGGTAGGGCTGGTTGACGCATGGGTACCGGGCCTGGGTAGCCCAGTTCACGTCGTACGCGGGGGTT
>CAFBNF010000017.1_pt1 | contig 14270 bp, 11 predicted proteins | sample 7269191 | NCBI WGS metagenome assembly CAFBNF01 (sample SAMEA6814086, study PRJEB35770) | freshwater metagenome | biome: Freshwater; feature: Freshwater reservoir; material: water | place: Czech Republic | collected 2017-05-23 | depth 30m m | reverse complement strand
GGTGCCCTCGACTCTGGTGCGGTTGAGGGCCGGGTCGACCTCGAGTCGGGGTCGTGGGGGTCGGGCAAAGACTGGCGGGTGTGGGAGGGCAACGCCGTGGCCGACTTGGTCGCTGAGAACGACTCGCTGCAGGGCCGACTCCTCGACATGGTCGACAAAGCGCACGACGGCGGAGATGGCCGGCGCGACCCCGCTCTCGACCAGCTCGTGCGTAGCGCGCTTCTAGCGCTGTCCAGTGACTGGGCTTTCATGGTCACCAAGGACACCGCGGCGCATTACGCCCGTCAGCGACACCTCGGGCACCACGCCGACTTCCACCGGCTCGCCGACCTCATTGCGTCGGGGCGCGGCCCCCAGGCCGAGCGCGTGGCCCATGCTCAGCGCACGGTCGACGGACCCTTCGCCCACCTCGACGCCCGGCTGCTGTGATGCCGCCCACGCAATTGCCCCTGCGCATCCTGCACGTGTCGTGGGAGTTCCCGCCGGTCATGTACGGGGGGCTCGGCGCGCATGTGGTGGCGATCGCGACCGAGCAGGCCCGCGCGGGTCACGACGTGACAGTGCTCACCCAGCATGGGCCGGACACTGCTGACATCGAGACGATCAACGGTGTCCGGGTAGTGCGGGCTCGCGAGGAGGGCGAGCCCCAACCGCGCACCGTCGACAACCTCATGCCGTGGGTGGCATCCATGCAGCGTGCGATGAATCGACAGGGTCGGCACCTGCTCGGCCAGTGGCGGCCTGATGTGGTGCACGCGCACGACTGGGTGGTGGCCGCGGCCGCGACCACGTTGAGCCGCGCGTCGGGCGCGCCCCTGGTGGCCACGGTGCACGCGACCGAGGCTGGTCGCCACGACGGCTGGATCGTCGGGCCCCTCTCCCAGGCGGTGCATCGGCGTGAGGTTCGACTGGCCTCGGCGGCCAGCGCGGTCATCGTGTGTAGCCGCGCCATGGAAGGCGAGGTCGTCGCTGCCCTCGGGCCATTCAACGCGCCCGTCCTCATGATTCCGAACGGGATCGATCTCGACGCGTGGCAGGCCAGCGAGGCCGAGAGTGCCGCCGCCCGCGCGCGACTCGGCGTGACGCCCTCGGCACCGATGATCGTCTACACCGGACGGCTGGCACACGAGAAGGGTGTGGGCACGCTCGTTGGCGCGATGCCTGCCGTGCTCGATGGTCTGAGCGACGCCCGCCTCATCATCGCCGGCCGTGGCCCACTGGAGTCAGCCCTGCGAGCCCAGGTGACGGCCCTCGAACTCGACGCGGCTGTCACCTGTGCGGGATTCCTGCCCGAGCACGAGCTGCGGGCTCTGGTGGCAGCGGCGAACTGCGTCGTGGTGCCCAGCCTCTACGAGCCGTTCGGGCTGGTGGCACTCGAGGCGGGAGCTCTCGGCACCCCGGTGGTGGCATCCGCCGTGGGTGGGCTCGCCGAGATCATCACCGACGACGTCACCGGCCTGCTGGTCGCTCCGGGCGATTCGGTGCCACTGGCCGCGGCCATCCTTCGCGTGCTGCGCGATCCCTCGCTGGCGACGGGATTCGCCGATGCGGCACGCAGTGGCGTTGCCGCCGATTACAGCTGGCCGCTGATCGCGCAGCGCACGGTTGACGCCTACCAGAACTGCGGGCCGCCACCTGACGCACGGAGCGCCATCGAGCGCATTCCGGACATGAACGTGCTCACCGGCGAGACCGCCTAGGCGCACACCCTGACTCGCTCATCCATACGAAAGCGTCACACCCGCCCCCCGGGTGTGACGCTTTCGTATGGATGAGGGGGCTTGAGGGGCCGCGGGCGGGGACGTGCGCTCCGCCCTCCACGTCAGAGACGTGCGCAGCGCTTGGCGCGTCAAGTGATACGCTTTACCGTATCAATTTGAGGTGGTGACAATGTCGGCGTCCGGACTCCTGCGCTCCACTCGGACCAGTAACGGCCTCTCACAGCGCGCACTGTCTGCCGCAGCTCGGGTGCGACAGCCGGGGGTGGCTGCAGTCGAGTCCGGCGCTGAGGACGCGACGGTCAGCCGGCTTGAGCACCTGCTCAACGAGCTGGGCAGCCAGCTGACTGTTCTGCCCACGAGGCTGAGGCCCGTGTGGGCTGCGGGCGAAGACGTGCGCTGCGCCCTTGCGGTCGGAGACGTACGCAGCGCCTGGCGCGAGGTCATCCAGCTCAACGACGACCTAGCTGCCGCTGACCGGGCGACTCGGGTGGCGCTCGCCATCGCCCCGCCGGGGCGCACGGCTGATCCCCGCTTCGACGCCCTGATCGCGGCCGTAACTGACTTTGCCCTCACCGCTGCTCGACTCCCACGTCCGCGCTGGCTCGATGATGCAGCGTGGAGCCTCGACGATCCCTGGGACGTCGAAGTCGTCCCCTCTCTGCAGCAGGCCGCGCGCAATTTCACTCCCGCGGCAATAAGTCGCCACGGCATCTTCCTCGACCCAGCCGTTCTTTCGAGCCTGTGATGCCGCCCACCATGACGCCCCGGGAGGTTCGCGCCCTCCTCGAGGAGTTGGCGACGCGCATCGACGACGCAGCAATCGTCGCCGGCATTCGGGTTGTCGGCGGAGCCGCCCTGTCAATCCTCGACCACGATCGCCGCTCCCCCAGCGCGACAGCACGGGTCCAGCATTGGCTCGACGGGCGCGCTACCACCTGAGGTCGCGAGAGCCCATTCCCTCACCGCGAGCATGTTCGCCGCTGTCACGTCGCATCTGGTCCCAGGGCCCAGAACCGGCTCACACCGGTGGCCTCGGAAACACCGAGAGGGAAGCCGCTGGGATCGCCGCGCAGGCCATCGTCGGGATCACGCAGTCGTCGTGGCGGGCTGGAGTCGCTCAGTCTTCGAGCGGACTCCCCGAATCGACCGCACATGCCCACCCTGACTCGCTCATCCAAAGGAAAGCGTCACTCCGGCCCCCGGGTGTGATGCATTCGTTCGGATTAGCGGGCTTGTGGGGCCACGGTTGAGCCGCTCCGGTCAGCGGTCGGTGCTGAGCTTCTTCTGTAATGCAGGGCCAGCGGTGGGTCCCAACAGTTTTCCGACGCCCCAGAGTGCCAGCCCGATCGCGGCGAGGATCAGCACCGTCGGCGATGCATGAATGCGCTCAGACTCAAAGCGTCGTTCCTGCGGGGTCAATTCGGTTGTGGACATCATCGATCTCCCTTGGCCTGCCTAGTCTCGTGTCACCCGGAGCGTGAGGCGCCCTACGTGATGATCAATGCGGCACTGGGCAACGGCTGACTACCGGGCAAGCACAGTAGTCAGGCAGCGCACCGTGTTCAGCGCACCCCACAGCCCTGAAACTGGTCAGACTCGGCCGCGTTGGTGAGCAGCTAGTACTCAGACACCGAGCAAGCGGACGCGGGAATCGCTGCGCGGCCCCGACTGCCGCCCCCTACCTCGCGGTGAACTTCCACCAGGTGCCGCCGTTGGCGAGGGTTGACGCGCTCGCAGCGTTCACAGCACGTACCTGCCACGAGTAGACGGCCTTCGAGGTGAGGGTGCGCGACGTCGACCGGCTGGTGCCCACCGACACCCAGCCTGAGTCGCACACCAAGTTGATATCGCGGTCGAGGCACACCTCATAGCGTGCGGCCCCCGATGAGGCACCCCAGCTCAGCGACACCGGCGATCGCACACCGGTCTTGTTGTTCGACGGGCTGCTCTTGGCGAACGCCCCCGGCGGCGGGGCGGCCGCCACGACGATCGACAGCGGAGCGCTCGCCTTCGACGATGCGCCGTCGGTCACCTCGGCCGTAAAAGAGTAGGTGCCAGCCGTGGTGGGCGTGCCGGTCAGCGCACCGCCTGCGGATAGGGAGACACCGGGCGGCGTTTCGCCGGAGGTGACCGCCCACGAGTACGGCGTCGTGCCGCCCGCGGCCGTGAGGTTGGCCGAGTAGGCCGCGCCCAACGTGCCGCCCGCGAGCGACGACGTGGTGACCGTGAGCACAGTAGGCGTGGTGAGACGGTAGGTGACCACCAACGCCGGGCGGTCGGCTGCCGTCGTCACCTGCCGCGATGACAGGTCGATGCCGTCGGTTTGCGAGCTACCCGCCACGATGAGGCCGTTGTTGGCGGTGGTGCTGGCCACCCATCCCTGCACCAGCGCGACGCCGGTCGAATTGAGGTCGATGGCTACCGGACCCACGCTGGCCGCTGACAGCGTTCCCACGGCCGTGCTGCCCCGGTCGGCAGCACCAGCTGCGCCAGCCGTCGCCCACGCCACACCCGTCGAAGAGTTCGTCCACGTGGCTGTTGCCTCATCCCACGACTGCAGCACTGGGTACGCCGAATAGCTGTTGGTAGACGGGTCAACCGCCTTGAAGCGCAGCGAGGCACTGACGATCGTGGCATTCGACGGGATCGACGACGTGTCGAAGCGGATCAGTGTGGCAAGGTCACTGCCTGAGCCAGGCGGATCGTCGCCGTCAACCAGCAGCGTGGTGGTCGTTCCGAACGCAGTGGTGGGCGCCGCCTGGCTGAGCGTGGTGTCGCGCGTGCCCGCGTAGGCAGCGGGCGACACGCCGTCTTGCAGAGTGGCCGAGGTGGTGTCGTTGGCGAGGGAGAAGTGGTCCTGAGTGGTGCCGCCGAGCGAGATGAAGTCACCGGTGAGGCTCGTGTCGTCGATCGTCAGCTTGAGAGCGCCCCAGTTTGCGTTGTAGCGCACAAGGCTGCCGGTCACCGGTGAGCTCGCAAAGCCGTAGCGACCCGCACCGCCGAGGCCGTCGACAATGTACGTGAGACCACCGTTCTCGACCCGCTCGTAGGTGTGGTCGTGGCCATTGAGCACGAGGTCCGCACCCCACGACGCGAACGGCCAGCGCATCGCAGTGCTGGACCCGTGCGCGGAGCCCGAGGAGAACGGCGGGTGGTGGAACACCACGGCCTTCCACGCCGCGTCGCTGGCCGCAAGGGCTGCCTGCAGCCACGCCTTCTGCGCCGTCATCTCGGTGGAGGAGGCCATCGCCGCCTGACTGTCGATGAAGAACAGGTGAAGGGGCCCGTTGCGTACGTCGTAGTAGAGCTCGGACCCGGTGGGGCTCTGGCTGGTCACCCCGGCGCCGGGGAGGTTGAAGTAGGCCTTGTAATTGGCGATGGCGCCGTCGGTCCAGTCGTGGTTGCCGGTGGAGGGAAAGAAGCGGTTAACGGTCGCCGTGCCGCCGGAGGGACAGTTGGTGCCCGCTGCCGCGCCCTTGATGAACGCGCAGTAGTACTTGCCGGTGACCCGGTCGTACCGGGCGGTGCCGGTATCGGTTCCCTGCGAGTAGAAGTTGTCGCCGGTGGTGACCACCAGATCCGGTGACCAACCGGCCACCATCGTGGCCACCTGGCCCTCGGAGGTGGTGTCAACCCCGTAGTCGCCCACGACTGCGACGGTGAGGGGCGCGACAGCAGGCACGATCGGCGCGACAGCCATCGGCTGGGCGGCTCCGCTCGCGACTCCAGCGGCTCCGCCCGCCAGCAGCAGGACGAGCGTGAGAGCTCCCGCGAGACGGGCGGATCGGTGACTGGCAGCAACTGGAGGCATGGCTCAATGGTAGGTCAGACAGTGCCTCGGCGCCAGTAAATTCCCACTCTCCGTGTTTCTAATGTTACAAAGCGTCACCCATTGCCGATCATCGGCCGCCGCCGCGCGAGTCGCTTACGACCCCCGCGCCGCCTGAGTCGCAGCGGCCTGGGTCTTGCGCGCAATGTCGGCCAGCGCGACGCGCGTGGCCTCCTTGACCGCCGCCACCTCGCGACGGTCCTTGAGCACCCGACCCGGAATGCCACCCACCACCGACATCTCCGGAATCTCACCCCGCACCACCGTGTGTGCCGCCAGCACCGAACCGCGCCCCACGGTGGAGCCGCGCAGCACCGTGACCTTGACGCCCACCCACACATCGGCCCCGATGCGCACCGGCGACTTGACGATGCCCTGGTCCTTGATCGGAATAGTCACGTCGTCGTACACGTGGTCGAAGTCGCACACGTACACCCAGTCGGCCACGATCGTGCCCTCGCCGAACTCCACGTCGAGGTAGCAGTTAATGGTGTTGTCACGCCCGAACACGCACTTGTCGCCCACGCGCATCGTGCCCTCGTAGACGCGCAGCCTGTTCTCGTCGCCGAGGTGCACCCACCGGCCAAGAATGAGGCGCCCGTACCCCTTGCGAGCATGGATCTCAACCCTCTTGCCGATGAACACGAAGCCCTCGGTCACGATGTGCCGGTTGCGCAGTCGGAACCAGAGGAAGCGCCAGTAGCGCACCAGGTACCACCACGACCACGCCCGATTGCGCACCACCCAGCGCAGCGAGTCGAGGGTGACGAACCGGGCCTGTCGTGGGTCGCGCGCCATCGACGCCCCTACGCCTGGGCCGCCGCGCCGGGCTTGAAGCCCGTGACGCCCACGTTGTAAAAGAACTCGTCAGGCACGAACCTCGACATCACATTCTGGTCGAGCCAGCTCAGCGACTTCCATCCGCGGAACGCGAACATGGCCCAGTTCCAGCCCAGCGCGCCGGGTCGCACCGCCGCCTCGAAGGTGCGCACCGGCCAGCCGAACCACGATGCCGTGAGTTCTTCGGTTTCGGTGCGTACGTCGATGGCTCCGGCGCGCATGCACAGCGCGGCGAGCCGGTCGGGGTCGAAGGTGTGCAGGTCGACCAGCGACTCAAGCGCGGCCGCGCGCGACGACTCGGCAAGCTCAGCGGCCGGTCGGGCCCAGTTCTCGCGCAACCCCGGCCACTGGGTCACGTTCGAGGCCGCCCACCAGGTGAGCCGCGACAGGCGGCGGGCGATGGCGTCGCCGTGCCGCGTGGGCTCGCCGCAGAACACGAATCGGCCGCCGGGGCGCAGCACCCGCAGCACCTCGCGCATGGCCAACTCGACGTCGGGGATGTGGTGCAGCACCGCGTGGCCCACCACGAGGTCGAAGGAGTCGTTGTCGTAGGGGATCGACTCGGCGTCGGCCACCCGGCCCTCGACCGCGAAGCCGAGGCCCTCGGCGTTGCGCTGGGCCACCTTCACCATGCCGGGTGAGATGTCGGTGACGTGCCCCTGGTCGAGCACTCCGGCCTGCTTGAGGTTGAGCAGGAAGAACCCGGTGCCGCAGCCGAGCTCAAGCGCTGTGGGGTACGGCCACGACTGGCCGCCCGCGAGGTTTTCGAAGCGGTCGCGGGCGTAGTCGATGCAGCGCTGGTCGTAGGAGATCGACCACTTCTCGTCGTAGCTGCCTGACTCCCAGTCGTGGTAGAGCACGTTCGCCAGCTTGGGGTCGGTACGGGCCGCCTCGATCTGCTCCGCCGTGACCGTCGAGGCCTCGGTCACCTGTGTCACCGGCCCGTGAACTGGGCCTTGCCGGGCCCGCTCTCGATGAACGAGACCATTCCGACGGTGCGGTCGTCGGTGGCGAACAGACCGGCGAAGTTGAGCCGCTCGAGCTCGAGCCCCGTATCGAGGTCTGACCCGAGCCCGGCGTCGATCGCCAGCTTCGCCGCCCGCAGTGCCAGCTGAGGACCGGCCGCGAGCTGCTGCGCGAGCGCTAGCGCCTCGGTGTAGACGTCGTCGGGAGCCACCACGCGGTCGGCGAGCCCAATGCGCAGTGCCTCCTCGGCCCCCACAAAGCGGCCGGTGAAGATGAGCTCCTTGGCGCGCGAGGGACCGATCAGGCGGGGTAGTCGCTGCGTGCCACCCGCTCCGGGAATGATGCCCAGCAAAATCTCGGGCTGGCCCATCTTGGCGTTATCGCCGATGACCCTCAGGTCGCAGCAGAGGGCCAGCTCACAGCCACCTCCGAGCGCATACCCGGTTACGGCTGCGACCACCGGCTTCGGAATCTGCGCGACCGCGGTGAACGCCGACTGCAGGGGTCCTGAGGCAACGAGCATGTCCTGGTACGACATCTCGGCCATCTCCTTGATGTCGGCGCCGGCCGCGAACACCTTGGGCCCCCCATACACGACGACAGCGCGCACGTCGACACGCGCAGCGGCCTCGAGGGCAGCCTCGCGAATCTCCTCCTGCACCTGCCTCGACAGGGCGTTCATCGGGGGTCGCTCGAGGCGGATTGTGCCCACCCCAGCCTCGACATCGAGCCGAACGAACTCCGCCACGGTGGCCTCCTCCTAGGTTGGTGAGCCGAGACTATCGCCACACACTTGGGGTCGCCTCGCCGCTGGGGCGGCTAGGGTCACGGTGTGAACGCCCACCGTCCCGCATCCAGAGGATCATCCGATGTTCGCTGATGGCTCACCCGGCTGGCCCCACGTGCGGCCCGGAGCGGTCGACCCCATCGGCGTGGTGCCCGAGGGCGACGGTGTCAACGTGGCGGTGTGGGCCAAGGGCGCCGAGCAGGTCGACCTCTGCCTATTCGACGACGACGATAACGAGACGCGCATCGAGGTCAAGGAATCGACCTTCCACGTGTTCACGGCACATGTGCCCGGCATCGGCGCTGGTCAGCGCTACGGGTTCAGGGTGCACGGCCCCTGGGACCCCGCCCGCGGCGCCCGCTGGAACCCCGCCAAACTGCTGGTCGACCCCTACGCCAAGGCGATCGACGGCAGCCTCACACTCAACCCCGCGATTTTCGGGCACGTGTACGAGGGTGACGACGACACCGTCATCGACACCCGTGACTCAGCCCCGTACGTGCCCCGCTCGGTCGTGGTCGACGACGCCTTCGACTGGGTAGGTGACACCTCGCCGCGCGTGGCCTGGGGCGACACGGTGGTGTACGAGACCCACGTGAAGGGCATGACCGCCCGCCACCCCGCGGTTCCCGAGCACCAGAGGGGCACTTACGCCGGACTCGCACACGACGCGGTGATCGAGCATCTTCTGGCCCTCGGCGTCACCTCGGTTGAACTGCTGCCGGTGCACCAATCGGTCAGTGAGGTGCACCTCATGCAGCGTGGACTCACCAACTACTGGGGCTACAACTCGCTTAACTACTTCGCGCCGCACAACGGCTATTCGTCGACGGGCACCCGGGGCGAGCAGGTGGTCGAATTCAAGTCGATGGTCAAGCGCTTTCACGCCGCAGGCCTCGAGGTGATCCTCGACGTCGTGTACAACCACACGGCGGAGGCCAACGAGATCGGGCCCACCCTCAACTTTCGCGGACTCGACAATCAGGCCTACTACCACCTCGCCGACGAGCGCCGTCGCTACGCCGACTACACCGGCTGCGGCAACACCCTCGACGTCTCGCACCCGCACGTGCTGCAGATGGTTACCGACTCGCTGCGCTACTGGGTCACCGAGATGCACGTCGACGGCTTTCGCTTCGACCTTGCGTCGGCGCTTGCCCGCTCGTTCCTCGACGTCGACATGCTCGGCCCCTTCATGCAGACCCTGCAGCAGGACCCGATCCTGCGCCGGGTGAAGCTCATCGCCGAACCGTGGGACGTCGGGTCGGGCGGCTACCAGGTGGGCGAGTTTCCCCCGCTGTGGACCGAGTGGAACGACAGGTACCGCGACACCCTGCGCGACTACTGGCGCGGCGCCGAGGTGGGAATCAGCGACCTGGGCTGGCGACTGTCGGGTTCGGCCGACCTCTACTCCTCAGAGGGCCGGCGCCCCTACGCCTCGATCAACTTCGTCACCGCGCACGATGGCTTCACGCTGCGCGATCTCTACTCGTATAACGGCAAGCACAACGAGGCCAACGGCGAAGACAACCGCGACGGCACCGACAACAACCGATCGTGGAACTGCGGGGCCGAGGGCGACACCGACGACCCAGCGGTCACCACGCTGCGCCACCGCATGATTCGCAACCAGCTCACCACGCTGATGCTGTCGACCGGGGTTCCGATGCTGGTGGCGGGCGACGAGTTCGGCCGCACCCAGGAGGGCAACAACAACGCCTACTGCCAGGACAGCCCCCTCAGCTGGGTTGACTGGGACCTCTCCGAGTGGCAGCAGTCACTGCTCGACTTCAGCCGGCGGCTAGTGAACCTGCGGCGCGGCCACCGCGTGTTCCGGCAGCGCCACTTCTTCCGTGGGAAGCCCGTGTTCGAGGGTGGCCCCAAGGACCTCGGCTGGATCGACGCCACCGGCGACGAGTACAACGAGCGCGAGTGGCACGACCCCAACCTGCGCACCGTCGGCATGTACCTCAGCGGCTACCGACGCGAGCGCACGCCCGACGGCCATCCGATCGACGACGAGTCGTATCTCATCTACCTCAACGCGAGCTTCGAACCCGCCGACGTGGTGCTGCCCGCCGCCCCCTGGGGAGGCAGCTACGAGGCCGTGCTCGACTCGGCCGAGGGCACCCCAGATGCTGCCAGGCAGGGCGCCGCAGGCGACACCCTCACGCTGGCGGCCCACAGCGCGCTGGTGCTGCGAGTGTCGGGCTGACCGCCACCCGTCCTACGCCAGCGACGTAACGGTCATCGTCCCGGTTGACCAGACGAGGCTGAACCAGCCTCCGATGCGAACGTTGGAGACGAGGCTCGGGCGTAGGCAGGCAACGCACTCGCCCCCCGGGTGGCGCACTGACGGGTATACGACTCCGGCCCGCGTGTCGGCGAGGAGGGTCTCGGCCAGCAGTTGGCCATGGGCGTACGACGTGGGGTCGAGGCAGGCCTGCGAGGAACTCGAGCCATCACGCAACTCGGCGAACAGTGCCCCGTGGATGTCGGCCACGAAGTCGACGAAGGTCATCTCATCGTCGATCGCCGCAGTCTCAGTGAGCAGCACGCTTCGATGGAAGGTCACCTCGGCCTGCGCCGTTGCGAGGTTTCGACCCGCGTACCAGGCGCCCCAGAGCGGCAGGCTGAAGCGAGCCCCGCGGTTGCCCGGGTAGGAGAAGGCACCGTTGATGATCTTCGAATACGGAACGTCGAACACCAGGTCGTGCGGGGTAGGACCGCCGGGCAGCCGCCCGTGCTGGGCGAGAGTTCGTCCGCTGGTGGCCGCCACGAGCCGGGCCAGGGCGCCGACATCATCGGGCGTGCCGGCGAGCGCCGAGACGAATGGCTCGGTGTGGGCTGTTTGAGTCTCGGGGATAAGCCGGTGAGTGTCGTCCCAGGTCAGGCTTACGAGGTCAGGCCACACCGCTGCGGTCGGGCTCACAGCCCACCGCGCGCACCGTCGAGCATCTCCCTCACCTGCGAGAGGGCCACGATGCCGCCCCAGGCCATCAGCTCGATCGGGGGCCGGCCGCCGAACAGCGGGTTGGTGTTGGGGCGGGTGACCCACTGGTCGGCCAGTGGCTCGCGGAACAGCGCGTGCAGCGCGGAGTAGATGCCCAGCAGGTACGACGCCCGGGTGAGTTGGTCGACGCTGAGCTCGTTCGGCGCGCCCTGCTTCCAGGCGTACCAGGTGCTCTGCGAGATGCCGCCCAGCAGGCCGCACATGCGCTCGGCCCCCAGCTGCCAGCCCTCGGCGAGGCGCACCAGTGCTGGGACGGCCGCCCGGGTGAGCTCGGTCCGGACCACCGAGTCGGCGAACTCCACCAGCTCGGGGGTCTCATACCGGCTGGCCGGGGTAACAAGTGTCTCGACAGACATGAGCTTCCTCCGATTCTGCTGCCATTCTACTCCATGTCTGGAGTATGCAGGAGATGCCGCCTAGGCGCTCGGCTGACCCCCCACTGACCCCCCACTGACCCCCCACTGACCTCGGTCAGACCGGGCTGCCGTGACGCTCGGTCTCGGTCTCGTCGGGCCCACCGGGCCCACCGAAGGGGGTGGGGTCGACCGGCAACGCCTGCAGGCCGAGCTCGGCAGGGCTCAGGGTGAACTCGCCCGTGGGCCGCACCCGCACCGTGTACCCGAACGGCCCCGTGCGTGTGAGCGGCACCACGGTCTCGAAGCGCCACCGGTTGCCCTCGTACTGCTCCACGGCCACCAGAGGCGCCGCCGCCGCGGCCACGATGCGGTCGCTGGCGTCGACCCGCCCGTGCACCACCTGCACCTCGACGTCGGCCGGCGAGAGTGCGCCGAGGGACACGTAGGCGCGCACCATGAGCTCGTTGCCGAGTTGGGGTGAGTCGTCGACTCCCGACGTCTCGACGTGCTCGACTCGAACGTCGGACCACGCCTCAGTTATCCGCGCGAACCAGGCTGCCGCCGCGCGCGCCCGTGCCCCGCCCTCGGCGCCTCGGAACTCGCGGGCCGAGAGCGCCGCCGGCGTATAGAGCTCGCCCACGTAGTCGCGCACCATGCGGGTGGCGAGCACCTTGGGGCCGAGGGTGGCCAGCGTGTGCTTCATCATCTGCAGCCAGCGCCAGGGGATGCCGCGCTCGTCACGGTTGTAGAAGGTGGGCGTCACCGACTTCTCAAGCAGGTCGTAGAGGGCCGCCGCCTCAAGGTCGTCGCGACGGTCGGTCGACTCGACGCCGTCGGCACTCGGAATCGCCCAGCCGTTCTCGCCGTCGAACCACTCATCCCACCAGCCGTCGAGGATCGACAGGTTGAGGGCGCCGTTGAGCGCCGCCTTCATGCCCGAGGTGCCGCAGGCCTCGAGCGGCCGCAGCGGGTTGTTGAGCCACACGTCGCAGCCGGGGTACATGACCGAGGCCATGCTGATCTCGTAGTTGGGCAGGAACACGATGCGGTGGCGCACATCCTCGGCGTCGGCGAAGTGTACGAGGTCCTGAATGAGCCGCTTGCCACCATCGTCGGCCGGGTGCGACTTGCCTGCGATAACTAGCTGGATCGGCCGCTCGGGGTGCAGCAGCAGGGCCTTGAGCCGAACGGGGTCGCGCAGCATGAGCGTGAGCCGCTTGTACGACGGCACCCGACGGGCGAAACCGATGGTGAGCACATCGGGGTCGAGCATCGAGTCGGTCCAGCCCAGCTCGGCGTCGGAGGCCCCCCGGTCGTGCCACGACTCACGAACGCGACGGCGGGCGTTCAGCACCAGCCGTTCACGCAGACCTCGCTTGACGGCCCACAGTCGCTGGTCGTCGACCCCTGCGAGCGCCTCCCAGCCATGTGGCTCGTCCATGCCTTCGAGGCCCACCTGCTCGATGCCCAGACCCAGCATTTCGGGGGCCACCCATGTGGGCGCGTGAACGCCGTTGGTGATGGAGGTGATGGGTACGTCGTCGGCGTCGAATCCCTCCCACAGGCCACCGAACATGCCGCGGCTCACGCTGCCGTGCAGCCGACTGACTCCGTTGGCCCGCTGTGCCAGCCGCAGACCCATGACCGCCATGTTGAACACCGCGGGGTCGCCACCCTCGTAGTCCTCAGCTCCGAGCTGCAGCACCCGCTCGGCCGGAACGCCCGCTGCACTGTTGTCGCCGGAGAAGAACCTCTCGACGATGCTGCGCGGAAAGCGGTCGATGCCGGCGGGCACAGGGGTGTGGGTGGTGAACACCGTTCCGGCGCGCACAGCGCGCAGTGCGCTGTCGAAGTCGAGTCCCTCGCCCTCGACCAGCTCGCGGATCCGCTCGATTCCGAGGAATCCCGCGTGTCCCTCGTTGCTATGGAACACCTCCGGCGCCGGACTTCCGGTGAGCCTGCTGTGAATGCGCAGGGCGCGCACGCCGCCGATTCCGAGGAGCACCTCCTGCAGGAAGCGCTGGTCACGGCCGCCTCCGTACAGGCGGTCAGTGACGGCTCGTTCGACCGGACCGTTCTGCTCAATATCGCTGTCGAGCAGCAGCAGCGGCACCCGACCCACCTGCGCGCGCCAGATGTGAGCGTGCAGGTGGCCGGCGCCGGGGAGCGAGATGACCACCATCGAGGGGGTGCCATCTGCCTCGCGTAGCAGCGACAGCGGCATGCCGTCGGGGTCAAGCACCGGGTACTGCTCGAGCTGCCAGCCATCGCGCGAGAGCGTCTGGCGGAAGTATCCCGAGCGATAGAACAGGCCGACACCCACGATGGGTACGCCGAGGTCACTGGCGGCCTTGAGGTGGTCGCCCGCGAGGATACCCAGGCCACCCGAGTACTGCGGCAGCGCCGCGGCGATTCCGAACTCGGGCGAGAAGTAGCCGATGCTCGCCGGACGTTCGCCCTCGTGCGATTGGTACCAGCGGGGCTTCTCGAGATAGTGGTGAAGGTCGCCGAGGCAGCGGTGAGCCCAGTCGACGAAACCGTGGTCGGCCGCGAGCTCGTCGAGCCGCTCGGGGCTAATCTCGCCGAGCAGTCGCACCGGGTCGTAGCCGGTCGAGCGCCACAGGGCGGCGTCGATGGTCTCGAAGAGGGTGCGGGTCTCGGGATGCCACGACCACCGAAGGTTGGTGGCGAGTTCCTCGAGGGGTGCGAGGGCTTCGGGCAGGACAGTGCGCACGGTGAATCGACGGATGGCCTTCAT
>CAFBNF010000016.1_pt1 | contig 14381 bp, 15 predicted proteins | sample 7269191 | NCBI WGS metagenome assembly CAFBNF01 (sample SAMEA6814086, study PRJEB35770) | freshwater metagenome | biome: Freshwater; feature: Freshwater reservoir; material: water | place: Czech Republic | collected 2017-05-23 | depth 30m m | reverse complement strand
GCTGCCGCATCGGCCTGTGCCTCCCCTGCTGGGCGAGGAGGTGATCGAGCAGATCACCGAGTCGTACGCCGACGACAACGCGGTGCTGGCGACCCTGCTTCCGCCCGACCAGGCAGAGGCTTTCGAGCGTGATCGTCAGGCCTTCGCTGCATCGAGGGCGGGTGCACCCACGGTGTCGATCGAGGAGCTGCGGCAGTTGCCGCGCGATGAAGACTATTCGCGCGCGCTCGTCGCAGGGGCTCTCGACGAGGTGATGAGGCAGCGATTCGGAACCGGGTTGCCGGGCTACGGCTCGGCGTCGACCGCGGAGGTCACGGGGGCTGAAACAACCCTGCTCCGTCGGCTGAGAAGTCAGCGAGTGGTGCTGGGGTTGTTGCCTCCGGGCTCAGCCAGGGCCGAGATGGTCGCGCGCCTCGTGAACCGGTTCAACTAAGGCTTCCCGATCCGGAGGCACATCGAGATCGTCGCCCGAGGCAATATCGCCCACCTCGACGCCAGCAACCTCGTGGGCGGAGAGGTAGGCGCGTGCTCCGCTGTCGCCGGTGACGGTCGCAATCAGCGGGCCCCAGTGCTCGCGGGCGACCAGCACCGGATGGCCGCGCTCGCCCTGATAGGTCGCCACGGCCAGGGGCGCGGGGCACGACATCAGGCGACGCACCGCTGCGCCGGTGAGGCCGGGAAGGTCGACCAGCGTGACGATGGCCCGGTCTAACTCGGCTCGGCTCACCAGGTGGCTCAGCCCCACACGCAATGAAGAGCCCATGCCGGTGGGCCAGTCGGGGTTGACGAGTGTCTCGGCGTGGGCGACCTCGCCCTGCCAAGCACCCAGCACCACCACCACCGGATTGCAGCCGGCTTCGCGCAGCACCCGCACAGCGCGGTCAACCAGTCGCTCGCCGTCGATCAGCACCGGTGCCTTGGGGCCACCGAAGCGGCGCCCGGCACCCGCGGCAAGGACGAGCCCGGCGGTTGCCTCGGTCAACGAGGTGCGCCCGCGTGAATGGGCCCGCTGCCCTTCGCGAGCGACTCGCCCGAACCTCCCCAGCGCGCCTGCACGATTTCAGCGGCGATCGAGATGGCTGTCTCCTCGGGCGTGCGTGCACCCAGGTCGAGCCCGATGGGCGAGTGAATGCGGGCAAGCTCGTCGTCGGAGAGTCCCGCCTCGCGAAGGCGGGCGGTTCTGTCGTCGTGAGTGCGGCGTGAGCCCATTGCTCCGATGTAGGCCGCACGCGTTCGAATGGCAGCCTGCAGTGCGGGCACGTCGAACTTGGGGTCGTGCGTGAGGACGCAAATCACCGTACGTGGGTCGACGTTCTGTGAGCCCAGCCATCGATGTGGCCAGTCGACCACGACCTCATCGGCCTCGGGGAAGCGCTTGCGGGTGGCGAACACTTCGCGCGCGTCGACCACCGTGACGTGAAAGCCCAGTATCTTGCCGACCCGAGCGAGAGCCGCCGAGAAGTCGATGGCCCCGAAGATGTACATGCGCGGGGCAGGGGCAAACGACGCGACGAACACCTCGAGTTCGGTACCGAGTCGCTCGCCCTCGGGGCCGTAGTGAAGGAAGCCGGTGGTGCCCGACTCGAGCAGGCCAAGCACGTCGGCGCCCACGGTGGCGTCGAGTCGGTCGGTTCCGAGGGAGCCCTCGACGCCGTTCTCCCTCACCACGAGGTGACGGCCCACATGGTGTGGCCCTCGCACGATGGTGGCGGTGGCCACCGGCACCTCGGCGGCGATACTGGCGGCGATTCCTGCGAGTTCAGGCCACGTGGAGTGATCGACCTTCTCGACGAACACCTCGAGGATGCCCCCGCACGTGAGGCCCACCGCGAAGGCGTCATCGTCGCTCACTCCGTAGGTCTCGAACTGGGGGTCTCCTGAGGCGAGAACCTCCGAGCCGAGCTCGTAGAGGGCACCCTCGACACAGCCTCCGCTGACCGAGCCAACCGCTTCTCCGCCAGCAGTAACGAGCATTGACGCGCCGGCGGGGCGAGGTGCGGACCGCCACGTGCGAACGACGGTGGCCATCGCTACGGCCTCGCCACGTTCATGGGCGGCCATCAGAGCCGGAAGCACTTCACGCATGCCCTCAGAGTAGGGGCGTTAGCCACGGGCGTCACCTGATCGCTGAGTGGTCAGGTGCGAAGCTGGAGTCGGTCGATCTCCTGTGCGGGTGGGCAACAGGCGACAGTGACGCCCATACTGGGCTCATGACCGTGGTTCGCCGAGCAGATGTGGTGGAGTCGCCTGTCACCGTCGCCGACATGGAGGCCCTGGTGGCTGACCGCTCTGCTGGCGCCGTGGTGAGCTTCTCGGGCGATGTGCGCGACCACGACCACGACCGCCCGGTGGTGAGCCTCGAGTACGAAGGACACCCCACGGCGGCGCAGGTGCTTGCCGCTGTGGCGGCCGACGTCGCGGCACGCCACGACGTCGTGGCCATCGCTGTGATGCATCGGGTGGGTCCGCTGGCTATCGGCGAGTCGGCGCTTGTGGCGGCGGTCAGCGCCGTGCATCGCAAGGAGGCTTTCGCAGCCTGCTCCGACCTTGTCGACGAGACCAAGCATCGACTCCCGGTGTGGAAGCACCAGGTCTTCTCCGACGGCACTGACGAATGGGTGAACTGCGCATGAGCACGTTCCTGCCCCTGGTCGACACCTATGGTCGCGTGCATCGCGACCTACGGGTGTCGCTCACCGATCGCTGTAACCTTCGGTGCACGTACTGCATGCCGGCCGACTTTGCCGACTGGCTTCCGGGGCCGACCCTGCTCACCACCGACGAGTTGATGCTCGTCCTCGACGTGGCCACCGGGCTGGGTATCACCGGCGTACGTCTCACCGGCGGCGAGCCCCTGCTGCGCCCCGATGTGGTCGACATCGTGCGGCGCATCAACGAGCTCGAGCACACTCCATCGATCAGCCTCACCACGAACGCTCTACGACTCACCGATCTGGCGCGGCCACTGCGCGACGCAGGCCTCGAGCGGGTCAACGTGAGCCTCGACACCCTCGATCGCGATCGGTTCAAGGCGCTCACTTTCCGCGACCGCTTCGACGATGTACTCGCCGGGCTCAAGGCTGCCCAAGCGGCCGGTCTCACGCCGGTCAAGGTCAACAGCGTGCTCATGCGCGGCGTCAACGACGACGAAGCAGTCGCGCTGCTCGAGCGCGCGCTTCACGAGGGCTGGCGGCTGCGCTTCATCGAGCAAATGCCGCTCGACGCTGGGGGCCTCTGGGCGCGGGGCGAGATGATCACAGCTGACGACATCTTCGAGCGACTGAGCGAGCGGTACACGCTCACTGCGGTACCGTCGCGAGGCTCGGCGCCGGCCGAGGAGTTCTTCGTCGACGGCGGCCCCGCGACAGTTGGAATCATCGCCAGCGTGACCCGTCCGTTCTGCGCGGCGTGCGACCGCCTGCGCATTACCGCCGACGGCCAACTGCGTAACTGCCTGTTCGCGCGTGACGAGCTCGACCTGCGCGCGGCGCTGCGCGATGAGGCCCTCAACCCCGACGAGCGTCGGGCCGAGGTTGAGCGGCGGCTGCGGCTGGTGGTGGCCGACAAGCTACCGGGCCACGGAATCAACGATCCGAGCTTCGTCAAGCCAGACCGCCCGATGTCGGCAATCGGCGGCTGAGCCGCACTTTTTCAGGCCGGGGAAGTGCCCCGGGTTCGGTCAGCCTCCGGCAAAAGGAGGAAGCACGTCGATGCGGCTGCCTGCAGCCACAGGGGTGTGCATCTCGGCCGCCCTCACCGAGAGCCCGTCGACCAGGTAGGAGCATCGAGGCAGCACCTCGGCCAAATCTGGGGCGAGTGCGATGAGTGAGTTGAGCACCTCGGCGAGGGTTCCAGAGGGAACCGTGAGCACAGGGGTGCCGGCCGCGGCGCGAGCTGCGGCGAACAGGTGCGCCTCGACGTGGGGGGAACTCATGTAACCAGCGTAGGACCCTGGCTGCGAGCGGGACAGCGCAGCAGAACGTTCGTTCTGCGAACAATGTGCAACTGAGAATAAATGGGCTACGGTGATGATTCTGTGTCCTGCCTCACACTGGCGCCATGCCCTGACCCGGGAGTATCACTGATGGAACTCGTCAATTCGTTCACCGTTCCCGCCGACATCGACACCGCGTGGAAGTCACTGCTCGACGTGCAGGGAGTCGCCCCGTGCATGCCCGGCGCCACTCTCGAGTCGGTCGACGGTGACAACTTCACCGGCAACGTCAAGGTCAAGCTCGGCCCGGTCAGCATGACCTACGGTGGCGAGGCTCACTTCGTGAGCAAGGACGAGGCCACCCACGTCGCGATCATCGAGGGCACCGGCAAGGAGACCAAGGGCGCCGGCACCGCGAAGGCGCTGGTCACCACCAGCCTCGTGGCCGAGACGGCCGACACCACGCGGGTTAATGTCGTGACCGACCTCACCATCACTGGCAAGGCAGCCCAGTTCGGGCGCGGCGTCATGCAAGACGTAGCCGGTCGCATCATCGACCAGTTCGCTGGCAACCTGGCCACGAACATGGCTGCCTCGGGCGCCGCTGCTGCCGCCGCAGCCGCCGCCCCCGCTGGTGAGGGCGCCCCGGCCCCCGTCGCCGCCCCCGCTCCGGTGAAGGCCGCTGAGGCAATCGACCTCGGCTCGGTCGCCGTCGCCCCCGTTCTCAAGCGCGCCCTGCCCATAGTCGTCGGCATCATCGTTGTGGTCGTCGTGCTCTGGGTTGTTTTCGGTAGGTGATTGTTAGGAAGTAGCAGTTCACCCTCGCTGCTAGCCGTCAGGCATTAGCGTCTCTGGAAATCTAGTTTGTGCCACTCCACCACCCACTCCCAAGAAAGGTGAGGGTATGCAGACTCCCGCACCGGTCGAGTACGCGAAGGCCACGTCGGTTGCCGACGCCATCGCGCTGCTCGAGAAGTATGGCGAGGATGCCCGCATCATTGCGGGCGGCCACAGCCTCATTCCGATGATGCGCCTGCGCATCGCGCGCCCCGAGGCGCTCATCGACATCAACGATGTCGCCGAGCTCAAGGGCATCAGCATCGAGGGCAACGAGATCGTGATCGGTGCCATGGTGCGTCACGCCGAGGTGCTGTCGTCCCCGGTGCTATTCGAGCACTACTCAATCTTCCGCGAGGCGGAGAAGCTCATCGCCGACCCGGTGGTGCGCAACCGCGGCACCATCGGCGGCTCGATGTGTCAGGCCGACCCCTCCGAGGATCTGTCGGCGGTGGGCTCTGCACTCGGGGGCTCAGTCGTGGTGCAGAACTCGTCGGGCAGTCGCACTATCGCCCTTCGCGACTTCCACGAGGGCCCCTACGAGACCAAGGTGGGTGACGGCGAGATCCTCACCCAGGTGAGATTCCCGATCCGTCCGGGCAACGGCAGCGCCTACGAGAAGGTCGAGCGTCGGGTCGGCGACTGGCCGGTGGCCTCGGCTGGCACGTTCGTGGTGGTCAAAGACGGCGTGGTCTCCGACTGCGGCATCGGACTCACCGCGGTGGGCGCCTCGCACTTCTGTGCCCCCGCCGCCGAGCAGTACCTGATTGGCAAGCCCGCGTCGGAGGAGAACTTCGCCGCAGCTGCGCAGATTGCGGCTGACTCGTGCAGCCCCAACTCCGACCAGCGCGGACCGGCCGACTACAAGAAGCACCTCTGCCACGAACTCACACTGCGGGCGCTTCGTCGCTCTGCCCAAGCCAGCCAGGGAGCCTGACCATGCAGGTGACGATGACCGTTAACGGAACCGAGTACTCCCGTGAGGTCGAGCCGCGCATGCTGCTCGTCCACTTCATCCGCGATGAGCTTCGGCTGCGCGGAACGCACTGGGGTTGCGACACCTCCAACTGTGGAACGTGCGTGATCTGGGTCGACAACGAGCCGGTGAAGAGCTGCACGATGCTGGCAGTAATGGCCGATGGCCGCGAGATCCGCACGGTTGAGGGCCTCGCCAACGGCGCTGAGCTCGACCCCATCCAGCAGGGCTTCATCGAGTGTCACGGGTTGCAGTGCGGCTTCTGCACCCCCGGCATGATGATGACCGGTCGCTGGCTGCTCGACAACAACCCGAAGCCCTCCGAGGAGGAGATTCGCGAGTGCATTTCCGGTCAGATCTGCCGGTGCACCGGGTACAAGAACATCGTCTCTGCCATCCAGTGGGCAGCCGACAACCCTGCGACCAGTGAGGTGGCCTCATCATGACCGCTGTTCAAGAAGTGCCCCTGAGTCCGGCCGGTAACCCGATGGGCTTCGGCAACATGAAGCGCGTCGAAGATGCCCGCTTTGTGCGCGGACAGGGCAACTACGTCGACGACGTGAATCTGCCCGGCATGCTGCATAGCGCGATCCTGCGCAGCCCCCATGCCCACGCGCGCATCGTGTCGATTGACAAGTCCGCTGCTGAGGCCCTGCCCGGCGTCGTGCTCGTCATCACCGGCGAGATGCTCGCCGGGGTGCCGCGTCCGTCGCTGCTCGGCGACAACTTCGCCTGGATGCCCACCCTGTCGTACGACACTCAGGCGGTGCTAGCCACCGACAAGGTGCGCTTCCAGGGCCAGGAGGTCGCCTTTGTCATCGCCGAGAACCGATACATCGCCAAGGATGCCCTCGAGCTGATTGACGTCGAGTACGACGTGCTCGAGCCGGTCATGGACGCCAAGAAGGCCATGGACGCCGATGCTCCTGTGATCCGCGACGACAAGGGCCAGACCGACAACAGCATCACCGACGTGCACGGCAACAAGTCGTGGGAGTCGGGCGACGCTGAGCTCACCGCTGCAACTATCGCGAGGGCCGAGGCTGACCCCGACTGCGTCGTGGTGACCGAGCAGATCCTCTACCCGCGCGTTCACCCCGCTCCGATGGAGACCTGCGGTTCGGTTGCCCACCTCGACTCGGTCACCGGTCAGCTCACGCTCTACACGACCTCGCAGGCGCCTCACGCGCACCGCACCGTGTACGCCATGGTGGCGGGTCTTCCCGAGCAGAAAATCCGGGTGATTAGCCCCGACATCGGTGGTGGCTTCGGAAACAAGGTCGGTGTCTACCCGGGCTACGTGCTCTCGGTGGTCGGAAGCCTGCTCACCGGCAAGCCGGTGAAGTGGATGGAAGACCGCAACGAGAATCTGGTCTCCACCTCGTTCGCTCGCGACTACCACATGAAGGCCACCATTGCGGCGACGCGTGACGGCAAGATCCTCGCTGTCGACGTCGATGTCCTCGCCGACCACGGCGCTTTCAACGGTGTGGCCCAGCCGACCAACTACCCGGCTGGCTTCTTCCACATCTTCTCGGGCTCGTACGACTACCCGGCCGCGCACTGCAAGGTCACCCCGGTCTACACCAACAAGGCTCCCGGTGGCGTTGCCTACGCGTGCTCCTTCCGCATCACGGAGGCCGCGTACGTCATCGAGCGGGTGGTCGACTGCCTCGCCGCCGAGCTTCAGATGGACCCGGCCGAGCTTCGACTCAAGAACCTGCTGCGTCCCGAGCAGTTCCCGTACATGTCGCCCACCGGCTGGGAGTACGACTCGGGCGAGTACGAGAAGACCATGCGCGTCGCCATGGAGATCGCTGGCTACGACGAGCTCCGCCGCGAGCAGGCTGAGAAGCGTGCCAAGGGCGAGTACATGGGAATCGGCATCTCGTTCTTCACCGAGGGCGTCGGCGCCGGCCCGCGCAAGACCATGGACATCCTGGGTCTGGGCATGGCCGACGGCATCGAGTTGCGCGTTCACCCCACCGGCAAGGCGGTGCTCCGCCTGTCAGTGCAGTCTCAGGGCCAGGCCCACGAGACCACGTTCGCGCAGATCGTGAGCCATGAGCTGGGCATTCCGCCCGAGGACATCGAGGTGGTGCACGGCGACACCGACAACACCCCGTTTGGCCTCGGCACCTACGGCTCGCGCTCGACTCCTGTGTCAGGCGCGGCGGCTTCGGTCGTGTCGCGCAAGGTTCGCGAGCGTGCTCGCATCGTGGCTGCGGCGGCGCTCGAGTGCGCTCCCGACGACCTCGAGTGGGAGCTCGGCCGCTGGTATGTGAAGGGTGATAGAGAGCGTGGCAAGACGATCCAGGAGATCGCCCTGCTGTCGCACAGCTCACTTGAGCTGCCCGAGGGGGTTGAGGGTCACCTCGACGCCACCGCTGTCTACAACCCGCCGAACCTCACCTACCCCTACGGCTGCTACATCTGCGTCGTCGACGTCGACCCGGGCACCGGACAGGTCAAGGTGCGCCGCTTCATCGCGGTTGACGACTGCGGCGTTCGTATTAACCCGATGGTTGTCGAGGGTCAGGTGCACGGAGGCCTCGCCGACGGCATCGGAATGGCGCTCATGGAGCTCATCGCGTTCGATGAAGATGGCAACTGCCTCGGCGGCTCGTTCATGGACTACCTCCTGCCCACGGCGATGGAGTGCCCTGACTACGAGCTTGGCGAGACGGTCACGCCGTCGCCCCACCACCCCATTGGGGCCAAGGGCGTGGGCGAGTCGGCCACGGTGGGCTCTCCCGCCGCGGTCGTTAACGCGGTCATCGACGCAATCAGCCCGTTCGGAGTGCGTCACGCCGACATGCCGCTCACCCCGGCGAACGTGTGGCGTGCCATTCAGGGCCGGCCGATTCGTACGGACATGGCCGTAGAGTAAAGACATGACGTTGGTGGCACTGCACGAACGGGCCGAGGCGCTTCGTACGCGTCGCGTCCCGTTCGTGCATGCCCGCGTCGTTCTTGCCGAGCGCCCCACGTCGGCCAAGCCAGGCGACGAGGCACTCGTGCTCGCCGATGGCACGATCGACGGATTCGTCGGCGGCCAGTGCGCCGAGTCGACGGTGCGCAGCCAGAGCTTGTCGCTGCTGGCGTCGGGCGACTCAATGCTGTTGCGCATCGCGCCCAACCCTGAGGCCGACCAGCCCGGAAAGACCACGGTTCACAACCCTTGCCTGTCAGGGGGAACCCTCGAGATCTTCCTTGAGCCAGTGCTGCCCACTCCTCTTGTGGGCGTGCTGGGCGACAGTCCCATCGCACAGGCGATGGTTGTCGTGGGTGCTGCGCTCGGATACGAGGTGCGCCTTCTCAACGAGGTTAACCTCGCCTCGGCCGACGCGGTCATCGCCGCCTCGCACGGCAAGGGTGAGGAAGCAGCCCTAGTGGCGGCTGTGCGCGCCGGCGTTCCGTACGTGGGCCTGATCGCGAGCCCCAAGCGCGGTGCAGCGGTAGTGGGCTCGCTTGAACTCTCCGACGCTGAGCGTGCGCTGATTCACACCCCCGCCGGGCTCAACATTGGCGCGCGCACGCCCGCCGAGATTGCTCTCACCGTATTCGCGCAGATCATCGCCGAACGTCCCTCGGCACCGCGCCCTGCGTTGCAGGCCCCGGCTGGCACGGATACCGCGGAGACCACGATGGTGGTGACCGGTATCGACCCCGTGTGCGGCATGACCGTCACCGACTCTCCCGATGCTCTCGCGGCCGAGTTCATGGGAGAGCGCATCCTCTTCTGCTGCCCCGGCTGTCGCCGCGAATTCCTCAAGAGTCCCGAGAAGTACCCGCGGTCGTGAGTCTCGCCGACCTCATCCCTGACACGGCGACGCTCACCGCGAAGCTTGCCGAAGCTGGATACCTCGCCGACCCGGGGCTCTCCACCGCCCTCTTCTGCGCGGTACGCCTTCCGCAGCCACTCCTCCTCGAGGGTGAGGCGGGGGTGGGTAAGACGCAGGCCGCGAAGTCGCTCGCGCAACTTCTCGATACCCCGCTGATTCGACTTCAGTGCTTCGAGGGAATCGACGCCTCCGAAGCCCTCTACGAATGGAACTACCCGCGACAGCTGCTGGGTATCCGGGTGGCTGAGGCGCGGGGCGGTGAGCTGGCCGAGGAGTCGCTCTTCGGGCCCGACTATCTCATCCGTCGTCCGCTGCTTGCCGCGCTCGAGCACCCAGGGCCGCGCCCGGCAGTGCTGCTCATCGACGAGGTCGATCGCGCCGACGAGGAATTCGAGGCTTTTCTCTTCGAACTCCTTGCCGAGTCGTCGGTCACGATTCCGGAGATCGGAACGCTCACCGCCACCTATCCGCCGATCGTGATCCTCACCTCCAACCGCACGCGCGACCTGCACGATGCCCTCAAGCGCCGCTGCCTCTACCACTGGATCGACTACCCCCCGCTAGCGCAGGCCACCGCCATCGTGCGAGCCCGCGTGCCTGAGGCTTCCCACGGGCTTGCCGATCAGGTGGCCACGGCGGTGCAGCGCCTTCGGTCGCTCGACATTCAGAAGCCTCCGGGTGTGGCCGAGGCCATCGACTGGGTGCATGCGGCAGCTCTCATGGGTCTGGCCACGCTCGACGAGGCGGCGGTCGAGCAGACGCTCGGATCGGTGCTGAAGTACCGCGAGGACCACGATGTCGCGCGGGCCGAGGGCCTCGGGTGGGTGGCCAGCGGCGTCCATGGCTGAGCAGGGCAGGCAGGTCAACTGGCGGCTCCAGTTCGCGGGCGCCGAGCCCGACCACGTGCCCGTTCTACGCCTCGACGAACTCGACCTCGCCGCGGTCATCGCAGCCTTTGGGCATCTTCTGCACGCGGCCGGTGTTCCTGTCACCCCCGAGCGCAGCGCTCGCTTCGCCGAGACGGTCGTGCTGTCGCAACCGCAGACCCTGGCCGAATTAGCCCACCTGGGTCGGGTCACCCTGCTCAGCAGTCACGATCAGATCGAGGTCTTCGACCGGGTGTTCGGTCAGGTCTTCCGCGGAATCCTCGACATGGCCGACTTTCGCGGCGACCCCAACGTTCCGCCGCCGCCCTCGATGCTCCCGGCTGAGGAGAAGTCGCCGGGTGAGGGCGAGCGCGAGGGCACGGAGGAGTCGAGACCGTCAGGCTCGAGCGGACTTCCCGGCGACGGCGAGCCCGATGGCGACGACGAGGAGTCGATCCTCGCTGCGGTGAGCGTCGAAGAGCGGCTCGGCAGCAAGAACTTCGCCGACTGCTCTGCCGACGAACTGGCCCTGCTCAACGCGCTCGTGGAACGGTTGCCCCTCGTGCCGCCGATGCGAGCTGGCCGCCGTCAGCGACGACACCAGCGAGGCACCACTCTCGATGTGCGTGCAACCCTGCGCGAGTCGCACCGCACCGCGGGCGATCCGGTGAAGCGCATCCATCGGCGGGCCACGCCGCGACCGCGACGGGTGGTACTCATCGCCGACGTGAGCGGGTCGATGGAGCCGTACGCGCGCGTGTACCTGCACCTGATGCGAGGTGCGGTGCGGGCCCTCAATTCTGAGGCCTTCGTGTTCGCCACACGCCTGACCCGGCTGACCCGTCAGTTGCGCATCACGCATCCCGACGTCGCCTATCGCAAGGCTGCCGAGGCGGCGCCCGACTGGTCGGGAGGCACTCGCATCGGACAGGCCCTCAAGACCTTCATCGATGAGCACGGACGGCGCGGGCTGGCCCGTGGGTCGGTAATCGTCATCGTGTCCGACGGGTGGGAGATCGAAGATCCAGAACTCGTGGCTCGCGCCATGGAGCAACTGTCGAGGCTGGCCTTTCACATCGTGTGGGTCAACCCACGCAAGGTGGCCACCGGCTACCAGCCCACGGTGGGCGGGATGGCCGCGGCGATGCCCTTCATCGACACCTTCGTGAGCGGCCACTCCCTGCGTGCACTCGAAGAGGTGATGCAGGCGGTCAGGTCAGCTGCCGATGATGGCCGGCGAAGGCCGCCGATGTCGCGTCCTGTGCTGCTGACTTCTCCTGCTCTCGAGGACGCCTACGCCCAGAAGAGTCAGGTGCTTGCCGGCAAGGGCGGGCTGGGCCTCTAGGGTCGTGAGCATGACATCGGACCACATCCCCCAGCGGCTTCGCACCGTGGACGAGCATCAGGCGTTCCTGCTCGGAGGCATCGTGCCGCTTGAGGCGATCGAGGTGCCACTGCTCGAGTCGGTGGGCCAGGTGCTGGCCCGCGACGTGGTGGCACCGTGGCCGCTGCCCCCCTTCGACAATAGCTCGATGGATGGCTATGCCGTGATCGCCGCCGATGTGGCCGCCGCCTCGGCAGACACGCCTGTGATTCTTGAGGTCAGAGGCGACCTCGCTGCCGGCGGAGCGAGCGCCAGTGAGGTGGTGCCCGGAACTGCTCTGCGCATCATGACCGGGGCGCCGATGCCCGCGGGTGCCGACGCTGTGATTCCGGTTGAGGCCACCGATGCGGGGGTCGGAGCCGTGACCATCTCAGCGCCGGTGAGCGTGGGGGCGTGCATCCGTCGGGCAGGCGAGGACATCGCGGTCGGAGCGGTCGTGCTCACCGCCGGAACGCAACTCACCGAAAGGTCGCTGCCGCTACTCGCGGCGGTGGGCAATGCCACGGCGCCGGTGTATCGCCGTCCTCGCGTGGTGGTGATCTCCACCGGCGATGAGCTCGTCGAGCCGGGCACTCCGCTCACGCACGGCCTGATCAGCGACAGCAACGGTGTCATGCTGGTGGCCTGCGCACGCGCAGCTGGGGCCGAGGCCGAGCGCGCACCGCTGGTGCGTGATGAGGGCGTCGAATTCCGAGTTGCTCTCGCCGCGGCCGCGGCAATCGCCGACATTATTGTTACCAGCGGCGGAGTCAGCATGGGGGCGTACGACACCGTGAAGGAGGTCCTGCGCGAGAGTGGCACAGTCGACTTCGCGAAGGTGGCAATGCACCCGGGCATGCCGCAGGGAGGCGGCAGGGTTGGCGAAATCCCCATCGTCACGCTGCCCGGAAATCCGGTGAGCTCGTTCATCTCATTCGAGCTCTTCGTGCGGCCGATGATTCGCCTCATGATGGGTCACCCCGACATCGTGCGGACTACCGAGCCCGCGGTGTGCGCCGAGTCACTGAGTTCAAGTGCCAACAAGCGGCAGTACGCGCGGGCTCTTCTCACCGTTGAGGTCGACGGACGTCGCACGGTGAGACCTGTGGGCGGACAGGGGTCGCACATGATGGGCGGCCTGGCGCAGTCGGACTGTCTCATCGTGATTCCGGTGGGCGTCGATCGGATCGAGGCAGGGCAGGTGGTTGACGTGATCGACCTGATGCGGGAGGCGCCATGACCAGCGAGGGCTTCACGCACCTCAATGCGCAGGGCGCGGCGCGCATGGTGAACGTTGCCGACAAGGAGATCACCACGCGCACGGCCACGGCGTCGGGCCATGTGCGCGTGTCAGCCGAGGTTGTGGGGCTCCTCCGCGGAGCGGGCGTGCCGAAGGGCGATGCCCTCGCGGTCGCGCGCATCGCCGGAATTCAGGCGGCAAAGCGAACTCCTGACCTGATTCCGCTCTGCCACCCCATCGCGATTCACGGCGTCGATATCGAACTCACCGTGCTCGACGACCGGGTCAACATCGTTGCGACCGTTACCACGGCCGATCGCACGGGAGTCGAGATGGAGGCGCTCACCGTGGTGTCAGTGGCCGCTCTTGCTCTCATTGACATGGTCAAGGCGGTCGACCCTGCCGCTGTCATCTGCGACGTGCTGGTGCTCGAGAAGACCGGTGGCAAGACCGGCCTCTGGACTCGGCCGGCAGACCTCTGACGTGGCCCCATTCCGTGCGTTAGTGGTCACCGTGTCGACGCGTGCCGCAGCGGGTGTGTGGGACGACCGATCGGGGCCCATCGTGCGCGATGGTTTGGCGGCCCTCGGGCTCGATGTTGAGGGTCCGGTCGTGGTGGCTGATGGCGATGCTGTTGAGGTGGCATTGCGCGCGGGAGTGGGCGCTGGGTTCCATGCCATCGTGACCACGGGTGGCACAGGACTCACGCCGACCGATCTCACCCCGGAGATGACAGCGCGCGTGGTCGAGCGCACTATTCCGGGAATCGCTGAAGCCTTGCGCGCGGGAGGTGTGGCGGCCGGGGTTCCGACCGCGATCCTCTCCCGTGGCATTGCAGGAACTGCCGGGCAGACCTTGATCGTGAACCTGCCGGGTTCGCCAGGCGGTGTGCGCGACGGTCTCGCGACGTTGGGGCCGATCCTCCTCCACGCCCTCGAACAAATCCCCGGCTCCGACCACACCCGCTCACCCTGACTCGCTGATCCATACGAAAGCGTCACTCCGCCCTCTTTGCCAGACTGTGTGTGAGTCAGTATGACGACGTGTCTGGAGGTGGCGTGTGACAGTGTCGGTGGGTTATTCCGCTGAGGAGATCAGTGATTTCGTGCGTGCCTACGAGTCCCAGCCTTATGGGACGAAGCTGTCGTGGCTGGCGGATCAGGGTGTCTCACATGGGCGGTTGCGTCGGTGGACCGAGGCGGTGCACTTCGGTGATGTGTTGCGGGGGATGGTGCCGCGCGATGATGTTCACGTGAGCGAGTCCCAGGGGATCCGGCGGTTGCAGTCCAAGGCGGTGGCTGCTGAGCGGGCCGCGCATGC
>CAFBNF010000015.1_pt1 | contig 14415 bp, 12 predicted proteins | sample 7269191 | NCBI WGS metagenome assembly CAFBNF01 (sample SAMEA6814086, study PRJEB35770) | freshwater metagenome | biome: Freshwater; feature: Freshwater reservoir; material: water | place: Czech Republic | collected 2017-05-23 | depth 30m m | reverse complement strand
CTTCACGGTTAACCCGATGGCCGTCTACATCGAACTCGCCCGCGACGCCCTGCTCGAGAGTTACTCGGTGCCGGCAATCACCTGGTACCTCGCGGTCGGCTGGGGCATCGGCATGCTGCTGGTGGGCTTCATCTACTTCTGGAAGGCCGAGGAGAGGTACGGCCGTGGCTGACCTCCCCGTGCTGTCCGAGGAAGATTTCGACGATAGAGCAATGTCAACTGGGCCGGTGGAGAACGGTGTGCGGTCTAAGCCGCTCGAGCTCGGAGACCCCACCGTCATCGTCGACGACGTGTTCATTACCTACCGGGTGCAGGGCAATGGTGGCGCAAAGACCTCGGTGCCCGGCGTCGCGACGGCACAGGCGTTGAGGCGCCGACTCACTGGTAAGGGCGGCGCCGGCCCCGGAATCCAATACGTCAAGGCCGTGCGGGGGGTCTCGTTCGTGGCGCACAAGGGTGAGGCCATCGGTCTTCTCGGTCGCAACGGCAGCGGCAAGTCGACGATTCTCAAGGGCATTGCTGGGCTCCTGCCGCCCACCAAGGGTCGCGTCTACACCAGTGCGCAGCCGGCTCTGCTCAGCGTGGGGGGCGCCCTGGTCAGCACGCTCACAGGCGAGCGCAACATCAGGTTGGGCGCGCTGGCCCTCGGCATGTCTCCCGAGGAGGCCGACCTGAGGGTTGAGGAGATCGCCGAATTCGCCGGAATCGGACGCTTCATCTCCATGCCCATGACCACCTACTCATCGGGCATGAAGGCTCGGCTTCGCTTTGCCATCGCTGCCAGCGTGACTCACGACATCCTGCTCATCGACGAGGCCTTGGCCACCGGTGACGCCGACTTCAAGGCGCGCAGTTCGCAGCGTATCCGCGAGTTGCGCGACCACGCGGGCACCGTGTTTCTCGTGAGCCACTCCACCGGCGTGGTGCGCGAGACCTGTCAGCGTGCCATCTGGATGGAGCAGGGCAAGATCGTGATGGATGGTGACGCCGAAACCGTCATCAAGGAGTACGAGAAGGACATGAACTCGCACCTCGGACGTCAGGCTGGCGCCGCGGGCTGACTCCTGCGCCGTGCCTCTGCGGTCGGCGTTGTCACCGAGTTCACCCCAGAAACGGCAGAATCCCGGGACATCAGTGGGGATGTCCCGGGATCTCACAACCGTCGGGGTGGCGGGATTCGAACCCACGGCCTCTTCGTCCCGAACGAAGCGCGCTACCAAGCTGCGCCACACCCCGGATGTGCTCGTTGACTCTATCCGAGCGGCTCAGCCCGCTGAGCGCAGGGTGAGGAGGGTGGCCTCCGGAGGGCAGGCGAACCGGATGGGCGCGTAACGCGACGTGCCGAGGCCCGCTGACACGTGCACCCACGAGTCGTCGTGACGGTGAACTCCCTTGGCCTTGCGGCGGTCGAGGTCGCAGTTGGTCACCAGTGCGCCGAAACCCGGAATGGCGAGCTGTCCGCCGTGCGTGTGGCCAGCCAGAATCAGGCCCGCACCATCGCCGCTCATAGCGTTGAGAACACGTCGGTAGGGGGCGTGCACCACCCCCAGGGCCAGGTCAGCAGCCGCATCGAACTCGCCGGCGACCTCGTCGTAGCGGTCGGCCTTAATGTGTGGGTCGTTCACACCGCGAACGTCCCACTCGCGACCGTCGACCTTCACGGCGACTCGCGCGTTGTTGAGGTTGTACCACCCGGCCGAGACGAGTCCGTCGCGCAGGTCGCGCCAGGGCAGCGGCGCTCCGAGCAGCCGGCGGTCGCGGTCGGGAAACAGGTAGCGGGCCGGGTTCTTCAGGGTCGGGGCGAAATAGTCGTTGGAGCCGAAGACGAACATGCCGGGCCGAGCGAACAGAGGGTCGAGTGCCTCCATTGCCGTCGGCACCGCCTCAGGGTGACTCAGGAAGTCACCCGTCACTACGACCGCGTCCGGATTCAGCAGAGCGAGCCGTTGGACCCACTCGACCTTGCGGCGTTGCCCGGGGGTGAGGTGCAGGTCGCTGATGTGCAGCAGCGTCACGGGCGGTTGGCCGGCAGGAAGTGCCGGAATGTCGATGCGTCGCAAACGGAAGGAGTGCACCTCGTAGCCGGCTCCGTACGCCACGCACGCGGCACCTGTCACGGCGGCACCAACCGCCAGTCTCCTCAGGGTGCTCATGGCACGAGTCTGCCACGGCATCGGTAGCTCAGGCTGGCTCAGATTGGCGCGTGCGCTCGTCGGGGTGGGGGTGGGGCACGGGTCCGATGCGAGAATGGGGCCATGACTGACATGAAGCAGCGACTGCAGGACGATCTGACCGAGGCGATTCGTGCGCGTGATTCAGTGCGATCGGCCACGCTTCGCATGGCGCTGGCGGCGCTGACGAACGAGGAGGTTGCGGGTAAGGAATCCCGCGTTCTCAGCGACGATGACGTCGTGCTGGTACTGGGCCGCGAGGCCAAGAAAAGGCGTGAGTCGATCGAGGCATACTCCACGGCGGGCAGGCAGGAGCTAGTCGACATCGAGCGCGCCGAACTCGCGGTGCTGTCGGACTACCTGCCCGAGGCGCTCACTGACGATGAGTTGGCGCGCCTCGTGGCCGACGCGGTGACCCAGGCACAGTCCGATGGACTCGAGGGCATGAAGGCCATGGGGGCGGTGATGAAGGTCCTGCAGCCCCAGATCGCCGGCCGCGCCGACGGCGCGGTGGTGGCGGCCTCCGTGCGCTCTGCGTTAGGAACCTGACGCAGTCTCAGGCCGTCGGGGTGCTGGTCTCGGTGGGTGTCGGTGTTGGCGTCTCGGTGGGTGTCGGCGTTGGCGTCACGGTCGGTGTAGGTGTGGGTGTCGGTGTGGGTGTCACGGTCGGTGTGGGCGTGGGTGGCGGCGAGGCGCTGGTCTCGGTGGGTGGCGGCGAGGTGGCCCCCGCTGTGGGGGAGAGCGTGGGAGTGGGAGTGGGCGTGGGCGTCGGGAGAAAGAGTCCCGTCACGATGTTCTGCACGGGGAAGAGTTGGAAGGGCGTGGGCAACGTTCCGGCCAGGTAGGCCAGCAGGGTGTCTCTCCAGATCGGCCCGGGCAGGGAACTTCCGAAGACCTGGCTGAAGTACGTGCCGTTGATGATGAGGTCCTTCATCGGGTTGCCAAATCCGCCCCGCGGGTCGCCCACCCACACTGCGGCGGCGACGTCGGGGGTGAATCCTGCGAACCACACCGCCGCCGACTCGTTGGTGGTTCCGGTCTTGCCGGCGGCCGGCCGTCCCAGCGACATGGCCTGGCCCGTGCGCCCCGGGATAGGTCCGTCGATCACGCCGGTCAGCAGTGCTGCCACGGCATCGGCTACCCCGCGGGTGACCACCTGGCGACAGTCGGCCGGGGGCACCGCGAGCGACGTGCCGTAACGGTCGGTGATGCCCGAGATGACGAACGGCTTGCAGAAGATTCCGTGGTTGGCGAAGCCCGCGTAGGCGCCCGCCATGGCCAGTGGGGTGATCTCATTGGTGCCGAGAACCTGTGACGGAAGAGCCTGCAGGGGCTCGCCGTTGGCGCGGGTGACGCCCATCGCGGTGGCGATCTCGATGGGTCGACACAGCCCGGTGCGCTGCTGCAAGGCGAGGTAGAAAGTGTTGACCGAGTACGCGGTGCCGGTGTGCATGTCGAAGATGCCCGACGACGTTGAGTTGCGGGCCGTGTAGGGGGGAAAGGTCGCCTTCGTGTCACAGGCGGTGAGTCCTTCAAAGGTTGCCGGAGACTGCGAGTCGATCAGCTCGTCAGCGCTAACACCCTTCTCGAGGGCAGCCGCCAGGGTGAACACCTTGAAGGTTGATCCCGCCTGCATTCCGATGGTGCCGCCTCGGTTCTGGCCCACGTTGTAGTTGTAGGTGGTGCGGCCAGCGCCGCTTGTGCCCCACGTGCGGTTCTGGGTCATGGCCAACACTGCGCCGTCGAGCGGACGGACCATGCTGAGGGCAGCTGCCTTGCCCGAGGGGTCATCGTTGGGGATGTACTTCTCGACAGCGTCCTGAGCTGAGCGTTGAGCGAGGGGGTCAAGGGTGGTCTTGATGATGAGCCCGCCCGAGCGCAGCAGCGAGTCGCGCGCCTCGGGGGTGCTGCCAAAGGCGGGGTCGCTGCGAATCGTGCGCAGTACGTAGTCGCAGAAGAAAGCTGAGGTCGACGTGGTGCAGCCGTTGGGGGGTAGCTGCTGGGGCTTCAGAATCGACGTCACCGACCGGCTCGACGCCGTGGCGGCCTGCTCTTCGCTGATCACTCCAGTCTCGACCATGCGTCGCAGCACCATGTCGCGTCTCACCTGCGCCCCGCGGGGATTGCGCAGCGGGTCGTAGCCCACCGGCTGCTGCACGAGGCCGGCGAGCGTCGCGGCCTGGCTGAGGGTGAGGCGGCTGGCGCTGGTGGAGAAGTACCGCCGTGACGCCGCCTCAACTCCGTACGAGCCGGCGCCGAAGTAGGCGATGTTGAGGTAGCGCTCGAGGATCTGGTCCTTCCCGAGCTCCTGCTCGAGTACGAGGGCGTACCTGAGCTCCTTGAGCTTGCGCAGCAGGGTACGCGAGCGCGCGTCCACGGCATCCTGCTCAGTCTGCGCTGACGTGATCAACACGTTCTTCACGTACTGCTGGGTGAGGGTGGACCCGCCCTGCACCGTACCGCCGCTGGTATTTGACACGAGAGCGCGTACGGTGCCGCGCACGTCGATGCCGCGATGGTCGTAGAAGCGCGAGTCCTCGATCGCCACGATGGCCTGCCGCATAATCGGTGCGACCTCTTCCAGGGAGACCTCGATGCGGTTCTGGAAGAACAGGGTGGCCAGCCGGCTGCCGTCGGACGCCAACACCACCGACTGCTGGGGAAGGGGGGGCACGTCGAGTTCTGCCGGCAGCGACTGGAAATCTTCGACGGCCACCCGCCCGGCCATTCCAGCAGGGGCCACGAGAGGGAGGGCGATGGCTGCGACCACCACCCCAGCCACAACGGAGATGGCCACGAACAGGCCACAGTGGGCGAGAACCCTGAGGGCCGCGCCGAATCGACTGTCGTTCGAGGTCACACCCACTATGACGCAAGCCTAAGACCGTGTGTTCCGCGCTGCGCAGTCCCCACCCCGCCATCAGGTGGAAATCACGCGAGGCGACGAAAAACTCAACCCCTGCAAGTACTTTCCACAGAAAAACGTGGCATTCACGCGAGTGTATCGGCTTTTAGTACGATGGGTAGTGGGCTGAACGTACCCTGTCGGGGTGGGTGTGGCGTGCGTAGCGTCGGCACAACCGTTCGCTTCGGTGGATCAGCCGCCGAGCCAGTCACGAGGGAGAATGTCCTCCGATGCCCTGGACTGCCGACTGGTCGGCGAAAGCAGCCTGCCGCACCACCGATCCCGATGCGCTGTTCGTGCAGGGAGCGGCCCAGAACCGAGCGAAGGCGATCTGCCTAGGTTGCGCGGTCCGTACCGAGTGTCTGGCCGACGCCCTCGACAACAGGATCGAGTTTGGCGTGTGGGGCGGCATGACCGAGCGTGAGCGTCGCGCACTGCTGCGCCGCCGGCCTCAGGTGATGTCATGGCGCGGCCTGCTCGAGATGGCGAAGACTCGGTTCGAGTCGCTGTCCGACGCGGAGGCCGACGCGGTGGCCGAGGTTCAGATGCCGGCCTCAAGCCGAGCCTCCTAGCGATCGATCCCGCCTGAACCGCTGAGGTTAACCGGCGAGATGCTCGCCCACCGAGCGCAGGCCCGTGAGGTCGTGAACGTCGCCCGCGAAGGCAGGCACCTCGACGATGGCCACCGAGGGGTGCGCCCCTGAGAACCTCTGGGCGAGGTGATGCTGGCGGGCCCGCGTGGCGAGGTGCTGCGCATGCAGTCGGAGTAACGCGGCGGTGACCGCTCCGGGGTTGCTGTCGTCGAGTCGCTCAGCGCCAGCGAGGGCCTGCTCGGCCGAGAGCGTCGGCGCCCGTGTCAGCTGAACTCGGTTGAGCACCAGTCCGGCCAGCGGCATTTTCTCGGCCTCAAGTCGCTCGACGAAGTACGACGCTTCACGCAGCGCGTCGGCCTCGGGCGCCGCGACCACCACGAACGACGTGCCCGGTTCCTGCAGGAGCGCATACGTGGCCTCGGCACGTTCGCGGAAGCCGCCGAAGAGCGCCTCGAAAGCTCCCACGAAGGCTTGCAGGTCTTTGAGGACCTGCGCTCCGATGACCTTGTTCAGCACTCCGGTGAATACTCCAAACCCCGCGCTCACCAGCCGGCCGAGGCCCTTGCCCGCGGTGCGCGCGGGGGCGGTGAGCAGCCGGATGAAGCGGCCGTCGAGGAAGGAGCCCATCCGGGCGGGCGCGTCGAGGAAGTCGAGTGCCGATCGCGATGGCGGGGTGTCGACCACGATGAGATCCCAGGTTCCCTCGGCGTCGGCCTCCGCGCGCAGGCGGCCGAGTTTCTCCATCGCCATGTACTCCTGGGTGCCCGCGAATGAGCTCGACAGGGCGATGTAGAAGGGGTTGCTGAGAATCTGCTCGGTTCGCTCAGGATCGGCGTGGTCTTCGACCATCTCGTCGAAGGTGCGCTTCATGTCGAGCATCATCGCGCTGAGCTCGCCGGGACCCTCGACGCCAACAACGGGGCGCGGCTCATTGTCGAGCTCGGTGAGACCCATCGACTGGGCCAGTCGGCGGGCCGGGTCGATGGTCATGACGCACACCCGTCGGCCTCGCTCGGCGGCGCGCAGCGCAAGTGCCGCTGCCGTGGTGGTCTTGCCCACGCCGCCACTGCCACAGCACACGATGATGCGGGTGGCAGGGTTATCGAGCAGAGCGTCGACATCCCAGCGCTCCCAGCTGTCGAGGTGGGTCGCGCCGGTCGCACTCATCGGATTCCTTGCTCGCGCAGTACGGCGGCGAGCTCGTAGAGCCCGGCGAGGTCGACTCCCTGGTCGAGCATGGGCAGGGAGACCACCGGCAGGCCGAGCGACTCGAGGCGCTCGCGCTCCTGGGATTCGAGCGCCACGCGCTCAGCGTGGTCGCGTGCCTCGTCGGCAAGGTCGTCAACCAGTGCATTGGTGGTGGCTCCGCGGCGGGCCACCACCCCACCCTTCTTGAGGTCGGCGATGAGCACGTCGCGGTCGAGGGTTCCTGATGACGCGCGAGACAGGTCGTCAGCAGTCATGAGCGGGTCGCGCAGCATGTTGACGAAGATCTCGCCGGGCGGAAGTCCGTTCTCGTGCAGTGCCTTGACACCGTCGAGGGTCTCCTGAACCGGCATTTCTTCCAGCAGGGTGACGAGGTGAACGGCGGTCTGAGTCGATGTGATGACCCGCATCACTGAGTCGGCCTGACTACGAATCGGGCCCACGCGGGCGATGCCGGCCACCTCACGGTTGACGTTGAGAAATCGGGTCACCCGTCCGGTGGGAGGCGCGTCGACCACCACAGCGTCGTACACGTGCACGCCCTTCTCGGTGCGCTTCACCGCCTCGCAGAACTTGCCGGTGAGCAGCACATCGCGAAGTCCGGGTGCGATGGTGGTGGCGAACTCAATGGCGCCCATTCGGCGCAGGGCGGAGCCCGCGCGGCGCAGGTTGTAGAACATGTCGAGGTAGTCGAGGAGGGCTTCCTCGGTGTCGATCGCGAGGCCAAACACGTCGCCTCCGCCGGGGGCGACGGCAATCTTGCGCTCGGTGTACGGCAGCGGAGGAACGTCAAAGAGCTGCGCAATGCCCTGACGGCCCTCCACCTCAACGAGCAGGGTGCGTCGGCCGTTGGTGGCGAGCGCGAGAGCCAGGGCTGCGGCCACGGTGGTCTTCCCCGTGCCTCCCTTGCCCGACACGATGTGGAGTCGAATATCGTCCCGTGCCATGTGTCGAGCGTAGCCCGAGCGGACGAGCGGCGCCCCTCGCACTACAGTCGGCACATGACGACCTGGGAATACATCACTGCACCCCTGCTGGTGCACGCCACCAAGCAGATCCTCGACAACTGGGGCCAAGACGGCTGGGAGCTCGTGCAGATTGTGCCGGGCCCCAACCCCGAGAGCCTCGTCGCGTACTTCAAGCGGCCCAAGGAGGCCTGACCATGGGTGCCGTCGAAGACCGTCTCGCCGCTGCGGGGTATGCCGTTCCTGAGGTGGTGCCACCGCTGGCTGCCTACGTTCCAGCCGTGCAGACCGGCTCGCTGGTGTTCACCGCCGGTCAGCTTCCGTTCGTGAAGGGTGAGCTGCCCGCCACGGGCAAGCTCGGTGGCGGAGTCGAGATCGAGACCGCCAAGGAGCTCGCCGGCGTATCTGCCCTCAACGCCCTGGGCGCCATCAAGGCGCTTATCGGTGACCTCGACCGCATCACCCGCATCGTCAAGGTCACGGTGTTCGTGGCGTCGGTGCCCGACTTCAGCTCGCAGTCAGCCGTGGCCAACGGGGCCAGCGAGTTGCTGGGCATCGCCTTCGGCGACGCAGGCATTCACGCTCGCTCCTCTCTGGGCGTGGCGGTGCTGCCACTCGACTCCCCGGTCGAGGTTGAGCTCATCGTCGAGGTAGCCGCCTGATCGTGAGCGACGGCCCAGTATTCGTTCCGCCTCAGCGGTTCGTCGAGCGTGCCTGGGCAATCCTTGAGGGTCGCACCGACGACTGGACCGTGCCCGAGGTGCGTGACGCCGCCACGGTGGTGCTGCTGCGCGACACAGCCGAGGGCATCGAGGTCTTCCTCATGCGCAGGGTGAGCACCATGGCGTTCGCAGCAGGAATGCACGTATTCCCGGGCGGACGACTCGACCCCGACGACCACATCGTGCCGCTCGCACTGGCCTCGCCGGAGCAGGCCCACGCGCTCGACCTCAGGCTGGGCGCGGCTCCGGGCGTGGGTGCTGCCCTACTGGCGGCGGCTACCCGAGAGACCTTCGAAGAGTGCGGCGTGCTGCTGGTTACCGGCCAGGCCGCGCCCGTTGCGCGTGACGACCTGTGGGAGCAGCGTCGGCAGGCCCTGCTCGACACTGGGCAGACCTTCTCGGAGCTGCTGTATGCCGAGGGGCTCGTGGTTGACACCGCGGCGATCCGGCCGTGGACTCACTGGATCACCCCCCCGGTCGAGGAGCGGCGCTACAACACCCGTTTCTTCGTGGCCGCCATGCCGGTAACCCAGGAGGCCGGAGACGTGAGCGGCGAGTCCGACCGGGTGCACTGGATGCGTCCGGCCGACGCACTGGAAAGGTGGGCAGCAGGCGATCTGGCGCTGATGACCCCCACGTCGGACACTCTGCGCACCCTGCTGCCCTATGCGACGGCCGCTGAGGTGCTGCAGGCGGCCGACGAGCGCACGATCGTGCCCCAGATGCCCCAGCCCTCACTCGACGCCTCAGGAGCCCTGAGGTGGATGCTGATTGACGCCTCCACCGGCGAGATGCTGCTCGAACTCGGGCTGGAGGACGTGTGACCGGGCTCAGCATCCCTCCGGGATCGCTCGGACCCTGGTCGGGCGGCGTGGTCACGCCGGTGGCCACGTGCCTGCTGGCGCCCAACGCGAGCCCGATGACCCTCGATGGCACCAACACCTGGGTTGTGGCAGCCGAGGGCGGCCGCGACGCAGTAGTGGTTGACCCCGGGCCTGCCGACGACGGCCATCTCGGCGCGGTGGCCGAACTGCTCAGCAGCCGCGGGCTGCATCCCCTCGGAATCGTGCTGACACACGGGCACGCCGACCACAGCGAGGGGGCACGAGCCCTGGCCGACGCCCTTGGCTGCTGGGTGCGCGCGATCGACCCGCAGCATCAGTGGGGTGGCGAGGGGCTGACGCCCGACTCGGTCGTGGCCGGCGACGGCTTCGAGTGCCAGGTGGTGCTGACGCCTGGACATACCTCCGACTCGGTGTCGCTCGTGCTGCGGTCGGAGGCCGGGGCGGCGCTGCTCACCGGCGACACCGTGCTCGGCCGAGGAACCACAGTGGTGGCTCACCCCGACGGTCGGCTCGCTGATTACCTCGACTCACTGAGGCTGCTGAAGGCCCGATCGGAGCTCGTCGACGCCGATCTGGTGCTGCCGGGGCATGGGCCAGCGCTGGAGCGCCCGATCGAGGTCATCGACTACTACCTCGCCCATCGTGCCCAGCGGCTCGAGCAGGTACGAGCCGCAGCTGAGGCCCTCGGCGACTCCTCCGACAACCTCGCGCAGGCCGTGGTCGAGTCGGTGTACTTCGACGTGCCGCAGGCCGTGTGGCCCGCCGCCCTGCTCAGCGTGCGCGCCCAACTCGAGTACCTCGACCAGCTATGAGGCGCTGAGTACGACGCCGTCGACCTTCACCGTCTTGCCGGTGGTGGCGATCGTGACGCTGACCGTTCCGGTGGTCTTGGCCCCCAGGGTGATGATGAACAGGGTGCGCAGCCCGTTGGTCGAGGGGCCCACCAGAGAGACGGTCTTCTTGGTGGTGCCGACTTGCACGACCACCGAGCCGCAGGCCTTGCACTTGAGGGCGATGAGGGCGATCCGCTTAACCTTCACCGCAGCCTTGGTGCGCAGCGAGGCGCCCTTGCTCGTGGCCAGTAGTGCCGTCTTGGCGACCCAGCCGGAGGGCGCGGACCGAGCCCAGACGCCGGTGGTAGACAAGGTGCGCTCGTCGAGTGGAAGTGTGGTGCACTTCTCGGCCGACCATGCGCTCACGTTTCCGATCAGGTTGCGTGCGCGCGTGGAGAAGCAGTACTTGTAACTCTGCGTTCCCGTGAAGGTGGCACTGCGGGCGGTAACGCCTGACTTCCACGTGGTGTAACTCGTGGGAAGCGACGCACTCCATAATGCCTTGCGGTAGCGCACGTCAGTGTTCGTGATTGCCGAGACACCGCCGGTTGCACTCCATGCGACCGGGAAGCCCAGGCCACTTTCGAAAACGGGAAGTGTCGTGACACCCACGGTCGGAACGCTGCCGTCGATCACCAGCGAGCCGTCGACGTAACTGGTCGGGTTGTAGCTCGTTGAGGTTCCACCCGCGCAGTGGGTGACGTAGGTGCCGGCGGGTTGTGTGCCGGTGAGTGCGGTCGCGAATCCACTGTCGCTTGAGGTGTAGACACCACAGGTGGGAGCAACGCTCCAGCCGCCACCGACAGTTGACGGCGACGTGGTGTACCCGATCGTCGGAATGACCATGGCTGGGTTGATTGCCGACGGCGACGCGGCGGTGACTGCGACATCGATCTTGGTGATGACGAGTGATCCGTCGACGTAACTGGTCGGGTTGTAGTTCGTCGACGTACCACCCGAGCAGTGCGTGACGTAGGTGCCGTCAGGCTGCGTTCCGGTCAGTGCGTTCGCGAATCCACTGTCGCTTGAGGCGTACACAGCGCAGGTGGGAGCAACGCTCCAGTCACCAACGACAGTCGCTGGATCAGTGGTGTATCCGATCAACGGAATCGCAGTGGCCGGGTTGATCGCCGACGGCGACGCGGCAGTGACCGCCACAGTAATCTTGTTGATGGTGAGCAAGAACGTTGCGGCGCGGGTTCCCCACAAACTCGTTGATGTGACTTCGAAGCTGTAGTCACCGGCGGTCGCGGGCGTACCCGAGAGAAGGCCTGAGGAGCTCAGCGTCACTCCGTCCGGCAAAGCTCCGTCCGTGACCGCGAACGTGGTGACGGGTGGCCGGAAAATGGTGGGGTAGGTCTCGACGTCAGGCTTCACTTCGAGTTGCAGGCTGTAGGACGAGAGCGTGGTTCCTGCGGTGAGTGGCGAGTTGGTGTAGAAGCCTTGAGGTTCGAGCCCAAAACCCAGTTGGCCTCGGTGGTTATAGCCCCAGCACTTCATACCCTGGGACGCGGTTACCGCGCAGGAGTGGTGGTAGCCGGTGCCCAGCGACGTGACGCTGCCGGCAGGGGTTTGACTGGTGGAACCGGAGAAATTCCCTCCCCAACAGGTGATCGACGCGTTCAGAAGTCGCGCACAGGCGTATCCGCCTCCCGTTGACACCTCGAGGGCGGGTGATGAAGTGGCGGTGCTGATGACTGAACTGGTGTCGGTTCCCCAGCACACCACCCGGTGGTTGGTGTTCACCGCGCACGCGAAGGTGTAACCGACGGACACCTGCGTGTAGGTGCCAGCAGGAGGTGTGGCGCGGCCGTCGGTGTTGTCACCCCAACACGCGAGCGTTCCGTCTGTGTGTACGCCGCAACTGAAGTCGATCGGTGAACCACTATTCCAGTCGCCTCCGTTTGAAACCTGAGTGAACGTTCCCGCGGGAGCTGTCGATTCTCCATTCGTGTTACGACCCCAGCAGGTGACCGTGCCGTCGTCGACGACGGCGCATGAGTGGCCCACGCCTGCCGATACCTGAGAGTAGGCGCCGGTTGACGGAGGAGTGGCCTGTCCGAAGTTCGATCCACTGAGACCACCGCCCCAACATGCGAGCGACGCATCAGTCGCGACCGCACATCCGTGGTAATAGCCCGAGGACGACTGCGTGAAAGTTCCAGTGGGCGGCGTGGTCTGGCGCGCATTCCCGTTGCCCCAGCAGTCGAGGTTGCGCGCAGTTGTGATGGCACAACTCTGGGCGACGCCCGATGACACCTGCACCGCGGTCGTGGCCGAGTACGTAAACGCGCTTGGCAGGTGGAGAGTGACACCGGCGTTCACGACCGACACATCGACTGTGCCGGCGGCGTGCGCACCAAGCACACAGGTCAGTGTGGTGGAGTCGACCACGACCGGCGAGGTGCACGTGATTCCGCCCACGGTCACCAGCGGAGTTCCGGTGAAGCCGCTACCGCGCGCAGTGAGCACGGGGCCGCCAGCGAGGGGACCGGTCGTCGGTGAGATTGACGCAATGTTCACCGCAGGACCGTCGAGTCGCGCGATGTACTTGCTCGCTACAGAGTCGAAGGTCTCCATGCTGCCGCCGACCACGGCCTGACCGTTGGGCGTGAGCGCGATCGAGTACACGCGATTGTCGGGGCCGTCGCCGACGTTGCCGGCGTACGCGATGTCGAACGTGCCGTCGGCGGCGAGACGCACCACTCGCTGACTCTTCGTGGCGTATGTCTTGAGAATGTCGCCGTCGGCAACGATTGCGTCGTCGGCTTGAATCGCGAGTGAGAACACGTTGTCGTCGAGTGCTGCGTTCGCTGTGAACGTGGTGTCGAGCACGCCGTCAGCGCTGAGGCGCGCGATGTGTCCGGCGACCTGATCTTGAGTGCCACCACTGTCGAAGCCGGTGAAGTAGCCGCCAACCACGATGCTGCCGTCGGATTGTTGGCCGATGCTCTTCACTTCATCGTTAAAGCCGGCGCCCTGCGCTGTGCTGAAAGAGGTATCAACAGCGCCGGCAGGCGTGAGGCGCATTAGTGCCGTGGGTGCGATTGTTCCAAGCAGGATGTTGCCGTCGGCCTGCAATGCGATGTCGTTAATCGCGACGCTGGTCGCTCCGGCGAGTGCGGTGCTGAAGGCTTCATCGACGGAGCCATCGGTGTTCAGCCGCACCAAGTTGGCACGCGTCACACCGTTGAGTGCGGTGAAGGCTCCGCCGGCGAGAATCTTGCCGCCGGACTGCTGCGCGAGTGCGAGAACGTAGCCGTTGAAGCCGGAGTTATCGCCGCCCGCAACTATTCCAGCGTTGAAGGCGGTGTCAGGTGAGCCGTCGGGGTTCAGGCGTGCGAGTCCGACTGTGTTCACGTCGTTGAGTGTGGTGAAGTCTCCGCCGACCAGAACCTTTCCGTCTAACTGCACCGCCACCTTGGTGACCGTGCCGTTGAATCCTGTTCCCATTGCTGTGGTGAACGCCGTGTCGGGGCTGCCGTCGGAATTCAGACGCACGATGTATGGCGCCGCGACACTGTTGAAGGTTGTGAAGATGCCTGCTGCGACTACCCGGCCGTCGGACTGCGCGGCGACAGAGATCACCCGAGTGCCACTGCCGGGTCCCGTGCCCATTGCGGTGGAGTACGCGGTATCGAGGAGTCCGTCATCGAATACCGGCACAGCGTTCACAGCACCTGGCACAGCGACTAGCGCCGCCCCCGCAATCGCTACTGAAATGACAACAGAGGTGAGACGGTGCTTCGACATGTGACTCGATTCCTCTCTGGCCCCCGGGGGCAGGTCGCGCAGCCATTGTCTCGCGCCGATGCTGCTGGCGAAGTGAAACCACCGCGAAGTGCGAGCGACATTGCTGAGGCGTGCACCGATGCTGACTCAACCGTGACCTGACGGCCCTGTCGCTGACCAGTCGCCGCGCCTACGCTGAAGGCATGCGTTTCCGATCCGCGTTGCTCGGCGCCATGGCGGCAGTGCTGCTCGTTGCGCTCACCGGCTGCGGGGGCTCAAGTTCATCATCGAGCGAGACGGCGAGCGGCGGCAACGTCGACTCCAAAGGTCTTCCTTCCGTCTCCGGCGACCCCACCGTGCAGCAGCCCCGGGAGGTCGTGCGCAACGCCGACATAGGAATCCGCGTCGACGACGTGCGCGCGAGCGTAGGCGGCATTACGGCG
>CAFBNF010000013.1_pt1 | contig 15349 bp, 10 predicted proteins | sample 7269191 | NCBI WGS metagenome assembly CAFBNF01 (sample SAMEA6814086, study PRJEB35770) | freshwater metagenome | biome: Freshwater; feature: Freshwater reservoir; material: water | place: Czech Republic | collected 2017-05-23 | depth 30m m | reverse complement strand
GTACGGCACCTCGCGGCCAAGCCAGTTCACGGCGCCCAACATGAAACGCGGGTCGACCTGATCGATCTGCATCACGCCATCGTGGGCCGGCACGGCGAGGTTGATGGTCTCGCCCGTGAGGTTGCCGAGCCGCTCGAGGGCCGGCCGGGCGCAGGAGAGGAGGTCGTCTTCCGGGCTGTGGGTGCGGGCATAGGCCGTGAGAACCGATCCGGGCACGATGTCGGCCGATGCGGTGCGGGCGATGAGGCCGTTGCGCTCAAGGCTCGACAGCAGGCGCGACACGGTGCTCTTGGGCAGGCCGCTGGCCGAGACGAGGCTCGTAAAGCTCACGGGTGCTCCGGCACTGATGACAGTCACGAGCAAGGCGGCGGCACGGTCGACCGCTCGGGCTCCGCTGGCAGGGCTGCTGGTAGACACGTGACTCCCTTCGCCGTGGAGATGTTTCATCATATGGAACCACTGTTCCACGATCGAGTGTAGGATTTTCCCTCACCAGCGGTCAAGGGAAGGAACTCTCCATGTTCGTCAACTCCATGCCCCGATACGAGATCCTGTCTGAGGACGCCATGGCGGTTCTCGATAAGGGGTGGCGCCGACTCGTTTCCGAGATCGGCATCGAGTTCCTCAAGCCGGAGGCCCTCGACCTGTTCCGCGCGGCCGGGATGCGGGTTGAGGAGAACAACGTGTTCCTCGACCCCGACTTCATCCTCGAGCAGGTGGCCAAAGCGCCCTCCGAGTTCGAGCTGCAGGCGCGCAACCGGGCCAACGACGTTCACATCGGTGGCAACCACATGGTGTTCTCGAGCGTGTACGGGCCGCCCTTCGTGATGAAGGACGGCGTACGACGCGACGCCACGATGGACGACTACCGCAACTTCGCCAAACTCGCCCAATCGTTCGATGCGATCGACAGCGTCGGCGGCGTGGTGTGCGAGCCCAACGACGCGCCCCTCGACTCGCGTCACCTCGACATGCTCTACGCCACCTTCACGCTGACCGACAAGATCTTCCAGGGCAATGTGGTCAGCGGAGTCAACGCGGCCGACACCCTCGCCATGAGCGACATCGTCTTCGGCGGTCGCGCGGCAATCGAGGAAACCCCGGTCAGCATCTCGCTCATCAACTGCAACTCCCCGCTGCGCTGGGATGACCGCATGCTCGACGCACAGTTTGAGTATTCGCAGGCCAACCAGCCGGTTATCCTCACGCCGTTCCTGCTGATGGGGGCCATGTCGCCGGTGTCGATCCCAGCGGCGCTGGTTCAGCAAATCGCTGAGGCTCTCAGCGGCATCGCGCTCTCGCAGTTGATCCGGCCAGGCTGCCCCGTGGTGTTCGGTTCGTTCCTGTCGAATATCGACATGCAATCGGGTTCACCGCAGTTCGGCACCCCCGAGTCGGGTATCGGCCTGCTGTGCACGGGCCAGATCGCGCGTCGCTTCGGGCTTCCGTTCCGCACCGGAGGCGGCCTCAACTCGTCGCAGGGCCCCGATGCACAGTCGGCCTACGAATCAATGATGACGATGCTGCCCACCTTCCTGGCCGGCACTAACTTCGTGATGCACTCGGCGGGCTGGCTCGAGGGCGGTCTGGTGGCGAGTTACGAGAAGTTCGTCATCGACGTGCAGATCCTTGAGAGCCTCAAGCACGAGTTCACCCCGCTTGAAATAGACGAGGCGTCGCTCGCGTTCGACGCGCACGAGGAGGTCGGGCACGGCGGGCACTTCTTGGGCGCCGCGCACACCATGGAGCGCTTCCGCACCTGCTTCTACCGCCCGTTCCTGTCGAGTTCCGACAACTACGAGCGCTGGAAGCGGCTCGGGGCCCGCGACACCGCAACGCGCGCGGGTGAGATCGCCGACAAGAAGATCGAGGAGTTCGAGGCGCCGCCCCTCGACGAGGCGATTCGCGAGGAGCTCGCCGAGTACGTCATCCGCCGTCGCGCCGAGCTGGGCGATTAGGGGGACTGCGTCGGCAGCACCCTGCACGGGCGCGACAAGCGGGGTGCAAGATGGGGCTGTCCAACGCCTGAGGAGAGTTCGTTGACCGATTCGTACGACGTGATCATCGTGGGTGGCGGCTCGGCTGGGTGCGCCCTGGCCAACAGGCTCTCAGCCGATCCATCGACCAGCGTGCTGGTTCTTGAGGCTGGACGGACGGATTTCAAGGCCGACGTCTACCTGCACATGCCCGCGGCCCTGACGTTCCCCATCGGCAACAGGCTCTACGACTGGATGTACTCCAGCGAGCCCGAGCCCTTCATGAACGACCGGCGCATCGCCCAGGGCCGCGGCAAGGTGCTGGGCGGAAGCAGCAGCATCAACGGCATGATCTTCCAGCGCGGCAACCCCCTCGACTTCGAGCGGTGGGCGGCCGACGCTGGCATGGACACATGGGACTACGCCCACTGCCTCCCGTACTTCAAAAAAATGGAGAACTGCCTCGCGGGCGAGGACGAGTGGCGCGGTGGCAGCGGACCGCTGACGCTCGAGCGGGGACCGGTCGAAAACCCACTCTTCGGAGCTTTTTTTGAGGCCGTGCAGGAGGCGGGTTACCCGCTCACCCCCGACGTCAACGGCTATCGGCAGGAGGGCTTCGCCGCCTTCGATCGCAACCTCGTCAGAGGTCGCCGTCTCTCGGCGGCCCGCGCCTATCTTCACCCGGTGATGCATCGCTCGAACCTCACGGTACGCACGCGCGCTCAGGTGGGTCGGGTCGTGTTCGAGGGCAAGCGGGCCGTGGGCGTTGAGGTCATCGGGTCAGGCGGTTCGCGCGAGCGCATCAACGCCACCGAGATCATCCTGTGCGGTGGGGCCTTCAACTCGCCGGCGCTGCTTCAACTCTCGGGCGTCGGCGACGCCGAGCACCTGCGCAGCGTGGGTATCGAGCCGGTGCATCACCTGCCGGGCGTGGGCGAAAATCTTCAGGACCACCTTGAGGTGTACGTGCAGCACTCGTGCACGCAGCCGGTGACGCTGAACCCCAACCTGAAGTTCTGGCGTCGGCCCATCATCGGCGCGCAGTGGCTGTTTCTACGCTCTGGCCCCGGCGCGTCGAACCACTTCGAGGCGGGCGGCTTCGTCCGCAGCAACGACGAAGTCGACTACCCCAACCTGATGTTCCACTTCCTGCCCATCGCGGTGCGCTACGACGGCACGGCCCCCGAGGGCGGCCACGGTTATCAGGTGCACATCGGACCGATGTACTCCGACGCGCGCGGATCGGTGCGCATCACCTCGGCCGATCCCACGGTCGCCCCGGCGCTGCGCTTCAACTACCTGAGCACCGATCAAGACCGCCGCGAGTGGGTCGAGGCCATCGCGGCGGCTCGGCGCATCCTCAATCAGCCGGCGTTCGCGCAGTACAGCGGTGGCGAGATCTCGCCCGGACCCGAGGTGCAGACCGACGAGCAAGTGCTCGACTGGGTGCGGCGCGACGGCGAAACCGCCTATCACCCCTCGTGCACCTGCCGCATGGGCGTCGACGACATGTCGGTGGTCGACCCGCTCACCATGCGCGTGCACGGTCTTGAGGGAATCAGGGTGGCCGACGCCTCGGTGTTCCCTTACGTCACCAACGCCAACATCTACGCGCCCACGATGATGGTGGCCGAGAAGACCGCCGACATCATCCTGGGCCGCACGCCGCTGCCGGCCGAGACTCACGAGTTCTACCGGCATCGCGCCGACATGCCGTTGCAGGAGGCACGCCATGAGTGACCTGTTCATCGACGGCGCCTGGACGTCGGGCGCCGAGGGGCTCACCCGCGAAATCCGGTGCCCTGCTGACGGCAAGCTGGTGGCCACGGTCGACGAGGCAACCCGGGTCGACACTGAGCGCGCTATCGCTGCCGCGCGGCGCGCCTTCGACGACGGCCGGTGGTCGGCCGTCCCTGCGTCCGAACGGGGTGCGCTGCTTCATCGCGTCGCCACGCTGCTTGAGCGTGACGCCGAGCAGGTGGCCACCGCCGAGTCGCTCGACACCGGCAAGCGAATCGTCGAGGCGCGGTACGACGTTGCCGATGTGGTGCGGGCTTTCCGCTACGTGGCCGACCTCGCTGACAAGAACCTGGGGCGGGTGCTCGACGAGGGGTCGAGCAGCACGTTCGCCCGAGTGGTGTACGAGCCGGTGGGCGTGTGCGGCCTCATCACGCCCTGGAATTACCCGCTGCTGCAGACCTCGTGGAAGGTCGCGCCCGCGCTGGCTGCGGGCAACACCTTCGTGCTCAAGCCCAGTGAACTGACGCCGTCGACCGCCATCCTGCTCCTGCGGCTTCTTCAGGAGGCGGGCCTGCCCGATGGCGTCGCCAACCTCGTTCTCGGCGCTGGCAGCGAGGCCGGAGCGCCATTGGCCGAGCACCCCGACGTCGACCTCGTTTCGTTCACCGGTGGAGTCGTCACGGGCAGGCGCGTGATGGCGGCGGCAGCGGCAACTGTGAAGAAGGTGGCGCTCGAACTCGGGGGTAAAAACCCCAATATCGTCTTCCCCGACACCCACCTCGACACGGTGGTCACCAATGCGCTGACCGCGGTGTTCCTGCACTCGGGGCAGGTGTGCTCGGCCGGGGCGAGGCTCATTGTGCACGAGTCGATTCACGACCAGGTCGTCGACCGCATCGTCGAAGGGGCGCAGGCCATCAGGCTCGGCGGGCCATTCGACCCCATGGCCGAAACTGGGCCCCTCATCTCGGCGGCGCACCGCGACAAGGTGTCGGCCTACGTCGCGGCCGCGGTGGCCGAGGGCGCGGTGGTGCGATGCGGCGGTGGCGCACCCGACGATCCGTCGCTGGCCGACGGCTTCTACTACCTGCCCACGGTGCTCGACGGCTGCACCACCGATATGACGTGCGTGCAGGACGAATCGTTCGGCCCGGTGCTCACCGTTGAGACCTTCAGCACTGAGGACGAGGCCATCAGGCTCGGCAATGACACGATCTACGGCCTCGCCGGGGCAGTGTGGACCAGCGACGGCGCGCGGGCCCACCGGGTGGCGTCGGCACTGCGCCACGGAACGATCTGGGTAAACGACTACCACCCGTACCGTCCTCAGGCAGAATGGGGCGGGTTCAAACAGTCTGGGGTCGGCCGAGAACTCGGACTTGCCGGACTCGCTGAGTATGTCGAGCCCAAGCACATCCACCAGAACCTCGCGCCCGCACCGAGCGAGTGGTTCGGAGCAACGGAGGCGTCGAACGCATGAATGAATCTGCGCCGGCAGGCGAATTGAGCGCATCTGCCGCCGGCGCGGTGCCAGAAACGTCGGCAATCTCGGTGCGAAATCTGTGGAAGGTGTTCGGTCCAGCCGCCGGGTCGGTGGTGGGTACGCCGCTCGCCGATCTCAGCCGCGCCGAACTTCTCGAGCAGACAGGTTGTGTGGCTGCTGTTCGCGATGTCTCCTTCGACGTGGCCCCGGGGGAGGTGTTTGTGGTGATGGGGCTTTCCGGATCTGGGAAGTCCACCCTGGTGCGATGTCTCACGCGGTTGATTGAGCCCACCGCCGGAAGCGTGCTGGTCAGTGGTGAGGACATCCTGGCGGCCTCGCCGTCGCGGCTGCGCGAACTTCGGCGCTCACAGTTCTCGATGGTGTTCCAGCACTTCGGTCTGCTGCCGCACCGCCGCGTGATCGACAACATCGCTTACAGCCTCGAGGTGAACGGGGTGAAGAAGGAGGCACGGCACCGTCGGGCGATGGAGGTGATCGAATTGGTGGGCCTGCACGGCTACGCCCACCACTACCCAGAGCAACTCTCCGGAGGAATGCAGCAGCGCGTCGGCCTAGCGCGCGCGCTGGCCGTCGACCCGCAGGTGATGTTCCTTGACGAGCCCTTCAGTGCGCTCGACCCCCTCATCAGGCGCGACATGCAGGCCGAGGTTATTCGTCTGCATCACGATCTCGGCAAGACCATGGTGTTCATCACTCACGACCTCGCTGAGGCGATGAAGTTGGGCGACCGCATCGCCATCATGCGCGACGGCGCGGTGGTGCAGATGGGAACCCCTGAAGATCTCGTTGCCAATCCTGCTGACGAGTACGTAGCCGACTTCATCCGCGACATCCCGAAGTCGCATGTGCTCACGCTGCGCGCCATCGCCCGACCCCGCGCTGAGGGCGAGGAGCTCACCGGCCCGGAAATCGACGCGTCGATGGTGATTCGCGATGCCAGCCCGATCATCGCGGGTGCCAGTGCTCCCGTTCGAATTGTCCACAATGGCGAACTTGTAGGAGTAGCCACAAGCGGCGACGTGCTCCGCCTCATCTCGACGGAGTCCGACGCGCCCGGACTATCCCTGTGACAGCGGTTCGGAACGCCCTCCGTCGCCGGTGGGTGCTGGTGCTCGTTTTGCTCGTCGTGTGGGCGATCCTCGCCATCGCAATGCGCGGAGTCGCAACCCTCGAGCTCTCAACGTCGGCGAACACTCCCTTCACCAGCGCGCTGCGCGACCTGGCCGCCTCGATTCGTGGAAACCGAACGAGCAGTCCGGCCTTTGTGTACTTCTTCAACCCGATTCGACTCGGCGTCAATGCATTCATCGAGCCGATTCGCGCACTCGTCGCTGTGCCGGCACAGGGCAACATCATCCCGGTCTTTGGCTGGCTCGGTGTGGTGAGTGTCATCGGGTTCGTCGTCTACGCCACGTCGAACTGGCGGACCGCCCTCCTGTCGACGTCACTGGTCTTCGGGTGCGGAGTACTGGGCATGTGGACCGACAGCATGGACACGCTGGCAATGACCCTCGGCGCTGTCTTCCTGTCCTTGGTCATCGGGCTGCCGCTGGGCGTGTGGGCTGGGCTGAACGATCGGGTTTTGGCGATTCTGAGACCGGGGCTTGACCTTGCGCAGATCCTGCCCACCCTCGTCTACCTTGCACCACTGGCGCTGGTGTTCCTGATCGGCATTGCGTCGGCCACGATTGCGACGTTGGTTTATAGCATCCCGATCTGCATCCGCATCACCGCTCACGCGGTGAGGGGTCTGCGTCAGGGCCCCATCGAGGCGTCCGAGTCGATGGGGGCAACCCGGTGGCAGACACTCACCAAGGTGCAACTTCCCATGGCAAAGCAGACCATCATCCTGGGCGTCAATCAGACCACCCTCGCGGCGCTCTCGTTCGTGGTGATCGCAGCGCTGATCGCTGCCCCTGGACTCGGCAAGCCGGTGGTCAACGCGCTGATCATCCGCAACGTCGGCGATGGAGTGGTGGCAGGGCTCGCGGTGGTATTCCTCGCGATCATGCTCGATCGCTCCACAACCGCTGCGGTGATCAAGAACCAGACCTTCGTGCATTCCGTGGGCGCTGCACTGGTGCGGAGACGTGTGGCGCTGATCGCAAGCGGGGTCCTCACCCTCGTCGCGCTGATCCTGTCGCGCAACGTGCTGTGGGCTGCTGTGTTCCCCGAGCGGCTCATCCTCGGTGATCAGATATCCGCAGTGGCCGACGCAGTGGCCGCGTGGATTACCTCGACGTTCACGTTCCTTACGGTGGGTGTCAATGAGTTCATCACGCTGTCGGTACTCAACCCGCTCGAGGGAATCCTCGCCAACGCTCCCTGGTTTCTCACGATCATCATGATCTCCCTGCTGGCCGCCATCGTGGGGGGACGAAGGGTTGCCATCCTGTCAGCGGTGCTTCTCGGGCTCGTGGTGCTCACCGGCCTCTGGCACGACACCATGGTGACCCTCTCGCAGGTGCTGATTGCGACGGTCATCGTGATGGTCATCGGGGTGGTCATTGGGGTTGTTGCGGGGCGCAGTGAGCGTGCCGAGCGTGCGCTGAAGCCGTTCCTTGACGCGGGCCAGACGCTCCCCGCCTTTGTCTACCTTGTCCCCGTGTTGGCGCTGTTCGGCCCCACCCGCTTTGCGGCGATAGTGTGCGGCGTCTTTTATGCGGCACCCGTGGTGGTGAGGGTGGTTGCCGATGGGGTGCGAGGGGTCTCGCCAGAGATGGTTGAGGCAGCTACGTCTGCAGGGTCAACCCCGATGCAGGTGATCACCAAGGTGCAGCTCCCGGCGTCAAAGAAGTCGTTGTTGCTGGGGGCAAACCAGGGGTTCATCTTCGTGCTTGCCGTGATCGTGATTGGCGGCCTCGTGGGTGCTGGAGGTCTCGGCTACCTCGTCATCGTGGGCCAGTCGAAGCCAGAGCTTGCCGGGAAGGGTCTGGCGGCAGGTATCGCAATCGTTTTGCTCGGGGTGACTCTCGATCGAATTGCCCAGGCCAGCGCTGAACGATCCGGCCGCGTGCGTCCGTAGTTCGAAAGTGCCAGCACGGGGGACTCGGGAAATCGAGTGCTCTGAGATGAAATCGCAATCAAATCGCCACTAACTCAACGAGCAATCGCCCTACACTCAGCGCAATGGCCGTCTTCGAAGGGATTTTCGCATGAGGTTTGCGTCAGGCAAGTTGGGTCTCGCAGCGGCGACAGGTGTCACTCTGTTGCTTGCTGCCTGTGGCAGCAGCGTTAACAGCGGGTCGGCAGCCTCGTCGGCTCCGGCCTCGTCGGCTCCGGCCTCGTCGGCTCCGGCCTCGTCGGCTCCGGCCTCGTCGGCTCCGGCCGCGCCTGCGTGTGGCAAGTGGGCCATCGCCATGAGCCCTTGGGCGGGGTACACCGCGTCGGCACAGGTGGTTACCAACGTGGCCGAGTCCCTCGGCTGCACCATTACCCAGACCACCCTCGATGAAGGCGCCACCACCTACGACGCGATGGAGGCGGGCTCAGTTGACGCCGTGATGGAGGACTGGGGCGGCGGCCGCTGGGACGAGTGGGTGCAGCGCGGCGCCATCAAGGAGATCGGCGCCAACGGCAATGTTGGCCTGATCGGTATGTACGTGCCGCAGTGGATGGCCGACAAGTACCCCGACATCACCGACAGCAAGAACCTCAACAAGTACGCCGACCTCTTCAAGACCCCCGAGTCGGGAGACAAGGGAGCTTGGTATGAGGGTCCCCCCGGATACACCACGATCGGGGAGAAGATGATCGAGGCGAATAAGCTGAACTTCAAGGCCATCAACACCGGTTCGGAAGCCGCACTCATCGACATCCTCACCAAGGCCGACAAGAACCAGACGGCGGCGCTCGCCTACTGGTACGAGCCGCAGAACTTCAACTCGAAGGTCAAGTTGGCGCGAATCAACTTCCCTGCCAACGACTGGACCGACCCAACCACGGCGAGCGGACTCACTGATTACCCCGAGACCGTGCTGAAGAAGCTCGCCACCACGAAGCTGCTCGACTCGGGCGACCCCTTTGCCCAACTGATGCAGAACTTCACGTGGACAAATGCCGACCAGAACGGTGTAGCGGCCGACATCGAGGCGGGCATCGACCCGGCGGAGGCTGCGCAAAAGTGGATCGACGCCCACGCCGATCAGGTCAAGGGCTGGATCGGGCAGTAGCAACTAGTTCCACAGCGTTTATGAACGGTGGCTCACCCTCTCGGGGGTGGGCCACCGTTCGTTGTGGTCTCAGTGCACCGACGTGATCCTCGGCTGACCTGTAATTGAGGTGGAGGGCAGCCTGAGCCGTGCCCTACAGTCGAGGGCGTGCTCTCCCCTGACACCTCACTCACCGTTCACCGTGCCGACTGGCTGCTGCCCGTGGCCGATGAGTATGGCCGCCCCGTCGCACCCATTCGCGAAGGAGCGGTTGCGGTCGAAGCTGGAATCGTGGTTGCGGTCGGGCCTGCGAGTGCTGTCCTTGCAGCGTGCGACTCGACTGCGCTGGTGCGTGACTGGTCGGGGGTGCTAATCCCAGGCTTGGTCAACGCACATACCCACCTGCAGTACACGTCGTACGGCGACCTCGCTGCGGGCGACCTTCCGTTCCCGCAGTGGATCGAGGAGGTTATCCGACGTCGGGGTAGCACCACCGATGCAGACTGGGCCGAGTCGGCGGCGGCGGGTGCGCAAATGCTGCTCAGCACGGGCACAACGAGCACGGCCGACGACGTCACCGATCAGCCTGCTATCGCGCCAGTGGGAGACAGCGGGGTCGGAGGCATCTCCTACCTCGAGCTATTCGGCTACGACGATGCTCACTGGCCGCAGGGACGAGCTGCGCTCGAGCAGCGACTCGACCACGCACCGCCCGGGCGTGAGCTGGGCACCATGGCGCATGCGATCTACACCCTCGACCCCGCACCCTTTGCCGACATCATCGCGATGGGCCGAGCGCGCGGAATGCGCTCGCAGATCCACCTCGCCGAGGCCGATTCCGAGACCCAGTTTGTCGCGACTGGGTCGGGCCCCTCTGCCGACACTGCTCGGGCGGCGGGCTGGGACTTCTCTCTGGTGCGCGATGGTGGCGCGGGCGTGAGCCCCACGCGATTCGTGGCTGACCTCGGCTGCCTCACCCCGCAGATTCACGTGGCCCACGGCGTGCACTGCAACGCGGCCGACCGCGCCCTCCTTCGGGTGCACGCAACGACGGTGGCCCTGTGCCCCCGCAGCAACGCAATCCTGCAGTCCGGGGTGCCGCCTATTGCCGACTACCTGCGCGAGAATTCACCGATCGCCCTGGGCACCGACTCGTTGGCATCAAGCCCGAGCCTCGACCTACTGGACGAGGTGCGGGCGGCCTTCGACGTGGCGCGTGCGCAGGGTTACCACAATGCTGACCTCGCTGTGAGGCTGCTGTACGCGGCCACGTACGGAGGTGCGCGAGCGATGGGCCGCCATCTCGCCATCGAGGGGGTTGGCGACAATGCTGGGCTGGCACCCTACGGCGCCCTCTACCCCGGGGCCCAGGCCGACTTCGCGGTGATGGGGGTCGCACCCAAGGTGGGCTCTCCCGTTGACGCCGTGGTGTTCAGCGGCCACTGCGTGGCCACCGTGCTGGCGGGGTCCGTGGTGTACGAGGGTTCCTGACGGGCCGTGTCACAATCACGCCATGACACACGCACCGCTCAGGCTTCAGCAGTGAGCTAGGCCTGCGGTGGGCCCCAGAAGAACATGTCGAAGCGCTCCTGAACTGCCGCGACAGCCTCGGCGTAGGTGAAGCCACCGGTGTACAGCGCGGCGTCGATCACCGCGGCCTCAAGTCCGCGGGAGGACAGCTCGGTGAGGGCGTGTAGGTCGGTGAGACGGAACACGCCACCGTCGGAGACGACGTGGCCGTGCAGGCTGTGGCACACGACGTCGAGGGAGTGCCGCTCGGACGACTTGCGGAGCCCCTTGGCATCAACGTCGGAGACGAGGTACGAGCGGGCGCCGAGGGTGGACACCTGCTCGACGAGTGCGCTGAGGTCTGTGCCGTGCAGCGCCGAGCCGGGTGCGAACACGCGGTGCCCGTCGGCGGTGATGCCCACCGAGATCCGGGTGGGATGCTCTGCCACGGCGGAGGCGACCCAGGCGAGGTCTGTCAGCGCTACGGTGTCGAGCACTACCCGCTGGGCTCCGGTCGCGAGGGCGGCATGCAGGCTGTCGGCGTCGCGAATACCACCGACGAGTTGAATGTGGGCCGTTCGACCGCATTCGCGGATGATCTCGCGCACCACGGCGCTGTTGTCACCTGATCCGGCGGAGGCATCGAGGTCGGCGACATGCAGCCACTGCGCGCCCTGGGCCACGAAATGACGGGCCGCTTCTGCGGGGCTTCCGTAGGTGTGGGTTGAGTCGATCTGGCCGTGGTGCAGGGTGGCGAGCTGGCCCCCGGCGATCTCGACTCCGGCCAGGATGGTGAACGTGGGACGACGAGGTGTCATGCGCCAAGCCTAGCGACGCGGCGGGCAATGGCGTAGGCCACGTGCAAGTCGGGATAACCTCCAGAGGTGATCTGTCAGCGATCTTCTCGAGTCTCAGTCGTTGCGTTGCCCGCTCTGGTTTTCGTTGCTGCGGCGACGCTGGCCGGCTGCTCGTCGACCCCCTCAGAATCGACGCCCTCGGCCACGGCGAGCGGAAGCGTGACGACTCCTGCGCCGACGCCCTCGCCTTCGCCCTCGCCCTCCCCCACGCCCCTCGCTTTGGCGAAGCACCCCCTCACCGGGCTTGCGCAGACAACCCCCGCCACCCGGCCAGCACTGATGGTGAAGATCGACAACGTGGGTGGTGCCCTCCCCCAGACCGGCGTGCCAATGGCCGACATCGTGTTCGAGGAGCCGGTTGAGGGTGGGCTCACCAGGTTGGTCGCTGTGTTCAACACGGTCGACCCCGGCGTGGTCGGACCAATCCGTTCGGCGCGACCCATCGATGCCCAGATCGCCCGCATGCTGGGCAACAGCATCCTGATGTTCTCGGGCGCGTCGCGCTATGAGATCAGACCGGTCAAGCGCGACAGTAAAGCCACCTTGATCGCCGACGACTGGAACACGGCGCCGGGTACCTTCGAGCGCAACCCCGACAAGAGCGGTGACCACACCCTCTTCGGCAGTGCCACGAAGGCCTGGGCTTGGGCCGCGAGGAAGGGCACGCCCGACACCGCACCCAACCAGCCCTTCGCGTTCTCCGATGCGCGGTCTGCCAGCGCCGTGCCCACCAAGGACGTCAGCATCCGCTTTGAAGGCACCCGTGTCGAGTGGACGTGGAGCGCCTCGAAGTCGGTGTGGAAGCGCTCGCAGAACGGCAGCCCGCACGAGGACACAGAGTCCGGGCAGTTGACGGCCGACACGGTGGTGATCCTGTCGGTGCCCATCAGCTACGACCCCCAGCTGCATGACGTGCTGGGCAACCCCACGCCAGTGGTGAGCCTCGAGGGAACCGGAACCGTGTGGCTGCTGCGCGACGGCACCAAGACCCGCGGCACGTGGTCGCGCGCGAACATCGACGCCCCGCTGGTGCTGACCGACGCCTCGGGTGCGGTGCTGGGTGTCAAGCCCGGACACACCTGGGTGGAGATTCTCCCGCAGCCCGCGAAGCCTGAGTGAGGTCTGCGCCGCATACGGCGGCTGATGCACGTCACAGCCGTTGGCCCTCACCGTTCGCGGTGGGGGCCAACACTGTTCTACGCTGCGAGCACCACCACTTCACGCAAGGAGCAGGCTATGGAGCGCGACCTCTTCGGTCCCGAGCACCACGAGTACCGCGCAGTTCTGCGCGACTTCTGTGCCAAGGAGATTGAGCCTCACCTCACCACGTGGGAAGAGGCCGGTATCTCGCCGAAGAGTCTGTTCCAACAGCTCGGCGAGCTGGGTGCCACTGGCATCCAGTTTCCTGAGGAGTTCGGGGGCGCGGGCGTTTCGTCATTCCTCTACAACGTGATCCTCGGTGAGGAGTTGGCGCGGCTGCCCATTCACCTCGGCGGCATCGGCCTCCACCTCGACATCGTGGTGCCGTACTTCCTCGAGCTGGCCAACGACGAGCAGCGGCAGCGGTGGTTCCCAGGCCTGGTCAGCGGCGAACTCGTGTCGTGTATCGGTATGACCGAGCCGGGTACCGGCTCCGACCTCGCGGGCATCGCCACCACCGCGGTGCGCGATGGAGACCACTACGTAGTCAACGGCTCGAAAACCTTCATTACCGGCGGCGTGAACGCTGACCTCGCTGTGGTGGTGTGTCGCACCGGCCGATCCGACGACCGTCGTGGCGGCCTGAGCCTGCTGGTGGTCGAGGACGGCATGCCGGGCTACGACCACAGTCGCAAGCTCGCCAAGTTGGGCATGTGGGCCACCGACACCGCCGAACTGTTCTTCGACTCGGTGCGGGTGCCGGTGTCCAACCTCCTCGGCGAGGAGGGCAAGGGGTTCGAGTACCTCGGCCGCAACCTGCCTCAGGAGCGCCTAGCCATCGCCGTGGGCGCGATCAGCACGTGCGAGATGGCCATTGAACGAACGGTCGCCTACGTGACCGACCGCACGGCATTCGGCAAGACGATCGCCACGTTCCAGAACACCAAGTTCGAGCTGGCCGATATGGCCGCCGACGTTGAGGCCGGCCGGGCAATGGTCGATCGAGGCATCGTGGAGCTCGATCGAGGTCGGCTCACCGCTGCCGATGCGGCCAAGGCGAAGCTCTTCGCCACCGACCTGCAGGGCGAGGTGATGGACCGATGCCTGCAGCTCTTCGGCGGATACGGCTTCATGCGCGAGTACCCGATCGCCAAGATGTTCGCCGATGCGCGGGTGTCGCGCATTTACGGGGGTACCAACGAGATCATGAAGGTGATCATCGCGCAGTCGATGGGACTGTAGTGCGCGGTGGTCTCGGCCGCTCCCACCCGCAGCCCTGACGTAGAAGGTCACCCACAGTTCGTCGGGTGTGTGGAGGTCAGGTGCGGCTCAGGGCGAGGGCATCGATCTTGACGAGCTTTCCGCTGGTGGTGACGCGCACCGACACCTTGCCGGTCTTGTTGGCCTTGAACCGGGTGAGGGTGAGCAGGCTGCGGGTGGCGGTGCCGGCCTTGTAGAGGTTGAGGGTGCCGACCTTGCTGGTGCCGATGTAAAGGTCGACCGTGCCGCAGGTGCGACAGCGCCAGGCCACGATGCCGATTTGGCGGACGGTGGCGGAGGAGGCGGTGGTCAGGCTCGCGCCCTTGCGGGTGGTGGTCGAGGCGGTGCTGGCGATCCAGCCTGACGAGGTGGTGCGGGTCCAGGCGGTGCTGCTGCTGCGGGTGAGGGCGCGCTCGTCGACGGGAATGGTGGTGCACTTCTCGGCCGACCAGGCACTGGTGTTGAGGTTGTTGTCACGCGCTTGGGTGGAGAAGCAGTAGCGCGTGCCGGGGCTGCCGGTGAACCTCCCGGTGCGGGCGGTGGAGTTCGACTTCCAGGGAGAGTAGGTGGTGAACGTGCCGCCGCTGGCGGGCTGGCTACGGACGATGACGTACGTGTACTCCACCCCGGATGTTCTGTCGTCTGTAACCACCGGGTCGGTGGCAGTCCAGGACACGGTGAACACGGCGGAGGCTTGCAGGGTTGCTGTGGGTGCGGTGACGCGCGCGACCGGGGCGGGAGTGTCTGGCGAGCCCACGGTCAGCGGGACCGTTGAGAAGATCCTGATTCCGTTGCCCAGTGAGCCGGCACCTCCCCAGCCCCAGCACTGCACGGCGCCGCCAGTGAGCAGCGCGCATGTTTGGTCGCCATCGGTGGTGATGGCGGTGGCGGTGGTCAGGCCGGTCACGGTGACTGGCACGTTTGACTGGGTGGTGCTGTTGTTGCCGAGCTGGCCGTCCCAGTTGGCGCCCCAGCACTGCGCCCCGCCGCCGGCGAGCACTGCGCACGTGACATCACCATCGGCGGTGATGGCGGTAGCGGTGGTGATACCGGTGACGGTAACGGGCACGTGTGACTCGGTGGTGCTGTTGTTGCCGAGTTGACCGGCGTAGTTGGCACCCCAGCACTGCACGGTGCCGCCGGTGAGCAGCGCGCACGTGTGCTGGCCTCCGGCGCTGATGGCGGTGGCGGTGGTGGTGAGGTCGGTGACGG
>CAFBNF010000012.1_pt1 | contig 15421 bp, 10 predicted proteins | sample 7269191 | NCBI WGS metagenome assembly CAFBNF01 (sample SAMEA6814086, study PRJEB35770) | freshwater metagenome | biome: Freshwater; feature: Freshwater reservoir; material: water | place: Czech Republic | collected 2017-05-23 | depth 30m m | reverse complement strand
TCCGGAAGAGCTACCGTGGGCCGAGTCGAGCGCCTGCGAATCCGATCGAGGCAGGCGTTAACGACGATGCGGTGCAGCCAGGTGGTAACCGCTGCATCTCCGCGGTAGGACGACGCGTTGCGATAGGCGGAGATGATGCCGTCCTGCACGGCGTCAGCCGCCTCCTCGGGGTCGCCGAGCGTACGCATGGCCACCGACCAGAGCCGATCACGGTGGCGCCGGAAGAGTTCGCCGAAGGCGTCGGGGTCTCCGGCCACGTGCTGAGCCATGAGCGCTCGATCATCGAGTGAGCTGATGGCACCGGGCTCGCCCTCGCCTTGATCGCGTGTGGCGTCGTCCCCGAGATTCTCCACGGGTGTCACTGTACTTCGATCACAGTGGCCGGGCGCGACCAATCCACCACTTAGCCGAGGACCGTGAGCTCGCCAATGCCGCCCTGGTATCCGCTGTCGGGATTGGAGGACACTCGGGTAATCCAAATGAGCACGTACCGAGCAGTCACGGGCTTGGGGGCGCGAAGCACGATGTCTTCGGGCGCAGCAGTCGCCGCCGCGAAGGGCGTGTAGGCCGCAGGGTCGTCGCTCACCTTCTCCGAGGTACGAATTTCGAGGTCGGTCCCCGGGCCGACGAGGGTGAGCTTGACCGCGGAGACCGGCCGTGGCGCTCCGAGGTCGAGCAGCAGTCCGACCCCGGGCTTGCCTGACAGGTAGTCCGATGCGTAGACCACCGTGGTCCACGCAGTCGCAGGCTTGCCATCGATGGCGAGGGGCGCGAGGTCGGAGTTCTCCCTGCCATTGCCCAAGGGGTCGAAGTCGCTCACTCGAATAATGGGAAGCGCCTGGTCGATGACGGGTGGAGGGACGGTGGCAGTGGGGCGAGGGGCCGTCGAGGCCGTGATCACCGGTCGCGGGCTGACCGCTGACGGACCGTCGGCCACGAGTTGCCACCCGAGAAGCCCCAGCGCGCCTACTGCCACTAGTCCGATAACACTTGCCGTCAGGCGCCTGCCTACCCTGTGCGAACGGCGGCGTCGCGCCCCCTTGGTTGCGGGCGCCTCCCGTCCGGGTCCGGCCGCGAGCCGAAGGTCGGCGGCTAGCGGAGCCACTCGACTGTAAGTACCACCTTCGCGAGGAGGGGTCGTGCCACCGACCGATCGTGAGCAGATGAGGTCAACCGGACCGGTCACCGCGGGAGCCACTCGGCTGGGCAGGGGCACGCTATCCCCGATCTCAGGGGCCGCCGCCACCCCGTCGACATCGCCGTAGGGCCAGCGACCGCTGACGCAGGCATAGAGAATGCCACCGATGCCGCGGATGTCGGCCAGCACGGGGTCGGGGTCGGGGTCGCAGCCTTTCAGCACGGCGTCGACACCGAGGCCGCGCACGCGCACCTCTCCACCGGCGGTGATGAGGAGCGAATGAGGCCGAAGTCGGCCGTGGGCAATTCCACTGAGGTGCGCCGTCTCGAGACATTCGGCTACCTCAGCGGCGAGCCGGAGTGAGTCCACCGCACTCATCGGATCGTGGATCAGTTCCTGCAGCGGACGACCCTCGACCCACTCGGTCACGATCGCGATGTGGGGGCTTCCCTCGAACTTGACGTCGACGACATCGAGCACGTGGATGAGTCGTCGGTCGGAGACGCGCGCGGCCAGGCAGGCGGCGTCGCGCAGGTCTTCGGCGCGCTCGTCGCTCGCGGGCAGCAGTCGCACCCCCACCTTGCGGCCCAGAACAGGATCGGTGGCCTGCCACGACTGCGATCCGGCACTGTCACCGACGATGACGTCGAGGTGGTAGCGCCAGACAGCATCGGTGATCTGGCGGGCCGGCTCGTCGGTGACGGACTCTGAGGTGTGGTGGGGAGTTGCTGGCGCCTGGCCAACCTCTGATCCCACGGAGTTGCCGGCCTTGGAGCGGGTCTCGAGGAGGTCGAGGGTGTCGCCCATCGACCGCGGCGGGGGGCCGTCTTCGGTCGCTGACGAGGTGTCACCGTCGATGGTCACTGTTCCCTCCGCCGCAGAAGGGTGATGGCATGAAGCAACTCTGAAGTGAGAAGCCCCGGACCCCCGTGTCCGAGCAGGATATAGGCCAGCGGCTGTTGGCACCTGTTCGCGGGAGCCCATCCTGAGCCGGGTGGCTGGGGTGACTCAGGTTGTGCCCTCATGCCGGCCGTCCTCCCGGTAGGCGGCTGCGCAGCAGGCCACCCACCTCACGGACCTCGCGGATGCGCAGAACCCAGGCCGCGATCACGAACCCAACCGTTCCTAGCGCCGCGCCCACGACGAGGTTGACCAGCAATCCCCATCGGCCTGCTTCCGGCACCAGCTGTGCCATTCCGTTGACGGCAGCGAGGGTCACCAGGGCGCCCACTGCCCCGGCGAGCGCCACAACGAGCAGTGAGCGCACAGTAGCTGCCACCTCAAGCCCGCCCAGGCGGCGTGACAGCATCCACGTGGCCACGATGAAGATCAGCCAGTAGGCGACCGAGTAGGAGGCGGCCATCGAGACCACCTTCGCCGAGTCAGGGACGGCGTAGAAGACGGGAACCATGATGGCGAGCATCATCACGTTGAACCCGATGGTGAGGAAGAAGGGGGTGCGCGTGTCCTCGAGGGCGTACCACCCGCGGAGGAGGATGTAGAAGAGCGTGAAGGGAATCATGCCGATGAGAAAGGCAATGACCACCGCGCCCGTGTACGTGGCCGAGGCGCTCGTGGATGCCCCGAACCCGAAGATGAGTCGAGTGAGGCGTGGGGCGAGCACGAGCATGATCGCCGCGAGCGGGATTACCACTGCTGCCGCGAGCCGCGCGGTCGACGCCAGTTGCTGAGACATGGACCGCAGGTCGCCCTCATGCGCCGAGCGACTGAGCCGGGGCAGAAGCGCGGTGACAAGCGACACGGTGATGACCGAGTGGGGCAGGATGAAGATGAGGTGGGCCTTCTGGTACGTCGTGAGCCCCGCTGGAATGAGCGCGTTATTCTCGGCGATCACGTTGGCAAAGGTGGCCAGCCGAGTGATGACGATGTACCCGAGCTGATTCACCAGCACCAGGCCGATGGTCCAGGCGGCGAGTGAACCCGTCTTGCCCAGGCCCGTGCCCCGCCAGTCGAATCGTGGGCGCAGTACGTATCCCGATCGCCACAGAACGGGCACCAGGATGAGGGCTTGGGCGGCAACCCCTACTGTGCTGCCGATTCCTAGCCACGCCACCTCAGTGGAGCTGAGGGCACCGTCGGCGGCGGCCGCGGAGCCAGCAACTGCCAGAAAGCCCACGAAGACGCCGATGGCGATGACGTTGTTGATGATCGGGGCAAACATGGCAGCACCGAAGTGACCGCGTGCCACCAACACCTGCGAGAACACGGTGTAGACGCCGTAGAAGAGAATCTGGGGAAGGCAGAACTGGGCGAATGCCACAGCAAGTGCCCGCTGCGAGTCGGAGTACTCGCTGGTGGCGTAGAGGCTCACGATCCAGGGGGCGGCGATCACCGCGATCGCGCTGAGCAGCAGCAGCGCCGACACGATGAGGGTGAGCAGTCGGTCGGTGTACGCGGCCCCGGAGTCGAGGTCGTCGCGCATGTGACGCACGAGTTGCGGGATGAACACAGCGTTGAGTGCCCCACCGACAACCAAGATGTACACGATATTGGGGAGGGTGTTGCCCAGCGAGTAGGCGTCGGCAACGATGAAGAAGCCGAGGGCCGCTGTCATGGCCACATCGCGACCCACGCCGGTGATGCGCGAGACGACGGTGCCAGACGCCATGAGGGCCGACGACTTGATCAGGCTGGCCTCCGACGAATCGGGCCTCTTCCGCGGGGGCAGGGTGTCGTCGCTCATGACGTGATGGTCGAGTCGGCGTCGCCACGCATCACCTGACGAGCGTTGGCGCGCGAACTGCGGATTCGTCGCACGGCGTTGATGGCCAGGAGCACCACCAGCGCGGCGAAGGCTGCCCCTACAACCCAGGCAGCGGCGCGCGAGTAGGCCGAGGAGCCAACACTGAGTTGGGCAGGAATTCCGAACGGGTCCCCGGTGGGCGAGGTGAGCCTCACCTCGAGTGGCACGGGGTCACTGCCACTCACTCGCGCCGAAACCTCGATCAAGGTCGTCGCCCCGGCAGGAATTGTGAACGGCGCAATCGGCGCGGTGCTGAGGCGCACGGAGGGCACCGCGGTCAGAACGAGACCCACGGTGACGGCCGTATCGAGTCCGTTCGAGATGCTGATGGGGATGATGCCGGTGTCGCCAGGGAGCGTCACCGAGCCGCGCGAGATGATGCGCACCCCAGTGAGAGCCTTGCTCGTGCGTGCCCGCACGCCAGCGATTATCTGTGACCCCGCGATGGTGTCGACGCGGAAGGCGGCCGACGACGCCCGCGCCAGTGCCCCGAGCAAAGGGACTGTGGTGGCGGCCGAGCCGGCGATCACGTCACCCACCAGGGTGGTCGATCTGTGGGCCTCGCGAATCCGCGAGATGTACGCGGCCGACAGTTCTCCAGATCTCTGCTGGCGGGTATAGGGAGCGATCGTGCGCTGGACCGACGAGGGTTGCCCGCCCAGAAGGGTCGCGAGCCCCACCGGTCGAATCCAGGGGACGGAGCCGATGTCGGCGAGTAACTCGGTCAGGTAGGCCGAGGTCGAGGTCCATCGAGGGGGAGGTGCCATGACCACCGTGCGGGAATCGGTGATCTGCTCGCCGATCACCGCGAGTTCGGCGAGCAGTCGCTGTCTGTCGAGCAGACTCTCGCCGGCGGTTCGGTGGGGTGCGACCAGCAGTTCACTGAGGACGTCATCTGGAATCACGGCTGTTGCCGACCCTGCAGTGCCCGGAATCGCCACGGCGCCCGATGGTGTGAAATCGACGTTGGCGCTGACCTGACGCTCAGACAGGACGATGCCACGCGGGGCCGCGTTGGTGAGCGTGCTGAGGGTCGCGCTATCGACCCAGCCTGTCGGCGGCCACGCCAGGGTGGAACTGACGGTGCGGCCAATCACCGCGCTGGTGTCGGACGCAGCAGTGGTGATGGAACGCACGACGTCACCGGGGAGGCCCCCGCGCACAAGTGCGACGTCGTCGGGCACCGCGTACGGAAGGGCCATGACGTCGGCCCGCTGCGTGACGCGCCGAAGGTCATCGAGCCAGTTCGTGGCATCGTCGGGGCGCACTCCAGCGACCACGGTGGTGCCACGCCTCACTCGGTAGCCATCCGCCATGGAGTCAAGCGTTTGAACGAGCGCTGGATCGATGACCCAGGTGACCTTGTAGCTATGGGCTGCTGCGGCGTCGAGCAGGAAGCGAAGCCGTCCCCCGGGTGCCACCGCGCGCGGAATCTGTTCGCTGAGCAGTACGCCGTCGGCGTCGACAGCTGTGGTTTCGGTGAGTGGCCACAGGGTGACGAGTCCGGTAATCGGAGTGGTCGCCGGGTCGGGAAACCACGGGAGGAACGTCCGGATTAGACCCACGCGCAGTCGGTTACCGTCGCCCGGGTCTGACTGCGCTTCGACGAGTATCTGGTAAACGCCCGGTGAGGGAAATCTCAGTGAGTCGACCGGCACCGTGATGGTGAACGGAATTGACTGGCCTGGCGCCAGCGCGGGAATGGCCGCCGACCGTGATCCATCGATGATCGTTCCGGTGGAGGTGATCGTGCCGTCGGCCACCTGCGCAAGCGCCGACCGGTCGGCAAGCGGCTGTTCTCCCACTCGGAGTCGAACGGTGACTCCCGGCACCGCGGATCCGGAGGTGTTCGCCACGGCGCCACCGATCACCAGCATGCTGCCGGGAAGGGGAGCTCGGGGTAGCAGTGTGTCGACCGACACATCAACAGGGCGCGAGTTGGTCGCTCCCAGCGCGATGCCGGAGGGGACGACTGCCCCGGCGGCGAGCAGAGCCGTTGCCGCCAGGGCCAGCAGCGGAGCGCGCACCCTCACGCGCCGCCGACTCCGGCCGACCCGCCTCGAGGCGTGGGGCGAGTTGACAGCAGGGCGCTCGCATCAACCGTGAAGCCAGCAGTTCCGAGGAGGTCGGGGACCCGGGAGAGTAGGCGGCGCTCATCGGCGTAGCCGAGTCGGCTGGGCAGCTCTTCAATGGGCACCCACGCCACCTCCTCGACCTCGATGTCCTCGTCGGAGAGCTCACCCCCGGTGGCCTCGAGCAGAAAGTGGTGCACGGTCTTGTGAATGCGGCGACCTTCGGCGACGAACCAGAAGTCGATCACCCCGAGCGGCGCCACGACGCGACTGATGATTCCGGTCTCCTCGGCGGCCTCGCGCACGGCTGCCATCTCGGCGGTCTCTCCCTCCTCCACATGTCCCTTGGGCATCGACCACACGAGCCGCCTGCGCCGGTCAAGCCGGCCAATGAGGGCTGCCTCGGCGCCACCCGCGTGCATTCGCAGCACGAGTCCGCCGGCACTGGTCTCCTCCACGCGCACCATGGAGGGCTTGCGAGGGGCTCGCCCTGCGCGCGCGGCGCCTGAGCCTGAGGGGCGGCTCGGCCCAGCCGGCTTCCCTGCCGCACCGGAGGACCCGGACTTTCGGCTCGGGGGAGGGGTCGAGGCCATGCCCCCACACTACGGGTGACCCGACCGCGAGGCGCTTCGCCGTAGAATGAGCGCTCGTGTCGCCACCTACCATTCCTGAACTGACCCCCCGCCAGCGGGCAACCCTCGACGCATGGCTCGATTCGGTGCCCGGTTTGAGTGAATTGTCACTTAAGTTTGAGCGCGCGGGGCACGAGTTGGCCCTCGTGGGGGGTGCGGTGCGCGACCTGGTTCGGCTCAGTAACGCCGGATCGGCGAACGAACCTGTGCCCGCGATGGCGCCGGGCGGCGGTGGAGCGGTGGTCGACATCGATCTCACGACGGACGCCCACCCCGAGGAGATTCAGCGCCTGGTGGCGGGCTGGGCCGATGCGGTGTGGGACGTCGGCATCCGATTCGGCACGATCGGCGCAAGTCGTGCCACCGCGCGCTACGAGATCACCACCTACCGCACCGAGTTGTACGCCGACGATTCGCGCAAGCCGGAGGTGGCCTTTGGCACCTCGCTCGTCGATGACCTGCTGCGGCGTGACTTCACCGTGAACGCCATGGCCGTGCGACTGCCGGGCCGCGAGTTCGTTGATCCGTTCGGTGGGCTAGACGACCTGCACGACCATGTCCTTCGAACCCCGGGGGCCCCTGACGATTCGTTCAGCGACGACCCACTGCGCATGATGCGCGCGGCGCGATTCGTGTCGCAGTTGCAGTTTATTCTGGCGCCCGAGGTGCTGGCGTCGGCCACCGCAATGGTCGACCGCATCACCATCGTCTCGGCCGAGCGAGTACGCGAGGAACTCGTGCGCCTCGTGATGGGTCGCGATCCTCGCTCAGGCCTCGCCGTGATGGTGCAAACGGGGCTTGCGGCCCATGTGCTGCCCGAGCTACCCAAGCTGTCACTCGAGATCGATGAGCACCATCACCACAAGGACGTCTACGAACACACGCTCACGGTACTTGAGCAGGCGATTGCCCTCGAGAGCACCCACGAGCCGATCACAGGACCCGACTTCGTGCTGCGCTTCGCGGCCCTGATGCACGACGTTGGCAAGCCGCGCACGCGACGCTTTGAGGCCGACGGCGCTGTCTCGTTTCACCACCACGAAGTCGTCGGGGCCAAGATGACCCGCAAGCGCATGCAGGCGCTGCGTTTTTCAAACGACGAGACCGACGACGTATCCAGACTGGTTGAACTGCACCTTCGCTTCCACGGTTATGGCACTGGTGAGTGGACTGACTCAGCGGTGCGCCGCTATGTGCGTGACTCCGGCGATCTGCTCGCCCGTCTGCACAAGCTCACCCGGGCCGACTGCACCACGCGCAACGTGCGCAAGGCTGAGCGGCTCCAGCGCACCTACGAAGAGTTGGAGCGTCGCATCACCCGGCTGGCGGCCGAGGAGGAGCTGGCCTCGATCCGGCCCGAGCTTGACGGCCTGCAGATCATGACGCTGCTCGACATCCCAGCCGGACCCGCGGTGGGCGAGGCCTACCGATTCCTGCTCGACCTCCGGCTCGACCGCGGGCCGATCGGGGACGAGCGTGCGGCAGAGGCGCTGCGGGCCTGGTGGGCGGCGCGCAGCCGCTAGGCCGACGTGCCCGAGTCGGCGTCGATGGGCTCGCTCGCCGAGGTAGTTCCAGCATCGTCTGCGGCGGTCTCGCGGCTGCGGCCGAGCCACAGCACCCCACCGATCAGCAGGGCGGCGAGCACCACCACGAGGAGCTGGGTCGTCGACAGCATGAGAGCCAGAACGATGACCACGGCCACCGCCCCGATGGCGATGATGAGCAGTCGGGTGTTGTCAGCGACCCACGCGCCCACTGAGCGAGAGCCGCTGGCCACGGCGCCACCAATGCTGCCCGCCATGCCTTCGGTGCTGCCGCTGACCGAGCCGCTGACCGAGCCGCTGACCGAGCCGCTGACCGAGCCGCTGACTGAGTCGGTGACTGACCCGGTGGCCTTGCTGGCCCAGCCGCGAAGGGCAAGTGCGGGCCGTGAGCTGCCAAACAGCCAACCACCGACGGCGAGGGCCACACCGATGACCATCAGCCAGCTGATGGCATTGGCGAGGAAGCGAGTGAGGGTCTCGAAGAACACCGACTCGGCGCCGGCGAAGGGCGTGGAGGAGAAGACGAGGTGGACGAGCTCTCCGCCCGCTGCCAGCCCCACCTTGAGTAGCGCCGCCGACACCAGAACAGCGATTCCGGTTGCCAGTACCATGCGAGGCCGGCGTCGAGACAGGGCGATTGCGATTGCGAACAGGGCGATCGCGACGAAGAGCAGCCAGGTGGCGAGGGGCTTGGTGAGTGCGTAGGCGGTCTGAGCGCGGGCGAACTGGTCGCTCTGGAGGAGCACCACCTGCTTGTCGGCGGCGGCGGGAATGGTGGCGGGGAGCTTGTCGGCGAACGCGGTTCCGCTCGACACTAATTCAGCTCGCACGGCCTCGTAGAGCGAGGTGGTGTCGAGCACGATCTGCCCCGACGTGTTTACCTGCAGTGGGCCGTTCTGATTACCCTCCAGCAGCGCCATCAGTGACTTCTGGGCTGCCTCATTGATCCGCAGCCAGGCCTGGTTGAAGCGGGGTGAGGCGAGCACCGCGCGCACCGCGCGATCGATGAGGGTGTCGAGGGCGGCGGTGAGTGGGCCCACGAGAACCTGCCCGTTGGCGGGGAGGTATCCCGACAGTGCGGCGTCGAGGTTGAGCGCCGAGGTTACCTGAGTGGACACAACCGTAGCGACGGCGTCTTGGATCGCTGGGTCAGCGCTGATGGGCGCGACCGTCTCGACGTAGCGGTCGGTATCGGTGACCGTTTGCTGGCCCCAGAACGTGAGCACGCCAATGGGCAGCAGCAGGGAAGCGATGATGAAGAGGATCACCGCCGTGATTCCGCGACCGCGCGAGGGACGGCGGTCGGTGGAGGGTGCCTGCGTGGTCTCGCTCATTATTCCTCCGAGGGTCCAGACGTGTGAAAGATCAATCTATGCCCCCCGGGGTCAGGCGATAGGGCCAAGGCGACGCGACACGATGACGTACCACCCAGCCGCGAGCGTGAGGACCAGTGCGATCAACACGTCGATGCTGGGTGAGAGGCCGCTGACCGGGGCCGCGAAGGCGATCCACAGAACCCCCACCACCATGCCCACGTTGACGGAGACGTCGTAGAGAGAGAACACGCGGCCGCGGTGATCGTCACTCACTGCTCGCTGCACGACTGTGTCACTGGTGACCTTCACTGCCTGTCCTGCAAACCCGATGCCTAGGCTAGCGAGCAGCAGACCAGCCATGCCGGTCGTCAGGGGCCAACCCAGAGTGGTGCCCAGGAAACCCACGAGCGCCAGAACGGCCCCGGCTAGCAGCACCAGGGCGCTCCAGGGGACCGACCCCAGATGACGACTCATTTTCGGCGTAAGCACCGCGCCGATGAAGGCGCCGAGTCCTGCGGCGATCAAGACTAAGGTGAGCCCGGCGAGGGCCGCAGCGGGGTCGCTGGGCGGGTTGAGCGTGTTGCGCAGCAGGAGAATGGCGAGCACTGTGGCCGCCCCGAAGGCCACTCGATGGAACGACACGACGATGATCGCGTTCGCGGCGGCGCGGTGCTGGCGCAGGTGACTGAAGCCCTCGCGCAGGCCGCGTAGAACATCGCGAATGCCCTCGCCCACGATGTCTCCGTGGGGTCCGAGCAGGTCAATCGCGATCGTACGAGCGATCATCGAGGAGACCAGGTACATGGCTGCGGCACAGCCGAGCACGATCATGCTGCCTCGGTCGCCGCCACCACCAAGCGCTCTGATGCCTACGCCCACGAGGCCGCCCATGATCGAGGCGACCGTGCCCGCCGTCGGCGACAGCGCGTTGGCGGTAACGAGCGTGTCGGCGTCGACCGTGTGCGGCAGAGACGCTGCGAGTGCTGACAGCACGAAGCGTCCAATGCCGAGCGTGACCAGCACTGCAATGGCAAGGTCGACCCCGTCGTGGCCAGCGAGCAGGAGGAGACCGAGGAGAGCCACTGAAGCGACCCGAAACAGGTTCGCCGTGACCAGCACCTCGCGGCGGCGCCACCGGTCGAGGAAGACGCCGACGAAGGGTCCGATCAGGCTGTAGGGCAGCAGCAGGATGACAAACGCGATCGCGATGCGCGGAGCAGATGCCTCGCGCTCGGGGGAGAACAGCACAAAGGTTGTGAGCGCTGCCTGCACTAGCCCGTCGGAGAACTGGCCGGTGAGCCGTACGCCGAAGAGGCGTCGAAAGGAGCTCGACCCCAACACGCGCTGCAGATCCTCAACGGCCACAGGCCCACCGTAGACCGCGAAGTCCCGTGACTGGACACGCCAGCGGGGACCGACCTCCGGTGAGGGAGAAGTCGGTCCCCGCGGGACGTGGCTGGTCTAGCTCTCGATGGTTCCGGCGATGAAGTCCTCGACCGCCTGCTTGGCCTCGTCGTCGCTGTACTGCACCGGCGGCGACTTCATGAAGTAGCTGGAGGCCGACAGGATCGGGCCGCCGATTCCGCGATCCTTGGCGATCTTCGCGGCGCGGATGGCGTCGATGATGATGCCAGCCGAGTTCGGGGAGTCCCACACCTCAAGCTTGTATTCGAGGCTCAGGGGAACGTCGCCGAAGTTGCGGCCCTCAAGGCGCACGAAGGCCCACTTGCGGTCGTCGAGCCAGGCGACGTAGTCGCTGGGGCCGATGTGAACGTTACGAGGCGAGATCTCGTCGCGCAGCTGTGAGGTGACCGACTGGGTCTTGGAAATCTTCTTCGACTCGAGGCGCTCACGCTCGAGCATGTTCATGAAGTCCATATTGCCGCCGACGTTGAGCTGGTAGGTGCGGTCGACCGTGACTCCACGGTCTTCGAACAGCTTCGCGAGAACGCGGTGCGTGATGGTGGCACCGATCTGCGACTTGATGTCGTCGCCGATGATCGGAACGCCGGCCGCGGTGAACTTGTCGGCCCACTCCTTGGTGCCGGCGATAAACACGGGAAGCGCGTTGACGAAGGCCACGTTGGCGTCGATCGCGCACTGGGCGTAGAACTTCGCGGCCTGCTCTGAGCCCACGGGGAGGTAGCACACGAGCACATCGGCGCCGGTCTCCCTGAGCATCGCTACGACGTCGACGGGCTCGTCGTCGCTCTCGACGATCATCTCGCGGTAATACTTACCGAGGCCGTCGAGCGTGTGGCCGCGCGACACGATGATGCCGGTGGGCGGCACGTCGCAGATCTTGATGGTGTTGTTCTCGCTGGCGACGATGGCCTCGGAGATGTCCTGGCCCACCTTCTTGGCGTCGACGTCGAATGCGGCGACAAACTCAATGTCGCTGATGTGGTACGGCCCGAACGTGACGTGCATGAGGCCCGGCACGTTGCCGTTGGGGTCGGCATTGCGGTAGTACTCCACACCTTGCACGAGGGACGAGGCGCAGTTACCAACCCCGACGATCGCGACCTTGAGACTTCCCATTGTGTTGAACCTTCCTCACCTGTCGGAGCTGCGGCGGGTTGCCTCAGCACCTGTGCTATCGATCGCGCGCGTTGTGCTGCGACCGCTCCCGGAACCAGTCCGAGACATTTCTGAGCCGCCGGGCGAGCCGTTCTCGCCGGCCAGCAGATCGTCGATCCAACGCACCTCGCGCTCGACCGACTCAAGTCCGTGCCGCTGAAGTTCGAGGGTGTAGGTATCGAGTCGCTCGCGGGTGCGGACCAATGACCCGCGCAGCGTCGCGATGCGCTCTTCGAGTCGGCTGCGCCGCCCTTCCAGAATGTGGCGACGCACGTCGGCGTCGGCGCGGCCGAAGAAGGCAAAGCGGATGCCGAAGGCCTCGTCGTCCCAGGTGTCGGGGCCCGAATCGGCCAGCATCGTCGCGAAGCGCTCCTTGCCCTCGGCGGTGAGTTCGTACACGATGCGTGCTCGCTTGCCGGCGAGGGCGGGTGCGACGGAGTCGGCCGCCCCGAGCGCGGCGATTTCGCCGCGGGCCTCGAGCGACTTCAGGCAGGGGTAGAGCGAGCCGTACGAGAGGGAGTGAAAGGCCCCGAGGGCGCCGCTGAGTCGCTTACGCAACTCGTAGCCGTGCATGGGCGACTCCTGGAGTAGGCCGAGGACGGCAAACTCCAAGAGGGTCGACCTCGATCCTGCACGGGCGGCCACTGCACTCCTTGGTGGGGACAGGCGAGAAAGTGAGAGAGGTGAACGAGACGAAGCGCTGCGGGATGTAGTGCGGCGTTATATCGGCTCGATACATCTCAACGATACCTCATGCCGACACATTTCGTGCGACATCAACGACGCACCCGTGGGAGGGGAGGCAGAACTAGTCGAGCAGGTCGCGCGGCCGGCGCGGCGCATGGCGGGGAATGCCATCTCCGAGAATGTAGGAGGTCACGAGGTGGTTCCAGGTGCACTGGTGGCACACCTCCACCACATACACCCGGAATTCACCGAACTCGGTAGCCAGCCGCGGTAGCTCTCCGGTGGCGCGCACTCGTCCGCTGTAGGGGCCGAGTTGGGCCCCGAATGTGTAGGTCACATGGGTGAGGTCGCCGCGGCGGCACACCGGACAGCGCCGTTCGCTGGGCTCACCGTGCCACTTGGCCGCCCGCAGCAGGTAGGGGTCGGCGTCGCACGCGTCGCTGCGTAAGCCTCCGCCACTGAACAGATCCTCGAGCGCAGCCCGCCGCTGCAGGGCGTAGTCGATGACGTCGCGGGGGCGGGTGGGGTCGGTTACCACCTGGCGAGGCGCATCCTGCGGTCGCTCGTCGGGGGTAGCCTCAGAGCGTCCGCCCACCCGCGTTCCGCGAATCGAGGAGCGGTTCCCAGCCATTCCCCGACCCTACGTGATGAGCCGCGGTTGGCGAGTCGGTCGCGTGTGCGACGGGGGAACGCAGGAGGCTGGTGGGACGTTAACCCTGCAGGCTCCTCTACTTCCTCAGAAGGCGTGACCCGCTCACATGCGTATCAACTTCCCACGGCGAGTACGAACGGGCTGGCGACGCTGGATTCCCTCGTGGCGACTGGTTATCGGTGCGGTGTTCGCCACGGCGGTCGTGTCGGTGGGAGCCTTCGCCCTGGCGGTGGTGCTCACCCCGATTCCCGAGCCCAACGACATCGCCCGGGCTCAGACCTCGATTGTGTTCTGGAACGACGGCACCACCGAACTCGGTCGGCTTGGCGACGTGAATCGGGTCGACGTCACACTCAGCGATGTTCCCCTCCACGTGCAGCGGGCTGTGCTCGCGGCCGAAGACCGCGAGTTCTACAACCATGGTGGGTTCTCTCCCACCGGTGTGGCTCGTGCGGTGTGGAACAACGTGAGTGGCGGCTCCACCCAGGGGGCCTCCACGATTACCCAGCAGTACGCCAAGAACGCCTTCCTGTCGCAGGAGAGGTCACTGCTGCGCAAAGCCAAGGAACTCGTGCTCTCGGTCAAGCTCGAGACCACCGTGAGCAAGGATCAGATCCTGGGCGACTACCTCAACACCGTGTACTTCGGGCGTGGCGCCTACGGAATTGAGTCGGCGGCTCGCGCCTACTTCGGCGTGCCTGCCTCGAAGCTGACCGTCGCCCAGGGTGCCATGCTCGCGGCCCTGCTGAAGTCTCCCGAGGGGATGTCACCAGACCGTGCCCCCGAACGTCTGCGTGCGCGCTGGAACTACGTTCTCGACGGGATGGTGACCGTGGGCTGGCTCACCCCAGCGCAGCGTGCCCGTCAGCGCTTTCCTCAGGTGAATGAGCGCTCGTCGTCGGGACAGCCCTCCGGCACCACGGGCTACCTGCTTGACGCAGTGAGGCAGGAGCTGACCCAACACGACATCACCGAAGCTCAGCTCGGCATCGGCGGGCTGCGCATTGTGTCGACCTTCGACCAGACAATGCAGGCCGCCGCCGTGCAGGCCGTGCAGGATCAGGGGCCCACCGAGGGCACTGCGGGCCTGCGCATCGGGCTCGTGTCGGTGCGGCCAGGTACTGGCGAGGTGGTGGCTCTGTACGGCGGCGCCGACTACCGCACGAGTCCCCTGAACAACGCGACCCAGGCAATCGGGCAGGCGGGATCGACCTTCAAACCATTCGCTCTCGCGGCGGCGCTGAGATCGGGTATCACCCTCGACTCGATATGGAACGGCGACAACGCCCGCGACATCGGTGGTTACACGGTGGTGAACTACGGCGACAAGAGCTGGGGTGACATCTCGCTGCTCACCGCGACCGAGAACTCGGTCAACTCCGTGTACGTCGACGTGGAGAACACCGTGGGTGTCGACCCGGTAGCCGAGGCCGCAATCGCAGCTGGCATTCCGGTCGACACCGCAGGGCTCACTCGCAACCTCACGTTCGTCCTCGGAACCTCCAGCCCGCACGCCCTCGACCTCGCTCACTCCTATGCGACCTTCGCGGCGCGCGGCATGGAGGCGACTCCCTCCACGATCACCCGGGTTGAAGGACCGGGCGGCTCGGTGCTGTATCAAGCGGAAACGCGGAGCCGTGTGGCCTTCGAACCGGGGGTGGCCGACTCGGTCAACTATGCGCTGAGCAAGGTGGTGACCGATGGCACGGGGGCCGCAGCTCAGGCACTCGGACGACCCGCTGCCGGCAAGACTGGCACCACCAACGACAACCGTTCGGCCTGGTTCGTGGGGTACACCCCGCAGTTGGCCACCGCCGTCATGATGGTGAAGGACGGGCCCGAGGGACAGCCGATCTCGCTCTCCGGAACGGGCGGACTCGACACGGTGACGGGAGGCTCATTCCCCGCGAGAATCTGGACAGCGGCCATGGCCGGTGAGTTACAGGGCTCCGAGGTGCTCAACTTCGTCGATCCGGTGAACGTTTCCCCCTCGCCGACGCCGACCCCCTCGCCGACGCCGACCCCCTCGCCGACGC
>CAFBNF010000011.1_pt1 | contig 15565 bp, 15 predicted proteins | sample 7269191 | NCBI WGS metagenome assembly CAFBNF01 (sample SAMEA6814086, study PRJEB35770) | freshwater metagenome | biome: Freshwater; feature: Freshwater reservoir; material: water | place: Czech Republic | collected 2017-05-23 | depth 30m m | reverse complement strand
CGCCTACGTAGGCAGTTTTGGGTCCCTCAAGAGCGTCTGCGCCAAGAATGAGGGCCACGAAGAGGATCGGCAGGGCGACGTGGAGGAGCCACGAACCGGGGCGCGACCACTCGGGCACAGTCATTTCGGGGTGAGGGGGTTGGTCGTCGTTCAGCGGGTGCGCCCGCTCTGCTTCGCAGCCGTTCATAGCGTGACCTCCGAAAGCGGAGTGCCCCTCGAGAACCCCGTCGGGTCCTCATCGGCAAATCGGGCCACAAACTTGAGGCGCTCTCATCCCGCTATCGTGGCTACGTGACCAGACTCTCGGTACTCGACCTCTCCATGATCTCCGAGGGCTCCACCGCCGGAGCCGCGCTGCGCAACAGCCGCGACCTCGCCCAGCACGCCGAGCGGCTCGGCTACGTGCGCTTCTGGCTGGCAGAGCACCACAACATGCGTGGCATCGCAAGCGCTGCGACCTCGGTGGCCATCGGGTACGTCGCCGAGGGCACCAGCTCGATCCGGGTGGGGTCGGGTGGCATCATGCTGCCCAATCACGCACCGCTCGTGATCGCCGAGCAGTTCGGAACCCTCGCGAGCCTCTACCCAGGTCGCATCGACCTCGGCGTGGGGCGCGCGCCCGGAACCGACCAGCTCACCTCGCGGGCGCTGAGGCGAACTCGCGCTGGCGACGTCGATGAGTTTCCTCAGGACGTGCTCGAGCTGATGGCCTACCTCGGCGACCCCGAACCCGGTCAGCAGGTTCACGCGGTTCCGGGCGAGGGCACTCGAGTTCCGGTCTTTATCCTCGGATCATCAACGTACGGCGCCCAGTTGGCGGCTCACTTCGGCCTTCCCTACGCCTTCGCCTCGCACTTCGCCCCCGCCGACCTCGACGTGGCGCTGCGCCTCTACCGCGACAGGTTTCAACCGTCGTCGGTGCTCGAGCGGCCGTATGTGCTGGTGGGCCTCAGTGTCACGGCCGCGCCGAGCGACGAGGAGGCGCACCACCTGTTTACCTCGTCGCAGCAGTCGTTCGTGAACCTGCGCATCGGTCGGCCGGGGCCGCTGCCTCCGCCCGTCGACGACATCAGGGCGATGTACCCCTCCGAGGTGCAGCCACTTCTCGATGAGGTGCTGGCGCGCTCGGTGGTGGGGTCGCCCGAGACGGTTGCGGCGGGCCTTGCCGCCTTCGCCGCTCGCACCGGTGCTGACGAGATCATCGTGGCCGGCCAGTTCTTCGAGCACGCAGATCGGGTGCGCTCGCTCGAGATCACCGCGGTTTCGGCCGAGAGGCTCGCGGCATGAATCCTGACTCAGTGTCGGCGTGGCGCACCGTGAACTCGTCGTGGGGAGTGTGGTGCACCGATCTAGGTTCGTGGTCGGCAGCCTTCGAGCGCCACTACTCACGCGAGGTTGAGCGGCTCGGCTACTCATCGCTGTGGATTCCAGAGAACCCGTCGAGCAAGGAGTCGCTCGTTCATGCCGGGCTGCTGCTGAGCATGACTGACACGCTTGTGGTGGGCACCGGCATCACCAGCGTGTGGGCGCGCGACGCGGTGGCGGCTAACAATGGCGGACAGGCATTGGCCGAGGCGTACGACGGCCGCTTCGTTCTAGGGCTCGGTGTCAGTCACCGAGTGCTCAACGCGGCTCGGGGAGGCGACTACGGCAAGCCGTTCGCCACGATGAGCGAGTACCTCACGGCCCTCGCTGACGCGACGTACGACGCGCCGGCAGCAGCGAGCCCTATGCCGGTGGTGATCGCCGCTCTGCGGCCCAAGATGCTGGCGTTGGCGGCCGACAAGGCCGACGGTGCGCACACCTACATGGTCACGACCGCGCACACAGCCGAGGCTCGGGCAGCTCTGGGCGCCGGACCGCTGCTCATCGTGGAGCAGAGTTTCGTCATCGCATCCGATCAGGTTGAGGCGCGGGGGCTGGCCCGCGAGCACCTCTCGTGGTATCTCGGGCAGCCCAATTACCAGGGGTCGCTGCTGGCGCAGGGGTTCAGCGAGGCGGATCTCGCCGACGGAGGGTCAGACCACCTAGTTGACTCGCTCGTCGCCTGGGGGTCTGTCGACGAGGTCGAGTCGCGGGTGGCCGAACACCTGCGCAACGGAGCTGACCAGGTTTTGCTTCACCCGGTGTCTGGCACCCCCGACGAGCAGCTGGCCTCGCTCGGAGTCGTCGCAGAGCGCCTCGCGCTGACCGCTGGGTAGAGGCAGCACCGACTGTTTTCCCGGCCTTGGCTGACTACGACTGAGGCGCAACTCCGAGAACCCGGGCCACCTCGACGGCCACGGAAGCTGAGGAGGGCGACGACGAGACCCCTGCGACGGCAAGGCCTGCCTCCCTCGCGGCGCGTGCGGTGGTGTCGCCGCCGCAGACAACGAGCACGGCTGGGTGAGGTCGACCGTGCGCCAGCAGGGCCCGAACGGCGCTAGGCGAGCGAAGCACCACCACGGCGACTTCGCCGCGCTCGAGCAGGAGCGCACTGGGTGGGGTCTCAGTGACCACCTGAGTGTCGTACACGATGCCCTCGTGCACCTCCCAGCCATCACGTCGAAGCCCGTCGGGCAGTGTTCGCAGCGCAAGGCGTCCGCACGGGAACAGCGCGCGTGCCGGACCGTACTCGGCCATCGCTTCGACGAGTGCCGCTGCGGAGGATTCCGCTGGAACGACCACGTCGTCGAACCCCAGCGCGCGCAGGGTGGCCGCCGTTCTCTCGCCGGTGGCACCCGCACGAACACCGCGCCCGGCGGCAGCGCGGCAGGCGGCGGCGAGCTCCGCGAACCCCGCGCCTTCGGCCCAGGTGGGCATGGTCATCGGCGAGGTGGCCACCAGCCACGAGTCAGAACCCGCCTGGCCGAGCAGCGTGAGCAGCGGGTCAGCCTCCGAACCCTCCGACGCCGAGGTGGGCACGATGCTGAGGTAGGGGTCGCTCACGGCGCCGATGCCGAGATCGCCGAGCGCTGAGGCGTCTGCCTCGTTGGAGTCGGAGCGAACCAGCAGCACGGGTCCGCGCTGGTCGGCCCCCCGCAATTGGCCTGCCACCAGCAAGCCCAGCGCGCGCGCCTCCACGAGTGCCGCGATGGGTAGGGCCCGCGACGCGTGCGCGACACGGAGGTGCCCACCCTCGGCGAGTTCGGCGCGCAGCGACAGAACCCCGTCGGCGTAGTGAGCCAGAGCTCCGATTGCGGTGGTGCAGGCCGCGTCGATACCGCGAAGCACCTCGCGCTCGGCAGCGGTGGTGAGTCGAGCGAGGGGGTCGTCGAGGCGGCGCAGCAGCTCGGTCATCACCGTGTCGTCGGAGCGGCACTCAACCGCGAGGGCCCCCTGTGCAGGAGCGGAAACGATGTCGAGCCTCTCGGTGGCCTCGTCCAGCCGTCCGAGTCGGGCGAGGCCGGCTGCGGCCACAATCGTTGCGTCGTACTCGCCGGAGCGAACCTTCGCGATGCGAGAGTCGACATTGCCCCGAATGGGCCGCACGATCAGGTCGGGGCGAAGTCTGTGAACCGCGGCAGCACGCCGCGGCGAGCTGGTGCCAACGCTGGCACCGGCTGGAAGGTCGAGCAAACGACGTGAATCGCGCGACACCAGCACGTCGTCGGGGCTTTCCCGAGGTGGCACCGCGGCAAGCAGCAGGCCTGGGGCTGGTGCACTGGGAAGGTCCTTGTACGAGTGCACGATGACGTCGACCTCACCGGCGAGCAGTGCAGTGCGCAGAGCTGAGACGAATAGCCCCGGACTTCCGGGCTGATCGAGCGGCTTGGTGGTGTCGTCGCCCTGGGTGCGAATGAGCACCTCGGTCCAGGTGCGCCCTGTCTCTGAGGCCAGTTGGTCACCAACGAGGGCCGACTGCGTGCGCGCGAGCTGGCTGGCGCGCGTGCCCAGCCGGATGGGCCCTGTGTTAGTCACCGGTGCGGGCGTCGATGTCGATGCCAAAGAGGGTACGCACCGCATCGTGGTAGTCGGCGATGTTTCCGGTGCGCGCGAGCTCGTGGGCCTGAATCGACGGCGTGTGCAGCAGCGCGTTTGACACTCGGTTGAGCGAACGCGCCACCTCGTCAGCGGTCTCGACGTCGACTCGACCACGGATGCGCTGAAGCTCGTCGTCGATGATTGCCATCACGTGACTGCGCATCGCGACAACGGCGCCGTCGGCTGTGCGTCCGGACTCGTCACGTTCGAACTGCCCCACAGCGTCGAGGACGATGTTCTGCGCTTCTAGGATCGCGGCCGAATGCTCGCGAGGCGCATGGGCGTGGATGACACCGAGGTCAATCACATCGACCTCAGGAAGGTCGCGAGCATCGGAGGCAACGTCGGGAACTAAGGCGAGGTCGAGGATCGGCAGGGTTGCGTGAGCTCCGGTGCGCGCCCGAGCAAGAAGGGCGCGGTCGAGCACCGGCAGGTTCGATCCGCTGCAGGCTGCGACGACCCCTGCGGATCTGACTGCCTTCTCGAGGTGCTCGTGGCTCACGGGGGTGAGGTCGTGAGTGGCTGCGAACCCCGACGCCCTGCCCGAGGTGGAGTGGACGCCGATCTCGATGCAACCACGACGTGCCAGCGCAGCGCTCACCACGCGCGCATACGAGCCGGTGCCCAGCACGAGCGCGCGCTGACCTTCCAACGAGCCGTGGCGATCTTCGGCAACGTCGAGGCCCACGGTGACAATCGATCGGCCAGCCGCGCCAAGGCCGGTCATCGACGTGACAGCCTTCGACGTGGCGAGCGCCCGCTGCAGCAGCCGCTCGATAGTGGGCGATGTGGTGCCCTCACGCTGGGCCCGGGCAAGCGCGTCGCGCACCTGGCCTGCGATCTCGTCTTCGCCCACCACCATCGACTCGAGGCCCGCGGCCACGGAGAACAGGTGCTGGGCAACGGAGGTGCCGACCACCACGCGCATGGCATCGGCCACGTAGTCGATCGGAAGCTGGGCGGACTGGGCAATGAGCTGGGTGGTGGCCTCGACCGGATCGTGGAAGCGTCTGAGGTCGAGGTAGACCTCAAAGCGATTGCACGTCGAGAGCACAAACGCTCCGGCCACGTCAGCGCTGTCGGAGACGATCTGACGGGCGAGTCTGTCACCTGCGGCGGACAACCGGGCGATCTCGTCGAGCGGCACATCGTGGTGGCTTGCTCCCACGAGCACCAAGGTCATGGGCCCAGAGTACGCGGATGTTGGGCACCCCACACCCCCGGTATGTTGGGGGAATGTCAGAGGTGGCGCTCCCCTCCGAGCATCCGCTCACCAGTGGTGTCACGGCGGCTTCACCCGCAATGGTGGCCTACCGGGGTGGCCAGCCCGACACACGGCCGATTTGGATGATGCGACAGGCCGGACGTTCACTGCCCGAGTACCGGCGCGTGCGTGAAGGCATTCCCATGCTCGAGTCGTGCTTGCGCCCCGACCTCGTGACCGAGATCACCCTTCAGCCGGTTCGAAGACACCGCGTGGACGCAGCAATCCTGTTCAGTGACATTGTGATTCCGCTGAAGCTGGCGGGAGTCGAGGTCGACATCGTTGCCGGAGTGGGCCCCGTGATGGCCGCGCCCGTTCGCACCGTTGCCGACGTACGGGCACTGCGTCCGCTGAGTCCCGACGCACTGACCCCGATCACCGACGCTGTGGGCATGATCGTCGAACAGCTCGGGTCGACGCCCCTCATCGGATTCGCGGGTGCTCCCTTCACCCTCGCCTCGTACCTCGTTGAGGGTCGCCCGTCACGCGACTACCAGCACACACTCGCCATGATGCGCGATGAGCCGGCCCTCTGGCACGAGTTGCTGGGTCATGTCGCACTCGTCACCGGCGCATTCCTTCGCGCACAGGCGATGGCGGGTGCCAGCGCGGTGCAGCTGTTCGACTCGTGGGTGGGTGCACTCACTCCGGCCGAGTACGTCGAGTACGCCCAGCCGCACTCCGCGACCGTGCTCGCCGCGGTGTCAGACCTGCCGGTGCCTCGCATTCACTTCGGAACGCGGTCGCGCCCGCTGCTCGCGCTCATGCGCGATGCCGGTGCCACGGTGATGGGGGTTGACTTCGACACTCCTCTCGACGAGGCGAACGAGATTCTTGGCGGCACCATCCCGCTTCAGGGAAACATCAACCCCGGACTGCTGGCGGGTGAGTGGGCGGCGCTGGAGGCCAACGTGCGCGATGTCGTTCGACGGGGAGAGTCGGCACCGGGCCACGTGGTGAATCTTGGCCACGGTGTTCCTCCTGAGACCGATCCCGATGTGCTCACCCGCATGGTCGAACTCGTTCATTCGATTCCATGAGCCCGCGGGTTGCCGTCGTGGGAGGTGGCCTGTCGGGGCTGCTTGCGGCTCGCGCACTGAGCCCCGACCACGACGTGATCCTGTGTGAGGCGGGACCCTCTCTCGGTGGTGCCATCGGGGTGGTGCGTCTCGCCGGAGTGCTCACCGACTCCGGAGCAGAGTCGTTCGCGGTCGCGCGCCCTGAGGCGAGATTGCTCATCGACGAACTTCATCTCGGAGATCGAGTCGTGGCACCCACCCGCTCGAATGCGCATCTCTGGCGGGAGGACGGCCTCTACGCGCTGCCGGTCAGCCTTCTTGGCGTGCCGGTCGACCTTCGCTCGTCGGAGGTGGTGGCGATCATCGGAACCGGCGAGGCCGAGCGGGCCGCGGGGCTCGACGCCGCCCCAATGCGCGCTCCTCGGTTGGGCGAGACCCTCGGCTCACTGGTGCGTGAGCGCATGGGAGACATGGTCGCTAGCCGCATTCTCACCCCGGTAGTCGCGGGGGTGCATGCGATTTCCCCCGACTTGGTTGAAGCCGAGGCGGTCATTCCTGGCCTCGGCGCTGCGATGGTGCGCGAGGGCAGCCTGAGCGGGGCAGCGCGGGCACTGCGGGCGGGCGGCGAACGTCCGGGCGCAGCGGTGAATGGCCTCGACGGTGGAATGTCAACGTTGGTGACCGCGCTTGAAAGTGAGTTGTCGGGCGTTCGAGTGCACCTGAACACTGCGGTCGAGCGAGTCGAGCGCGACGGGCCAGCCTGGGTCGTCACCACGCACGGGGGGAGGTTCGACGTTGACCTCGTTGTGCTGGCCGTGCCGGCGCCGGTGGCTGCCTCGATTCTCGATATGCCATCGGTAGCGACGCCGCTGTCGTCAATTCGGGTGGGCGATGTGGCGGTGGTCTCGCTGGTGGTCGACTGTGCACAGCTCGACGCCGCACCCGTCGGATCCGGCGTGCTCGTCGATCCCGACCAGTCACTCGTTCGGGCCAAGGCGCTCACGCATGCCACAGCGAAGTGGGGGTGGTTGGCCCGCGAGTTCGGCCCGGGGCGACATCTGCTTCGACTCTCGTACGGGCGTGATGGCGTGGTGGCCGAGCCCATGGACACGTTGGTGAACCAGGCCCTGAGCGATGCGTCGCGCATTGCTCAGGTTCACCTTGAGGCCCTCGTCGACGCTCGTGTCACTCGGTGGCCTCAGTCTCTGGTGCATGCGCGTTCGGGCCATGGCGAGTTGGCCACACGTGTCGCGGCCGCCGCCGCAGACGTTCAGGGGCTGGCTGTGATCGGTGCCGGACTCGGGGGCAACGGCATTGCGGGCACCGTGCGGCGAGCAAACTCAGTCCGCGCGCAACTCGATCTGATGGGAGGATGAAGCCATGTCAACGGAAGAGAGCAGCCGCGTCACCGCTCGCGAGATTAACGACACCCTCCGGTACACCTGCTGGGCCGTGTTCGCGCGCACGGGGCTACCGCCGGCCGCCACCGCGGAGGAGGGGCTCAGGTCAGCGGTGGCCTCGCTAGCTGACGACGATGTTCAATTGCGAGGCTGGTACGACGTGTCCGGAATGCGTGCTGACGCTGATTTGATGGTGTGGCTGCACGGGCCAACGGCCGAATCCGTTCAGCGAGGAATTCGAGTGCTTCGGCAAACGGCGGCCGGTGAGTCGATGCGTCTTGTGTGGTCAACGATGGCGCTGCACCGACCTGCCGAGTTCAACAAGGGGCACGTTCCGTACTTCATGACCGGCGGCGAGCCGCTCGAGTGGGTGTGCGTGTACCCGTTCGTGCGCTCCTACGAGTGGTACCTGCTTCCCGAGGAAGAGCGGCGCGCCATGCTCGTTGAGCACGGAATGATGGGCCGCGACTACACGATGATCAAATCGAACACCGTTGCGGCCTTCGCCCTCGGCGACTACGAGTGGCTCCTCGCCCTCGAGTCGCCAGACCTGCACGAGATTGTCGACATGATGCGTCACCTGCGCTCGTCGGCCGCTCGACGTCACGTGCGCGAAGAGGTTCCGTTCTACACCGGTCACCTCGTCGACATCGTCGGCGCGGTCGACGTCCTCCGATGACCCCCACTGCAGTCCTTCTTGCCTCCTTTGGCGGGCCCGAGGGTGCGGATGAGGTAATGCCCTTCCTCGAGCGCGTCACCGCAGGCCGTGGCGTGCCTCCCGAACGGCTGGTCGAGGTGTCGCACCACTACCTCGCATTGGGGGGAGTGAGTCCCATTAATGCTCAAAACCGAGCCCTGCTGGCGGCGCTGCGAACCGAGTTCGACTCACACGGAATTGACCTCCCCCTGTACTGGGGCAACCGCAACTCCGCCCCCTTCTTTGACGATGCGGTGAAGCAGATGGCCGACGACGGGCACACGAGCGCGATCGCGCTGGTGACCAGTGCCTACTCGTCGTACTCGGGCTGCCGCCAGTACCGCGAGAACATTGCTGCGGCACTCGACCGCACCGGTCTCGCTGACCAGCTCGCCATCCGCACCGCGGGTCAGTACTTCGACAGTGACGGTTTCGTCGAGCCCTTCGCCCGTGGAATCGTGGGCGCGCTTGAGCGTCTCAATGCGCAGGGAATCGACGACTCGGGCATCGTCGTGCTGTGTTCGACTCACTCGATTCCGGAGTCGATGGCGGCCACGTCAGGGCCGGAGGCTTCCGGGTGGTACGTCGCGCAGCACACCGACGCGATGACTCGCATCGCGCGTCGCGCGGAGTCGATTCGGGGCCGATCGGTGCCTGAGTCGCAGCTCGTGTTTCAGTCGCGCAGCGGACCGCCGTCGATGCCGTGGCTTGAGCCCGACGTCAACGATGCGCTGAGATCGGCGGCAGCGTTGGGCGCCCAGGCTGCGGTGATTGTGCCCACCGGCTTCATCAGCGACCACGTGGAGGTCATCTGGGACCTCGACCACGAGGCCGCAGAGACCGCGGCCGAGCTGGGCCTGTCGTTTGAGCGGGTCAGCACCCCGGGCATCGACCCCATGTTCGTGGCGGCTCTCGCGGCTCAGGTCGAGCGCGCTCTCGCGGGTACGCCCGGACGCGGTGGCTGCTCAGCCAACTGCTGCCCTAACCCACGAGCACCGCAGCCCGTCATCCCCGGACCCCCAGCACCCGCAGGAGCCCAGTCATGAGCGATCGACTCACCGAGCGCCCACGGCGTCTGCGCCGCACCCCGGCGCTGCGGCGGCTGGTGCAGGAGAACCGACTATCGCGGCATGATCTGGTGCTGCCGGTGTTTGTGCGCGAGGGTGCCACTGAGCCGGTTCCTATCTCGACCATGCCGGGCGTGGTGCAGCACTCGCGCGACTCGCTGCGGCGCGCAGCGGCTGAAGCTGCGGCTGCCGGCGTGGGCGGCATCATGCTGTTTGGGGTGCCGAGCGTGCGCGACGCCGACGGCGTGGCCGCGTGTGCATCCGACAGCATTCTGGCCGAAGCGGTGCGGTGGGTGAAGGCGGAGACCGGTGACGACCTTCCCGTGATCGCCGACCTGTGCCTCGACGAATTCACCTCGCACGGCCACTGCGGGGTTCTTGCGGCCGACGGCAGCGTCGACAACGACGCCACCCTCGAGGTGTATCGCACGATGGCCTCGGTGCTCGCCGAGGCCGGAAGTGATGTGCTCGGGCTGAGCGGCATGATGGACGGCCAGGTCGCGGCGGTGCGAGACGAGCTCGACTCTGCTGGGCGCACCGACACCGTGATTCTTGCCTACGCCGCCAAGTACGCCTCAGCCTTCTACGGGCCCTTTCGCGAGGCAGTGGAATCTGCCCTGCAGGGCGACCGCCGCAGCTACCAGCAAGACCCCGCCAACTCGCGCGAGGCGATGCGGGAGGTGCGACTCGACATCGTCGAAGGTGCCGACATCGTGATGGTGAAGCCCGCACTTCCGTATCTCGATGTGCTGGCTCGCGTGAGCGACAGCGTCGACGTGCCGGTGGCCGCGTACATCGTGTCGGGCGAGTTCGCGATGATCGAGGCAGCGGCCGCCGCGGGCATGATCGACCGTGAGCGAGCGGTTCTCGAAGCTCTCATGAGCGTTCGGCGCGCTGGGGCCGGAATCATCTGCACCTACTGGGCGACGGAGTTCGCCCCACTGCTGTCCTAGGAGGACCTGATGACCACACGCTCCAGCGAGCTGTTCGCCCGAGCCCAGCACGCCATTCCGGGCGGGGTCAGCTCCCCGGTGCGGGCCTTCCGATCGGTGGGCGGAACGCCACGGTTTGTCGCGCGCGCCTCCGGCTCCACCATCACCGATGTTGACGGAAATACCTACGTCGACCTGGTGGGCGGGTGGGGACCCATGATTCTCGGCCACGCACACCCCGCAGTGGTTGCCGCCGTGCAGGAGGCAGCGGCTGGTTCGCTGTCGTTCGGGGCGCCGTGCGAGCCCGAGCTCAACCTGGCCGAGGAAATCATTCGCAGGGTGGAGCCGGTCGAGCGAGTGCGATTCACCAACTCCGGAACCGAGGCCGTGATGACGGCCGTGCGACTTGCACGCGCGAAGACCGGTCGCCCGCTGATTCTGAAGTTCTCGGGCTGCTACCACGGCCATGCCGACTCGCTGCTCGTGTCGGCCGGATCGGGCGTGGCCACTCTCGGCCTGCCTGACTCTCCCGGGGTGACGGCTGCGACGGCGGCCGAGACCGTCACGATTCCGTACGGCGACATCGCGGCGGTTGAGCGCGTGTTCGCGGAGCGCGGGGGCGATATCGCCTGCATCCTCACCGAGGCGGTGCCCGCGAACATGGGCGTGGTGCCTCCTCCCGTTGGATTCAACGCGGCCCTGGCACGCATTGCCCACGCCCACGGAAGCCTGCTGATTCTCGACGAGGTGATGACCGGCTTCCGAATGTCGATGGCCGGGCGGTGGGGTATCGAAGGTGCCAGTGAGGGGTGGGCGCCCGACCTCTTCACCTTCGGCAAGGTGATCGGTGGCGGAATGCCCCTCGCGGCCGTGGGGGGACCGGCAGTCGTGATGGACCAGCTCGCCCCGGCCGGCCCGGTGTATCAGGCCGGAACGCTCAGCGGCAATCCCACCGCGACGTCGGCGGGACTCGCCACCCTGCTGCACTGCACTCCCGACGTGTACACACACCTCGACCGCACCGCCCTGCAGGTGTCGGCCGTCGTGGGCGAGGCTCTCTCGGCCGCAGGAGTGCCTCACGTGCTGCAGAACGCGGGCAACCTGTTCAGCTTCTTCTTCACCGACCAGCCGGTGCGAACCTACGACGACGCGCGCACGCAGAACACCGCCGCTTTCGCCGCCTTCTTCCACGCGATGCTCGACCACGGAGTGTGGCTCCCGCCGTCGGCCTACGAGGCATGGTTTGTATCGGCTGCCCACTCCGACGACGACATCGAGAGAATTGCCTCGGCGGCGCGAGTGGCTGCCGTGGCGGCTGCAGCTGCTGAGCGGGGCGCCGCACAGGTGGGTTCGGGTGGGTTGCTGTAGGTCAGTCGCTCAGCTTCGCGATCACTGCATCGACTCGACGAGCCCTCGTCTCTGGCTTCTTCGCCTCGTTCACCGACCGAACGTGCTCCTTGCGATGGGTGAACGACAGTGCCTCCCACCGGTCGGTGAGCCCAGCAGTGCCGATGGTGGTACGCAGATCATCTGGCACCTCCACCGTGCGCGGTGCTGAGTCGACCGCGATGTCAACCGAGTAGGTCGCGCTGGGTGTAAGTCCGACGTCGCGCATTTCCTGATTGACCACGGTCATCCACTCGCCACGGTAGACCGAGACGCTCGTTCGAAATGTCTGGTTGCGATACGTGATGGCGCGGGAGATCTGCCCCATGACACATCCGGCCAAGTAAAAAACTGTAGTAAGATGCAGATAGAAACCGTCAAAGATGTATCACACTGCATGAAATGGAGTGATCGACGTGATAGCGATGTCGCGGACGGCGACCGCGGCCCTGAGGCTGCTGGGCACCCGCATTGAGCTCGGGCGTCGGGCCCTCGGTTGGAGCATCGAGGACACGGCTGCGCGTCTGGGAGTGAACCCGCGCACGGTGCGCGCCATCGAGCACGGGGCACAGACCGTTAGCGCGGGCGCAGTATTCGCCTACGCCGACCTCGTAGGGGTGCGCCTGTTCGGGCTAGAGGGCGACGACCTCGCGCGCGCCCAGCGAGCAGGTGAGGACATCCTGGCCCTGCTCCCCGAGCGCACTCCCGCTCCGCTGCGGACAGTTCTTGACGACGAGCCCGGCTTTTGATGGCCGCCTCCCCCCAGACGGTTCCACGTTCGGGCTACGTGTGGGCCTGGCTGCCCGGATCCGCGCAACCGGTCCTGGCCGGACAGGTGGCCGCGCTCGAAGGCCAGTACCAATTCCGATACGCACTGGCCTACTTAGACCGCCCCGGGGCTATCAGCCTGTACGAGCCCGAGCTACCGCTGGGCACGGGATGGATACCACCGCGGCAGAGCACGGGCATCGCCGGCGCCCTGAAGGACTCCAGCCCTGACTCCTGGGGTCAAAGGGTGATCATCACGCGGCTCACAGGCGCGCGCGGCAGCGCTGCGGCCGACATCGAACTGGACACGCTCACCTACTTGATGGAGTCCGGGTCCAACCGCGTCGGAGGACTGGACTTCCAGCCAGCCGCGGACACGTATACATCGCGCACAAGCGGCGCGTCGCTGGGCGAGCTGCACCGGGCTGCGCAGGACCTGATCGCTGGGAGGTTGTCTCCCGAACTCGCCGAGGCACTGCAGTACGGCACCGCCATCGGCGGCGCCCGCCCCAAGGCGGTCATCACAGATGAGCAGGGCACCGAGTGGGTGGCGAAGTTCTCCCTCTCAACCGACCTGTACCCGGTCGTCAGGGCGGAGGCGGCCGGGATGCTCCTGGCCGCCCGCGTGGGTATCGAGGTCCCCGAGGTGCGGGTCACCAGCGCGGGCGGACGCGATGTGCTGCTCGTGAAGCGGTTCGACCGCCCTGGTGACGGGACCCGGCGCATGATGGTGTCAGCGCTGACAATGCTGGGGTTCGATGACTTCCTGGGGGCCCGCTGGTCGAGTTACCCAGAGCTGATGGACGTGCTGCGCAAGTACGCTCCGTCAGGTGCCGGGCTCGGACGATCGCTGTTCGAGCGGATCGTCTTCAACGTCTTGATCACCAACATCGACGACCATGCTCGCAACCATGCCGCGTTCTGGGATGGCACCCACCTGCAGCTCACGCCGGCGTACGACCTACTGCCTCACCTGCGGACATCACACGAGGCTCGACAGGCCATGGACATCGGCCGGGCCGACTCGCCCGAGCGCAACGGCGACCGGGCGAGCACTCGCACCGCGTGCATCAACGCCGGGGGCCAGTACAACCTCACCTCCCGACAGGCCGGCGAGATCTTCGACCGGCAAGCCGACCTGATCGCCCAGCACTGGCTTGATGTGGCCGACGAGGCGGGGCTGACCCGCGAGCAGGCCGCCGGAATGCTCGGAACCTCGATTCTGCACCCGTATGCCCTGACCTAGGCAACTGCGTACGTGGCCCTGAGGCCGCGGCAGATGAAGTGCACGCCCGACAGTTGCCTGGGTGGCCCCTGAGCGCCGTGAAGTCGTGTGCGAAGCCCAACCCTGCTGCCTTGTGTCGCGGTCGGCGTGAGTCGACCACGTCGCGACTGGGAGGTTGACTGATGTCACAAGAGCTACGCGTGTTGCCAACTGAGTGGCTTGGAAAGTCAATCGATGCTTCGTGGGGACTGGTGTTCGGCGAGCAGCACCCGAAGTTTGAGACCAAAGGTCATCTTGAGCCCGCGATTCACACGCACACCAATCACGACGTTCTCATGACGATCGTGGCGCAGGAAGGTCGAGTACTGCAGGTCACCATTGGGGCTCTGGGAACACATGCAGATGACATCCCGGCGATCGGCCTCCTGTCCCCAGATTGCACTCGGCTCGAGATCGTGGGAGCAATGGGCCACGGCTCCCTCACAATCGATGGCAACTCCATGGAGGGTTTTTCTCACTTCAGGATGCACGGGAAAGACTCTGCGAGCGAAGAGTACGGCGTCTCCTTCATCGAGTACACCGCCAAGACCTGACCGTTTCACTGTCGCGCTCACGAGGCCACCGCTCGCGATTGCCTCGCTTCAAGGCAGCGCGCAGCGCATTGCCGACGTCCTCGGGTGCGCGGCACGAGTTTTCCCCGACGTCTTTGCTGTGCCCCTGGGCTGTTGGGCGATCCCTCAATCTAAGGAGCCCAGCATGCCCCGCACTCGTGTGCTCTCTGCCATGGCCATGGCAGCCGTCGTCGCAGCGGTACCGATCGTCGTCACCGCGGGCCCCGCAAGCGCTGCTACCAAGTACGGCATTACCTGCAAGGTAGGTGGCCTCACAGCGGTCGCGAAACCCCCCATCCCGGGCTCTCCAATCGCGTTCACTTGGTATGCCAAAGACGGTAGTTTCAATAGTCGAGTGACTGTTTACTCTGGCGTCACGTCCGCCCCTACTCCCCCCAACGCGGCCAAGGTGGACGTTCGGCAGTACCTGACTAATGAAATGACGAGCTTCCGCCCACTTGCCTTCATCGGTTGCCGGTGACTCTGGGCGGGTAGCGCCCTAGGCGTCGCGCCGCGAAACGGCCTCCAAGCAGCACATGCTTGGAGGCCGTTTTCATGTCGGGCAACCCGTTCGCGCCGATCAGGGCATCGAGTCGGTGGGCAGAGCCAACGCTGGGGTGACGTAGTGGCCGCGGGTATCGCCTGACGACGATGTGCGCTGCTCGCCCTCTACGACGCTTCCGCCTACCCGTTGTGCCAGCGGGGAAGGGGCAGTCACCGTGAGAGGTCGCGCTGCGTAGACTCCCTTTCGGGCGTGCAGCACAAGTTTTCGCAGAAGATCTACCTGTGCCCCCGGGCCGTTAGCTCAATTGGCAGAGCAGCGGACTTTTAATCCGCGGGTTGTGGGTTCGATCCCCACACGGCCCACCCGGCTCGCGTTGTTCTGTGGTGCAATCCGACACGTACTCAGGTGCGATCCGACACTGATCGATGTCGAATCGCAGGTTCGAATCCTGCCGGGGGCACTCGACTTCTTCAATGATATGAGGGGATTTCAGCGATTTCCCGGATCTCGTGCCACATTTCGTGCCACTTGGGGCTTTCGGAGGCTTCCACGAGTGTTACTCACCTAGTGCCCTGCCGGGCGCTGGGCGGTCCCAGTCGGGCCCTCTTCCGACCAGTTCAGGCGCGTCGAGAGCGCGCCGGGGCCGGCGCGGCCTCGACTCAGTGGGCACCGATGCCGCGCTGGGCGACGGTCCGGTCGACGCCATGCCGGCGTTGCGAACCGAGCTG
>CAFBNF010000010.1_pt1 | contig 15631 bp, 16 predicted proteins | sample 7269191 | NCBI WGS metagenome assembly CAFBNF01 (sample SAMEA6814086, study PRJEB35770) | freshwater metagenome | biome: Freshwater; feature: Freshwater reservoir; material: water | place: Czech Republic | collected 2017-05-23 | depth 30m m | reverse complement strand
GGTTCGTCGGAGCGTCCGAGCGGTGGGGGTCGTCCTTCTGGTGGGTCGTCGGGCGGGCGTCCGCCTGGGAAGTCGTACGGGGCTGGTTCGTCGGAGCGTCCGAGCTCGGGAGGGCGTCCGCCCGGGAAGTCGTACGGGGCTGGTTCGTCGGAGCGTCCGAGCGGTGGGGGTCGTCCGCCCGGGAAGTCGTACGGGTCATCGTCGGAGCGTCCGAGTGGTGGGGGTCGTCCTTCTGGTGGGTCGTCGGGCGGGCGTCCGCCTGGGAAGTCGTACGGGGCTGGTTCGTCGGAGCGTCCGAGTTCGGGTGGTCGTCCGCCTGGGAAGTCGTACAGGCCATCGTCGGAGCGGCCGAGTTCGGGTGGTCGTCCTTCGGGTGGGTCGTCGGGGGGTCGTCCGCCTGGGAAGTCGTACGGGTCATCGTCGGAGCGTCCGAGTGGTGGGGGTCGTCCTTCTGGTGGGTCGTCCGGTGGTCGTCCGCCTGGGAAGTCGTACGGGGCTGGTTCGTCGGAGCGTCCGAGTTCGGGTGGCCGATCGTCGGGGCCGTCCGACAGAGGTGGATCCACGCCCTACTCGGGGTCTGGGAGCAGGGTCGGCGGCACGTCGTCGCGAGGGCCATCAGGTCCCCCCTCGAGGGGGACGCGCGGTGGAGCCGGTGAAGGGGCACGCGACGATCGTGGGCGCTCCGATCGCCCCAAGGTTCCGAGCGGGCCCCCGATTCCGGACGATGTCACCGGTCGAGAACTCGATCGCGCCGTGCGTGCCGAATTGTCGGGCCTAGCAATCAACACGGCGACCGAAGTGTCCCGTCACCTCGTGATGGTGGCGCGCCTGCTCGATGAGCAGCCTGAACTTGCCTACGAGCACGCGCAACGGGTGCGAGCTCTGTCCCAGCGGCTGGCCGTGGCGCGCGAGGCAATGGGCCTGGCCGCGTACCAGTTGGGAAAGTGGGGGGAGGCCCGAGCTGAGTTGCGGGCGTTCCAGAGGATGACCGGCTCGGCAGAACACCTGGCGATGATCGCCGACTGCGAAAGGGGTCTGGGGAACCCCGAGAAGGCCCTCGAGTTGGCTGGGTCGAAGGCGGCCGATCAGCTCGACGAGGTCGATCGAGCAGAGCTGCGGATGGTGGCGGCTGGTGCGCGAGCCGACCTGGGACAACTCGATGCAGCGGTCGTCACGCTCCAGTGCCCTGAGTTGAACTCTCGGCTTCAGGAACCGTGGGTTGCCCGCCTGCGCTATGCCTATGCCGACGCTCTGCTGGCGGTTGGTCGTGAGTCTGAGGCACGCGAGTGGTTCGCGAAGTCAGCGGCCCATGACACCGAGGGCTGGACCGACGCAGCCGACCGATTAGTCGAACTCGACGGCTACCTGGTGCTCGAGGAAATCGCCGACGACAACGAGGCGAACCAGGGAGACGAGTAGGGGGCTCCTCAGCCGGCTAGAGCCTGGCGAATGGCTCGGATGTGTTCGGGTGTCGACCCGCAGCAAGCGCCAATCGCGTCGATGCCTAGATCACGCATTTCGACCGCGAACTCAGCCATCTCGTCGGGGGTTCCGGTGTACCTAAACTCACCGTCAATGAGTTGGGGCAGCCCAGCGTTGGGCGACATCATGAGGCGAATGGATCCGGTGCGGGCCGCCGCCAATTGGGTGGCGATCGTACGGGCCTCGTCCATGCCGCGACCGCAGTTGGCGCCCACCACGGCTACCTCGAGGGCTGAGAGGCTGGCCACAGCGGAAGCAGGGGTGACCCCCATCATGGTGCGAAGGTTGGTGTCGAAGCTCAGCGTGACCATGATCGGCAGGTCAGGGGCCTCCTGTTTCACCGCACGCACGGCAGCATCAATCTCGCCGAGGTCACTCATGGTCTCGATCAGGATGGCGTCGATGCCACCTTCGACGAGTGCGCTGACCTGCGCAGCGAAATGTGCGGTGGCCTCGTCAGGTGTCATCGTGCCGAGCGGCTCGAGCAGTTCGCCGATGGGGCCGAGGCCGCCGAGCACCATGACGTCGTCGCCACGATCGGCCGCGCGCCTTGCGATCTGAACGGCCGCGATGTTGAGTTCGCGCACTCGGTCTTCGAGGCCGTGCATGGCGAGCCGCGGGAGCGTGCCCCCGAAGGTATTGGTGGTGACGGCCCGCGAACCGGCCTCGACGTAGCCGGCGAGAATTGCCTCGACATCGTCGGGACGCTCGGCATTCCAGAGCTCCGGAGCTCCTCCATCGTCAAGTCCCGCCAGCTGGAGCTGGGTGCCCATGGCGCCATCAAGGACCAGGGGTGCCGGGGCGGAAAGAAGGCTTGCAAGGTCTGGCACGGGGATCCCCTCATCTGGCGGAGCGGTGTGGGCGCGGGTGCCGGTAAGTCGCTTCCGGTTCTCTCCTTATCCTAGGCCGTGATCACGCGGTCGAGGAGTCGAGATAGCGCCAGATCCCCTCGACGTTCGCCTGCGCACCCGAGAGCACCTCGAACTTGTGCGCCACGTCGGGCATGTCGACGACCGCCCGGTTGCTCGACGCCATTCGCTCGCGCAGCATGGCGACGGCGTGGTCAACGTCGGCTCCGCGGTCGCGGTCAGCTCGCACAAGCTCCACCCATCTCGTGAGCTCCTCAACCGATCGCTCGAGCACCTCGTCCACAGCGTCGACCGGTCCGTAGTGACTGAACAGCAGTCGCGTCGGCTGACGGTCGCGGAAGTGCTGAAGTGACTCGAGGGAGAGTTCGAGGTCGAAGTCGGGGGGCGGGGTCGATGGCCGCACGTCAGCGGTCTCTGGGATGTACACGCCTGCGGCGTCGCCGGTGTACAGGTCGCCGCTCTGCGAGTCGACCAGTCCGAGGTGGTGCGACGCGTGGCCGGGAGAGTGAAAGGCCGTGAGGGTGCGGCCGCCGCCGAGGTTGATTTCACCGATCTCTCCGATGACATGTAGCCGCTCTGCCTCAGTGGGTAGTAGCTCGCCGAAGAGCGTATCCATATCGCTGCCGAACACCCGCCGGGCGGACGCCACCAGTCGCGACGGGTCTGCCAGGTGGCGTGCACCTCGCTCGTGCACGACCACGGTGGCGCGAGGGTAGGCGCGCGCGATGTCGCCGACTCCGCCTGCGTGGTCAAGGTGAATATGGGTGACGATGATGGTGGCGAGGTCGTCGGCGTCAATCCCGAGAGCGGTGAGTGCCTCCACCACGACGGGCGCGCTGAGCGCGGTTCCGGTCTCCACGAGAGCCGGGCGCTCGCCTCGGATGAGGTACCCCGCAGTGATACCGGTATAGCCGCCCATCTGGGTATCGATCTCGAAGACATCGTGGCCGAGGTTGGTGATCCTCGGTGGGGGAGTAGATGTCATGTCTGCGTCCACAGGGAGCCAACCTCTCGTCTGTCCACAGCCTTGGGGCGGGCACCTCACTGAGTCATCCCACCCCAGCAGGGTAGCCGATGGGCGATGCACGCCCAGGTGCCGAATCGGGCACCCAAGACGAGGAAGGACACCCGATGTCTGGACGCTTGAGTTCGACGGAGAAGGAACTGGGGGGCCAGCGGCCCAGCCGTTCAACCGCAACGTCCCACGAGGGGGTTGCTGTCAACGAGGTACGCCTGGTCGGCAGGGTCTCCGGCTCGCCACTCGCCCGCGACCTGCCCAGCGGAAGTCGGGTGGTGACCTGGCGACTGGTGGTCGGGCGAGGCCCCGGAGCCCGCGGCCCCAGCGTCGACACCATCGACTGCGCGGTCTGGGCACCGGGCCTGATGCTGCGGGCCGAGCGTCTAGCCGATGACCAGGTGGTCGAAGTCGAAGGACATCTGCGCCGACGTTTCTGGCGAGGGGCAGGGGGTCCGGCCTCGCGCTATGAGGTTGAGGTGGTGCGGCTGAGGCGATGGCGACCGGCGCTCGAGTGAGCGGTCGCGGCGCGTCGTGGCAGGATTCGTTTGTGACCGACTCAACCCTCGCCGCCCGCGACTGGGACCCCGGCAGGCACGGTGCCACCGCCGCCGGCCCGGACGAGGGTCCCTACGAATGGTTCGTGCTGGCCCGGGTCCATCTGGTCGAGGGTCGTGCCCGCGACGCTGCTGATCTGTTCTCCCGGGTAGTGACGGCCGACCCGTCCTCGCGCTCGGCGTGGGAGGGCCTCGCGCGTGCTCGCTTCGACTCCGCCGACTACGACCTCGCGGCCGAGGCTTTCGGGCACCTGGCAGATCTCGCTCCCGACGACGACTACGCACACTTCGGGCTCGGCCTGTCGCTGTGGCGGCTACGCCGCTTCGCGGAGGCCCGCGATCATCTAGGAATGGCCCTGGCGATGAGGCCCGACCGTGCCGACTACGCCTCGGCGCTCGGTCAGGTTAAGGCGACCCTCGCGGCACGACGGCACGCGGGACTGCCCCCCGATGGGCAGCCCGGAGACGTGGTCCCGGGTGTGTTCGAATGACGTCGCCGCTGAACCCTTTGCTCTCAACGTCGGGCCCGCTCGTCAGCAGGCACGACGTTCTCCTAGTTGACCTCGACGGGGTTGTCTACGTAGGAGCGAACCCGGTGCGCCACGCGGTCGAGGTGCTGGGGCAGGCGCGGAGCGGTGGGTCGCGCGTCGGCTACGTGACCAACAATGCGCGGCGCACGCCCGAAGAGGTCGCTGCCCACCTCCGCGAGTTCGGACTCGAGGTCGTCGACGATGACGTGGTCACCAGTGCGCAGGCGGGAGCCCGGCTGGTGGCCTCGCTGGTACCGGTGGGCTCCGCAGTGCTGGCCATTGGAGGACCTGGCGTGAGCGCGGCGCTCATTGAGCGAGGACTTCGTCCGGTGATGACCGATTCCGAGGCACCCCAAGCCGTGATGCAGGGATACGGCCCCGACGTGTCGTGGCACGATCTCGCTGAGGGAACGTACGCCGTGGCGCGTGGGGTGCCGTTCATCGCCACGAACCTCGACCTCAGCGTGCCCACCCCCCGGGGGATCGCTCCCGGAAATGGCGCGCTCGTGGCTGTCATCGTGGCCGTCACGGGGGTTACCCCCCTCGTGGCGGGCAAGCCCGAGTCCCCGCTGATGCTGGAGTCGATCGAGCGTCTTGCGGCGGCCAGCCCTCTGGTCATCGGAGACCGCCTCGACACCGACATCGAGGCCGGCTCGCGACTCGGTCTGCCAAGCCTGCTGGTGCTCACCGGCGTCACGGGTGTCGCTGACCTCGTTGCCGCGCCAGCGCACCAGCGCCCCACCTACGTGTCAGAGGACCTTCGTGGGCTGCTCGAGGAGCAACCCCTCGTCGAGGTGCTGCCGGGGGGTGCTGTGCAGTGCAGGCAGGCGCGCGTCAGAGTTGGCGAACGGGGACTTGACGTCGAGCAGGGAGGGACAGATCCCATCGATCTGCTGCGGGCGGTAGCCGTGGCGTGCTGGACGAGGGCCGATCGGGGCGAGGAGATTGACGCCCACCGGGTGGCGACCGACTTCGCTGCTGTGCACGCACCTCTAGCGCGGTAGCGTAGAGGTTCACTCAAGGGGAGGAGCGGACATGGACCCCGCCCGCGGAATCGTGCAGATGTTGACCGAACTCGGTGAGACGGCCTTCCAGCAGGGCATTCGCCTTGCTGCCGGCCTTGGCGCCGGCATGGAGGGGCTTGACCCCACGGACCTGCCCACCAGGGTCGCTGGCATGGCAGACGGCGTGGTCGAGCAGGGTCGCGCCAACACCGACCTCATTGTGAGCCTCGTCCGCTCGGAGGTCGACAAGGCCGTGGGGCGTGTGGGCTTTGTGCGCGAGGAGGAGCTCGCGGCACTACGACGCCATGTCGAGCGGCTCGAAGCCGCCCTCATCGCGGCAGGAGTGTCTACCGGGGCAGCTGCCACCCGGGCAGCCGCGAAGCCTGCGGCGACGAAGCCTGCAGCGAAGAAGACTGCGGCGACGAAGCCTGCAGCGAAGAAGACTGCGGCGACGAAGCCTGCAGCGAAGAAGACTGCGGCGACGAAGACTGCCGCCAAGAAGCCTGCGGCGACGAAGACTGCCGCCAAGAAGTCTGCCGCGAAAAAGAACGTCGATGGTGGTGGGGCGTGAGCTGGCAGACCGTCAACGAGTCGGCCTCAGATCAGTCGCCCGCCGACGCCTACCAAGCCGAGGCAACGTCGCTGGAGTCTGATCCCGACGACGTTGGTTACCACGGAGACTCCGACGACTTCAACACCGCAGCCGACGACGCGGTTGACGATCGTGTCGATGTGATCGACGATGACGAGCAGGTGGTGGCAGCCCCCATCCGACCTGACCGACCCGGGGCAACCGGCGACCCTCGCGTCGACGACGCCATCGCGAGGCTCGATGACCTCGACGGATCTCCAACGTCCGAGCATGTTGAAATCGTCGATGACGTGCACCGTCGGCTGCAGTCGGCGCTGAGCGACCTCGACCTCAGCGCGAGCGCCTGACGGCGGTGGCGGGGTCCCTGCGGCGGCTCGACGCCGAGCTGGTGCGCCGCGGGCTTGCCCGATCGCGAGAGCAGGCTCGCGACCTCATCGACGCCGGGTGTGTCAAGGTGTCAGGCACAGTGGCGACGAAACCTGCTACGCAGGTGTCGGAGGCGGCGCCTGTCATCGTGGTCGACACCGCGGGCGGCGACGACTATGTCTCGCGCGGGGCCCACAAGTTGAGTGGCGCACTCGACTTCTTCACTGAGCTTCCTGTGTCCGGCAGGCAGGCACTCGACGCCGGAGCATCCACGGGTGGGTTTACTGACGTGCTACTGCGCAGGGGTGTTGAGTCGGTGATCGCGGTCGACGTGGGGTACGGCCAGTTGGCGTGGAGGCTTCGCGAAGATCAGCGGGTAACCGTGATGGAACGCGTGAACGTGCGCACCCTCAGCCCCGAAGCGCTGCCGTGGCAACCGAGCCTGGTGGTGGCCGATCTGTCGTTCATCTCGCTGGCTACGGTGCTGCCGGCCCTCATGAGCTGCGCCTCCCCGGGGGCCGACCTCGTGCTCATGGTGAAGCCTCAGTTTGAGGTGGGTCGCGACCGTATCGGCGATGGCGTCGTGAGGGACAGTGCGCTGCGGTCAGGGGCCGTCCGTAAGATCGCCTCAGCCGGTCACGAACTCGGGCTTGGCGTGCGCGGGGTGGTGGCCAGTCCACTGCCCGGCCCCCGCGGAAACGTCGAGTTCTTCCTGTGGCTGGCAGCGGGCGCTCCACCTCTCGACGAGGCTGCTCTCGCCCGTGCCATCGAGGAAGGACCCGCATGACCAACGCGCCTCGCGAGGTTCTCCTCGTCACCCACCCCGGGCGCCCCGACGCTCTGGCGCTGGCCGCCGAGGTGATCAATGCGCTGCGTGCCGCCGACATCGGCGTACGCATGCCCGCTGAGGAGGCCTCGGCCGTCGACCATGAGCACGTGGTGGTGGTCGACGACGACGGCTCGATCGATGCTGCGGCAGGATGTGAGCTGGTGGTGGTGCTCGGTGGCGACGGCACCATTCTTCGCGCGGCCGAGTTGGCGCACGGTGCTCAGGTGCCGGTGCTGGGCATCAACCTGGGCCACGTCGGCTTCCTCGCCGAGGCTGAGCGCAACGACCTCGCCACGGTCGTCGACTCCGTGGTGCATCGTCGCTGGCAGGTGGAGGAGCGTCTCACCCTCGACATTCGAGTGATGCGTGCCGGAGAGCAGACCTTCGAGACGTTCGCACTCAACGAGATCAGCATCGAAAAGGTGTCGCGCGAGCGCATGGTCGACCTCATCGTCGAGGTCGATGGCCGCCCTCTGTCGCGTTGGGGCTGCGACGGGGTGGTGTGCGCCACCCCCACTGGGTCCACCGCCTATGCCTTCAGCGCCGGGGGACCGGTGGTGTGGCCCGACGTTGAAGCCCTCTTGCTGGTGCCCATCAGCGCCCACGCACTCTTCAGCCGCCCGCTGGTGGTGGCCCCGAGCGGAGTCCTAGCGGTCGAACTACCGCCTTCGAGCGAGGCCATTCTCTGGGCTGATGGCCGTCGCAGTGCCGAGTTGGCGCCGGGAAGTCGCATCGAGGTCACGCGCAACGAGCGGTCGGTGCGGCTGGCCCGCCTCGACCGGGCTCCGTTCACCGACCGGCTGGTCGCCAAGTTCCGCCTGCCGGTCAACGGTTGGCGCGGCCTCGAGTCAGGTGAGTGAGTCAGGTGATCGAGGAGCTCACCATTCGCGATCTGGGGGTTATTCGCGAGGCACGACTCGAGTTGCGGGCAGGACTCACCGTCATCACGGGCGAAACCGGCGCGGGAAAGACGATGCTGCTCACCGGCCTGGGCCTGATGCTGGGCGGCAAGGCTGATGCTGGCCGGGTAAGGCCCGGAGCCGCACGCTCGGAGGTCGAGGCCGTCGTGGGAGTGCCAACGTCGGCCGAACTCCTCGACCGGCTGGCTGAGCTCGAGGTGCCACTCGACGAGGGCGCGCTCATCGTGTCTCGCACGGTCCCTGTCGAGGGGCGTGGGCGCTCGAGGCTCGGAGGACGGTCGGTGCCGTCGGCGGTGCTCGCTGAGCTCGCCCCGCACCTTGTCTCGGTGCACGGCCAGGGACAGCAGTACCGGTTGGCCCGATCCGACGTGCAGCGAGAGGTTCTCGACCGGGTGGGCGCGAGCTCAATCGGTCCGCTAGGGCTCGAGTATCGGGCCCTTCTCGAACTGCTCCTTGTCGCCGAGCGCGAGCTCGACTCGGTCGTGAACCACGGTGATCAGCGTCGCGCCGAGGCTGAGTCCATCAGTGTGCTGCTGAGTGAGTTCGATGCTCTCTCGCCGGTCGCCGGCGAGGTTGAGACCCTCGCGGCCGAGGCCCAGCGGCTGTCTCACGCCGAGTCGCTGAGGCTGGCCGCTGAGGCGGCCCACGACGCGCTGTCGTCCGAGGCTGGCGACGGCGCAGACGCGCTCACCCTCATTACCGCCGCCAGACGCGCCCTCGAGCAGGAGCGGGTCCACGACCCGGGCCTGGGCGCTATTGCCGACAGGCTGGGGGCGTCGGTTGCCGAACTCGCTGATGTCGCGGCCGAGCTTGCCTCCTACTCGGCGTCGGTCGATACCGACCCAGCCCGCATCGAGCGGGTGCAGCAGCGGCGAGCCGATCTGGCGGCCCTGGCGCGCAGACATGACCGCTCCATCGACGAGCTGGTCGAGCAGGCGCCAGAGCTGCGCTCCCGCCACGCTGAGCTAGCCGATGGCGACGAGCACCGTGCCGCACTCACGGCTGAGGTCGAGCGGCTGAGGGCGGCCATCGCCCCGGTCGCGCTCGCGCTGCACGACGCTCGCGCGGCGACGGCTCACGAGCTCTCGCGGCGAGTGGGTCTTGAGCTCGCGGCCCTCGCAATGCCCCACGCCCGACTTCACTGGCAGGTCGGACTTGCGGCCCCCGAGCAGGGCAGGCCCTCGGTCGAGTTGCCCAGTGGAATGTCGGCGTCGCTCGGCCCGCACGGGGTCGACGACGTGGTTGTCCTTCTCGCTTCCCACCGGGAGGCGCCGCTACAGCCGCTGGCGAAGGCGGCGTCCGGGGGCGAGCTCTCGCGGGTGATGCTGGCGGTCGAGGTCGTGCTGGCGGGTGCCAACCCGGTGCCCACGATGGTGTTCGACGAGATCGATGCCGGAGTCGGCGGACGCGCTGCCGTCGAGATCGGCCGCAGGCTCGCGGCCCTCGCCCGAACCACCCAGGTGCTGGTGGTCACGCACCTGCCGCAGGTCGCCGCCTTCGCCGACCAGCACCTCGTGGTGGTCAAGTCTGATGACCTCGGTGTGACGTCGAGCGACGTGGCCCTGGTCGAGGGCGACCAGCGCGTGCGCGAGCTGGCTCGCATGCTGGCCGGTCTCGAGGAGTCCACCAGTGCAGCAGACCACGCCCGTGAGCTGCTCGACCTGGCCCATTCCGAACGGAGCACCTCGTGACCGGCACCTCTCTCGTCTTCGACCTTGCCGACCGCTACGTCACGGCTGTCGCCGAACTCGATCCCATCGCGGCCACCCATCTCGGAGTTCCCGGTCACGATCACGAGCTGCCCGACTACTCGCCCGTCGGCACTCGCGCGCAGGCTCGCCTGGCCGAGTCGACACTCGCCGAGCTCGCCTCCCTAGTCGAATCGGCGGGTTCGCTCACCGACGACGACCGTGTCGCAGCGCTGAGCATGCGCGAGCGACTCGGCTCGCTCATCGACATGGACAATGCCGGAGACTCCCTACGTCGACTCAGTGTGCTGGGTTGTCCCGCCCAGGAGATCCGGGCCGCCTTCGACCTCATGTCTGTCGACACCCCGGAGCAACGCCACACCAGCGCCGCGCGCATGAGGGCCGTGCCGGGCGCGCTCAATTCGTGGCGTGCGAGCCTCTCGGCTGGCATCGAGGCGGGCGTGGTCGCCTCTCGTCGACAAGCCATTGCCGTTGCGGGTCAGTGCGACGCATTCGCGGGCACCAACGATGAAGGTGGCTGGTTCAGCGCCCGGGTGGCCACCATGGGCGAGGCCGCGGGACTGATCGACGACGAGTGGTCGGCCGCCGCCGCACTCGCGGAGGACGCCTATCGAGACATGGGCGCCTGGCTGCGCGGTGAGTACGCGGCGTCAGCCGACGAGGTCGACGGCGTGGGGCCCGAGCGCTATGGCCGCATGGCGCGAGCCTGGAACGGGGCAAGCCTCGACCTCCTCGACACCTTCAACTGGGGCTGGCGCGAACTCAAGCGCATCACGACGCGCATGGATCTAGTGGCCCAGCGGCTGCTGCCGGGGGCGGGCTCGCTGGCAGAGGTGAAGACCTTTCTCGACGCCTCGCCCGACCACACGGTCACGGGGGTCGACGACCTACTCACGCTTCTCGAGGGGCTCACAGCGCGAGCCACCGAGGCGATGGACGGAACCTACTTCGACATCGACCCCAGGGTTCGCACCTGCGAGGTGCGCATCGCGGCCGAGGGAAGTGCCGCAGCGCCCTACTATGTGCCCCCCAGCGAGGACCTGTCGCGCCCTGGCTCCACCTGGTACCCGACCCTGGGGCGCACGGTCTTCCCCGCGTGGTGGCTGGCGTCCGTCTGGTATCACGAGTCGGTGCCGGGGCATCACCTCCAGTGCTCCACAACCGTGCTTGAGCGCGAACGGCTCTCCCGTTTCCAGCGAACACTGGGCTGGACCTCCGGCTATGGCGAGGGCTGGGCGCTGTACGCCGAGCGGCTCATGGATGAACTGGGGTTCTTCTCTGACCCCGGGCAGGAAATGGGCTTCCTCTCTGCACAGGCGATGCGCGCGGTGCGGGTCGTGGTCGACATCGGGCTCCACCTCGGGTTGTTGGTGCCAGAGGGGCAGGGTGAACTCAGCGGGCGTGCCATCGACCACGACCTCGCGGTTGAGATGCTGACGCAGATCGCGCTGCTCGACCAGAACTTCGCCGAGAGTGAGGTCGACCGGTACCTCGGCATACCGGGTCAGGCGATCTCCTACAAGGTGGGTGAGCGTGTGTGGCTCGAGGCCCGCGACGACGCGCGAGCGGTGGCTGGCGACTCCTTCGACCTGAAGGTGTGGCACGCGCAGGCGCTGCGCCTCGGGCCGCTGGGGCTCGATCCCTTCCGGGAGGAGATGGCCCGACTGGCCCGTCTGGAGTAGTCCCGGGCTGTTCGTGCCGCGCCAAGGTGATTTTCGGCGAGTCACGTGGTGTCGGTGCCCGCGTGATGTTGATAGATTGATCTCCCGTGGACAGGCGGGTACTCCCGCCGCACTCGATCGTTCCCCAGGTTCGGTCACGGGCACGCGCGGGAGATACCGATGGCATCAGCTCAGCCCACGAAGCACCTGTTCGTGACCGGAGGAGTCGCCTCCTCGCTCGGAAAGGGGCTCACCGCCTCCAGCCTGGGCAACCTCCTCAAGGCACGCGGTCTTCGAGTGACGATGCAGAAGCTCGATCCCTATCTCAACGTCGATCCCGGCACCATGAACCCGTTTCAGCATGGCGAGGTGTTCGTCACCGACGATGGCGCCGAGACTGACCTCGACATCGGCCACTACGAGCGATTCCTCGACGTCGAGCTCGCGGGCAACGCCAATGTGACCACCGGTCAGGTGTACTCCCAGGTGATCGCCAAGGAGCGCCGGGGCGAGTACCTCGGCGACACGGTGCAGGTGATCCCGCACATCACCAACGAAATCAAGGCGCGCATCCGCTCCATGGGCGGGCCCGACGTCGACGTCGTCATCACCGAGATCGGCGGAACGGTGGGCGACATCGAGTCGCTTCCGTTCCTTGAGGCGGCGCGGCAGGTACGCCACGACCTCGGTCGCGACAACGTGTTTTTCCTCCACGTCTCACTGCTGCCGTACATCGGCCCCAGCGGTGAGCTGAAGACCAAGCCCACGCAGCACTCGGTGGCGGCGCTGCGCAGCATCGGCGTGCAGCCCGACGCCATCGTGCTGAGGTCTGACCGCCCAGTTCCGATCGGCATCAAGCGCAAGATCTCGCTGATGTGCGATGTCGACGACGAGGCCGTCGTTGCCGCGGTTGACGCCCCTAGCATCTACGACATTCCCAAGGTGCTGCATTCCGAGGGCCTCGACGCCTACGTGGTGCGCAGGCTCGACCTGCCCTTCCGCGACGTCGACTGGACCGCCTGGGATGAGTTGCTCCGACGCGTGCACCGTCCCCAGCATGAAATTACGGTCGCCCTCGTGGGCAAGTACGTCGACCTGCCCGACGCCTACCTTTCGGTCACCGAGGCGCTGCGTGCTGGCGGCTTCGCCAACGATGCGAGGGTGAGCCTCCGCTGGGTTGCCTCCGACGAGTGCGCCACCGCCGATGGTGCCGCGCGACACCTAGGTGACGTCGACGCCATCTGCGTTCCGGGCGGGTTCGGGGTGCGGGGTATCGACGGCAAGGTGGGCGCCCTGCGATTCGCGCGCGAGCGCGGCATTCCAACCTTGGGACTGTGCCTGGGCCTCCAGTGCATGGTCATTGAGTACGCGCGCACTGTGCTCGGCCTCGAGGGCGCGAACTCGGCCGAGTTCGACGAGTCGTCGCCGCATCCCGTAATCGCCACTATGGCCGACCAGCGCGACGTTGTCTCCGGCGACCGCGATATGGGTGGCACGATGCGACTGGGCCTGTACCCCGCCAAGCTCGCCGACGGATCGCTGGTGCAGGAACTGTACGGCGCCCCCTATGCCGAGGAGCGGCACCGCCACCGCTACGAGGTCAACAACTCGTATCGCGGCCAGCTCGAGGAGCGAGGGATGTGGTTCTCGGGCACCTCACCTGATGGGCGCCTCGTCGAGTTCGTAGAGCTGCCTCGCGATGTGCATCCCTACTACGTGGCCACCCAGGCGCACCCTGAGTTCCGCTCGCGCCCCACGCGGGCGCACCCGCTGTTTTCCGGGCTCGTGGCCGCAGCACTGGCAGTGCGGGAGGCAGCCAGCGGCTCTGACCGCGCTGGCGCCCCGGTGTGACTCACTGACCCTCTCAACCGACCTTGTGTCAGAACAAGACAGTGAACGTCTGATCTGACACACGTTGGAGAGCGTACAAGACGAGGAACTGGGTCCGCCCTGCCCGTTCACATTGGCGTCACGAGCACTGAGACTTGCTCGAGGACACACGGTCATTCTGCGTCGATGGCAGGTTGAGTGAGGTGCCCTGGTAGGGCGTTCCGTAATAGCGCCAAACGCCTGCTGCCGTGTTGTAGTTGACGTTGTTGTACAGAGTGCGGAGTACGACGCATCCGGCTCCATTGTCGTGGGTGTGACAGTTTCTCGAGCCTGCCCGCTCGCGCATCAGCTGTCGGGGTGGGGCACGACCGCGACAGGTTCTTGCCGGGGACATACTCGATGAGTGACCGAACTGAACGACGAGCTGCTGTGGGATGCAGCGCGCGCGGGTGACGTCGAGGCGTTTGGGATTGTGTTCGATCGACATCACAAGCGTGTCTACAACCACTGCTTCCGTCTCGCGGCTTCGTGGAGTAACGCCGAAGACTTGACCTCGGAGGTCTTCCTCACGGCTTGGCGTCGCCGCTTCGAGTTGGCCCCTCGCGGAGAATCAGCGCTGCCGTTGCTGCTCGGTATTGCGAATCGTGTAGCGATGAACTCGTCCCGATCAGACCGCAGGCGACTTCGATCGATGGTGAGTCTTCGCGCGGAGGAGTACATGGAGGATGTGGCGGAGGAAATCGCAAACCGAATCGCCGACGAGCAAACGATGCGTGCGCTTCTGCGGGCTCTGTCCCGCTTGCGTCCCGTGGAGCAGCAGGTCGTGCATCTGTGCCTCTGGACCGGGTTGTCCTACCAGGAGGCGGCCGAGTCTCTCGGCAAGCCGATAGGAACAATTCGATCAACGCTCAGCAGGTCGAAGGAGAAACTTCGTCGAGATCCGGAACTTCTTGCCAGCATCGGACATGACATGAGTGACGGCACATTCATGTGGCCGAGGAACGGAGAGGGGTTGTGAGCAGACTCCCGCGTGACCGCGACGTGTCAGACCAGCGACTCCGCTTCCTCAGGGAGTCTCTTATGTCTCAGATCACGACCGAAGCGGCGGCGGGCCACACCGTGGCCCCGCATCGTCGGCGCAACACTCTGATCGTCGGCGTAGCCGCAGTTGTTGGCGTCGCTGCGTTCGGCGGAGGCGCACTCGCTGTCGCCGATGGCTTGGGCATCTGGCGCAGCGATGGAATGGTGCACATCGAGACGCAGAACCTTGATGTCATTTATCACGGCCAGCGGATTGGCCAGGAGGCGCTCCAGTCCCTGAACGATCAGGGCAAGGGCCTGTTCACTGCCACTGACGTCGACACCGCATCCGACTTGAACGCTACGCGAGCCTTTGACACGCAGGGGGAACTGGACGCGTACAGCGCCGCATATGAGACATGGCAGAAGGACAAGCGTGAGCAGGGGTCCGCGCCCCCCTGGGGCATCGCTGCTCCACCAGACTGGTCGCCTGGCAAGCCATAGGCGCACCCCCGGCCACGTGTCGCAGGGGCAACAGCGGTCACCTTCCAACTACGGAGGTGCCGTGGCCACCCGATGGCCATAGGCCCTTCCAGTCCCCGGTGCGGCACGATCTAGCCAGCTCCATCCGGCGGCCGCGCATGCGAGTGTCCCTCGCAGCGTGGTGAGCGAGTCGATGCGATCGACCTAAACCCGCCCCTCCAACGCGAACTTGTGTCAGAAAGAGACACGAGGGGTCTGAATGTGACACAAGTTCGGGAGTGGGACGGCGTGGGGCCACCCGCTCGACCTCGCGACCTCGCGACCCATGGCCGCGTGCCGGCGTTGATACCGTCGGACCCATGTCACCTCCACAGTCCCTTGGTCATTCGGCCGGCGAGGCAGGCGAGTCAGGCGAGGTAGGCGAGGTCTGGCTCGGGCCGGTGTCCGACTCTGACACCGACCACCCGCTGGTGTCGCGCACCGAGACATTCCGGGGCCGCAAGTGGAGCGTGCGCACTGATCGCGTGACTATCGGGGGTACTGACGTTGACCGCGACTACGTGGTGCACACCGGGGCGGTCGGTGTCATCGCGCTCGACGATGCCGACCGGGTGCTGCTCATCCGTCAGTACCGTCACCCGGTGGGCAGGTCGCTCTTCGAGCCACCCGCCGGATTGCTCGACGTCGAGGGTGAGGATCCCCTCGTCACCGCCCAACGCGAGTTGGTTGAGGAGGCCGGATACCGGGCTGCATCCTGGAACGTG
>CAFBNF010000009.1_pt1 | contig 15771 bp, 15 predicted proteins | sample 7269191 | NCBI WGS metagenome assembly CAFBNF01 (sample SAMEA6814086, study PRJEB35770) | freshwater metagenome | biome: Freshwater; feature: Freshwater reservoir; material: water | place: Czech Republic | collected 2017-05-23 | depth 30m m | reverse complement strand
CGTTCGCTGCCTCATGCTCACGTCCTACGCCGACGACGAAGCCCTGTTTGCCGCGATCATGGCCGGGGCTTCGGGATACGTGCTGAAGGACATCCGCGGAAATGACCTCGTCGCGGCCATTCGTTCGGTGGCCGCCGGCAACTCGTTGCTCGACCCCAGCGTGACCCAACTCGTACTCGAGCGACTACGCAACGGCACCCACCACGACGGACGTCTCGACGCCCTCACTGACCAGGAGCGCAAGATCCTCGACCTGATCGGTGAGGGACTCACCAACCGACAGATCGGCGAGCGCATGCACCTCGCGGAGAAGACAGTGAAGAACTACGTGTCGAGCCTGCTGGCCAAGCTGGGCATGGAACGTCGCACGCAGGCCGCGGCCTTCGTGGCTCGCCTCGACTCAGAGCAAAAGAACAGCAACTCCTGAGTCACGATTCGATAGGAGCCTGCCACACCACGCGCGTGCCGCCCCCTGTGCGATTGTCGACCAGAAACTCCCCGTGCATGTGACGTGCCCGAGCGTCGAGGTTCGCGAGGCCCGAACGGTGCAGGTCTCCCTCGATGCCACGTCCGTTATCGTCGACCGTGAGGGCGACGACTCCGTCGGCGACCACAACTGACACCCACACCCTCGACGAGTTGGCATGGCGGGCGGCATTAGTGAGGCCCTCGCGGAGAGCAGCCACTAGGTGGTCGGCCAGGTCTTCTGATACCAGCGCGTCGACGGCCCCCGCGAACGTCACCGACGGCGTGAACCCAAGGGCCGCCGAGGCTGCCGGAATCTCGTCGAGCACCCGGCTTCGGAGACCCACCGTGAGTCCGGGCTCCGCATTGTGCAGAGCGAAGATGGTGTGCCGGATCTCCTTCACGGTGGCATCGAGATCGTCGAGAACCTCTTCGATGCGTTCACTGACCTCGGTTGGCAACCCCTCAACCTTCGCAACACTCTGCAGGTGAACCCCCGTAGCGAACAGGCGCTGAATAACGAGGTCGTGCAGGTCGCGTCCGATCCGGTCGCGATCTTCGAACACCGCCAGCCGTTCACGTTCGATTCGGGTCTCAGCGAGCACCAGGGTGACCGCGGCCTGGGTGGCGAAGCCTTCGGCAAGTTCGAGCGCCTCCGCTGTGAATGGCGGCCGCGCAACGCGCCGTACCAGCGCGAGCGCTCCGAGCACACGGTCGGGCGTTCGTAGGGGCAGCACGATGACGGGGCCTTCGAGGGGAAGGTCGCCAACATCGGCGGCGATGCCGAGCGACGTGCCCACACGCACATGGCCGGTCGAATACACCTCCGAGAGGATCGAGTCGGCAGGAATCGACAGGCCCATCAGAGGTCGTGAGTCGCCGGACTCGACACTGCTCTCGGCAATCTCGATGACGAGTAGGTCGCCAGCATGCGGCAGGCAGATCAGAGCGAGGTCGGCGTCAGCGAGCCGACGCGATCGTGCGGCCACCAACTGCAGCACGTCACCGGCATCGGCGCCCGACAGCACGGCGGTGTCGATCTCGGTCACGGCGCGCTGCCAGCGCTCGCGCCCCCTTGTTCGCTCATACAGGCGCGCATTGCCAATGGCGACTCCTGCCGCCGCGGCAAGAGCGACCACAGCCTCTTCGTCGTCCTCGGTAAAGGGCTCGCCACCATTCTTCTCGGTCAAATACAGGTTGCCGAATAGTTCGCCGCGCACTCGCACCGGCACCCCGAGGAAGGTGTGCATCGGCGGGTGGTGCGGCGGAAATCCATACGACGTGGGGTGGGCACCAAGATCGTCGAGTCGGAGTGCAACCGGCTGGGCCACCATGTGCGCTAAAACTCCGAGCCCCTGTGGCAAGCTTCCAATCGCCTCGACCGTTGCGTCGTCGAAGCCCACCTGGATGAATTCGCTGACGTTTCCCGAGGCTCCGATCACTCCCATCACTGCATATCGAGCATCGGCCACGCTGGCGGCAGCCCTCACGATGCGCTCGAGCGTGGAGCCCAGTTCGAGCCCGGCCGCCACCGACACCATGGCCGTGAACAGCGCCCGATCCGACTCATCCATCGGTGCTCCCTGTGCTTGGCGACATCCAGCGTGAGTACCGACATCGTGAGCGAGCAGTTTCACACCACTGCCACGCTCGACGATCACACCTTGGGCAAGGATAGCGATGTGCCTCCTCCCCGAGAGGAAGGTTTGCGTGTCCGCTCAGGACACTCTGCAGAGACAGTCAGCGAAATCCTCACCCGCGAGCCAGCATCCGGCCCGGAGCTACGGGACCACCCTCCCCTCCATCGTGGGAAGGTGGTGAACATGCCCACTAGCGTGCCTCCTAGTCGCGCGGCCGTGTGGACCAACCTCTGGCTCGTCTACCTCATTTGGGGGTCGACCTACCTCGGCATTGCGATCGCGATTGAGACCGCCCAGCCGCTGTGGTCGATGGCCATTCGGCTCAGTGGGGCGGGCGCCCTGCTAGCCCTCATCCTCGCGCTCACTCGAGGCCCCCGCGCGCTGCGCGTGCCAGTTCGAGAGGCGGTGTCAGCGAGCCTGCTGGGCGTCATGATGCTCACCGGGGGCATTGGCGTGGTGGCACTCGCCGTGAGGTACGTGCCCATCGGAGTGGCGGCGCTGCTCGTAGCGACCTCACCCCTCATGGGTGTCGTCCTGCGCTCAGCCACCGGTGATCGACCGCACGTGCTCACCTGGGTCGGCATCGCGGTGGGACTGCTCGGGCTCGGGCTGCTGCTGCGTCCGAGCAGCGAGGGCTTCACCACCGACCGACTCGTGTGGTCAGGATTGATCCTGCTCGGGCAGATCCTCTGGGCGGCGGGTTCCTTCCTCACGCCCAAGCTTCGGGTGCCGCGCGACCCACTGGTGCTGGTGAGCTACGAGATGTTCTTTGGTGGGCTGTGCTTCTTCCTGTGGTCGCGTCTGATCAATGAGCAGGTTGATATTTCGGTCATCAGTACGCGCTCATGGCTCGCCCTCGCCTACCTCACGGTCGCAGGAGTCGTCGGCTACGGTGCCTTCACGTGGCTCATTACGCACGTTCCTCTGTCGCTCGCCATGACCTATGCGTACGTGAACCCCATCGTGGCCCTCACCCTTGGCTGGTTCGTACTGCATCAAGAGGTCAGCCAGAGCATCGTCATCGGTGGAGTGTTCACGCTGGTTGGGGTGGGGCTGGTCATCACCGGCGAGCGGTCCGTCGTGCGCAAGCGCACCGAGGCCGCTCTGGTCGACTCGGGCTAGCCTGCCGCTGCGTCGAGTGAGCGCCACGCGCGTGCGACGTCGATAAACCTGTCGTTCGCCTCAGTTTCGGCAACGGTGACGCGCACACCTTCAGGAAACGGCCGCACCGTGAGGCCGTACTGCTCGCTGTGGGCTGCAAATGAAACTGAGTCGTCCGTCGGGAGCCAGATGAAGTTGGCCTGCGACTCGGGCAGGTTCCAACCCTGAGCACGCAGTGCGGACTCAACTCGCACCCGCTCATCGACCAGTATCTCCACCCGCTCGAGCAGTTCTGCCTCGTCGTTGAGCGAGGCGATAGCCGCTACCTGGGCGATGGTGGAGACCCCAAACGGTGTGGCCGTGCGCCGCACGTAATCGGCAAGGGCGGGCGGAGCCAGCACGAAACCGACCCGCAGCGCAGCAAGACCATACGCCTTCGAGAACGTGCGCAGCACCGCCACGTTGTCGCGCTCGCGATGAAGTGCGAGGCCGTTGGCGATCTCGGGGTCGCGCGCGAACTCGACGTACGCCTCGTCGATGACGACGGGAATGTGCTCGGGCACGCGATCGAGGAAGCGGACCAGGTCGGAGTGCCGCACAGCGGGTCCGGTTGGGTTGTTCGGAGAGCAGATAAAGATGATGCTGGTGCTGTCGGTGATTTCGTCAGCGATTGCATCGAGGTCGAGCGACCAGTCGGATGCCAACGGCACCTGCACACTCGTTGCGTGCGCGATGCGAGCCCAGATCGGGTAGGCCTCGAACGACCGCCATCCGTAGAGCACCTCCGAGCCCGGGCCGCTGGTGGCCGAGATCAACTGTCCGCACACCGCGACGCTGCCCGTGCCGACGGCCACGCGCTCGGTTGGCACATCGAATCGCTCGGCGATCGCTGCCACGAGATCGGTGCAGAGCGGATCGGGGTAGCGATGCGACTGCAGGGCCGCGGCCGAGATGGCCTCGAGCACCTGGGGCAGAGGCGGATAGGGGTTCTCGTTCGAGGAGATCTTGAAAGCCGTGAGGCCATCGGAGCGCTCAGCCGGACGCTGCCCGGCCTTGTAGGGGGGCAGGTCAGCCAGATCAGGGCGAAGTCGAACAGAGGACATGGGTACAGGCTAGGCGACATGGCGGGAGCACGCCCGCGGGCTCCCGCCCACCACAGCGACGTGGCGGTTCTAGACGCTCTTCGAGCGTCTCGACATGATCGCCACGCCCGCCGCTGCCAACAAGATTTCAATGATGAGGGTGGGGGCGCTGAAGCCACCGGTGCCGCCGCCGAAACCGACCAGGCGCGCGAGCAAACCGCCCACGATGGCGCCCACGATACCGATCACGACGGTCATTGCAATGGTGATGTTCTGCTTCCCTGGCAGCGCGAGACGGGCCAACGCGCCAATGATCGCGCCCGTGATAATCGCGCTGATGATTAGTCCAACGAACTCAAGCAGCATGGGAACTCCCGAGAGTCAGCGACAGTGGTCGGCAGACGCCGATGAGCAGATGCTAGCGGCGCGGGGCGCGAACACGGCGAAGGCTCGCAGTGCAGCAACTAGCCTGATGACATGACGCTGCGGCAGCGCGTGACGGCAATTACCACCGTGGGGTTGATAGTTCTCGTGATCCTCGGTGGATGGCTCACGTATCGCTTCGTGCGCACAGCCGATGCCAGTGCTGCCATCGTCACCTCGCTACAGCCAGCGGCCGACGCCAGTCGAACACTGAGCACCGCCTATTCCGACGCCGAAGGCTTCGTGTCGGTTGCCATCATCGACACTGCGCTGTCGATCACCAGCACCACGGCCTCGTCCCCCTGCTCCGACGCCCGGGCCTGCTACCAGGCATCGATGGCCACAGCCGGTGAATCACGGGCCGCGATCCTTGCGGCGCTTCCGGGAGATGAGGAAGTTGCCGCAGCAGTGCGGGTGAGTGAAGCCACCGCGGAGTACTGGCAGGGAGTCGATGCCAACAGCGTCTTCCTCCTGCTCGACCTCGGCCGCAATGAGCTTGCCGCCCGAGTGTCGCGTTCGGCCCATTCTCGAGATTCCTACGAGGCAATGACTGCGTCGGCCATTGCACTTCAACGACTCGTCGACGACCGGCGCAGCCAGCAGATCGACGACTACGCCAGCCTCAGTCGCAAGCTTGCCTGGGCAATCGCGATCGCTGGTCTCGTCCTGCTCGGACTCATGCTGGTGGCTCTGGGCCTGCTGCACCGGTGGGTGCTGACCCCTCTTGACGAACTGCGAGCGCAACTGCGATCGGCGTCAACCACAGAAGGTCGATACGCGCCGATCACGCCCTCTGGTCCCCCCGAACTGTCGGCCACCGGTGTCGACGCCGAATCGATGCGTCGGCAGTTGGTGGCTCAGATCGACGAGGCGACGTCGGCGCGCGAGGGACTGCGGCAGCAGGGCCCTGTCGTTGCGGCGATTCGGGCTGAGCTCGAGGCCAGTGAGCACCAGCATGTGGCGGGCCTCGTGGTCGCCGGATCGCTACAGCCCGCAGAGGGTGTGCTGGCTGGCGACTGGTGGGACTTCATGAGCCTGCCCGACGGTCGCGCCGCGCTGCTCGTGACCGACGTGGCAGGGCATGGACCCGAGGCTGGAATTGGCGCGGTGCGCGTGAAGAACGTCATCGGAGGTGCGCTGGTGTCGGGATCGCACCCCGACGTCGCGCTTGAGCAGGCTGCCATTGCCTTTCGTGACGAAGAGGGCCGCTTCGCCACCTGCGCGGTGATTCTCATTGAACCAGCTACCGGAGCGCTCACCTGGGCCAACGCTGGCCATCCACCGCCCTTGCTACGCCGCGCACACGGCGAAGCACTCAGGCTGGCCGCCACCGGGCCACTGGTGTCCGGCCTGGGCGGGCAGTGGACCCGGCGGACTGAATCACTGCACATCGGCGACGTGCTGTTCGTGTGGTCAGACGGGCTCGTCGAGTCGCACGACGCCGAGGGAGTCGAGCTCGGCGACGCCGGACTCAACCGTCTCATCGACGCGGCCATGCAGGAGGGCTCCACACCCAGCGAGATCGTGGCCCACGTGTTGGCCGCCGCCCGAGGGCGAGCTGTCGACTGGCGCCGCGACGACGTGACGCTTGCGGCGGTAGCGCGCGACTAGCAGAACCCGCCCGCTACGACACCAGCGTGCGCACAGCCTCGGAGAACACCGCGGTATGACGGTCGACGTCGTGCCGGGTGGTTTCCGGGCACATCAGCGCCATGTTGTGGAACGGCGTGATGAGCACCCCGCGATTAGCGCAGAAAAGGTGGAGAAATTCCTCGAGCTCCTCATCATTACCGGCGTGCGACTCACTTCCAGTACGAGGCGCCGGCGATGTGAACCGATACTCGGCGCGCGCCCCTAGCTGCGTGACCGACCAGGGCAGATCATGCTCGGCGATGACTGCGGCGACATCGTCGGTGAACAGGGTCGCCAGTTCGATCATTGCGGGCCACGAGGCGTCGGTGAGCACGTGCTCGAGGGTGGCGCGCATCGCCGCCACCGACATCGCGTTTCCCGCCAGAGTGCCACCCACGCCACCTACGTCGATGATGTCAGCGCCGCCTGGACCTGCCATCGCGGAGATTCGGTCTGCAACCTCCTGGCTCAGCCCATAGGCGCCCGACGGGATTCCGCCGCCGATCGCCTTTCCGATGATGAAGATGTCGGGTTCGAGACCCCACGCCTCGGTGGCTCCGCCGGGGCCCACCGAGATGGTATGAGTTTCGTCGATCATCAGCAGTGCGCCGTACTTGGTTGCCAGTGCGCGCAGTGCTTCGAGGAATCCGGGGTCCGGCAGCACGATTCCGATGTTGGTCAGCGCGGGCTCGGTCAGAATCGCCGCCACGTCACCGTGCGCAAGAGCGCGCTCAACGGCAGCGAGGTCGTTGAACTCGACGGCGCGCGTGGTGACGTCGAGCGGGGTGGGCGGGGCGACGTTGCCCTCGCGGGAGACGGTGGTGCCGTCGGGGCGACCGATGGCAAAAGCCTCGTCGACTGAGCCGTGGTAGCAGTAGTTGAACACGAGGATCTTGGGCCTACCGGTCACCAGTCGCGCCAACCGGATTGCCCACCTGTTCGCATCGGTGGCGCTGAGGGTGAACGACCACAGCGGCAGGCCGAAGCGGCGGGTGAGTTCGGCGCCGACCCACTCGGCGTCGGCGGTGGGCAGCATCGTGGTGATGCCGCCGAGGTCGCCGATGCGGTGCTGTACCGCGGCGATGGTCGCCTTGGGTGAGTGGCCCGCCATGGCTCCGGTGTCACCGAGGGCAAAGTCGACGAAGGTGTGCCCATCCACATCGACGATGCGTGCTGCGTGGGCATGGTCGAGGTACAGGGGGAATCCGCCCGACCACGCGCTCATCCATGTCATGGGCACCCCCCCGAAGAGGTGACCGGCCTGCCGGTACAGCGCGAGCGAGCCCGGGTGGCGCTCGATGTAGAGCTCCTGCTCGGCGCGCAGCAGAGTCGCGAGTCGATCACGATTGATGGTTGCCACGAAGAAGTGCCTTCCGCTCGTCATTCCCGTGCCTCCGAGAGTACTGGCACGCTGGCATGAGCGGTCAGAACGCGGTGGCGAGCCGACCGATCGGGGGTAGTCCCATCAGCGCGGCGGCCTCATCGAACGCCTTCCAGGGCTCGAGCACGTCGAGCAGCACGCATCGCAGCCCGGCACGCAGGCCGCCCTCGACATAGGCGGGGCTGTCGTCAACGAAAACGACCCGCTCAGGTGGGATGCCGATCTGCGCTATCGCGACCTCGTACGGTTCAGGAGCCGGCTTGCGCACCCCCACCTCGCTCGAGTCGACAGCGAAGTCAACCTGCTGAAACCAGGGCTGCGCCACAACCCACTCCTTGTCGTGGAAATCAAACAGCTCATTGGAGAGAAAGCCGGTGCGCAGGCCCGCCGAGCGCGCCGACTCGACGAGCGCCATCGCCTCGGGACGCACCCCGCGCGGGCCCGCTGCGCGCAGCAGGGTGCGCATCAGGTGCGGGTGCCCCTCCAGTGGTGCACCGTTGGCCACTGAGGCGTCGGAGAAGGCCATCCAGTACTCGCGCTCGGAGATCTCGGCCCGCTTGTAGGCCTCCCAACGCTCGTCGACTCGTCCGGTCTCGGCAGTGTCGAAGGGGCCGCGACCGGGGAAGGTGCGCGGAGGCAAGCCCCGGCTCTCCTCAAACAGGTCAGCGAGTTCCCAGGGCGACAGCGCCACCACCACGCCGACGTCCAGCAGCAACCCATCGCACTCACGTGTCATACCTCGATTGTGCCGTTCGGGCTACTCAGCCGCGAGGGGCGTCCCGCGTGGTGCTCAGGCCGACTCGAGCGCCCTAGAGAGCTCGGATTCGAATGCCGTGACCGAGCCGCCGAGGGAGTCGAGCTGGTGCGGCTCCATCAGGCGGAGCCAGCGTTCGTCGCGGCGCCCGAGCACCACGGGGGATCGGCCGTCGACGGCTTCCGCCAGTTCAGGCGTGAGCTCATTGAGGTGCAGCAGGGAGAACGGAATCGACAGGCGCGCCGCGAAGGCATCCCACTCGGCCTTGCGCCTCACGGGCGAGTGCGTGATATCGCAGAGCGAGCAGTGAGCACGACCCATGAGCTTGCCCACGACATAGGCCAACTCACCCCGGAGTCCGCCGTCGGCGTGGTAGACCCCCACAACCTCCGTGTACGTCAGCGCCATGGGCTCAGCCTAGGCACGGGTAACCCCTAGTCTCAAGGCGTGACAACGGTTCCCTCGTGGTGGAAGCGACTCGGACGCTTCCTCCGAGGCGCCCGTACGGTGCCGCGCACCCGATTCACAGCGCCGGCGATCTGGCGCCCTACCCCTGCCTCGGCGGCGGCGCTTGCTGGGGGGCTCACACTCTTCGGCATCGGTGAGGGATTCCTCCTCGCCTCTCACCTCGGGGCTGCGCCGTGGTCGGTTCTCGCTCAGGGGCTGAGCCTCCGTTCGGGGCTGGCCATCGGCTGGACAACCCTCATCGTCTCCACCTGCGTGCTGCTGCTCTGGATTCCGCTGCGCCAGCGCCCCGGACTCGGCACCCTCATGAACATCCTCATCATCGCCGCGTCGCTCGAGATCACGTACTCGTTCATGCCGCAGCCCGACTCTCTTCCGGCCCGCTATGCGTTGGTTATCGTCGGCCTCGCGCTCATCGGCCTTGGCAGCGGCTTCTACCTCACCTCCGGCCACGGCCCCGGACCGCGAGACGGCTGGATGACCGGCCTGCATCGCGTGACCGGCCTTCCCGTCGGGCTGGTGCGACTGTGCATCGAGGTGGTCGTGCTGATTGCCGGCTGGCTTCTCGGCGGCACCGTGGGTATCGGCACGGCACTGTTCGCCCTCCTGATCGGCCAATCGGTCGCGATGGGACTGGCCGTCGTGCATCGGCTGTCCCCCGGCCCGCTCGAACTGTCTCCCCCGGGCGAGGAGCCGTTCCCTCAGGGCGAGGCATGACGCTGGCACGTTTTCCACTCCGCCATATCCCTGCGCGAGTTCGGACACAGCGAAGCCCTGTCCGAACTGGCGTAGGGATGGCGGAAATTCGGCGGAGTAGGCCGGGCCGGGGGGCGCGCTAGCGTGGCACTCATGAAACCTTCGGACAAGTGGGCTGCTGATCTGGCGCTGTGGGCGATTCCCCCCGACATTCTCAGCCAGGTCGAGGCGATGCCCTGGATTCACTCGGTGTCGCAGTTCACCCCGCCCGCCGAGATTCCTGACTCGCCGTCGCACCAGCGTGCCCGCGAAGCCCTACCTGCGGGTGGCAGTGTGCTCGACGTCGGAAGCGGCGGCGGTCGCGCATCGATGGCCATAGCGCCTCCGGCAGCCTCGGTGGTCGCCGTCGACACCGAGCAGGAGATGCTCGACGTTCTTAGCGACCAGGCCCGCGCCCGCGGTGTGACCGCTCAGACCTTCGTCGGCCGGTGGCCTGACGTGGCCGACGACGTGCCCTCGTGCGATGTCGTCACCTGCCACCACGTGGTCTACAACGTGGCCGACATCATCCCGTTCCTGCTCGCGCTCAACTCGCACGCGACGCGGCGCGTGGTGCTCGAGCTGCCAATTTCGCATCCTCAGTCGAACCTCGCGCCTCTCTGGAAGCACTTCTGGAACCTCGACCGCCCCACCAACCCCACTGCTGACGATCTGCTGGCCTGCGCCCTGCAAGCGGGCCTACCCGCCCAGATGGAGGTGTGGGTCGATGAGTCTTGGGGTAATCGAGTTGAGCTTCCGGTGGCCGAGCGGGTGGCAACGGTGCGCAGGCGCGTGTGCCTCAACGCCGACCGCGACGAGGAGATCGCCGACTTCCTCGCCACCAACCCCGAGGAGCCCGAGCGCCGAGTGGCCACCGTGTGGTGGGACCTCGCTTGACCCCGCGTCGAAGACTTCAGAGCGAGGGGCGCCCGAGCGAGCGGATGGTCCAGCCTGCAGCGCGCCACTGCGCGGGGTCGAACACGTTGCGGGCATCGACCAGATGGCGCGAGCGCACCAGCGGGGCGAGCCGGTCGGGTGTGAGGGCGCAGAATTCGTTCCACTCGGTAAGCAGCATCACGATGTCTGCTCCGCCAACAGCGGTATCGACTGACTCGGCGAAGTGCAGGGTGGGGAAGAGTCGGCTGGCATTGGCCATCGCCTCGGGGTCATAGACACGCACAGTGGCGCCCTCGGTCTGAAGTGAAGCAGCCACATGCAGGGCGGGACTGTCGCGCACGTCGTCGCTGTTGGGCTTGAACGACGCGCCGAGGCAGGCGACGACCACCCCCTGAAGCGAGCCGCCGGCCAACTCTCTAGCCATATCGACCGTGCGATCGCGGCGACGCAGGTTGATCGCATCGACCTCTCGCAGAAACATGAGCGCCTCGTCGACGCCGAGCTCCCCGGCCCGTGCCATGAAGGCGCGGATGTCCTTGGGCAGGCAACCGCCGCCAAATCCGAGGCCAGCGCGAAGGAACCGATGGCCGATTCGATCATCGTGGCCGATGGCCTCGGCGAGCACGGTGACGTCGGCACCCGCTGCCTCGCACACCTCAGCCATTGCGTTGATGAACGAGATCTTGGTCGCGAGGAACGCATTGGCCGCGACCTTGACCAGCTCAGCGGTGGCGAAGTCGGTGACCACGATCGGCACGTCGGCCGAAAGTAGCGAGGCGTACACCTCGCGCAGGGTGGCTTCCGCCCGCTTCGAGGTCACCCCGATGACGAGGCGGTCGGGGCTCAGAGTGTCGGTAATGGCGAATCCCTCGCGCAGGAACTCGGGGTTCCATGCGAGCTCAACATCGACCCCCGCCGGAGCCAATTCCGCCAGACGCTCAGCAAGAAGGGCGGCCGTACCCACCGGCACCGTCGACTTGCCCACCACCAGCGCGGGGCGCGTGAGCAGTGGGGCAAGGGAGTCGAGCGCCGCGCTGACATGGCGGAGGTCGGCTGCGTTGGAGCCCACTTTCTGAGGCGTGCCGACGCACATGAAGTGCACGTCGCCGAATTCAGCAACCTCCTCGACCGACGTGGTGAACCGCAGTCGCCCCGTGGCGAGCACCTTCGCGAGTAGATCGTTGAGCCCCGGCTCGAAGAAGGGGGCAACCCCCGACGACAGGCTGGCAATGCGGTCAGCGTCGATGTCGAAGGCAAGGACGTCGAACCCGAGGTCGGCCATGCAGGCGGCATGCACAGCACCGAGGTAGCCGGTACCGATGACGGTAAGTCGGAGGGTCACAATGTGAGACTAGGCCAGTTCGCCGAGGAGGCTGAGCAGGTAGTCGCCGTAGCCGCTCTTGCGCAGTGGCTCTGCCACCGCCCGGAGTCCGGCATCGTCGATGAATCCCTCGCGCCAGGCCATCTCTTCGATGCACCCCACCTTGAGTCCCTGTCGCTTCTCGACCACCTGCACGAACTCCCCAGCAGCCATGAGCGAGTCGACGGTGCCGGTGTCGAGCCACGCGGTGCCCCGGTCGAGCACTGTCACGACAAGGCGCCCCTGCTGGAGGTAGTGCTCGTTGACCGCGGTGATCTCCAGCTCACCCCGCGCACTTGGCGCAATTCCTCGGGCGACCTCTACGACGTCAGAGCCGTAGAAGTAAAGTCCCGGCACCGCGAAGTTGCTGCGCGGGATCACAGGCTTCTCCTCGATGGAGATCGCGCGGCCTGACGGGTCGAACTCGACGACACCATAGTCGCGGGGGTTGCTCACGTGGTACGCGAACACCAGGCCCCCCTCGATGTCGACGCTCGACTTGAGCGAGTCTGAGAGTCCGGTGCCGTAGAAGATGTTGTCGCCGAGAATGAGGCACGCGGGCCCGCCGGCGAGGAATTCGGCGCCGATGATGAACGCCTGGGCCAAACCCTCGGGCTTGGGCTGCACGGCGTACTGCAGGTTGACGCCTATCTCGTGGCCGTCGCCGAGTAGCCGATGAAACGCGGGTGCGTCTTCGGGCGTGGTAATGATGAGGATGTCACGGATGCCCGCCGAGATCAGGATCGACAGCGGGTAGTAGATCATCGGCTTGTCGTACACCGGCAGAAGCTGCTTGCTAATTCCACGGGTGATGGGGTGCAGCCGGGTTCCCGACCCGCCTGCCAGCACGATTCCACGCATGCGCCTCAGGCTATGGGATCGGGCCCGGCTCGTCGCACCCGATACGATGGAATCTCACCACGCCGCAACGAATGAGGTCGAAATGCGCATCCTGGTCACCGGTGGCGCGGGCTTCATCGGCTCCCACTTTGTCCGCACTCTCGTGTCGGGCGGGTACGACTCCCTTACGGCCGACGGTCCCTTCGCAGGCGCCAACGTCACCGTACTTGACGCACTCACCTACGCGGGCGTTCTCGCCAATCTCGACGCTGTCATCGACAGCCCGCGGCTGCGTTTCGTCGAAGGCAACATCCTCGACGAGACCCTGGTCGACACACTGATGTCAGACACGGACCACGTGGTGCACTTCGCCGCCGAGTCGCACGTCGACCGCTCCATCACCGGGGCCCGCGACTTCATCATGACCAACGTCGTCGGCACGCAGACTCTGCTCGATGCCGCTCGCCGACACCCGATTGATCGCTTCGTGCACGTGTCGACCGACGAGGTGTACGGCTCGATCGACGAGGGGTCGTGGCCCGAGACGCACCCGCTCGAACCCAACTCCCCCTATGCAGCGTCGAAGGCGTCGAGCGACCTCATCGCCCGGTCGTACGCGCGCACCCATGGCCTCGACGTGGTCATCACCCGCTGCTCAAACAACTATGGTCCTTACCAATTTCCCGAGAAGGTGATTCCGCTCTTCATCACCAACCTGATTGATGGCGGCACCGTGCCGCTCTACGGCGACGGGCTCAATGTGCGCGACTGGCTGCACGTCGACGACCACTGCCGCGGCATCGCTCTTGCCCTCGCGCTGGGCCGTGCGGGCGAGGTCTACAACATCGGTGGCGGCACTGAGCTCACCAACCGCGAGCTCACCGAGTTACTGCTCGAGCGCACCGGCACCGACTGGAGTCGTGTCGTCGCGGTCGACGACCGCAAGGGTCACGACCGCCGCTACTCGGTCGACATCAGCAAGGCCAACGCCGAACTCGGCTACGAGCCCCGTGTGCCCTTCGAGCAGGGGCTGGCCGACACCGTGCAGTGGTACCGCGACAACCGGACCTGGTGGGAGCCGCTCAAGCAGCAGGCGGCATCGGCACGATGACTGAGCGCCGTTGGCTGGTTATCGGCCACCTCGGAATGCTTGGCACCGACCTGATGTCGGTGCTCGCCGAACGCGACGTCAGCGGCGTCGATCGGCCAGACATCGACATCACGGTGGCCTCATCGGTCGATGACGCCGTGACCGGGTACGACGTGGTGGTCAACTGTGCCGCGTACACGGCGGTCGATGACGCCGAGTCTCACGAGGCCATCGCCCACGCGGTCAACGCCGATGGCCCGGCTAACATCGCCCGATCATGCGCCCGCACGGGCGCCCGCATGGTGCACATCTCAACCGACTACGTCTTCGCCGGAGCGGCGACCGAGCCCTACGCCGAGGACTCGCCGCTCGACCCGCGATCGGCCTATGGGCGCACCAAGGCGGCGGGCGAGCAGCAGGTGCGCGGGATCCTTCCGACCGATTCGCTGATCCTGCGCACGGCGTGGTTGTACGGGGCGCACGGACCCAACTTCGTGCGCACCATGATGGGGCTCGAGGCCTCGCGCGACACTCTCGACGTGGTCAACGACCAGCGCGGCCAACCCACCTGGGCCCACGACCTCGCCGCACGCATTGTGGCGTCTGTCGACGCCAACATCGCCCCCGGCGTTTACCACGCGACGTCATCAGGTGACACAACCTGGTTCGGACTCACCCGCCGCATCTTCGACAAACTCGGCGCCGATCCCGAGCGTGTTCGCCCCACCACCACCGACGTATTCCCTCGGCCGGCCCCCCGCCCTCGCTACTCGGTGCTGGGGCATCGCGGCTGGGAGGCGGCCGGGCTGTCGCCCCTTCCGCACTGGTCTGACGCACTCGACGCGGCCTGGCCAGAGCTAATGGCAGCAAGTCAGCGCGGGTGAGCACGCTCCAGTGGAAAGGCTGTCTCTGACGGCCCGTGGGCACGCAGGTGCAGCAGCGCCCACTCGGCCTCGGCAACGCTGGGCCGATGCCCCTCGGCCACCCACCAGCACACCGTCGGTACCGTGAACTCAGAGTCATCGGCCTCGAACCACTCATGGCGGCGCTTCATGATCTCGAGGTGGGCGGCGTCGCCGTAGACCCACGAGCGCAGCGCCTGCACATCGGTCCAGACTGAGATGTTGACGAGCAGCAGGCTGTCGCCGAGGAGAACCGGATCCGCGATCGAGTCGTCTGGGTCGTCGTCGAGTCGCCACACAAATCCAGGCGCGGCATCAGCGGTAGCGTTCACTCGCGCGATGCTGTCGACAAACCCTGCCATGAGCGGGTGATCGAACGGCGCAAGGGCGCGACTCGTATTGAGGTGGGCAACGTGCACCTCACGAGGCTACTGCTACCGGGTACGTCAGACTCAGCGTATGAGCACCGACAGCCCCCTGCCTCTGGTCGCGTCGGGTCTCGACGTCTGGGTGGCCACGTCACGCCGCTACCAGAGCCTGTCAACGGTCATCCGCGGCGATGACAACACCGCACTCGTGATCGATCCGAACTGGGACGACGACGAGCTGGCCTCGATTCCCGCGGAACTCGCCGCCTTGAATATCAGCTGCGGGCTGGGCCTAGCGACCCACATGCACTACGACCACGTGCTCTGGCACCCCGACCTCGGGTCACCGCCTCGGTACGCCTCTCGCTGGACCGTATGGGCGCTCGACACTCAGCGCGACTCCCTGCTTGCGCCACTGGTCGGTGACATCTCTTCCGCGGCCATTGAGCTGGCGGGGCGCGTCGTCGAGATTCCGGGAGGACGTGCACCCCGCGAGGTGCCCCCGCCCGAGACGCCGCGCGCAGCCGGAGTCCTTCCGGCGCCCTACGAACTGCCCTGGGCGGGTCGCGAGATTGTGCTGCACGAGCACGACGCTCACGCACCGGGCCATCTGGCCGTGGAGGTCGTCGATCGTCG
>CAFBNF010000008.1_pt1 | contig 15907 bp, 15 predicted proteins | sample 7269191 | NCBI WGS metagenome assembly CAFBNF01 (sample SAMEA6814086, study PRJEB35770) | freshwater metagenome | biome: Freshwater; feature: Freshwater reservoir; material: water | place: Czech Republic | collected 2017-05-23 | depth 30m m | reverse complement strand
GTGGCGGTGGCGGCCGCTCTCGCTCTGGTGGTGGGCGGGGCGGGAGTTCTCGGCCTGCTGCCCTCGCGGTCGGGTTCAGCGGTGATCGTGGCGTCAACAGAACTCGCGCCGCTGCCCGGCACGACCAGTACGGCCACCGGGGGTCGCGCCGCGCTCCTTCAGGACGCCGTCGGGTACCACGTGGAGGTCGACGCCGTGGGGCTCGGATCCTCTGCTGGGTTTTACGAGGTGTGGCTGATGAGCCCTGACGACTCGGGGCTGATTTCGCTGGGCACCATGTCGTCAGGCCAGTCACATGCCGAGTTCAGTGTTCCCTCGGGGCTTCCGCTGTCGGTGTACTCGGCGGTCGACATCTCTGACGAGCCCGTTGACGGGAATCCCCAACACTCGGCCACCACGGTTCTTCGAGGTCAGTTCAGCCTCTGACTCGCCCGCGCGGCCACCGCGGTACCGACCGTGAGAAGCGCTAGAGCCACGATCGGCACGTACGGCAGCACCACCACGGTTCTCGGAGTCACGAGGTCGTTGACCCCACCCTCGCTGACGAGCAGCACGGTGATGCCAAGGGCGGCGGCGACGACCAGCGCTCGCGATCTGGGTCCGTTCGCGAGCATGCGAGCGAGACTGGCCGGAACACCGCGGGCCAGCGCCGCCGTCAGCCGCGACGAGAGATGGCGCAGCGTGGGGGCGAGCAGCAGCAGGGTGCCGGCATCGATGGCGAGGACCACCAGGTGCAGCGCCCACCAGCTGGCAGACAGCGCGGCGGGGGCGATATTCAGGGCGAGTACGCCGCTGATGAGCAGCGCCATCAGCAGCACGTGGTAGACGTAGAGCTCCATCGCGCGCGAGGAGAACACCGCGACCGGCACCCACACCCGGTCGCGTGCCAGCAGACGGGCGAGAGGGTCCCACACCAGCAGCAGCGCGCAGGTTTGGGCGATGCCGGCAAGGGCGAGCACCAGGGTGGGAGGCGCAAGGTTCGAGATTCCTGGCACGGCATCGGTGGAGATGAGGGCGCGGGAGTAGGGGCCGAGCCACACCAGCAGGCAGGCTCCGGCGATGCTCGCGGCCAGAGCCACCATTACCTGCCAGCGCGGTAGCGAGCGCAGCCGCACGAGGTTCACTCCGAGACCGGCGAATAGCGCCCAGATAAGCAGCAGGTTGAGCCAGCCGAAGGATTCATCTACCGTGACGCGGCCGAGGTCGACGCTGGCGATGGCGCACAGCCACAGGGCAAACTGCCACCCGCGTGTGACGCGCAGCAGGACCGGTGCCACCGCGATCACCAGCAGGTACACGCCGATGAACCACAGCAGTTGCACCGGAAGCACGCCCGCGACAGGAGCGAGGTCCGGCGCCACAGCCCCGACGATCGCGGCGATCACGACGGCAGCGGCCACCAGCGGAAGGGTGGGGGTGAGCAGGCGCGAGACCCGCGAGAGGTACGCGCTCGGAGCGGCGCCCGCCAGACGGCGCAGCCCGACTCCGGCCATCACGAAGAACAGCGGAATGATCTGCAGCAGCCAGGTAAGCCAGAAGAATTGGGGCGCTGCATCGAGCGTGGTCTGCACCTCACCGCCGGGCAGCGAGGTCCACGCGAGGTTGTGGCCGATCACCACGAGCAGCAGAGCCGCTCCCTTGACTGCGTCGACGACGCGGTCGCGCCCGATCGAGGCCGCGAGCACCGAGTCGCGCAGGCTTGCCATAGTGCGAGTTTACGGGCCGAACCCCCACGCCAGATCGGACATGGTGAAGCTGTGTCCGAAGTGATGTAGGTGTGGCCGACCTACTTGTTCGAAGCAGCGCTCTCGGCGAGGCGCTTGAGCTCTTCGAGCGTCTTCAGAATCGAGCGGGTGTTGTTTTCGTACGCGTTCATGAGCCGCAGGCTCGGCGGAAACCGCGAGGTGGTGCCGTCGAAGGTTTCGGTCACGAGGGTCGACGAGTCGGTGACGCGCTCGAGTTCGTAGCGCCAGCGGTGGCCGCCGATGTGGCGCCACGCGATGAGCCGGCCCTCGTCGAACTCCATCACCGTGTTGGTCATGCGATAGGGCACCACGATACGCATCGACATGCCGAATGTTGCGCCGAGAGTAAGCCGATCGGGCCCGAAGGAGCTCGAGGTCACGGTGCCCGAACCGTCGAACAGCGGGTGGTTGGCCGGGTGCGCGATCAGGTCGAAGATGTCGGCCGCGGGGGCATTGATCGTGATGCGCGCTGACCGCACCCGATCGTTGCCAGTATCGACGATCTTTGAGATGTCTGAGCTCTCGGGGTTCTCGGTCTCGGCCATGCGGTCACGGTAGCGGCTGCCGTCGAGACCTGCAGGCTGAGTCATCTCCGCATGCGACCATCATGGGTAGCGTTGAGTCCCTTCCGGAAAACTCGGGCGTCGTCTAGGGCGCGCACGAGGTTTCTACGACCACGAGGAGTGCGCCATGGTGCAGCCAGGAGGCGTGGATGCAGGCCACGGCCAGTCGTCACTGAGCGAGCCCCGCAACCCGCTGTCCCCTTTGTCATGGCTCATGTCGGCCCTGCGAGCAGTAGTAGTCCTCGCGGCAGTGGGGACCGTGTGCTTCGGGGCCCTCCACGGAATGCGTGACTTCCTCGCCCAGGTGTCGCCTGCCGCAGTCGAGGGTGGCGCCGCCGCTGAGGTTAGCTGGGGGTGCGTGGAGGCCGACCTTCACGATGCTGTGCCTGCGGGTAGTCGTGTGTACGTCATGTCGTCCGAGGGACCGCTCGCGTTCCAGCGGCTCGTCGAGCTGTCAACACCATGGCTGCGTGTGCTTGCTGCCCCGGAGCCTGGTGCCCTCGGTCTGAGTCTGAAGGGGAGCGACGCTGGCCCCTGGGGGTGCGGAAGTCTCGTGGTCACCCGTGATGGGGCGGCGGCATGAGTGACGAGGGCATGGGTGGTGTCGGCTCCGACCCTGGCGCCGAGCTCTTCCTCAGCATTGTCATTCCGTGCTTCAACGAGGCCAGCACCATCGCGGCCATGCTGAGCGCCGTTCATGCCTCGCCGGTGCAGCGCATTGAGGTCATCGTCGTCGACGACAGGTCGACAGACGGAACGCGCGAGCTGCTCGAGGGTCCGCTGCGCGGCCTTGTTGACGTGTTACTGCTACACGATGTGAACCGTGGCAAGGGGGCAGCCCTGCGCACCGGTATCGCAGCAGCGACCGGTGATGTCGTGGTCATTCAGGACGCCGACCTTGAGTACAACCCACGCGACTACCCGGTGCTGATCCGACCGATCGCCGAAGGCCATGCCGATGTGGTCTTCGGCTCACGATTCATCGGCGGCGACGCCCACCGCGTGCTGTACTACTGGCACTTCGTCGGCAATCGCGCGCTCACCACGCTGTCGAACATGATGACCAACCTGAACCTCACCGACATGGAGACGGGCTACAAGGCGTTTCGTCGGGAACTGATCCAGTCGATCACCATCGAGGAGGATCGCTTCGGCTTCGAGCCGGAGATCACCGCGAAGGTGGCGCGACTCGGTGCCCGCATCTACGAGGTCGGGGTCTCGTACAGCGGTCGCACGTACGCCGAGGGCAAGAAGATCGGCTGGCGCGACGGCGTCAGGGCCGTCTACTGCGTCGGTAAGTACAACCTGCGCGGCCGACGTCAGACGTCCTCGTGGCACCCGGCAGGCGAATGAGCAGATGAGCACGCTGTGGGCGGTTGCGGCGCTGTCGCTGTCGGGAGTGATGCCTGCCCGCTGGGCGACCAACGACCCCGTGCGCGTCGCCCTGCTGGTGCTCCCGGCTGCATTGATTCTTGGCAGCCTCAGCGTCGTGATCACCCTGCTGGTGCCCGTGCCCCTGTGGCTCGCGTGGGGCGCGGTCGTGATCGCCGCAGCCTTCTGCTCTCTCGTGCTACTGCGCCGTCGTGGCCGGTCGGCTGCTCCCGACGCGCGTGAGGGGTGGGTCGAGGCGCTCACCGGGCTGCTGCCGCTCGGGGTTGCCCTCGTGCTCAGCTGTGCCCACTTCACTGTCGCCGGCCTCGGTTGGGACGCGCGGTCGATCTGGGTCCTTCACGCGAGGCTGCTGACGGGCGAAGGGGCAGCCCTGGTCGACTCGCTGCGCCTGCCGGTGTACGCGTTCAGCCACCCGGACTACCCGGAGGGCTCATCGTTCGCGATCGCCCTCGGCTGGGTCGTGGGCGGTGGTGTCGACTACCGGCAGGCCCAGTTGATCATCGGAGCGCTCACCATCGCGGCCGTGGGTCTGGCCGGCCACGAGGTGGCCCGCGTGGGCACAGGCCGGGCCGGCCGTCTGATGGCCGCCGGGCTGGGGTCGGCCCTGGTCATGCAGGCGCTGATTGCCTCAGGCGGCTTCGTGAGCAATGGCTATGTCGACACGCTGTGGGCCGCGCTGGCGGTCGCCGCCGTTGCGGCGGGGCTGGTGGCGCCAGCCGACCACACCAACCTCAGGGTGACCGTGCTGCTGTGCGTCGCGGCCGCGAGCGTGAAGTCTGACGCTCTTCCGATTGCACTCGCCGTGATTGCGCTCACGGCGCTGCGGCTCAGGTGGGCGCGCCAGCGTGAGCCTGCGGCTCCCCCCGACGGCGCGACTTGGCACATCGTCGCCGTGGGTATCGCGGCCGTTTCCCTGTGGCCGGTGGTGGTCGCGGCGCTCGGCATTCCGGGTCGTTACTCGCTGGCAGCAGCGATGCGCGGGCTGCTGGCCAATGACCCCACGGTGGTCGGGCGGCTTGAACCGTCGCTGACCGCCATTGAGAGGCTCGTCCCCCTCGCCGTGCCCGCTCTCGCCCTCATCGCGCTGGGCGCGCTGGCCCTGCGTTCGCGCATCCGTGCCACCGGCGTAGGTGGTCCACTCTGGACGGTCGCGGTGGGGGCGTTAGGACTCGCCGCTCTCCTAGTCGCCTACTTAGCCGATCCTGCTGACATCGACTTTCTTCTGCTGACCTCGGCCTCGCGTGCGGTGATCTTTCTCCGGCTCGCGCTGACCGTGGCGGTGCTGGTGCTGCCCCTGCAGTACTGCCGAGGGGTGGCATGGGCGCGAGGGCCGTACCAGCGGCCTGGACCTGCCCTGACCTGAGTGACTCTCGGCCGCCGAGGGGCACGGATTGACGGGCGTGCCTCGAGCCGTGAATAATACCCCTAGGGGTATTACTTACTGGAGGTTCAGCCATGGGCTACGGATTCGCGATCACACTGAGCGCGCCCTTCGAGGAGACGGTCGTCGCCGTGAGGCAGGCGCTGTCTGAGCAGGGCTTCGGTGTGCTGACTGAAATTGACGTTCAGGCCACCATGAAGGCCAAACTCGACATCGACGGCGACCCGTACCTCATCCTCGGTGCCTGCAACCCGCCACTCGCTCATCGCGCGATGTCGGCTGACCCGTCGATCGGCCTGCTGCTGCCGTGCAACGTCGTGGTGCGGGTCGCTGGCGAGAGCACGGTAGTCGAGGTGATTGATCCGATGACAATGGTGGCGATGTCGCCGTCGCCCGACCTGAGGTCCGTTGCCGAGGAGGCCACCACGAGGCTTCGCGCGGCCTTGGCGTCTCTCTCACCCGACGCCGAGGTGGCCTGACATGTGCTCACCCGCAACCTGCCGAACCTGCGGTAAGGCCACCTTCACCGGCTGTGGCTCACATGTCGACCAGGTCTTGCGCGGTGTTGCGACGAAGGATCGGTGCTCCTGCGACGGCGGCAGGCCAGCCAAGAGAAAGTTGTTCGGGCGGCCCACGCCGACACCGAGATAGCGCCTCACCGGCGGACACGACCTTCACCTTGATCATGGTCCGTTCCGGGGGGCGCTTTTCACCAGAAAACGGATACCCAGAGGGGTATGTTTGAATCATGCAGCTCAATGACGATGCCTCGGCCGCAGCCATCCGTCGCCTTCGCCGCGCCGAAGGCCAGATCGCGGGAGTGGTGCGCATGCTTGAGGAGGGCCGCGACTGCCGCGACGTGGTCACCCAGCTCGCGGCCGCGTCGCGTGCGCTCGACAAGGCTGGCTTTCACATCATCGCGAGCGGGATGCAGCAGTGCCTGCTCGACCCCGACGAGGGCATGGACCAAGACGACATGGTCAAGCTCTTCATGTCACTGGCCTGATTCCGTCAGCCGGCACCTGCTGCTTGAGTCATCGTGAGTGCTGCTTGAGTCATCGCTGGCTGCGACATCAGCGATGACTCGAGCAGCAATCGGGAAAGTCGGGCGCGGTCAGGCGGGAATGCCGCCACTGCCGCCACCGCCACCACCTCCACCACTGCCGCCGCTCTCGAGGCCGGGGGTCCAGGGGGCGTCGGTGGGTGGGCTCACCAGGCGCTTTTCGAAGATGGTCACAATGTCAGCAATCGTGGTGGCACCCTCGACCGACATCTGCTCGCCCGACGACTTCGGGAAATACACGCCGATGAACAGGGGTCCGCGGCGGAGGTAGACGACCAGCGTCGAGGTTTCGTTGCCGGTGTCGTCGGTGCGGGTCACAAGATACGCCAGCCTGTCGACTCCCGGGGTGCTGGCCCATGACGAGTCGACGTCGCTGGTGAGAGTGGTTGACACAGTGCCGCCCGTGGTGGGGTCGGGCACGGGCGCGCTGGGGCAGTCCTTGGCCGAGGCCCGAATCTCGTCGAAGGCCTGGGCGGTCGCGGCGTCGGACTCGTACCGCACCGCCTCGGTGCTCAGTTGGGTGTCGCCGGCCGAGTCGACGGCCACCACCTGGAGCCGCTCAACCCGAAGGGCCTCGCTCGGGTAGAAGGAGTCGCAGAGGTCGAGGGTGACCTCGCCCTCGACCTCGGTGCCACCGGGAATGGGAGCCACCGCGTAGGCGTCGGTGACATCCTGCGGGCGAACCACCAGGTTCTCGAGCGACGCACTGCTGCTGTCGGCGGGGGCGGAGGGCGAGCCCGAAGGAGCCGGGCTGGCAGCCGCTGAAGGAGCGTCGCTCGCGGTGGCGCTCGATGTCGTACCGTCGCGGTGGGTGAGCCAGAGTGCGGCGAGTGCGAGCACCACCACGGCGATCGAGGCGGCAATCACGCGCGGCATCGCGCCCCCGCGTGCTGCCGCGGCGGAGGCGCGAACCTCGGGCGGGGGCATCGGCGCGACCGACACGGCCGAGGCTGGCTGGTCAATGCCCCACTGAGGTGCAGGCGGCGCGGGAGAGGCGGGGGTGGCGGGCGGCGGGCCGTGGTTGCCCCGAGGCGACACGGGTGCTGCCCCAGCGTTCCCGGCCGCTCCGTCGGCGAACACGTCGGAGGTCCAGGCCTCACCCGTGAAGTACCGGCGCTGCCCGGTGAACCACGGGTCGGGATACCAGCCTGGGGGAGACCCCCGGAAGTCGTGCTCGCTCATATGCCCATCCTCGCTCATCGGCACGGTGGAGGCGCGCCAACCTCGGGCCACGCGTGTGCCACGGGGCTATCCGCGGGCTGTTCCCCCGGCTCACTAGGGGTGGGTGGCCGGTCATTCGGGTCTCGGCAATCGCTGGTAGTTCATTGAGGCCTTGCATACTCCTTACGTTGTCGTGAGACGTTTGTTCAGGGCGCAGACGTTTACCCTGAGAACCAACGCCAACGAACCCTCATCCCGCAGACCGTAGGAGCACCCGATGGACGAGAGCACCGAGCAGATGCCCGAGCAGTCGCAGGATCACACGGTTGATCTGGCCAGCCAGCCCGCGCCTCCCACCGGCCAGCCGCACGGTACGGCACCGTCGCGCCCGAGACCGGTCGACCACGCAGCGCTGCTCGAGGACGCGCTCTTTCAGGTCAAGCGCGTGGTGGTCGGCCAAGACAGGCTCGTTGAGCGCGCCTTCCTGTGCCTCCTCGCTAACGGCCACTGCCTCATCGAGGGCGTGCCCGGGCTCGCCAAGACCCTCACTGTCTCAACCCTGGCCACCGTGGTGGGCGGCCAGTTCTCGCGGCTGCAGTTCACCCCCGACCTCGTGCCGGCCGATGTCGTCGGAACGCGCATCTGGCGGCCGTCGCGCGAGGAGTTCGACATCGAGTGGGGCCCAGTCTTCGCCAACATCGTGCTGGCCGACGAGATTAACCGCGCGCCGGCCAAGGTGCAGGCGGCGCTGCTTGAGGTGATGGCCGAGCGCCAGGTCTCAATCGGCGGGCAGACGCGCAAGGTGCCCACCCCCTTCCTCGTCCTCGCCACGCAGAACCCGATCGAGTCGGAGGGCGTCTACGCCCTGCCCGAGGCCCAGCGCGACCGCTTCCTCATGCAGGTCGTGGTCTCGCACCCCACCTACCAGGAGGAGACCGCGATCGCGGGACGCATGAGCGTGCGCCCGCCGAAGGCCGAGCAGGTGCTCAGCATCGAGCAGCTTGAGGCGCTTCAGCGCGAGACCGACGACGTATTCGTGCACCACGCCGTGCAGGACTACGCGGTGCGCCTCGTGATGGCAACCCGCGAGCCCCAGGTACACGGCATGCCCGACCTCGCGCCGTTCATCGCGCTCGGAGCCAGCCCGCGCGGAACCCTCGGCCTGCTGGCCGCCGGCCGGGCGCTGTCGGTGCTGCGCGGACGGCGCTTCCTAGTTCCTCAGGACATCTACGACGTCGCACCCGAGGTGCTGCGCCACCGGTTGATGCTGTCGTACGACGCTCTGGCGCAGGGAATCACGGTCGACCACGTGCTAGCCCGCATCCTGTCCACCGTCACTGCCCCTGCGGTGCGCCCCACGCGCGATGCCTCAGGCAGCGACACGCTGGTGCTGGCGGCCGGGTGAGTTCCGACGCGACCCGGGTGAGCGAGCAGGTGTCCGACCACGTCGGTCGTGCCGCTGTGCTGCGCCAGCTCGAACTCGATGTCATCCGTCGGCTCGACGGCCGAGCCTCAGGAGATCATCACACCAGCTCGCTGGGTCCTGGCAGCGAGCGTGCGGGCGCGCGCGAGTACCAGCCGGGCGACGACGCACGGCGTATCGACTGGAGTCTCACGGCGCGGTCGCACGCGGCGCACGTGCGCACCACCGAGGCCGACCGCGAGATCGAAACATGGGTTATCGCCGACCGCTCGGCGAGCCTCGACTTCGGCACCGCGGGGCGCGAGAAGCGCGATGTAGTGCTGGCGACGGCCGCCGCCTTCGGAATTCTCACCGCGCGCTCGGGCAACCGGTTCGGCGTGATGGCATGCGGAGGACCGACGATCATCCGTCGGCCGAGCTCCACCGGTCGCACCGCGATGCTGGCCTCACTCGCCACCCTCTACGACACCCCTCGACAGGGCGCGTCCCCGGGCGAGGGGGCCGACCTCACCGCCGCGCTTGCGCTGCTGCCCCGCGTGCAGCCCCGGCGCGGGCAGGTGGTGGTGGCCTCCGACTTCCTCGACCCCTCCGACTGGTCGACTGCGCTTCGCTCTCTGGTGCTGCGCCACCATGTCATCTGCGTGCATGTCACCGACCCGCGCGAGCTCGAACTGCCCGACGTCGGAATGCTGGCCGTGGTCGACCCCGAAAGTGGCCGGCTCGTGCACGTGCAGACCCGTGGCACGGCAGTACGTGAGCGCTACGCTGCCGCCGCGCGCGAGCGTAACGACACGATCGAGCAGGCGATCCGGCTCTCCGGCGCCGAGTACCTCGCCGTCTCTACCGGGCGCGACTGGCTCACCGACATCATCGGGTTCGTGACAGGAAACCGTCGCGCCCGCATTCACAACGCGACCGAACGGCGGATTCCATGACCTTCCTTGCTGGCTGGCGATTGCTGCTGCTCGTCGTGCCGATCGCACTTCTGGTGGCGTACGTGGTGAGGTCACGGCGTCGCGCCGGTGTGGCCGCGCGCTTCAGCAGCGTCGACCTCCTCGCCTCGGTGCTGCCGAGGCGCTCGGGTTGGCAGCGGCACCTGCCGTGGGCGGCACTCATCGCGGCGGTTGCCGTGGGCGCGGTCACGCTGGCGCAGCCGGCGCTAGCGATGCGCACCCCCAAGGAGCGAGCCACCATCATGCTCACGCTCGACACCTCAGCTTCAATGTCGGCCGACGATGTGTCGCCCTCGCGCTTCGCGGCGGCCCAGCAGTCGGCGCGCGACTTCGTGCTGAGCCTGCCGGCTACCATCCAGGTCGGGCTGGTCACCTTCGATCGCAACGCGCGGCTCGCCATGCCGCCGACCACCGACCGAGCCGCGCTGCTAGGTGCGATCGACGCCATGCGCATGGGCACCGGAACAGGTACGGGTTCGGGCATCGACCTAGCGCTCGACGCCATCGGGGGTGTGCCCGCCGATGCCGAAGGCAAGCGCGCCCCTGCAGCGGTGGTGCTCATGAGTGACGGGTCGCCCACCTACGGGTCGGGCAACCTGACGCCGGAGGAGTCGGTTGTCGAAGCGTCAACGCGCGCCAAGTCTGAGGGCATACCCATCACCACGATCGCCTTCGGCACCGATGACGGCACCGTCGTCGTGCAGGGTGAGACCATCCCCGTGCCCTACGACCCGGTGGCGATGCGGGCTATCGCCGAGGCCACCGGTGGCAAGACCTTCACCGCCGAGTCGGCCTCCGAGTTGTCGGAGGTGTACGGAGAAATTGGCGGCAGCGTCGGATACGACCTCCAGACCGTCGAAATCACCGTGGCGTTCGCGGCCATCGCCTTCCTGCTCATGGCGCTTGCGGCTGTGGCCGCTCTGGTGTGGAGTCAGCAACTGGCGTGAGGGCAGTGAGGCACCCTGTCATGGGGTGTCGCGCACGAGCAGCACACCCAGCGAGCTGATCGCGAACCCCACGAGCGCCACGGGCGCAAGCGTCTGGCCGAACAGCAGGTATCCCATCATGAGGGTCACCGGTGGCACGAGGTAGTAGAGGCTCGAAAAGCCTGCGGCGGTGCCCCGGCGAAGCAGCCAGAACATCAGCAGCACGGCGCCGATCGAGAGCGCGATCACCATCCACGCGAGGGCGCCAATGAACTGGGGCGTCCACAGCACCGGCCGCCGGTCGAAGGCCAGTGCCGCGACGAAGAGCACCGCGGCGGCTGCGGCATATTGAATGGCGGTTCCGGGAAGCATGGGAATGCCCTGGCCGTGCTTCTTCTGAAGCAGGGTGGCCACCGTCGAGCAGACCAGCGCCACCGCGCCGACGAGCACGGCCGTGGGCGCGTAGCCATCGGCACCCACGCCTGCGGCAAGTCCGGGAGCCAGCACCACGAGTACGCCAGCGAGGCCGAGGGCGATGCCGGTCCACTGCCGCCGGGTGAGCGAGGTACCGAGCACGGGTTGGCTGAGCGCGGCGACACACACCGGCTGGAGGCACACGATCAGTGCGGCCACGGCTACGGGCAGGCCCATCTCGATCGACACGAACACCGCGCCGAGGTAGCCCCCGTGCAGCAGCACCCCGATGAGGGTCGACCGCTGGTACGCCTCGCGTGTGCGCGGCCATGTTGACTGGAACACGAGTGACAAGATCGCAAGCGCGACGGAGGCCACGCTGAGCCTGATGGTGAGCAAGCTGAACGGGGGAGCGTACGGAACGGTGTACTTCGACCCAATGAATCCGGTGCTCCACACGAGCACGAAAGCGATCGGTGCGAGTCGCTCTGCCCACGTCGGCCGCACGGCCCCACCCTAGGCCGACTGACGGAGTCCCTGCGCTGAGGCCCACAGGCCGGCCGCTACTCGCTGCACACGGGTGGGTGGAGACTGGGGCCTATGTGCAGGCCGCCCACTCCACCAGCACTCCCTGCGGCCACGGTCGTCACCGAGCGACTCGTTCTGAGGGTGCTGACTTCCGACGAGTCACGGGCCATCGTCGACGGCAGACGTGAGGGACGCGCGTGGGCGGACGACTACCCCACCGAGGAAGACGTGGTGGTTGCTGCCCTCGCGATGGAGTCGGGCGAGGAGCCACAGCCGCCCTGGTGCACCTACCAGGTGGTCGAGCGTGCCACCGAAGTCGTGGTGGGCGGGGCTGGCTTCAAGGGGCCGCCGCGCGCGGGGGTGATCGAAGTCGGGTATGGGCTAGCGGCCAGTGCGCGGGGGCGCGGCTACGCGACCGAAGCGGTGCGCGCGCTCGTCGGGCTCGCGCACGACCATGCGAACAAGCTGTCGGTCGAGGCGGAAACCGACCCCGGCAATACGGCCAGCCAGCGTGTGCTTCTGCGTGCAGGATTCACCCACATGGGCATGCGCGAGGGCATGAGGTGGTTCCGCCTCGAGGCGCGACATGATGGGCGCACCAGCGCGCACGAGCAGGCGAGCTGACCCGACGCGAGGGAGGTGCGCATGGCCGTTCTGTCGATTGACCAAGGCACCTCCGGAACTAAGGCGATCGTCGTCAACGACGACGGTGACGTGGTTGCGCTGGCCGAGGTGGAGGTGCGTCCCCGCTACCTCGAGGGAGGTGGTGTCGAGCAGGACCCCGCCGAACTGCTCGAGTCGGTGCTCGCGGCCGGGCGCGAGGCCGTGGCCCGCGCCCGAGCGGCCGGGGTTCGAGTCGACGTCGTGGCACTGGCCAATCAGGGTGAGACAGTGCTGGCCTGGAACCCAGTTACCGGCGAGCCGCTGTCGCAGGCGATCGTGTGGCAGGACCGCCGGTCGGAGCCGATCTGCGCCGAGGTGGCTGCGCTGGGCGACGCTGCCGAACTCCTCGCGAGGCGCACCGGACTCGTGCTCGACCCGTACTTCTCGGCGCCCAAGATGGCCTGGTTGCGGCGGCATGTGACCCGCGAGGGTGTTGTCACCACCACGGACTCCTGGTTGGTGCACCGACTCACCGGCGAGTTCGTCACCGACGTCACCACCGCGAGCCGCTCGCTACTCCTCGATCTCGACTCGCGCCAGTGGGACCCCGAGTTGGCAACACTGTTCGGGCTCGGTGATGAGCCGCTGCCGCGACTGGTCAACTGTGACGAGGTGGTCGGCACCACCTCGGTCTTCGGCGCCGACCTGCCGGTTGCTGGCCTGGTGGTCGACCAGCAGGCGGCCCTCCTCGCCGAGCGGTGCCTCGTCCTCGGTGAGGCCAAGTGCACCTACGGCACCGGCGCCTTCCTGCTGGCCAACGCGGGTGCGGCGCCTGCGCGGTCGTCGGCCGGACTCACCGCCTCGGTGGCGTGGAGTACCCGCGAGGGGGCGCCCTACTGCCTCGACGGGCAGGTGTATACAGCCGCGTCGGCCATCCGATGGATCAGCGAGCTCGGACTCATCGGGTCGGCGCTCGAGCTCGACTCCGCAGCCTCGGCCGACAGTGACGGCGTGCTCTTCGTACCCGCGCTGGCTGGTCTGGCTGCGCCGTGGTGGCGCCCCGAGGCCCGCGCGACCCTGACAGGAATGACGCTCTCAACCGATGCGGGTGCGATCGTCAGGGCGGTTGTCGAAGGCATCACGGCACAGGTGGCAGCCCTCGCCTCGGTGTTCGCTACCGACCTTGGCAGCCCCCTCACATCACTGCGGGTTGATGGCGGCCTCACGTCGTCTCGCACTCTGATGCAGGCTCAGGCCGACCTGCTGCAGGTGCCGGTCGAGGTGTTCCCCTCGCCGCACGCGACCCCGCTGGGGGCCGCGGCGCTCGCGCAGATGGCCCTCGACCACACGGTCGCGCTGGCCGACGCGCTGCCACAGTGGCGTCCGTCGGCCATCTTCGAGCCGAGCTGGTCGGCCGATCGTGCGGCCGAGTTCATGGCGGGGTGGCTGGCGGCGGCCGAGTTGAGCGCCGTGCCGGGGGGAGTGTCATGACCGAGGGGCGAACCTTCGACGTGGTGGTCATCGGTGCGGGGGTGGTGGGCGCCGCGATCGCGAGGGAGCTCGCCAGCTTCAACCTCGAGGTGGCGCTAGTCGAGGCCCGTCACGACGTGGGCGACGCCACGAGCAAGTCCAACACCGCGATTCTTCACACGGGCTTCGATGCAACCCCCGGCACGCTTGAGTCGACGCTGGTGGCGCGGGGCTTCGAGCTGCTCGGCGCCTACGCGCGCGAGGTGGGCATTCCGGTTGAGCGCACGGGGGCCATTCTCGTGGCGTGGGGCGACGACGAGCTGGCCAGCCTGCCGGGCCTGCTCGACAAGGCGGTGAAGAATGGCTATTCGAAGTGCGAGCTTCTCGACGCCCACGCTGTGTACGCGATGGTGCCGGCGCTCGGGCCGGGGGTGCGGGGTGGACTCTCGGTGCCGGACGAGGCGATCATCTGCCCCTGGACCACCACCCTCGCCTACGCCACGGAGGCGGTGGCACGTGGCGTGACACTGCTGCTCGACCATCGAGTGCTGGGAGTGCGACCGGGGGCCCGCAGCGTGGTCGAGACGAGTCGCGGCGACATCGAGGCGGGGTGGGTGGTCAACGCGGCCGGCCTCGGAAGCGACGGCATCGACGCAATGCTCGGCCACCACCGCTTCACCATCGTGCCCCGGCGCGGCGAACTGCTCGTCTTCGACAAGCTGGCCCGACCGCTGGTGGACGTGATCGTGCTGCCGGTGCCGAGCGCCCGCGGTAAGGGCGTGCTGGTGAGCCCCACGATCTACGGCAACGTCATGCTGGGGCCCACGGCTGAAAATCTCGTCGATCGCGCCGACACGTCCACCTCAGAGGCAGGCTTCGCGTTCCTGCTCGAAAAGGGTCGGGCGCTCATGCCGGCGCTGCTCGTGGAAGAGGTCACAGCCTCGTACGCGGGCCTGCGTGCGGCGACCGAGCACCCTGACTACGTGATCGAGGCCGACGCTGACCAGCGCTACGTGGTGGTCGGGGGGATTCGGTCGACCGGCCTTACCGCCTCGCTCGCCATCGCCGAGTACGTGCGTGGGCTGATGTCTGAGGCGGGCCTCGTTCTCGTTCCACGCGATGACCTGCCCCCCGCGCCCAGCATGCCGAACATCGGCGAGGCGTTCCCGCGGCCCTACCAGCGCGCCGACCTCATCGAGGGCGACAGTGCCTACGGCGAGATCGTCTGCTTCTGCGAGCGCGTCTCGCGCGGCGAGATTCGTGATGCGCTGCGTTCTTCGATCCCGCCGCGTGACCTCGACGGGCTGCGGCGGCGCACACGCGCGCAACTGGGCCGTTGCCAGGGCTTCTACTGCGGGGCCGAGGTCGAGTCGATGCTGGCCGAGGGGTCGCGATGACTCCGCGCGAGACCCACGCTGACGTCGTGGTGGTCGGCGGCGGCCCGGCCGGGCTCACCGCGGCCCGAGCGCTGTGCGAGGCCGGCGTGGGCTCGGTGGTGGTGCTCGAGCGCGAGTCGGAGGCCGGGGGCATTCCGCGCCACAGCCACCACACGGGCTACGGGCTGCGCGACATGCGACGCGTGCTGCAGGGTCCCGACTACGCCCGACGCCTCACCCTGGCCGCGGTTGATGCTGGTGCTGACGTGCGCTCGGGGGCCATGGCCACCGGGTGGGCCGACGGTCTCACCCTCGAGGTCACCAGCCCGCTCGGCCGCGAACTGGTCAGCGCGCGCGCGGTGGTGCTCGCCACTGGCGCCCGTGAGCGGCCCCGGGCGGCGCGACGGATACCGGGCGATAGGCCAGCCGGAGTGCTCACCACAGGCCAGCTTCAGTCTCTTGTGCACCTCAAGGGACGGCGCGTGGGCGAGAGCGCGGTCATCGTCGGCGCCGAGCTGGTGAGCTGGTCGGCGGCGCTCACCCTGCGCGAGGTGGGGTGCGGCACGGCGCTCATGACCACCGAGCACGTCCGGGTCGACTCGTATGCGGCGTTCGCGATACCGGGCCGTCTAGCGCTGCGGGTCCCGCTTGCCACTCGTACGCGCGTGCTGCGGGTGCTGGGACGAGAGCGGGTGACCGGGGTCGAGGTCGAGGCTCTCGACACGGGGGCACGACGCATCGTTAACTGTGACACTGTCGTGTTCACCGGCAACTGGATTCCTGACAACGAGCTCGCCCGACTGCGGGGTGTCGACATAGATCCGCGCCACCTCGGCCCGCTGGTCGACACCGCCCTTCGCACCAGTGCTGACGGAGTCTTCGCCGCGGGCAACCTCCTGCATCCCGTCG
>CAFBNF010000007.1_pt1 | contig 16815 bp, 18 predicted proteins | sample 7269191 | NCBI WGS metagenome assembly CAFBNF01 (sample SAMEA6814086, study PRJEB35770) | freshwater metagenome | biome: Freshwater; feature: Freshwater reservoir; material: water | place: Czech Republic | collected 2017-05-23 | depth 30m m | reverse complement strand
GCATCTCACCGCGCGAGTACGGCGAGGCGGTGCGCACCGGACGTGCCCGCGACCTGCTGCGGACGCTCGACTCGGTCACCGACGCTGCGTTCGAGGCTGGCTACGGCTCGAGCCGCGGGTTCTACGAGGAGGCGGGCCAACGCCTGGGCATGAAGCCCCGGGCCTACGCGTCTGGCGCCCCCGGCATCACTCTCGCGTGGTCGGCGGCCCCCGTTCGTATCGGCGACCACGACCGATGGATACTCGCGGTCGCGTCAATCGACGGCTTGTGTGCGGTGCGAATCGGAGCTGATCTCGAAGCCCTCGCCGCTGAGGTCGCGCATGAGTTTCCTGCTGCAGCACTCGAGCGGTCCGACGACACGCTCGCCGATGTGATGGCGGCCCTCGTGCAGCTCGCCCGCGGCGAGCGGTCGAGCGCGACGCTGCCGCTCGATGTACAGGGCACCGCTTTTCAGGCCCGGGTCTGGCACGCTCTGGTGCAGATCCCTCGGGGTGAGACCCGCTCGTACTCGCAGGTGGCTGAGTCGATGGGGCGTCCCACCGCGGTTCGTGCCGTCGCTCGTGCCTGTGCCACCAACCCCGTTGCGCTCGTGGTGCCCTGCCACCGCGTGGTGCGCAGTGACGGATCGCTGAGCGGCTACCGATGGGGCCTGGAGATCAAGGGCACACTGCTGGCGGCCGAGGGGCGCGCCGCCACGACACCCGAGACAATGGTGGGGTGACTTCCCCCGCAGCCGCCCCCGTCGCCGAAACAGACGTCCTTGTGGTGGGCGCTGGCCCGGCCGGTTCGGCTGCGGCCGCTTGGGCGGCGCGTCAGGGTCGCGACGTGCTGCTGGTCGACGCCGAGACCTTCCCCCGCGACAAGCCGTGTGGCGATGGCCTCACGCCTCGAGCCATCGCTGAACTCGACTCGCTGGGGCTGTCTCCGTGGCTCGCTGGCAGAGCCGTTAACAGGGGGCTGCGCGCCCACGGCTTCGGCCAGACCCTCGAACTCCCCTGGCCTGGCGGCTCGCTTCCCAGCCGTGGTGGCGCTGCCCCGCGGCTCGAGCTCGACGCCGCCATCCGTCAGGTTGCCCTCGACGCCGGAGTCACCGCGATGGAGGGCGCTCGGGCGATTGATGTGGTGCGCTCGGGCGACCGTGTGGCGGCAGTGCGATTTCGCACGGGAGCCGGCAAGGGCTCGCCCACTCATGAGGTCCGCTGCCGCCAGCTGATCGTGGCCGACGGAGCCCGATCGCAGCTCGGGCGCACGCTCGGACGCGAGTGGCATCGAGAGACGGCCTACGGCGTGGCGGCCCGCGGGTACGTTGTGTCGGAACGCACCGACGACCCCTGGATCACCTCGCACCTCGAGCTGCGCGGCGAGTCGAACGAGATCCTCTCGGGCTACGGCTGGATCTTCCCGCTCGGAGATGGCGAGGTCAACGTCGGAGTCGGAACCCTCGCCACCGCCAAGCGCCCTGCCGACATCAACCTGCGGCGCCTCATCGAGGTGTACACCGATCAGCAGCGAGATGACTGGAAGCTCACTGGCGAGGTGCGCGCCCCCTGGTCGGCGCTGCTGCCCATGGGTGGGGCCGTATCGGGGGTCTCTGGCCGCAACTGGATGCTTGTCGGCGACGCGGCCGGCTGTGTCAACCCGCTCAACGGTGAGGGCATCGACTACGGCCTTGAGACCGGACGCCTAGCGGCCGAGCTGATGGCCAACCCCAAGTCCGATCTCGTGCGGGCGTGGCCGGCCACCCTGGTCGAGCACTACGGGGTGGCTTTTTCCATCGCCCGTCGCATCGCGGGCATTCTCACCACTCCGCGGCTGATCGCCATGGCAGGGCCGGTCGGAATGCGCAGCGAGTGGCTCATGACCATCGCACTTCGAGTGATGGGCAACCTCATTACGCCCGAGGACCACGATTCCGTGGCGCGTTTGTGGCGCACCGCCGGGCGGCTATCGATACGACTCGACGATCGCCCCCCCTTCAGCTGACCTAGTTTCTCAGCGGTTCTCAGCGGTTAGGCAATTCGGGCACCCAAGGGGGTCGCTGTTGTCATACGGTGGGGGTCGCGAGAGAGTAGTGCAACGCACGGTCCCAGCCGACCATCACGAGTCCGAGGTAGCCACATGACCACCGTCATCTCCGTCCACTCCTTCCGCGGTGGAACAGGCAAGAGCAACACGTCGGCCAACCTCGGCGGACAACTCGCAGCGGCTGGCCATCGGGTCGCTGTTGTCGACACTGATGTTCAGAGCCCCGGCGTTCACGTGCTCTTCGGCTTCGAGGATCCGTTGGAGCCCAATCTCAACGACTACCTGTGGGGAAAGACCTCGATCGCTGCCGCGGCCCACGATGTCACCGGTCGCGTCGCTGCGAGCGGCCCGGTGGCTGATGGCGGACAACTCTTCCTGGTGCCCTCGAGCATCAAGGCGGGCGACATCGCTCGGGTGCTGCGCGAGGGCTACGACGTCGGAACGCTCAACGATGGCTTCCGCGACCTCGCCAAGGACCTCACTCTCGACTACCTCATCATCGACACGCACCCGGGACTCAACGAAGAAACCCTGCTCTCGATCACCATCAGCGACATCCTGCTGCTCATCTTGCGTCCCGACCGCCAGGACTTCCAGGGCACGGCCGTCACGGTCGACGTGGCTCGTCGCCTCGACGTGCCCTCGCTCCTGCTCGTGCTCAACATGGTGCCCACCGGCATCGACCTTGACGACCTGCGCTCCCAGATGGATTCTGCCTACTCAGCAGAGACGGCCGCCATCCTCCCCATGGCAGAAGACGTCGTTCGCAATGCCTCGGGCGGTATGTACTCGCTCATCGACCCCGAGCACCCCTGGTCGCAGGGCATTCGTCAGATCGCCGCGCGAGTTCAGGCCTGATCGACGGGCTGTGGCTGATGTGCGCACGTCTGTCGGAATGAGACGCTGACGTGCGTGGCTTCCTAGGTCGGGTTTTCGGAAAGTCGGCCGGCAGGCCGGTGGCTATCTCGGTGGAAATCGACCGCGAGCGAGCCAGTGCGGCCGTCGCCGAGATCACTGAGAGCCAGTTCTTCCGTACTCTGGAGGCGGCCAAGCTCAAGAAGGGCGAGCCGACCCCGGAGTCTGCCTAGTTTCTCACTGATCGTTCGGGCACGATGAAATCATGCCCGAGTTGCCCGAGGTTGAGGCCATCGCGACCTTCCTCGACGAGAAGATTCTGGGTACTCGGGTGGCACGTCTCGACCTCGCGTCGATCGCTGCGTTGAAGACTTTCGCCCCGCCTCTGGCCGATCTTGAAGGCCGCATCGTCACTGCAATTCGCCGACGCGGCAAGTTCCTCGTGCTGGAGGCAGCCAGCGATGAGTCGGCTGTGTCGCTTGTGGTGCACCTTGCGCGTGCAGGCTGGCTGCAGTGGCGTGATGACGTGCCCACGGGCCCGGTGCGACCGGGTAAGGGACCCTTGGCGCTGCGTGCCCAATTCGTGACGGTAGACGGTGAACTGTGCGGCGGCTTCGACATCACCGAGGCCGGGACTCGCAAGGGCCTGGCCCTGTGGGTGGTGAGTGAGGCGATGCAGGTGCCCCGACTCGCGTCGCTCGGCCCTGAACCGCTTGACGAGTCGTTCAGCACCGAGTCGCTAGCTGAGATTCTCTCGGCCGCCGGACGCCATCAGGTGAAGGGAGTGCTGCGCGACCAGTCGCTGATCGCCGGAATTGGCAACGCGTATTCCGACGAAGTGCTGCATGTGGCGCGGCTAAGCCCCTTCACGCCGTGCAGCTCACTCACGCCCGACAGCATCGCGCTACTGCACCGGGCGATTCAATCGACGCTGAGTGACGCCATCGAGCGCAGCGTGGGCCAGCGACCGGCGCTGCTGAAGTCGGAGAAGCGTGCCGGAATGAGAGTGCACGGACGCACCGGCGAGTCATGCCCCGTGTGCGGTGACGTGGTGCGCGAGGTGAGTTTCGCGGACTCATCGCTGCAGTACTGCGCCACCTGCCAGACCGATGGCAAGCCGTTGGCAGACCGTCGGCTGTCAAAGTTCATCAAGTGAAGTCAGTGCTTGTGGTGTGCGCCGCTAACATCTGTCGCTCGCCCTCGGCGGCCCTTCTGCTGGCGGCAGAGCTTGAGGCTCGCGGCACCCCTCTGACAGTGATGAGCGCGGGTGTCACTGCTGTCGGTGGGCGCCCAGCATGTGATCTCGCCCTCGCACTGGTGGGGCGCTATGCGCCGCGCACGTACGCCTTCGAGGGGGCGGAGGAGGTGTCGGTCTCGGGCATCGCTCACGTGTCGCGGCGCGTGTCAGCGGACGATGTGCGCGAAGCCACTCTGGTGATCGCGATGGAGCAGTGGCAGGTCGACGAAGTCACGGCGCTCGATCCGTTGGCCGCGGTGCGACTGCTCGACCTCAACGCCGATATTCCTGATCCGCACGCAATCGGCTATCAGGCACACGCGATGGTGTTCGAGCAGGTGCGTCACGCGGTCGCCGTATTGGCTGACGAGCTGGCGGCCGAGTATCGCTAGTTCCGTGTGCGCGCCTAGCCTCGAAGCTCGGCATAGCGAGCGACGCAGTCGGCGTAGAGGGGCAGCAGTCCCGATGCCTCGGCCTCCGCCAGCAGGGGAGCCTCGCGGTCTTTGTCGGAGAGCAGTGGCTCGATGTCGGCTGGCCACTTGATGCCTAGGGCAGGGTCGAGTGGGTTGATGCCGTGCTCGGCAGCAGGGTTGTAGCCCGTACTGCAGAGGTACATCACGGTGGAGTGGTCCTCGAGGGCGAGGAAGGCGTGGCCTACTCCCTCGGGCAGGTAGAGCGCGCGACGGTCGACAGTGTCGAGGAGTACCGAGTGATGCGCGCCGTAGGTGGGCGACCCCACGCGAATGTCGAACACGACGTCGAGCACAGCGCCGGTGGCGCACGTGACGTATTTGGCCTGGCCGGGAGGGACGTCGGCGAAGTGCACCCCACGCAGAGTGCCGCGTGATGACACCGAGCAGTTGGCCTGCGCGAGGTCGAGGGGGTACCCGACGGCAGCGCTGAAGGAACTGACGCTGAACCACTCGAGGAAAACACCGCGTGAGTCGGGGAACTGGCGCGGCGTGAGCACGAATGCGTCTGCAACCGAGAGGGAATCAACCTGCACGTTCTCACCCTAGCGAGTGGCAAGGGACTGGCCCGATGGCATACTGACGCCATGTTTGAGCCCGCGCTGCCCGAGATCAGCGTCACCCAGATCCCCGACGACGGCTACCTCATCGACGTGCGTGAGGAGCACGAGTGGGTGAGTGGCCACGCGCCCACCGCGGTCTTCCTGCCTATGTCACAGATCGCCTCACGAGTCGCTGAGGTGCCGCGCGATCGCACCGTGTACCTCGTGTGCGCGGCGGGAATGCGCTCGGCCGAGGTCGGGCAGTGGCTCGCCCAGCAGGGCTTCGACGCGGTCAATGTCTCGGGCGGCATGATGGCGTGGGCAGGCGCCGGGCTTCCCATCGTTACGTGAGCGACCAGTTCCTGGCGCTGCTCGCCGCGGTTGTCGGCCCCGAACACGTGGTCACCGATCCCGACATCATGGCCGATTATCTGGTCGATTGGTCACGACGCTTCCACGGCACTGCGCGCGCGGTGGTACGCCCGGCCTCGACCAGCGAGGTCGTCGCCGTGGTGGCTCTCTGTCGCGATGCCGGAGTGCCGATTCATCCGCAGGGCGGCAACAGCGGACTGGTGGGCGGGTCGGTTCCAGCCTTCGAACACGGGCCCGCAGGCCCCCCTATCGTTCTGAGCACTCGCCGGCTTACTCGTCTCGACGAGGTTGACCAGCTTGCCGGCCAGGTCACCGTCGGCGCGGGGGTCACGCTCGGCGATCTGCGCCGGCACGCCACCGCGGCTGGCTGGGAGTACGGGGTCGACCTCGCTGGGCGCGACACGGCCACCGTGGGTGGCACCCTCGCGACGAACGCTGGTGGCATCCGCGTGTGCTGCTACGGCATGACACGCGCGCAGGTCACCGGCATCGAGGCTGTGTTGCCCGACGGCTCGGTGGTGTCGCATCTCGGTGGTCTCGACAAGGACAACACCGGCTACGACCTCGCCTCGCTACTGGTCGGCAGTGAGGGCACGCTGGGGGTTATCACCGCAGTGCGCCTTCGCCTGCATCGTCCACCGGGTCGATCAACCCTCGCACTCATCGGAGTGAGCGGGTTCGACGAGGCCCTCGTGCTGGTGCGCGACGCCGTGGCGCCCGATGTGCGACTGCTGGCGGCCGAGATGGTCGACGATGTGGGCATGCGGGCCATCATGGCGCTCGACGACCTTCCGTGGCCGGTCGAGCAGCAGTGGCCGTACCTGCTTCTCCTCGAGGTTGAAGACGGTGGCGACGCCGACGGACTGCTTCTTGCCGACGATGCCGATGCTGCCATTGCCTCCGACGCTTCCACGGTCGCGCGGCTCTGGCGTTACCGCGAGGGTCAGGGGGAGGCCTTCAACGCTCTCGGAATTAACCATCGCCTCGATGTGTCGGTTCCGTTCGAGTACCTCGCCACCGTTGCCGATCAGGTTCGACTCCTCTTCGACGATCGTGACGACGTGACCCACATTGGCGTTTTTGGCCATCTGGCCGATGGCAACCTGCACATCGAGGTGATCGGTCCGGCTGAGAACGACAGCTCGGTCGACGAGCGCGTGCTGAACCTCATTGCATCTGTGGGCGGGTCTATCTCTGCCGAGCACGGCGTGGGTCGCCAGAAGGCTCCGTACCTTGGCCTGTGTCGCAGCGAGGCCGAGATCGCCGTGATGCGGTCGATCAAGTCGGCCCTCGACCCGCAAGGCCTGTTCGCGCCTGGCGTGATCTTCACGTCGTGAGCCGCGTGCGTGCCATGCTGAAAGGCATGACACCGCCCCTTGTCATCGCGCATCGAGGTGCGAGTTCCGAGTTCGCCGAGCACACTCTCGCCGCGTATGAGCGCGCGATCGAGGTCGGAGCCGATGCGCTCGAGTGCGATGTTCGGCTCACGGCCGACGGGCACGTCGTGTGCGTGCACGATGCCACGATCTCGCGCACCTCAAACGGCACCCTCGCCGTCGACACCAGCACGCTGGCGCAGTTGCGGCGCTTCGACTTCGCATCGTGGATGACAGGTGCGGCGCCAACCGCCCCGGGGGAGGTTGCGCCCCGCTACTCAGTGCTCACCCTGGAGACGCTGCTCGACCTCGCCACGTCGTCGGCGCGGCCAGTAGGACTGTCGATCGAGACGAAGCACCCCACCCGCCAATCACTGTCGCTTGAAGAGCACGTGGTTGAGGCTCTGCGCCGATTCGCGCTGGTGCCCGCAGGGGCTAGCGCAGCCGATCCCCAGTCGGCGGGTGGTGTGCGCGTGATGTCGTTCTCGGCCCGGGCGCTGCATCGTATGCGGGTGCTCGCACCCTCGGTGCCCACCGTGTACCTCACCTCGCAGCCTCCCGCCCATCTGCGCGACGGAGGCCTTCCCGCGGGTGCGGTGGTCGCTGGTCCGGGTCTTGAGGTGCTGAGGGTTGATCCCGGCTACGTTGCGCGCGCGCAGTCTCGGGGCCACCGCGTGCACGTCTGGACCGTCGATGAGCCTGTCGACGTCGCCTTCTGTGTCAGTCTCGGCGTCGACGGCATCATCACTAATCGACCGGCGGCGGTGGTCGGCGATGTGGGGCGTCGAGTGGGTAAATTGTCAGCCGGATAGCCTCCTCGTATGGCCACCAAGAAACCGAAGTCCGCAGCGCCCTCCCCCACAACTCCTGACGCCGATGTGCCCGTGGTGGCACTGAGGGAGCCGTGTCCGTGCGGCAGTGGCCGTCGTTACAAGGCGTGCCACGGCAGAGCGGCAGCGCAGCGTGGTGAGCGCGTGGTGGCGCGCCCCTTCGAGGGACTTCCAGGCGAGGCCGACTGGGTCGCGATGCGAGAGTTGGTGCCCTCGGCGACGGCGCCCCTCACGCTGGTCGCACATGCGGAGGCCGGCCTCGCCGCTGGCCGCGTGATCACACTGGCCACGGTGCTGCCCATGGCGTGGCCAGCACTGCATCGGTCGGACGGCTCGATCCTGCTGGGGCTGCAGACGCAGACCGGCTCGGGGGACCTCAGCCGCGACCTAGCCGATGCGCTGATGCGCGCCGTCGGCTCGGAGCCTGGAACTCCGATCCCTCCTGCCGGGCTTCCCGATGATGGTCCGAGACTGCAGGACCTCGTCGACCTCGGTCAGCGACTCGAGGTGACCGTGCACTCGGACTTCGAGTTCTGGGTCAGCGGTGTGGCCGACGTCGAGGGTGAGGTCGCCGAGTCGTTGCAGAGCGCGAGCGAGGGCATCATTCCCACCGCGCGGCTCAGCGCGGTCGATTCCGCCTACTGGTGCGACGCGGGTGCCAAGGAGCATCTGCGCTGGGTACTCGACCGCGATGAGACACGCGCCCTCGACGCGCTGGCTCGGCTGCATGCAGCCGGCGCTATCGGTGTGGGCGAGGGAAGCCGCTTTGTCGGCTCGTTCCGTGCGCTCGGCCTAATCATTCCGGTGTGGGACCTGCCGGTCGGCACGGGCAGCGCACCGCTTGAGGCCGAGACGGGCCCGTGGTTGGCGAGGTTTGACGAGGCCTATGCCATCGACTCGGGGCTCACGCCGAACGAGCGACGGGCGCGAGCGGGATTGGTGAATCGCCAGGTCACGCTGAGCTGAGAAGTCCGCTGGTCGGATGGTCCGTGGCAAGAATCGGAGACCGTAATTCAGAATGCAGCAAGAAAATTCGCTCGTCGGCGAGTCGTGACACGGCTCATGCGCAATCTGTTAGGTTGCTCTAGTTCGGGCGTCGCTGCATCCCCCGTCGGCGGCGTCCGAACACTATTTGTCTGATAGATCCCGATGTCATCTCTCGAGGCCTCTCTCGGACTTTTCTGCGGCATGTCTAGGCATTCAGCAATAATTAAGAGGTCCCGACTGGCTTCGTCCCGGGCCTCAGCACGGTGATAACTGCCGTCGCCGCAACGCTGCCAGCCCCGTGCGGATAGCCTGATCCGGTGCTCCTCGACTCTTCCTCCTCCTCCGTGCTGACCCTGCTTGCCCTCGGGGTGGCTGTGGTGGCACTGGGCGTGGCGATGGCGCTGGCCCTGCGACTGAGCAAGCTGAACCGGGGGTATGCGCTGCTCGAGAGTCGTGACGGCGCTGACACCTTCGTGGAGGTGGTGGCACGCAACGTCGAAGCCATGGACGACCTCCGCGATAACGTCGGAGCAATGCGCTCGGAGATCAAGCGGCTTCGCTACGAACTCGGTGACGCGGTTCGCCACGTGTCGGTGGTGCGGTACGACGCGTTCAATGATCTGGCCGGCCGGCTCTCCTTCTCGGCGGCCATGCTCGATGATGGCGCCAACGGGCTCGTCCTCACGTCGATCCACGCTCGGTCTGAGACCCGCCTCTACATCAAGGGCGTTCGTGCCGGCTCGAGCGACAACCAGCTGTCTCCCGAGGAGCGGCAGGCCGTTGACGTAGCCCTGGGGCAGAAGTCGTGAACCAGCCCACCATCGCCTTCTTGGGCCCGCGGGGTACCTTCTCCGAGGCGGCCCTGCGGGCGATGCCCCAGAGTTCTGACGCCGAGTTGGTGGCCATGGGATCGGTCACCGAGGCCCTGGCGGCGGTTCGTGCCGGAGCAGTCACCATGGCGCTCGTACCGATCGAGAGTTCCTCGGAGGGTCAGGTCTCGACCACGCTCGACGAGCTAGCGCTGGGAGAACCACTGTGCATCATCGACGAGTACGCGCACCCGGTGCGGTTCGCCCTGCTGGTGAGGCCCGGTACCCCGCTCGAGTCTGTGCGTCGAGTGGCCACCCATCCCGCGGCGGAGGCTCAGTGCCGGCTGTGGTTGCACGAGAATCTCGGCGACCACGTCATCATGCCGGCCACGTCGACTGCGGGTGCCGCTGCGTCACTCACCAGTGACGCCCCCTACGACGCTGCAATCGCGCCAGCGGTCGCGGCCGAGTACTACGGGCTCGAGATTCTCGCCGACGACATCGGCGACGCCGAGGGCGCTGCCACGCGCTTCGTGCTGGTGACTCTGCCGGCCCCACCGCCCGCTCCCACGGGCACCGACAAGACCTCGCTCGTGCTGTTCATGCGTGAGAACCACTCCGGCGCCCTGCTCGAGATCCTCACTGAACTCGCCGTGCGCGGCGTTAACCTCACGCGCATCGAGTCGCGGCCCATCAAGCGAGCGCTGGGCGACTACTTCTTCGTGGTCGACGCCGAAGGCCATGTGCTCGACCCCCGGCTCGGCGAGGCCATGGCCGGACTACACCGAGTGTGCTCGTCTATCCGCTACCTCGGGTCGTACCCACGGCATGACGGCCGTGCACCCCAGACCGAGGCCTGGACTGAGAATGCCGAGTTCCTGTCGGCGGGCGTCTGGCTTGAGCGACTGCGCGCCACCGGCATCGCCGACTAGCGGCCGACTAGCTGCAGTGAGCAGCGTCGCGAACACCTAGTGCAGGGGTGGCTCAGATAAACGAGCGAAGCCGTAGTGAGTTGCTGACCACGAACACGCTCGACAGGGCCATGGCGGCGCCTGCGAGAAGCGGGGTAAGCAGTCCGGCCATCGCCAGCGGAATCATGGCGACGTTGTAGCCGAAGGCCCACAGCAGGTTGCCCCGAATCGTGCGCAGGGTGCGGCGCGCCAGCCTGATTGCCGTCGCCGCCGAACGTAGATCGCCGCTCACGAGGGTGAGGTCGGAGGCCTCGATGGCAGCGTCGGCTCCCGTGCCCATCGCGAGGCCGAGGTCAGCGGCGGCCAGAGCCGCGGCGTCGTTCACTCCGTCGCCCACCATGGCGACTACGGCGCCGGTGGCCTGCAGCCGTGCGATCTCGGCCACCTTGTCCTCAGGTCGAACGTTGGCCACGACGTCGACCGAAGGGATGCCGACCTGTGCGGCAACGGCCTGTGCTGAAGAGAGATTGTCGCCCGTGATGAGCACCGGGCGAAGGCCTAGGTCGCGCAGTTCGGCGATCGCCTGTGCTGAGGTGGGCTTAACCGTGTCTGACACGCTCACAACCCCGGCTCCCGCTCCGTCGATAGCGACGGCCACCACGGTGGCGCCGGCTTCGGCCGCCGAGGCAATCGCGCGCTCGAGGGGTCGAGAGGCGACCACGTCGACAGAGAAGTGAGCGGTGAGCCAGTCGATGCGTCCGGCCGCGATGTGGCGACCGTTCACTATTCCTGACACTCCGAGGCCAGCCGACGAGGTGAATGCCTCGACCGATGCCAAACCTTCGAGGCCGACCAGCCCGAGGCGCTCGACCGCACCTCCGGCGATGGCGCGTGCCACGGGGTGCTCTGAGGCGTGTTCCAGTGACCCCACAAGGTGCAGAAACTCATCGGTGGGGCCGAGGGCGGTCACCTCGCCGAGCGTCATACGGCCGGTCGTGATGGTTCCGGTCTTGTCGAGGGCGATCGTGGTGATGTGCCGCGTGTCCTCGAGCACCTCGGGGCCGCGAATGACGATGCCCAGTTGTGCACCGCGCCCGGTGCCCACCAGCAGGGCGGTGGGAGTGGCAAGGCCGAGAGCGCAGGGGCAGGCGATGATCAACACTGAGACGGCCGCGGTGAAGGCTGCCTGGGTGCTGCCGGTCGCGAGCCACCACCCACCGAGGGTCAGCAGCGCGAGCCCGATGACCACCGGAACGAACACCGACGAAACGCGGTCAGCCAGGCGCTGCACCGGGGCCTTCGAGTTCTGTGCGGCGGTGATGAGCCGGCCCATCTGGGCGAGCCGCGTGTCGAAGCCCACTCTGATCGCGCGCACCACCAGCCGACCGCTGACGTTGACGGTGGCCCCGGTGACCGCCGAACCGGGTTCGACCTCGATGGGCACAGACTCACCCGTGAGCATTGCCTCATCAACTGCGGAGACTCCGAGTAGTACCACCGCATCGGTAGCGATGGTCTCGCCAGGGCGCACCACGAACACGTCGCCCACGCGGAGCGCGGATGCCGAGATCGCGACCTCGCGACCGCCCTCTCCGGTAACTGGGTCGGCGCCGTCGAGGAGAGACGCATCCTTGGCCCCCAGCGCCAGCAGCGCGCGCAGGGCTGCGCTGCCGTTCTGCTTGGCGCGCAGTTCGAACCAGCGGCCGGCGAGGATAAACACCGGCACGGTGGCGGCGACTTCGAGATACAGGTGCGGCGTTGACATGGCATCGGCCATGGTGCCGCTGTGGCCGCTGCGCGGCACCAGCCACTCGAGCGACATGGTGTAGTCGGCCCCGCCCGCACCCCCGAAGAAGAGAGCCCACGTGCTCCAGAGCCAGGCGGCCAGCACACCCACGCTGATGAGAGTGTCCATGGTCGCGGCGCGGTGACGGGCATTGAGCCACGCTGCGTGGTGAAAGGGCCAGGCGCCCCACGCCACCACGGGGGTCGCGAGGGCAAAGGCCACCCACTGCCAGAAGGGGAACTGCAGCGCTGGAACCATCGAGAGGACCAGCACTGGAACTGCCAGTGCACCCGACACGATGAAGCGCAGGCGTATCGCGTGCTCCTCGTCGCGCTCGATCGCATCGACCACCCCTGACTCGGCCTCCGAGGGGGCAATGGCTCGGTAGCCGGTCGCCTCGATGGTGGCCACCAGGGCGTCAACCGAGACTGTCGAGGCGTGCTCAACGTGCGCGACCGAGGTGGCGTAGTTGACCGTGGCGCTCACGCCGGGAACCTTGTTGAGCCGTCGTTCGATGCGCGCAGCGCATGACGTACATGTCATGCCCGTGACCGTGAGGTCAACAGACTCCGCGGCTTCAAGGCTCATGCGAGGCTGTAGCCCGCTTCGGCAATGGCGGCTTCCACCTCGTCGAGATCGAATCCTGACTCGCTCGTGATGGTGACGCGGCCGGCAGCGAGGTCGACATCGACGCCAGTGACTCCGGCTACTCCGGACACCTCCTCGGTGACCGCCGAGACGCAGTGACCGCAGGTCATTCCGATGACCTGAACCTCGACGCTGATGCTCATGGCTCTCCTAGGTGGTGGGGGCGCTGGGTGGTGACGAAGGCTGTGCTCGCTAGCTCTTGACCAGGCGGCTGATGGCTGCGATGGCTTCCTGAAGCTTTACGTCGGCCTCAGGGCCACCGCGGCGCGCAGCGTCGGCAACGCAGTGCGCGAGATGGTCCTCGAGCAGCAGCAGCGCGACGCTCTCGAGTGCGCGGGTGGCGGCCGACACCTGAGTGAGCACATCAATGCAGTAGGTGTCGTCAGAGACCATGCGCTGGAGGCCGCGCACCTGTCCCTCGACGCGCTTGAGCCGGCTGAGCACGGCTGCCTTGTCAGTGGTGTAACCCGGAGCGTGATCCATGTGACCTCCTTCGCTTCACCTAACGGTATACCCCCCGGGGGTATTCCGTGAGGTGGCAGACGTACGAACCGGCCGGCACCAGGGGTGCCGGCCGGTTCGCGGGGTCGTGACTGAATGACAGGTGCTACGCCACTGCTCGGAAACCCGAGAGGCGGCTTGCGTACCAACTGTTGCTGAGGCTGGTGATGACCACGCCCGAGTTGTAGTTGGCCGAGTGGATCATCTTGTTGCGGCCCAGGTACAAGCCCACGTGGTGTGCTCCCTTGCGGAAGAAGAACACGAGGTCGCCCGGCCTGGCTTGAGCCCGGCTGATGTGACGCAGGGTGGCGAACTGGTCGTACGACGAGCGCCCGATCGAGCGACCAGCCGTGCGCCAGACGTAACTGGTGAATCCTGAGCAGTCAAAGGCACGCGGTCCGGACGATCCGGCCGAGTAACTCATTCCCTTGCGGCTCATGCCGATCTTCACGGCAGTGGACCTGAACTCTGCGGCACGCGCGACGAGCACTGCCTTGGAGCGCGCAGCATGTACGGCAACATGTGCCACTGCGCGAGCCTGTGAGGCGGCTGCCCGGTTGATGACTGCTTGCTGGCGTGCGGTTGCGATGGTGAGACGCTCCTCACGGAAGGCGCCTTGATCGGCTGCTGCCACCGTGCCCGCGGGCGAGGTGGACAGCAGGGTTGTTGAGTGGGCTACTGGCACCGCGATCAGCCCGGCCAGGAAGGCCGCGCCGACGGTGGGGCCAACAATATGCATGACAAATAAACGTGAGCGTTTAAACAAGAGCACGGATCCTCCCGAATCCGCCTACCGGGTTAGCTGACGGGCTCGGGCTGGGGGATCTGCCCTACCGGAGGTCACCCTTGCGGGCCTCCACCGGATTCGCCCCGGGACTGATTGGGTCCCCGGTCCTTCATAAGGTTCGGCGGTAGCCCGCACACGTGCGGTCACGTGTAGGTAACGGGCGTAGTTGCACGCTAGGCGCCGTCACCCATTCGTGGCGACCGCGAATCGCCTTGAATGTGGCACAGGTCACAGTGCCTACGAGGGGAGAGGGCCGAAAGTCCCGCCAGACGTTCCCGGCAATTGAGAATTGGCTCCCTCTGCCTAACCGAGGGTGGGCGTGATCCACGGGGGCGTGGGCGTCGCGGTGGGCGAACTGCCGTCGTACTTGGTTCGCACCGAAAGCGCCGATTTCTTCAGCGTGCCGCAGGTCTCGACAAGAATCATCGCAGGAGCGCCGTACCAGCGGGCTCCGTTCGCATCTAGGCTCACGGGCATGAGCACCACACCTGACCTCGATGCCCTCGCCCAACGTCGAGAGGAACTCAACGCGCGTTACCTCACGCCGGTGGGCGAGCGCCCCGCCAGCAGCGGGCGCGGCATTCACCACGCCGCCCTGATTTGTTCCGATGTTGAGCAGACGATCGATTTCTACCAGGGCCTGCTCGGTTTTCCGCTAGTCGAATTGGTTGAGAACCGCGATTACCCCGGCTCGTCACACTTCTTCTTCGATGTGGGCAATCGCACGCTGCTCGGATTCTTCGACTTTCCGGGCCTGGGTCTCTTGCCCGGAGTTGAGGCCATTGGCGGCGTGCAGCACATCGCCATCTCGGTCGAGCGCGAACGCTGGGAGCAGCTGCGCGAGCGCCTCGAGGCCGCAGGAATCGCCTATGTGGGGCCCGACATGGGAGTTCCCGAGTCGATGTACTTCCGCGACCCCGACGGAATCGGTGTCGAACTGCTGAGCGACCCGCTGATGTACTTCGCCGGCCGGCAGCTCGACGTATAACTCTGCATCGACACTGGATTAGGTCGAGCGCGCACCGGGCCGATCGCCGGAGTCGAGCTAAGTGGCCAGAATCGACTCGATGAGCCCGGCCACAGCCTCGTGCGCGTTGGAGCCGATGATCGCGGTGGCGGCTGCCTGCGCCGCGGGGTGAGCCTCCGACATCGAGTACGAATGACCGGCCCACGTGAGCATTGCAATGTCGTTGGGCATGTCTCCGCACGCTACGACTTCGGTGGAGTCGATGCCGAGGGAGCGTGTGATCTCGGCGAGGGTGGTGCCCTTGTTCACCCCGAGGGCGCTCATCTCGAGCAGCACGTCGTCGGAGCTCGAGTGGGTGACCTCGACCAGGTCGGCGACAGCGCGGTCGGCGGCATCGAGCAAGGTATCGGCGTCGTGTCCGTGGTTGCCGTGCGGCCGGGCAAGCAGTTTGGTGATGCCGGGGCGTGCGAACAGAACATCGGGCTCAAGAATCTCGGTGCCGGGGGGTATTTCCCAGCGTGGAACGTAGCCAGTGCTCAACGCGAACGATGAGCTGTCAAGTCCGAGGCCCTCGGTGGCGTACTCGACGGCAAAGGTGATGTCAGGGGCGACAGCACGCAGACGGTCTGCCGTGGCGCGCGCGCTGACCGGGTCGATGGGGTGCACGCGACGGATGATCTCGGCTTCCATATCAATCACAAGCGCCCCATTGGCACCGATGGCTGTGCCGTGGTGGCCGGTCATCTCTGCGATGGGGCGAATCCAACGAGGTGGACGGCCGGTCACGAACACCACCACGATTCCCCGCTCGATTAGGGCGTCGATGGCCTCGCGGGTGCGCTGGCCGATGGTGCCGTCGGGAAGCAGCAGGGTTCCGTCGAGGTCGGTGGCAAACAGTCGAATGCCCGAAGGTGGCTGAGCTGCGGTCATGGGTCCTCCGTCGATGTCGCGCGTCGGGCGCCTGCGACGCACTCCAACCTAGCGAGGAAGCGGGTACCCCGAATCTCCCAACCCACTCGCGGCTCGAGCCGCAGGGGAGTAAGTTCTCCTCAACTCAACCTGCAGACGACGCCTGGAGGTTGTCCGTCCCCACAGCGAGGAGCGACCCATGGCGATTGACGAGACCGTTCGGCAGCACAAGTACACGCTCGACGAGAGCGAGATGCCTACTGCGTGGTACAACATCATCCCCGATCTGCCCTCGCCGCCGCCGCCGCCGCTGCACCCGGGCACCCACGAGCCGGTGGGCCCCGAAGACCTCATGCCGCTGTTCCCGATGGCGCTGATCATGCAGGAGGTGTCGCAGGATCGGTACATCGAGATTCCCGGTGCCGTGCAGGACATCTATCGGCAGTGGAGGCCGTCACCGCTCTTCCGCGCACACAAGCTTGAGAAGGCTCTCGACACCCCGGCACGCATCTACTACAAGTACGAGGGCGTGTCGCCCGCGGGTTCACACAAGACCAACACGTCGGTGCCTCAGGCCTACTACAACGCGGTCGAGGGCATTACCAAGCTCACGACCGAGACCGGCGCCGGACAGTGGGGCACCGCGCTCGCTTTTGCCTGCGCGCTCTTCGGGCTCGAGTGCGAGATCTGGCAGGTCGGGGCCTCGTACGACGCCAAGCCCTACCGCCGCCTGATGATGGAGGCCTTCGGCGGCGAGGTTCACCGCTCGCCGTCAGACCTCACGGCGGCCGGCCGCATGCTG
>CAFBNF010000006.1_pt1 | contig 16950 bp, 17 predicted proteins | sample 7269191 | NCBI WGS metagenome assembly CAFBNF01 (sample SAMEA6814086, study PRJEB35770) | freshwater metagenome | biome: Freshwater; feature: Freshwater reservoir; material: water | place: Czech Republic | collected 2017-05-23 | depth 30m m | reverse complement strand
GTGCCCCGGTCGATCCAGAACCTGCCCTCAGGATCACCCCGCTCATCGCGCGCCTCCACCACGTCAGTCTCGCGGCCCATCAGGGTGTCGGAGCCGGCCATCACCACCCCGAACCGGCGGACCAGCAGGTAAAGGAAGGGAAGTGCCGACGGGGGGGAGCCCGCTGCTGGGGCGTCGGGCGCGAATTGGCCGTGGGCAAGGTCCGACCCGGTGGGCGCCTCCAGGGCAGTGACGGTGCCCTGTCCGGGGCGGTGCACCACGATCAGCCGGAGCGGCGCCGAGCCATCAGAAGGCGACCACAGCGCCACTCCGTCGAACGAGGTCTGCTCGGCAGACCGAGCGGCCGCACGCAGCAGCGCGACGGCTGCAGGGTCATCGGGAATATCGACCGAGGCTGCGACTACCGTCGCCGCCGCCCAGGGCTGCGGGCCGGCCGGCGCACTGGAGCACCCGCCCAGTGAGGCGCCCAGCACCATGACCCCCACACCCGCCAGCGGGATCCGGCCACGCACGATCATGGCGCCGCGGGCTCGCTGGCCTGGTCATCGACCTGCAGAGCGGCAGACTGCACCTCAACTCCGCGCAGAGACCCCACCGACACGGTTCCCCCGGGTGAGACCGCGCCCGACATTGAGGCATGCTCGGCGGCAAAGGAGCTCAGGTTGGGGACGATCACGGGAACTGAGGCAGCGGTCTGACCCAGCGAGGCCACCCCGCCGATGAGGGCAATGGCCCCCACGATGGCCGACCCGCCCGCCAGGGCAACTCGGCTGCGGCGGCGCCGCGCACGAGCCTCGGCCAGCGACACCACGGAGAGAGAGACAGCCGCCGTGACGTCTGGCACGCGTCGGAGTCGGGAGACCAGGTCGTCTGAGGGATCAGGAGCGCCCGAGACCGCCAGCCTCTGGCGCATGCTGCGCTGGGTTTCCAAGGCGTCGCGGCAGGACGCGCAGACCGCAACGTGGGCCAGAGCCCGCGCGCGTTCATCGCCGGTAAGCCGGCCATCGGCCAACTCGGCCACCCGTCGCCCCAGACATGCGGTCATCCCTGAGGTGCCCCCAGGTCGGCTGGCGACGTGTGCGACGCGTCTCGCGGTGCCCGGTGGGCCAGGGCGGATCGCAGGCTCGACCGACCGCGGTGGATGCGGCTGCGCACGGTTCCGAGCTTGATGCCAAGCACCTGCGCCACCTCCTCGTAGGACAGCCCCTCGACATCGCACAGCACCACGGCTGCCCTAAACTCTGGGCTCAGCGCATCGAGCGCGCGCTGGATGTCATCATCGAACATGACATCGGCGTGCTGGTCGGCAGGGCAGCGCTCGCGGCCGGGAAAGCGGTCCTCCGCATTCTCGGGGAGGCCGTCGAAGCGAATGCGCTGCTTGCGCCGCACTCCATCGAGGAAGAGGTTCGTGGTGATGCGGTGTAGCCACCCTTCGAAGCTTCCCGGGGTGTAGCGCTCGAGCGAGCGGAACACCCGGATGAACACCTCCTGGGTCAGGTCCTCGGCGTCGTAGCGATTGCCGGTGAGCCGGTAGGCCACCCGGTACACACGGGCTCCGTGGTCTCGCACGACGTCGTCCCACGACGGGGGCACATAGGGCTCCGTCGAAGCCTCACGAACATCCGTGCTTTCGTTGGCTGACACCGAACCTCCAGGGAACCTCATTCGCCGCCGGACGTGGCTGACCCTCTGGGTCGCGCGAGTGTTCATGGGAACGCTCGACGCCACGAGCAACGAAGTCACTAGCAGCCTTCCCCTCCACGTTACGGGTGAAACGCCTCACGGGGCTGATGCGGCGAATCCCTGACACAACGCTAACGAAGCGCGTTCTCCAGCGGTTCCCAGCCGTGGCTACCACGCGGACCGACCGGTGGAGGCTAGCCTGAGGGCACGGTCCGGGTCCTCCTCGACCCCGTCCAGCATCCGGCACAACCTAGACTGCCCATCCGGAGCAACCAGGAGGCCATCATCACCAGCCAGCCGTACGACTCAGCCCCACCCAAGGCCGCCACCTGGGACTTCGTCGAGGCCTACCCGGCGGAGGACCAGGTGCTTGCCGATGCGCGCGGCCGCGCCTCAGGCTCGGGTGCCCCGGCGGTGAGCCCGGCCACGGGTGCGGCCCTCGCACTGATCGCTGGGCTGGTGAACGCCTCGTCGGTCGCCGAAGTGGGCACGGGAGCGGGCGTGTCGGGAGTATGGCTGCTGCGAGGCATGCGGCCCGACGGCGTGCTCACCACCGTCGACGACGACGGAGAGCAGCACCGGTCGGCTCGACTGACGTTTGCTGCTGCTGGGATTCCGTCACAGCGGGTGCGGCTCATTACCGGACGTGCGCTCGACGTGATTTCGCGCCTCTCCGACGGCGGGTACGACATGGTGGTCCTCGACTCCGACCCGCTCGAGCTTGAGACTGAGATCGACGAAGCCAAGCGGCTGCTCAGGATTGGCGGGGCACTGGCCATCCCCCACGCCCTCCGCTCAGATACCGTTGCCGACCCTGCCCAGCGCGACTCCGTGACAGTGGCCGTTCGCACGGCGGTGGCGAAACTCGCCTCAGACCCAGCCTGGAGTGCCGTGCTTCTACCCGTCGGCGACGGGCTCGCAGTGGCGCTGCGCGCCGCTGACGAGGCCGCCGAAGCCTGAGCTAGACCTTCGGAGCAGTCACCGCGACGAGTTGTTCGCCGAGTTCCTTCGCCTCAGCGGGCGTGAGCTCAACCACGAGGCGGCCGCCTCCCTCGAGGGGGACGCGCATCACGATTCCGCGCCCTTCTTTGGTGGCTTCCAGCGGGCCGTCTCCGGTCCGTGGCTTCATGGCCGCCATGGGTGTCCCCTTCCGTCACGCTTCAGTGATCACGTCAAAACGAGGGGATCCTCTTCGGACCCCGCGCTGAATGCCATTATCTCGCATTGGTAGGCGCCCCCGCACCACGGGCCACCTCGACACCCCAATGAGGCCGCTGCCCAGTGGTGCGTGCAGGCCCGCGACCCGCCTGCTGTCCGACGCTACGCGCAGTGACACCCCTCGACGTGGTCATCGACGAAGCCGGTCGCCTGGAGGGCCGCGTAGAGCGTGGTGGGTCCCAGAAACCTGAAACCTCGCGCCTTCAGCTCGCGCGCGAGCCGTGCTGAGCCAGGGGTCGACGACGGCACGTCGGAGAGCCGAGCCGGACGGCCCTGCCGAGCGGGGTCAGCGGCAGCCACCTCAAGCAAGGCCGTCAGAGCCCCCTCGCCGTCGCGGTCCCAGAGGCGAAGCAGGGCATCGGCGTTCGCGATGGTGGCCTCGATCTTGCCCCGATGCCGAATGATGCGGGCATCGGCGAGAAGTCGCTCGATCTCCGGGGGGCCATAGTCAGCTACCCGAGCAGGCTCGAAGCTGTCAAAGGCTTCGCGAAAGGCGTCACGCTTGCGTAGGACCGTACTCCACGACAGTCCGCTCTGGAACGACTCGAGGCACAGCCGCTCGAACAGGGAGCGATCGTCGCGCAGCGGGCGTCCCCACTCGAGGTCGTGGTAGCCGCGGTACTCCGCGGTCTGAGCGGCCCAGGAGCATCGCGCCAGGCCGTCGTCGCCCACCACGACGTCGAGGTTCACAGCCCTCCGGACTCGACCAGACGCGCGAACTTCTCGAGAGACCGCTTCACACCCAGCGCGAACGCGGGCCTGACGACCTGCCATCCCAGTCGCCCTACCATGCCCAGCGGGGGCTCAATTTGCTCACTCCACACGAATCGCGAGCGCCCGCCCGGAAGGGCGAAGACCTCCATCACGCCTGAGCCGCGCACCACCTTGCCCGTGTGCTCGACCACCACGCGGTGGGGCGGGTCCCACTCGGTGATGACCATCGTGTCGAGGAAACCCACCCTGCCGATGCCGGTGAACGCCTCGAGCGTGGCACCCACCCCCACACCATCTCCTCCCGTGGTACGTACCCCGGTGCCCAGCATCCACTGCCCCTGCGACTCCCAGTCAGCAATTGCTGCGAAAACTCGGTCGGCCGCGGCGTCGACGACGACGTCAAGCTCAAGGTGTTGCATCGTGGGCCTCATCACTGTCAGGGGTGTCGATCGTGGGGATGTCTGTGCCTTCAAAAAATTGTGGGGCCTCGATCGGAGTAGGCACGCTCGGCAGCGCCAGCCCGTGAGAGAGCAGCTCCGACTCAAGTTGGTTGATGCGCTCGTCGCGAGCCGTGAGATCGACGCTGACTCGGTTAAGCACCTCGTCGACCTCGTCCATGCGATAGCCCCTCAGCCCCACAGCGAACTTCACGGAGTCAACGTCGGTGGCCCCAACCGACGCGGAGGGGAGGTTGAGCGGCTCACGGTCGTGCGACGGCGGAGGCAGCTCCCCCAGCCGTCCGACGGCAAGAAGTGCGATGGCGATCAGCACCAGCACGCCAACGACGACATAGGCCACAATCACCTCACCATTGTGGCGCACCCGATGCCGAGGTGGAGCGGCGGTGGCCCAGCGCCGGCACGCATGCGCGACACTAAGGACGTGACCGAGCCGTCGCCCCCGCGGGCCCTCACCCTGGGCCGCCACACGTTCGAGCCCCACCACACGCTGGTGATGGCGATCATCAATCGGACACCCGACTCGTTCTACGACGGCGGGGCCAATATGGCCGATGCCGACGCCCTCGAAGCGGTGGCACGGGCGATCGACGCGGGCGCCGACATCGTCGACATCGGCGGGGTCAAGGCCGGCCCCGGAGACGTCGTCGATGAGCTCGAGGAGTTGCGTCGGGTTGCCGGTTTCGTGGGCCAGGTGCGGGCGCTTCACCCCGACGTGATCATCAGCGTCGACACCTGGCGGGCGACGGTGGGCAGAGCCGCCTGCCAGGAGGGCGCCGACCTCATGAACGACGCTTGGGGCGGGGTCGACCCCCAGCTCGCCGAGGTAGCCGCCGAGTTTGGCGCGGGACTCGTGTGTACCCACACCGGGGGTGCGACGCCGCGCACGCGACCCCATCGGGTGGCGTACGACGACGTCATGGCTGACATCCTCACGCGCTGCCTCACCGAGGCTGAACGCGCGGCGAACCTCGGAGTTCGGGCAGACGGGATCCTGATCGACCCCGGTCACGACTTCGGTAAGAACACCCGCCACTCGCTCGAGGCCACCAGGCGGCTCGACGAGATGGTCGACACCGGGTGGCCGGTGCTGGTGTCGCTCTCGCGCAAGGACTTCGTGGGCGAGGCGCTCGGAATTGCCGTTCCTGCCGAACGGCTGGTGGGTACGCTCGCGGCCACGGCGGTGAGCGCCTGGCTTGGCGCCCGCGTGTACCGGGTCCACGACGTGGCGCAGACCCGGGCGGTGCTCGACATGGTGGCGTCGATTCGGGGCGACCGCCCTCCCGCACTAGCCCGCCGCGGCCTAGCCTGAAGCCTTACCAAGTCCAAACGCTGCGCACATGAATCCGTGACGCCCAGCGCGCATGATGGTCTCAGGGGCGCGCACGGCGACCTTCACGAGAGGATGTCAGCATGGAGATTCCCGAGCCCACGAATCCGTGGCAGGCCAGCCCCGCGAGTCCCGCGACTGGTACCCCTGCCCGAACCCGCCGCCCCGGCCGCGCGATCGCATTCGTGGCAGCCGGCGCCATTGCCGCCACCGGCATCACCGGCCTAGCCTTCGCCGCCGACAACGGGCCCACGCCAGCACCCAGTGCACCCAGCGACTCCACCGCACCGAACGCCCCAGGCGGCATGATGGGCGACGGCGATGGAGGCCTCGGCCACGACGGACGTGGCGGACCGGGGGGTCCCGGCCGAATGGGTGGGCACGGTGGGCACGGTGGGCACGGTGGGCACGGTGGGCACAGTCTGGGCGGCCGTGTGCAGCACGGTGAGGCCGTCGTTACCCAGGATGACGGAACCACCGCCACGGTGCGCGTGCAGTCCGGCACGATCTCGTCGGTCAGCGCCACCGAGATGGTGGTGAAGAGTGACGACGGCTTCGAGCAGACCTGGCCGCTCACCGCAGAGACCTCGATTCACAAGAGTCGATCCGACGCCACCGCCGCCGACCTCGCGGTGGGCGACACTGTGATGGTGCTCGGTGAGGTCAAGGATGGGTCCGTGACCACGCTGCGGGTTGGTGCCCTCACAGCGGCAGAGGCCGCGCAGCGCGACACCATGCGCGAGAAGTTCGAGAAGGACCACCCCGGTGGGCCCCATGGCGACAACGACGCAGACGGCCCCGACGCAACGACCAGCGGGTATACCGCCTAACCCCGGCCCCCCGCTGACCGCGGCCCCGACGAGCCCCACGAGGGAATCGTCGGGGCCGCGTCATTTGACGGTCCTTGTATTCATGGTTTATCTTTCAACTACTTCGTTGAACGCTCAATTACGAGAGGACCGCCATGACCACCACCACCGACCTGTCCACCATCACCGGCACGTGGAACATCGACCCAGCGCACTCCACGATCGGCTTCACGGCCCGTCACGCCATGATCGCCAAGGTGCACGGCCGCTTCGCCGAGTTCGAGGGCTCACTTGCCCTCGACGGCGCCACCCCCGCCAACTCGTCGACCACGCTGACCATCCAGGCCGCCAGCATCAACACGGGTAACGCCGACCGCGACGGCCACCTCACCAGCGCCGACTTCCTCGACGCCGAGCAGTTTCCGGCCCTCACCTTCGCCAGCACCTCGGTGACTCACACGGGTGGCAACGACTTCGTGCTCGCCGGTGATCTCACGGTGCACGGCGTGACCATGCCGGTGGAGATCAAGGTCGAGTTGTCTGGCGTCGGCCCCGACCCGTGGGGCAACACCCGCATCGGCCTCGAGGGCAGCACCGAGATCAGCCGCAAGGACTACGGCCTCGTGTGGAATGCCGCAATCGAGGGCGGCGGAATCCTCGTGTCTGACCACATCAAGATCACCCTCGACGTCCAGGCGATCAAGCAGGTCTGACCAACTCGGGCCCGGGTGCGCCGGGCCGGTACTGTGAGCGCGTGAACTCAGCCTCCGGTATCGGTCTGGCCACCTGGGCCGACGACTCTCTCCTCGACGTGTGGTTTCCGGCGCCAACGCTGGGCCCCGAACCGCTCGACGTTCCTGACATATCGTCGGCGATCAACACCGACGACGTCCGAGGGGTGCGTGTCTCCACCCTGCGCGTCGTCATCAACGATCTCGCAGCGGCACCTATCGACGGCCCCGACGCGTGGCTTCGCCTGCACCTGCTCTCGGCCCGCCTCGTGGCCCCCCGCACCATCAACCTCGACGGCGTGTTTGGCCTCCTCACCAACGTGGCCTGGACCTCGCTCGGACCGGTCCCCATCAACCGGATCAACGAGGTGCGACTCAGCGCCCGCCATCGAGGCGTCACCATGACCGTCCACGGAGTCGACCGCTTTCCTCGCATGGTCGACTACGTGATCCCCACCGGAGTTCGCATCGCTGACGCCGACCGCGTGCGGCTCGGCGCGCATCTTGCCGAGGGCACCACCGTGATGCACGAGGGGTTCGTCAACTTCAACGCGGGCACCCTGGGCGCCTCGATGGTCGAGGGACGAATTTCGGCCGGAGTCGTGGTGGGCAACGGCAGTGACGTGGGCGGTGGCGCCTCCATCATGGGCACGCTGTCAGGGGGTGGTACCGAGGTCATCAGCGTCGGAGAGCGATGCCTCATCGGAGCAAACGCGGGGCTCGGTATCTCACTGGGCGACGACTGCGTGATCGAGGCCGGAACCTACGTGACCGCCGGTTCTAAGGTCACCACGCCCGACGGCCAGATTGTGAAGGCACGCGAGCTGTCAGGCGGTTCGAACCTGCTGTTTCGCCGCAACTCGGTGACCGGCGCCCTCGAGGTGGTACCTCGATCAGGCAGCTGGGGTGGGCTCAACGCCGTTCTGCACACCAACGACTAACACGTCAGGCTCGGTGGTCGGTCCAGGCCGATCCGTTCCAGTAGCGCTGGCCGCCTGGAAGCTCGGGATCGGGGTACCAGCCGGCCGCCACGGCACCGGGAGCGCCCACCCATCCCACAGCCACCATGGGAGCCCCCGTGGCCCCCACCGCCCGTGTGCGGCCCCCTGAGCGTCGCACCAGGCCAACGATCAGAAGCACCAGGCCCACGAGGCCCATCAGACCCGCCAGAGCGATCGCCGCGATCCATCCGGCAGCGGCTCCCATGGTCGACAGCAGGCCGACCGACACCGCGGCTCGGCCCGGCTCGGACCCTTCGCCGATCACCACCGTGTACTCGCCACCGACGGGAGCGTCGAAGGAAGCCACCGCACGATAGGTGTCACCGTTCACCGTGACGCTCTCAGGTGTTGCGACGCGCAGGACGGTGACCTTCCCCTGAGGCCCGACGACACTCACCAGACTCGAGTCGAAGGGTGGCGTCTGCGCCTTCGTCACCTGCGCGTACACAGACTTGGTGCCGGCCTCGAGCGTCTGGGTGACCGTGCCGGGCACCTCGAAGGTAGGGACAGTGAGAGCCCTGACCACCCCTCCAGCGATCTGGAGGGCCGACACCAGCACCAGCGTGCCGGAAGCCAGCATGATGAGGACTCCGACGATGGGCACTCCCCAGCCGCGCCGATCACCGTTCGCAGGAAGCGGCGGCATCGGGGGGTTAGCCATGGGCGCTGTGGTCGGTCAGCGCTGGTCGATGGGGACGTACAACCTCTCGGGCTCCCCCACGTACACCTGTCGCGGACGGCCGATCTTCGTGGTGGGGTCGGCGATCATCTCGCGCCACTGGGCGATCCAGCCCGGCAGCCGGCCGAGGGCAAACAGCACGGTGAACATCTTCTGCGGGAAGCCCATCGCCTTATAGATGAGTCCGGTGTAGAAGTCGACGTTGGGATAGAGCTTGCGCTCAATGAAGAAGTCGTCGGCGAGCGCAACCTCCTCGAGCCGCAGTGCGATGTCGAGCAGGGGGTCACTGATGCCCAGTTGCGCGAACACCTTGTCGGCCGAGGCCTTGACGATGGCCGCTCGCGGGTCGTAGTTCTTGTAGACGCGGTGACCGAAGCCCATGAGCTTGACTCCGTCTTCACGGTTCTTCACCTGACGCACGAAGGTGTTGACCCCACCGCCCGAGGCATGAATGGTCTGCAGCATTTCGAGCACCGCCTGGTTGGCTCCACCGTGCAGGGGCCCGAACAGGGCATTGATGCCGGCCGACACCGAGGCGAAGAGGTTGGCGTGCGAGGAGCCCACCAGTCGCACCGTGGAGGTCGAGCAGTTCTGCTCGTGATCGGCGTGCAGCACCAGCAGCATGTCGAGGGCCGCCACGATCTCAGGGGCAACCTCGTAGGGCTCGGCGGGGACCCCGAAGGTCATGCGCATGAAGTTCTCGACGAGGTTGAGCGAGTTGTCGGGGTAGAGGTAGGGCTGACCCACCGACTTCTTGTAGGCGTAGGCAGCGATGGTGGGCACCTTGGCCAGCAGGCGCACCGTGGAGATCTCCACCTGCTCGGGGTCGAACGGATCGAGCGAGTCCTGGTAAAACGTCGACAGCGCCGAGACCGCGCTCGACAGCACCGGCATGGGGTGCGCGTCGGCAGGGAAGCCATCGAAGAACCGTCGCAGGTCCTCGTGCAGCAGCGTGTGCTTGGTGACTCGCTGGCTGAAGTCCTCGAGTTCGGTGGCCGACGGAAGGCTTCCGTAGATGAGCAGATACGACACCTCAGCGAAGTTGCTCGACTTCGCCAACTGCTCGATGGGATAGCCGCGATAGCGCAGAATGCCCGCATCGCCATCGATGTAGGTGATCTCCGAACTGCAGGAGGCCGTGTTGACGAAGCCACCATCGAGGGTGACATTGCCAGTCGTCTTCAGCAGGTCGGAGATGTCGTAGCCATTGCTGCCCACCGTGGCCTCGACCAGGGGGAGGGTGAGGCTTCCGGACGGGTGGGTTAGGGACACATCGCTCATGGGGAAACCGTACCCATTGATGATCGCCTCGGCTGCGCCCGGTGGGCACTCACGGTGTGAGACGAGTCACCGCGGTCGAGATTCGTTCGTCGGTGGCCGTCAGTGCGACTCGCACGTGATGGTCACCGGCGCTGCCGTAGAAGTCTCCGGGGGCCACTAGGATGCCCCGCTGGGCAAGCCAGTCGACCGTTTTCCAGCAGGGTTCGTCCCTCGTGCACCAGAGGTAGAGCCCGGCCTCGGAGTGATCGACGCGGAAGCCAGCAGACCTCAGAGCGGGCAGCAACTGGTCGCGACGGGCGCCATAGACCAAGCGCTGTGCTGCGACATGGAGGTCGTCGTCGAGCGCGGCGATAGCGGCCTGCTGCACCGGGCCCGGCACGATCAAGCCGGCATGCTTGCGCACCTCGAGCACTCGCGCCAACACCGAAGCGTCGCCTGCCGCGAAGCCGAAGCGATACCCGGCGAGGTTCGAGCGCTTCGAGAGCGACTGCAGCGCCACCACCGAGTCGTGCGACGTGCCGCATACCGACGGATGCAGGACCGACACGGGCTCAGAACTCCAGGCGAGGTCGAAGTAGCACTCATCGCTGACAACGAGAGCCCCGCGCGACCTGGCCCAGGCAACGATCGCCGCCATCTCGGCCGCAGGGGCAACCCGACCTGTGGGGTTCGACGGGGAATTCAGCCACACGAGGGCCGGTCGTGCGGCCTCCAGCTCGTCGACCGAGTCTGCCTCCACCACGGCGCAGCCGGCAAGGAGGGCGCCCACGGCATAGGTCGGGTAGGCGACTCGAGGCACAGCAACCGCGTCGGACACGCCGAGGCCCAGCAGGGTCGGCAGCAGGGCCACGATCTCCTTGGTGCCGATCGACGGCAGCACGGAGTCGGGCGTGAGGTCGGCGCCGCACCGTCGGGACAGGGCCCGGCAGATCGACTCGCGCAGGGCCGCCGTTCCGGCGGTGAAGGCATAGCCGGGCGAGTTCGACGCTGCGTGGAGCGCACGCTGAACGATGTCGGGCGTGGGATCGACCGGCGTGCCGACCGACAGGTCAACGATGCCGCCGGGGTGGGCGCGCGCCTGCTCGGCGGCTGGGACGAGGCGGTCCCAGGGAAAGTCAGGCAGGGACGCGGCCGGTGACCGGGACACCCACCACGGCGAGCTCAGTGGTCGTGCTCCTGAGGAGGAAGGCTGGCGACGATGGGCACATCCCGCTCGATCAGTCCCAGCTTGCTGGCGCCACCTGGCGAACCGAGTTCGGAGAAGAAGTCGGCGTTGGCCGCGGTGTAGTCGGTGAACTGGGGAGGCACGTCGTCTTCGTAGAAAATCGCCTCCACCGGACACACGGGCTCGCAGGCACCGCAGTCGACGCATTCGTCGGGTTGGATGTAGAGCATCCGCTCGCCCTCGTAGATGCAATCAACAGGGCACTCATCAATGCAGGCCTTGTCCTTGAGGTCGACGCAGGGCTGCGAGATCACATAGGTCACGTGGCTGGTTCCTCCGGTGCGCGCCCGCGAGGGCGATGGAATGGGCGACTCAAGTATCTCGCCCTCAGGCACTGCTGACACTATCGGAGGTCAGGCCCTGACTCGCACACCGTTCCGAAGATCGGAGAGGACTTCCGGTGACAACGGCCAACCATCGACACCTGCCACTGACGGCCGCTGACGTCGGACGGCGCGTCAGCCTGCGGAGTCTGCGCCTCCCAGCATCGCCTTCCGATGCCTCCGATGCCTTCGACACAGTGGGAGTCCTCCGATCGCTGCAACCTGGCCGAGTCGAGATCGAGCGTCGCGACGGGAGCCTGGTCGCCCTCGGGTGGCCGCCGCACCCGAGCGACTCCGGCCTCGCGCCTGTGGTAGCGGGGCGGGTGGTGCCCCCTGAGGTGTCTGCCATCGATCTGCAGCGCATCGCCCAGCGCGGCTGGCCACCGCGCGAGTCACGTCGACTCGGAGACTGGGAGCTGCGATGGTCGGACACTGGCGGGCGCTCGGACTCGGTGCGGGTGGGGGTCAACCCCGGCATGCCGCTGACCCTGGCCCTCGATGTGGCAAGGGAGTGGTATCACAAACGTGACGCCATCCCTTCGCTCCAGGTGCCGCGTCCGGCACTCACCCCTGAACTGCGGGCTCTTGGCTGGGAGGTGACTAGGTCGGTGGCGCTCATGACGGCCGCAAACGCCGGGCCACACGGATCTGAAACGACGAGTCACGCAACGACCCAGGCACTGGAGTTCGTTCACACCTCCGAGCCAGACGACGAGTGGCTCGGTCTTCTCCACGATGACGAGCCATTCGAGGCGGCCTCGTTGCTGCCGGTGCTGGTGGCCCCCACCCACGTGACCTTCCTCAGCGCGCGAGACTCCGGCAGCGGCGCGCTCGTCGGCATCGGTCGAGCCTCAGCGGCGCAGGGTTGGAGCGGAATCACCAGCATCGTGGTGGCGCCCACGTGGCGACGGCGGGGGGTGGCGTCTCAACTGACCGAGGAACTACTCCGGTGGGGTGCGACTCAGTCTGTGCCTCGGAGTTACCTCCAGGTCCTCGGGACCAATGAGGTGGCCCACGCGATGTATACGTCGGCCGGCTTCGTCACCCATCATCACTACGACTACTGGAGTCCGGTCAGTTAGCGCACCACGATGACCGAGGGTGTGGCCGATGGCTCACCGGAGGGACTCGGCGTCGGAGTCGGCGTGGGAATCGGCTTCGGGGGGTTGGGGTCGACGCCACAGATAACAGTGGGCGAGGGCTTATAGCGCGTGGTGTAGGTCTCGGTCTTGACGACCTTTCCGCCTCGGTAGAACGTCCGGTCAACATCGATCAAGAATCCATCGACGCCCGATTGGGCACGGCAGTCCTTCTCCTGCGAATAGATGATTTTGAACGGAACCTTCTCCGACGGCTCACCGAACACCGAGCCCACCTTCTGCCACTGACGGTCGCCCCACAGCGTGACCGTGATCGACTCATCGGTCATCTTCGCCTGGATGAAAATGGCATTCGGGGTGTTGTTCTTGAACTTCATGTCGAAGTCGTCCCACGAGACCGTGGCCTCGCGCCCGGGCTTGTAGCGTGAAATCCAGATCGAGTGTGCGCGAGCCTGCACGAACTCAAGCCCGGCGAACCAGGCGGCGTTGTACATGGCTGTGGTTGCAGTCGATACTCCCCCGCCCTCATCCATCTTCAGCACGCCACCCTCACCTACCACGAAGCCCTTGGTGTAGCCGTTTTCAATAGTGCGCTCTTTGATCGTGTCATTCATCGAGAACTCGTCGCCAGGCAACAGCAGGGTGCCATCGATGTAGGTGGCCGCCTGCCCAATGTTCTGCACGCGGTAGGCGGCGTAGGGGAAGTCCTGCACGTACTGGACCATCCTGTCTTTGATGCCCAGCGCGGTAAGCTCGGCGGTCGTCAACGCCGGGTCCACCGGGCCCAGGGTGACGCTGACCGTTCGGTCGGCTCCGGTCTTAGTGAGCACTGCCTCGACCGAGGCTGCCAGCTCGTCGGGCTCGACCCCGAACCCCACCTTCGAGCGCACCACCACGGGGACGCCCTTCTTAATCACGATGGTCGCGTCTCGTCCTGGAATCTCGACCTGGGCGAACTCTGACTCGATCATGCGGTGTAGTTCGTCCCGATCGATCACGGGCACAAGGTCTGAGCCCACGGCATTGAAGGCCAGCACGCCATCGATGTCGTACGTGCCCGTCGCAGACCCCGACGAGGACGAGCCAATGATCGTCACCGGCTCGGCGACGGCCGGCTCGGCCACCGTGGTGAGCACCGTACGCGCCTCGGCGGTGGTGATTGCCGGGGCGACAACCTGGGTGGGCAGCACGATGGGCTTGCGTGGGCTCAGGAACGCCTCCACGATGGCCGCCTCTGACGCTTCCTGATCGACTTGGAGGCCGTCGGAGCCCTCGACCAGCAGCGGCACGCCATCGCGGATCCGCACGTCGGCATTCTCAGGAAGCGTGTCGAACTGCACCGCGAGGCCAGCCACGACGTTGTGCAACTTGGTGCGGTCAATTCGCACCACGGGGTCGATCGTCGATGCTCCGACGAAGCGCCGCGCCAGCAGCACGGGGCTCCAGCGACTGCCGGTGACCTTGGCGACCGTGGCCACCGGGTCGAAGGAGAGGCCGAGCTCCGCGGGCGACACCTGCACCTGCCGCTTTCCTACCCGCAACTCCATCGACTGGTTCGCAGCGCGGCCGATGTGGCGGCGCAGGTAAGCGGCAGCGTCTTTCTCGGCTAGGCCTCCGATGTTATTGCCCAACACCCGGGTATCGACCGGAACCTGGTCCGAACCGCCGGTCGCTAGGCCCACGTACACCACCGCTGCCGCCGCGAGCACCCCGGCCGAGAACACCGCGACACGACGAAGCGTGTGCTGGCGAGGGGTCGAGGACACGCGGGCCAGCCCTTCATCGATCAGCGCTCAGGTGAGCGAACGGTGCGCCAAGTCGGTGCATCGGACCCTCCAAGGGTAACCCGCTCCGAGGAGCGCGCCGCCACCCGATGATGAGTCGTCTAGCAATCCGAGCAGAACGCCAGCCAGGGGGCAGTGTGTCCCCACCTGGCCGGTACCGTGACAACGACCGGGGGCCGCCAATCGGTTCCCCAGGTCAGACTGAGGTCAGACTGAGGCTGCCACCGACCGCAGGTCGATGAGGTCGTCGACGACCACCGGGGCACCAGCCGCCTGAAGTACCTCCGTGATCTCGGCCCCGATCAACTCGTGGCGATCGACCAGTGCGTCGCGCAGCGCGGCCACGAGGTGCTGGTTGGCTGCGAGAAGCAGGCGCACATGATCTCGCTGCGCCTGGAGCAGCCGCTCGACCTGGTCGCGTCCGATGGAGTCGGCCAGCACTCGGCCCACGATGTTCTGGTCATTGAAGGCCGAGCCCTGCACAGCTGCGTAGGAAACCAGAGTGTCGTCCATGCCGCAGGCCCCCACCATCTGGGCGGCGACATTGGTGGCGTAGAGGAGGTCACCCCCAGGACCGGTGGAGATGTCGTCGAAGAACAACTGCTCGGCGACCTGCCCTCCCATGGCGATGCGGATGAGTGCGATCATCTCCTTGCGCGAGCGTGTGTACACCTCGTCGCGATCACCGTGGGCCAGCATTCCCAGCGCATCGCGACGCTTAATAATCGACAGCACTTCGAGGCGGCGTGTCGGCGCCATCAGCCACGCGACCGTGGCGTGACCCGCCTCGTGGGTGGCGATCAGGCGCTGCTCGTGGTCGGTGTACTGAACGGGCTGGCCCAGCCCGATCTCCTCCACGAGACGTGCGCGCTCGATGTCGTTCCTGCTCATGGTGGCCGCGCCGCGACGCACCGCGTTGACCAGAGCCTCATCGAATAGGTGCTCGATCATCACCGGCGAGTACCCCGAGGTGATGGCCGCTAGGTGGTCGCGGGCCTCGTCGGCGTCGAGCTCGGCGTCGTGGGCCTTGGACCTGAGGAAGTGGTCAACCAGTGCCCTGCGGCCCACACGTCCGGGCAGCTCGAAGGTGAGCCGCCGGTCGAACCGGCCCGGGCGTAGCAGCGCCGGGTCGAGCGAGTCGGCCCTGTTGGTGGCGGCGATGAGCAGCACATTCGTCGAGGGCGGGGACGGACGGCTGAGTTGACGGTGAGGGGGTAGGAAGAGGTTCAGCGCGTCAATCGCTTTGGACTGCAGCTTCTGCCAGCCGGTGGGCTCGTCGAACGACTGCATCTGCACGAGTAACTCGTTCACCACGCCGCCCACACCCTCAGACACCATCGAGTGGGTGACGAGTCCCGCACTGCCGCGCGAGGCGCCCGACAGCGAGTACACCGATGGCAGGCCTTCAAGTCCGCCGCAGCAGGTGACCGAGCTCGAGGCCGACATCGCCGACATCGCCGACATGGGGGCCGCCGTCATCGACATGCCACCGCGCACCATGGCGATGGCGTCGATTTCCTCGATGAAGCCGATGGCGCCACCCTCACGCCGAGCTGCCTTGCGCAGCGCCTTGAAGTACGAGCGGATCTTGCGCGCCGTGGCCCCGTAGTACATCGACTGGAAGGACGTCGCGGAGACGAATAGGAAGGGGACGCCTGCCTCGCGCGCCATCGCCTTGGCGAGGTGCGTCTTGCCGGTGCCCGGTGCTCCCTCGAAGAGCAGCCCGCGGCGGGGGCTGCCACCCATCTCGTCGGCGAAGGCCCGGTGCGCGAGGAAGAGGTTCAGCGACCGCTGCACCTCCTCCTTCACGGGCTCGATTCCCACCACATCGTCGAGGCCAATGCTGATCTGCTCGGGGCGGTAGGTGACGTGCGGCGAGCGTCCGGCGATGAACGACGTGCCCACCAGCGCGAAGATCAGCACCACGAAGAAGAGCACGGGTGTGACGGTCAGCGGGTCGACCTCCGGAAAGGTCAGGTCGGTGACCACCATCGGGTTGCCCAGGACGATTCGAGCCGCCAGCCACAGCGCCGGCAGAAGAAGCACGAGCGCCAGCTTCTCGAGGCGGCGCCGTCGCGAGGTTTCGCGCGATCGGCCCACGTCGGCGCCGCCTCGCTCGAACTGGCCGGACCCCGCCTGAACGAGGGTGGCTTGACGCGCGGCTGACTCGGACATTGACGGCTCCAGGGCTCGGGCTGGTGAGGGCTGCCTCGCTGACGTGGACGACGCGTTTCACGCACCGAGGCCTGTGCCCATACTGACGCCTCAGATCGGGAATCGGCACCTTTCGGCCACGATGAGTCACCCGAACGGACTACTCCTTTTGGCCTAGTGATGACACAACGTGATGACTCAGTACTGAGAGCAACGAAGTGGGGCTGCGGTGGGTCAGACACCCGCGAAGAGGTCGGTCTCCCTGCCTTCGGAGTCGAGGGGGCCCGACGCCCGGCCGCCGACCAACTGGAAGTACTCGACGCCGAGCGCCTTGGACCCCATGTTGTTCGACAGCGCGAAGAAGCCGCCGTCGACGCTGACCTGGGTGGCGTGAGCCCGCAGCGAGGCGAACTTGGCGTCGAGGTGGTCGGAGGCGTCGATGGCCGTGGTCACCAGTGAG
>CAFBNF010000005.1_pt1 | contig 17277 bp, 16 predicted proteins | sample 7269191 | NCBI WGS metagenome assembly CAFBNF01 (sample SAMEA6814086, study PRJEB35770) | freshwater metagenome | biome: Freshwater; feature: Freshwater reservoir; material: water | place: Czech Republic | collected 2017-05-23 | depth 30m m | reverse complement strand
GAGCGCAACGCTGATCTCGCCGCGATACCCGGCGTCAATGGTTCCGGGTGCGTTGACGACGGTGAGCCCGTGCCGCAGCGCCATCCCGGAGCGCGGGTGTACGAACGCCGCGTAGCCCTCCGGGAGCGCGATGGAGATGCCTGTGGGCAGAGCACGACGCTCGCCAGGCGCCAACACCGCGTCGATTGTGCTGAGAAGATCGAGTCCGGCATCGCCAGGATGGGCGTAGGTGGGCAGGGGCAGGTCGGGATCGAGTCGCTGCACGAGCACGTCAACCGCGTGCGGAGGGCGCCTCACGGGTTGAGCTCGAGCCGCTCGAGCGCTCCCTTGACCTGACCGTCGCGCACCGCTGCCTCGAGGTCCTCGCGCCGCCCGTGATCGCGAAAGTGAGCGATGTCGACCTGCACGAACAGTGCTGCCGCCGTGAGCGCGACAGGCCCGTCTGGCGCGCCGAGCCGGCCGACCCCGCGCACGTACACCTTGCGGCCGGCCTGGCCGACGATCTCGCCGTCGAGGTAGAGCACCGAGTCGACGGGCACCGGTCGGCGAAAGTCGACCTCGAGCCGTCCGGTCACGGCGGGCACCAGCAGCAGCCAGTTCAGTGAACCGAGCACATCGTCGAAGGCCGTCGTGAGTAGACCGCCGTGGGCCAGCCCGGGTGCCCCCTGATGATTCGGAGACACGGTAAAGACTCCTCGCACCGTCAGCCCCTCACCGGCGGTGACCACCATGTGGAGTCCGGTCGGGTGCTTGGCCCCGCAACCGAAGCACATGTCGTAGTGGCCACCGAGCGCGGTGCCGGGCGCCGGTGCCGACTCGCTTCTGTCAGGCATCGTGGCGTGGGCCGGGGGGGTGGTGGCCGGCGAGCGCCCGCCGGCGTCGCTCGCCGAGCGCGGGGCGAGGTGCGAAGTCATGCGACGACCCTAGTAGGTGATGTGCGCGCGACCGTGCGAGTCTGGCCTCGTGAGTACTCGACCTCCCGCTGCTGACCCAACCGAGCCTGCCATCCTGCTCTACCTCGAGAGGTCGCGACCCTCGCTGGTGTGGTGGCCGGCCGGCGTCTTCGTGATCGCCTCGGTAGCGATCGCCTACGGCGCGATGCTGGGGCCTGTGGCGGGGGCGCTGATCGCCCTCGTCGGCCTGGCGCTGCTCGCTGGGCTGGTCGCGATCGGGTCCTGGCGCATCAGACTCACCGACGAGACCCTGTCGGTGGGTTCGGCCTCGGTCTCCACCGCCCGCCTGCGCGGCGCGGAGTCGCTCAACGTCGACGACGCTCGGCACCTCGCCGGGCCAGGAGCTGACGCGCGCTCGGTGTTCAAGCTCCGGGGCGGGATCCCGGCGGTTCGCATCGACCTTGACGACGCTGCGTGCCCCTACTGGCTGGTGTCGACTCGCACCCCCGACCTGCTTGCAGCCGCGATCACAGGTCACGTGGGTGCGGCTGTGCACAGCGACCCCGACGCGCCACAATAAGGGTCGCGCACCAGCCAACTAGCAATTTCGCCCCGCCGACCCACGAGCACGAGGAGACACTATGGCCAACGTCACAGCGGTGAAGGTGATCGCGCCGATCGCAGCGATCGGCGGCACCTGGATCGTCAAGAAGGGGCTCAATGCGGGCTACCGCGCCATCACGGGAAACCCGGCGCCCAAGGCTTCCGATCCGAGCACCCCGCTGCGCCAGGCCATCGTGTGGGCCCTAGCGACAGCGGTCACCGACGCGCTCATTCAACTGGCCATCGATCGCTGGGCCGCGACTAGCGAGGCGTCCACAGTGACCGCCTGAACCTCGAGGAGTCGCCTGAGTCAGGCGAGGGGTCTCAGGCGCACTCGCGGCAGATTGACTCGCCCTTGACCTCGCGTGCCAACTGGCTGCGGTGGTGCACCAGGAAGCAGCGCGAGCAGGTGAACTCGTCTGCCTGACGGGGCAGCACCCGCACGGTGAGGGACTCGTCGGAGAGGTCGGCTCCGGGCAATTCAAGGTTTTCAGCGAGATCTACCTCGTCGACATCGACAGCGGACGCCGACTTATCGACCCGGCGCGCCTTGAGTTCCTCGATGGAATCCTCGGCGAGCTCGTCGTCGGTCTTGCGGGGTGCGTCGTAATCGGTAGCCATGGGGTCGTGCTCCAACTGGTGTGAGGGTGGCGGATCGTACCTTGGGGCGAACAACGGCGGCGTCGGAATAATGCCCGTCGCACAAGAGTGTGCAGCATAGCGGGTCGCGCGGAAACCTGACTCGCCCCTTCGTACAGACTGTTTACCTTGGACGTGACGGGGATCACCCGCTCGGCCGCGGTAGAGCAGCCCGCCTCCGCTCCCGCGACAGGAGCCGCTTGAATAGGCCCATGCCCATCTACGCGCTCGGCGAACTCGAGCCCACTATCGATTCCTCTGCCTTCGTGCACCCCGATGCCGTGGTCATCGGTGACGTCACGATCGGCGCTGAGAGCACCATCTGGCCCACGGCGGTGCTGCGCGGCGACCACGGTCCCATCACCATCGGATCGCAGACCTCAGTGCAGGACGGTTCCGTGCTCCACGTGTCGTCCGAGGCAAGCACCACCGTGGGCAACCGAGTCGTGATCGGTCACCGCGTGCACCTCGAGGGCTGCACCATCGAGGACAACTGCCTGATCGGGTCGGGCTCCGTGGTTCTGCACCACGTGGTCGTGGGCCGAGGCTCGGTCGTGGGTGCCCAGGCACTGGTGCCGAACCGGATGGTCATCCCCCCACGCTCGCGCGCGCTGGGGGTGCCGGCGCGAGTCACAGAGGGAGTGGTCACCGAGGGCGAGTTCGACTACGCAGTCGAGATCTACGTGCGAAACTCCCATCGGTACCGGGCCGACCTGCGCCGACTCGACTGAGCCGCGGGGCGTCGGGGCCGCGGGGCCGCGAAGGTCGCTAGAAGAGTCAGTCGAAGTCGGCCCGCGCCTCGAGCAGCACGTCATGCAGATCGTCGAAGATGCCAGGCACCGCACAGATCAGTAGGTCTTCCCCGGCAGGCAGCCCCCTAAGCCCCTCCACCCGGGCGCCCGCCTCGCGCGCGATGAGGCCGCCCGCAGAGTGGTCCCACGGGTGGGCGCCGCGTTCAAAGTAAGCGTCGACGCGCCCCGCAGCCACCCAGCACAGGTCGATCGAGCAGGCCCCGGCCCGACGAATGTCGCGAATGCTTGGCAGAAGCGCCGCCACCACCGCGGCCTGCGCTCGGCGTCGCTCAGGCCGATAGCCGAATCCGGTCGCCACCAGTGACGACGCGAGATCGGGGCAGTCGCGCACCTGCAGAGAGTGGGTGCCCTCGAGGTCGATCATCCGCGCCCCACCCCCCAGCGAGGCCACAAAGGTTTCCCCCATCGCGGGAACGTGCACCACGCCGGCCACCGCGCGTCCGTCGACCTCGGCTCCCACTGACACCGCCCACATCGGAATGCCGTACAGGTAGTTCACGGTGCCATCGATCGGGTCTACCACCCAGCGAACTCCGCTCGTTCCCTCGACCGAGGCTCCCTCCTCGCCCAGAATCCCATCGTCGGGGCGGGCGCCCAGCAGTTGCTGGTGCAGCAGCGCCTCAGCGGCACGGTCCATGTGGGTCACGACATCGGTTGGCGACGACTTGGTGTCGATCAGCAACTCGGTACGCGCACCCTCGAGGAGTAGGGCCCCAGCGTCGGCGGCAGCGCGCACGGCGAGGGTGAGCAGTTCGTCGTGAAAGGGGTCGCGGGAAGGGTCGCGGCCGACGGTTTGCATGGAGTCATCATGGCAGCAGCCCCTCCCCCGGCCCATCGCGAACGACGAGAACCGACGCGCGATGGCAGGCCACCCGCACGCGTGGCGGTAGCGTCAGTACCGTGCTCTCCCCCTACGCCAGTGTGCTCCGCAACCGCGGGGCGCTCGCCTTCAGCGTCGCGGGGTTAGTCGCACGAATTCCAATCGCCATGGAGGGCCTCGGCGTGGTGCTGCTCGTCAGCATCACCGAAGGCTCCTACGCGCTCGCGGGCGTGCTGGCGAGCATCTTCGCCGTGAGCGCCTCGGCAATCAGCCCCCTGTCGAGCCGGCTCACCGACCGCCTCGGACAGCGCAGGGTGTTGTCGGTCCTGGCCCTGGCCCAGTCCGCGGCCGTCATCGGGTTTGTCGTGGCCGTGCGCGAGGGAGCCTCGGTGCCAACACTCGTCGTCCTGGCTGTGGTCGGGGGCGCCCTGCAGCCCAATATCGGATCACTCGTGCGGGCCCGGTGGTCGGCCATGCTCACGGGCACCCCCGGGCTGGGCGTGGCCTTCGCGCTAGAAAGTGTCATTGACGAGGTGATTTTCATCGTCGGTCCGGTGCTGGCCACGGGTCTCGCGCTGGGAGTCAGTCCGGGCGCCGCCCTCGTGGTGGCCTCGGTGCTGCTGACCATCGGGGGGCTCAGCCTCGCGGCCCAAACCTCAACCCAGCCCACGCACACTTCTCGCGCGGACGCACGCTCCAACCGAGAACAGATGGGCGTTGCAGTGCCGGTCATCGCATTGATTTTCGCCAGCCTCGGCATCGTGTTCGGAGCCCTCGAGGTGGCCACGGTCGCCTTCGCCACCGAGCGTGGCATCGCGGTAACGAGCGGGGTGTTGCTCGCGGTGTTCTCCGCGGGTTCCATGATCGGCGGCCTGGCCTTTGGCACCCGGGTGGGCGGCCGTAATCTCCCTCGGCAGCTCGTCGTGGTGCTGAGCCTGGGGGTGGTGGTGGTTGCCCCACTTCCCTTCATCGATGCGCCCCTGCTACTCGGCGCGGCCGGCTTTGTGGCGGGCTTGGTGATTTCCCCGTCGTTGATCTGCGGCTTCACCATCGTCGAGAACCTGGTGCCCTCGTCGAGGCTCACGGAGTCGATTACCTGGGTCTCCGCCGGTATCGGGCTCGGGGTCGCGATCGCTGCCAGCATCGCCGGAGTCGTCATCGACGCGCACGGAGGATCCGCGGGGTACCTCGTGTGTATCGGGGGCGCCCTGCTGGCTGCCTCCGCGGGCGCGCTCACCTTCGCCCCACTCGAGCGGGCCTGGCAAGCCCGCCCCGCCGCAATCGATCCCTCGGTCCGCGACTTCACCGACTGACCCCCATGTCGCTCATCCAGACGAAAGCGTCACAAGGAGCCGCCGGGATTGACGCTTCCGTATGGATGAGCGGTGAATTGGAGGCGCACGGAAGGATCCTCGCGCGGAAGTGGGGGAGGATTGGACGCTGCCACCATGCCGCTGCGCCAGAACGACGACCCCCCACGAACTGCCGGGGTCCGACGAAACATGCGTGGGGTGTGAGACTGTAGGACCCTCAGACACGAGCGGATCAGACCTAGTCGAGATGGCGGGAGGCACCGATGGACGACGGGCTTCGCCCTCGCGACATCCAGGCGCGCATCCGCGCGGGCCAGAGTTCGGCGCAGATCGCCTCTGCCACAGGGATGGACCTCGACAAGGTCGAACGGTTCGAGGCGCCGGTGCTCGCCGAGCGGGCCCACATCGCTGACCGCGCCCGCTCGACCGAGGTTCGTCACTCGGCACCCGGTCGCACGGTCGACGACGTGGTGCAAGCCGCGGTGAAAGCGCGTGGAGCCGACCCCCAGACGCTCGAATGGGATTCGTGGCGTCGAGACGACGGCCTCTGGACCGTGACCATCGAGTTCGGCCCCGACGATCACCGACTCTCGGGGCGCTGCACGTACGACCTCGTCGCCCGAGCGGTCTTTGCTGAGGATGACGTCGCTCGATCGCTGCTCGATCCCGAGGCCGAGCCGGCCACGTACGCCGCCCAGCCCGCCGAACGGCCCCGCCTGATGTCGGTGCCGCCCCCGGTGAGCCCCGACGATGTGTTCGACCATGCACAGGTCGAACGAGTCGAGCGAGTCGAGTCGATCGAGTCGATCGAGTCCCCGAGCCTCGAAGCTGAACCCGTGGCAGAGGAGCCCGAGCCGGAGGCCGCTCGTCCCGCCCCCGCCCCCGCACGTCCGAAACCTGCGCGCGGCAAGCGCGCCAGCATTCCTAGTTGGGACGAAATCCTCTTCGGAGTCTCTGACTCGGACTAGCGAGGGCGCCAGCCCCAGATCAGCCCCAGGCCAGCAGCGGAATTGCCATCTCCGCCTCGGTCGCTGCCCCGTGCTGACCTCGCAGCGCCGACGTTCGCGCGTCAACAGACTGACTGGCCAGCACCGTACTGCCGCTGGCCACCACCACGAGGTCGCCGATCCGGTCAGCAATGTCGGGGTCAACTGAGCCGAACCAGCCCTCAGCAACCGCCTGCTCGCGGCTGAGCACCACAGCTCGGTCGGCGAGACGCTCGGCCCATAGCGCCCCCACTTCTCGTTCAGCCCCCGGGCGCACGTACACGTGGCGCATGCGCGGTTCGCCCGCCAGCATCACCGCTGAATCTCTCAGCTCGTGGTCGTCGTCGATCTCGAATCGGTCGTCAGCGTCGGTGTCGACCATGCCGTGGTCGGCCGTCAGCAGGAGGCGCCCCGACGTGGGCAACTGGTCGACGAGCCGCCCGACGAGCACCTCGACCAGTTCGAGTTCGGCCCGCCACTCATCGGAATCGACTCCGTGCACGTGGCCGATCTTGTCGAGATCCCCCCAGTACACGTACACCAGCGACCGACCCTCGCCCGCCAGCGCTCGAGCCGTGGCCCCCACTCGCTCACCCAAGGAATCTGCGCCTGCGTAGTCGCCCCCTCTGAGCACCGCCCGCGTGAGTCCGCTGGACTCGAACGCGCGTGGCGACACGCTGGTGACTCGCACTCCCCCGGCAGCAGCTCGCTCAAGAACCGTGGCCTCGGGCTGCACGGCGATGGGATGCGGCTCATCACGCCACGCAAGCGGCCACAGCGTGTGCCCGGTCTCGGGCAGTCGGAACGACGCACCCACGATGCCGTGGCAGCCGGTGGTGAGCCCCGTGCCCAGGGCCGCAAGTCCTGAAGGCGTGGTCGACGGGAAGGGCGCGCTGATCACACGGCCGGCCCCTGTGGCCTCCATGAGGTGGGGAAGCTGCAGCCCGCCCCCCTCGAGCGCGGCGCGCAGAGGAAGCATGCCAAGCCCGTCGACCAGGAGCACCACCACGGAGTCGGCCCGGCCGACGCCGAGAGTGTCGTGACAGCCACGAACCCCGAGCGCGGCCGCCGCACTGGACATCACCTCACGCAGTGATCCACCCCCTGGGGGGGTCCACCGCGGCATGACTGGTCAGCGCAGCCGGGCTGCGGTGGCCTGCGACAGGGAGGCCGCGAACGTGAGTGCCTGCGCCACCACCTCGGCGCCATCGGCAACCGCCGACACCCGCAGCGAGAGATCGTCGTTACTGGCAGCTCCCGTGTAGCCGTGGTCGGCGTCGCACTCGGGGTCAGAGCAGGCGGCCGGCTCGAGGTCGATACGACTCACCGCGCCCCAGCCGATGGTGAGTACCACCTCGTGAACGGGTCCGCCGCTGACGTACTTGGCGGGCTCGCTCACCACCCGGGTGACCACCACCGAGTCGACTCGCTCGAGACGCACGGCCTCGGTCGACGACGTCGCATACGGACGCTCGGTGGTCTCATCGGGAGGGTGTTCATCGGTGTGACCCACCACAAGTCGGGTGGGGGTGAGCGCGAGCACTGTGACATGGCGCCGAAGCTCATCGCGCCCATCGAAGGTCGCCTCGTGGTGAACCACGTAGTCGAGCACGGCCTCAGACGCGAGTGCCGTCGACAATGAGTCGAACACCAGTGCGGGGTAGTACCCGCTCTTGTCGATGTCGGACCGCAGTCTTCCCTCGAGGCTTCTCGCTGACGTCTCGGTCATGACCCTGATCCTCGCACGGCGGCGGTGTCTGCGGTGCGGCCGTCCTCCGCATTGGTGAGCAGAGGGCGAAGCGATAGAGACAGCAGCGCACCCGCGAGCGACCCGATCACCACGATCGCAATCCAAACCCCGCCCAGGCTCGCACCGATCAGAGCACCCGCCAGTGCGGGTCCGATGGCGCCTCCCACGCTGTACCCCCACGCGCTGACAGCGTTGTAGCGCCCACGCAGGTGGTCGGGCGCGAGGTGGTTGACCAGCGCCGGTGCCACGGGCGACCACACCGTTTCGGCGAGGGCGAAGATCGCCATTCCGGCGCAGAGCGCCACCAGAGCCACGGTTCCTGCCAGCAGCGCAGAGCCCCCCATGACGGCCCACGAGGCGCCCCACAGCACCCCCACGGCGACCAGCAGCGACACGCGTGAGCGCCCCTCCGAGAATCGGATGGTCCACCACTGCGCGATCACAATGACCCCCGTGTTGACCGCGAACACGACTCCGATGTCGCGCACGGGCATTCCGGCGACCCGGGTGAGGTACAGCGGGACTCCCGCCTCGAGGCTGCCGTAGCCGAAGGTGAGCAGCACCAGGTAGGCCACCACGAGGCGGCGGAGTCGGCGGTCACTGAGCACCTCGCGGTACCCGCCCACGGCCTCCTCGGCGGCAGCCACCTGCTCGGGGGTCCGTTGCGGCACACGGATGAACGGAAGCGCGACGAGGAAGGTGAGGTACGACACCGCGTCAACGAGGTAGAGGCGCACGAAGGTAGCTGGATCGGACAGGTCAACGATCGACGCCGCGATGAGACCGCCCATCCCCAGCCCGAGATTCAGCAGCATGAACTGCACACCGAACACCCGCTGGCGCGATTCCTCACCGCTCAATTGGGCAAGCAGGGTGCTCTGCGACGACCAGATGACCGCTCCTCCCACCGCGGTGACCGTCGCCACGGCAAAGGCCCCAGCCGTGGTCGATACCAACGCGTAGAGCCCCACCCCCACTCCTTCGACCGCGAGTGCAAACCCGAGCATCGTGCGGGCGCCAAACCGGTCGATCAGGCTGCCCCCCACAGGTCCGAGGGCGAGGCTCACGATAGCCACCCACGAGAGCACGAGGCTGGCGATGATCGTCGCGATTCCGCGCACACTGCTGAGGTAGATGACCAGCAGTGACATGGTGAGGCCACTTCCGGTCGAGCTGAGCACCATGCCGACGAGCAGCACGCGAACCGACCGCGAGAACGTCGCGGGCTGCTGGGGCAGGCTCACATGACCCGCCGATCGCCATCGATCGGCACCGCCGCTAACGGCAGAAGCGATATCGCGCCCTCGACCACGTGTGCACCGGCGGGGTGGGCGATCACGAGCAGATCAGCCGACGCGAGACCGGGCAGATGTTCGGCCAGCGCCCCCACGCCCACCACCACCCTCACGAGCGCCGCATGGTCGATGGGCGCAGAGCCGAGATGACCCTCGAGGAGTACGGCCGACGCCGGAGTGCGGATCAGGAAGTCAGCGGTTGCGACGGTGATCGGTGGCGACGCATAGGAGCGATCGCCGAGAAGCTCAGGGATGTCGCCGTCGAGCCCGAACACCACGACGGGGCCGAAGAGGTCGTCGACGAGTACGCGAACCCGACAGGCGACGGCGCCGGGGAGATCACTCCTGCTGGTCGGGTCAGTCGTGACTCCGAAGAACTCGAGCAGCGGCCGCGCCTCGTCGACGGTGACCAGCCGTCCGAGCGGATATCCCGACATGAGATCGGCCGCCAGGAACTCGGCACGCTCAATCGAGAGCACCGGCTCCCCCTCACCAAGCGCAGCCGCCACGGCGTCGGAGTCGGCGAGCTCGCGTTCCAGCCATCGGCTACGTGCCGCCACCGACGCAATGGCGCGGGTGGCGTCCTCCAGGGTTCCGAACAGGGGAATGGCACCCGGTCCAGCGGCTCCCGAGGGTGCGGGCGCGCCGATCCACGGGCCGTAGCGGGCATGTTCGAGTCGGCGGTGCCCGAGTTCTTCACCGGCCGAGCTCACCGACACCGCAATGAGTGGGCGCGTGAGGCTGGCACCAGCGTTCAGGAGCGCCTCGCGGAAGGCGGGCACATCACCCGGAAGCGGCGGCACGTGCACCACGAGGATGGTGTCGGTGTCGGGGTCGATGCCCGCACGACGCACAGCGGCCTCCAGCGCCTCGGCATCAAGCGGCAGGGGAACAATCGCTCCGGCCCCGCCCACGCGTAGGCCGGCCGCTCGCACAGCGTCGTCGGCAAGCACGGCCAGCGCCTCGGCGGTGGCGATGACCGACACGGCCGGACCGGCGGGCAGTGGCTGGCGGGCCAGGATCGAGGCAACATCGAGCAGCGCCCGCACCGAATCGGTCTGAATCACCCCGCACTGCTCGAAGATCGCGTCGACCGCGGCCGGAGGCAGTGAGGTGAGTCGCACCCGATGCCCGAGCGGCACCGCCTGCGACGACCGGCCCGAGCGCACCGCCACCACGGGCTTGGAGCGCGCGAGCCGGCGCACCACACGCGTGAATTTGCGCGGGTTTCCAATGCTCTCGAGGTAGAGGAGCACTGCGTCGGTGGCGTCGTCCTCGGCCCAGAACTGAAGGAGGTCGTTACCCGAGACGTCGGAGCGGTTGCCCGCGGAGACGAAGCTCGACACTCCGAGACCGCGGTCGACGAGACTCTCGAGAATGACGCTGCCGAGACCACCGGACTGGCAAAAGAAGCCCAACCTCCCCCGAGGCGGCATCACGGGCGCCAACGAGGCGTTCAGCAGCACCCGCGGGTCGGTGGAGATCACCCCGAGAGCAGCCGGGCCCACCACACGCATACCGTTTCCGCGAGCCCGCGCGACGAGCTCGGCCTGACGTCGCCTGCCCTCGTCGGAGCCGGACTCGGCGAACCCCATCGACACCACCACGAGTCCCCGTACCGCGGCGGACGCGCACTCATCGACGATCGACAGCACCAGGTCGGCACGCACCGCCACGATGGCGAGATCGATTCCGGCCGGAGCCTGCGAGATCGAGCGAAGGCACGGATAGCCGAGAATCTGGTCGGCCTCGGGATGGATCGCGAACACGTGACCGGTGAACCCTCCGTCGCGCAGGTTGCGCAGCAACTCGTGGCCCGCCGTGCCCGGCGTTCGACTGGCGCCGATCACGGCCACCGAGCCAGGGCTCAGCAGCCTCCGAATGGAGCGCGCCTCGCTGGCTCGTTCGCGGGCTTCCATCACCTGCTGCAGGCGAGCGGTGGGCTCAATGTCGAACTCAAGCATCAGGTATCCGTCACCCATCTCGCGCAGCGTGCGGTAGCCGGCGTCCTCGAAGGTCGACTGCATGCGCCTGTTTTCGGGAAGGACATCGGCCACGAAGCGGCTAACCCCGCGCTCGCGCGCCGCTGCGGCGAGATGCTCGAGCAGCACCGAACCGAGCCCGCGGCCCTGATGGTCGTCGCGGATCGTGAAAGCCACCTCGGCGTCACCGCTGGCGAGTCGGTCGTAGCGGGCGACACCGATGATGTCGTTGCCCACGGTGGCCACGAGCGCCACCCGACTGTCGTGGTCGACCGTGGTGAATCGGGTGACGTCGGCCTCGGTGAGCTCGGGGTAGGGAGCGAAGTACCTCAGGTACACCGTCTCGGGCGAGAGTGCGAGGTGGAAGGCTCGCAGCCGCGTGGCATCGTCGGGAGAGATCGGGCGCACGTGGCACGGACGGCCATCGCGCAGCACGACATCGGCCTCCCAGTGCGCGGGTCCGTCGGCGGGTTCCATCTCCCCACGGTAGTGCGACGGGCCGTCAGCTGAAGGTCTCGTCGATGCGGGGAGGTCGGGGGCGAGTCGCACCCGACCAGTGTCTGGGCCGCTTGACACAATGAGGTGGTCCCGCCGCTTCCACCTGAGGAAAGTTGTCTCCGCATGGCCCGTCGCACCGCCACCCCGCCCCCACCCGACGCTCCCGAGCGCATCCTCGACATCGATGTGTCCGATGAGATGCGCGGGTCCTTCCTCGAGTACGCGTACTCGGTCATCTACAGCCGCGCTCTGCCCGATGCCCGCGACGGCCTCAAACCGGTTCAGCGCCGCATTCTCTACACGATGGCCGAGATGGGACTCCGCCCCGACCGAGGGCACGTCAAGTCGGCCCGCGTGGTGGGCGAGGTCATGGGCAAGCTCCACCCCCATGGCGATAGTGCCATCTACGACGCCCTGGTTCGAATGGCGCAGCCGTTCTCGCTGCGGCTTCCCCTCGTCGACGGCCACGGCAACTTTGGCAGCCTCGACGACGGCCCGGCCGCGTACCGCTACACCGAGGCCAGACTCGCCACCTCAGCCCTGCTCATGACCGACTCCCTCGACGAAGATGTCGTCGACTTCGCGCCCAATTACGACGGCCGCGAGACCGAGCCCGAGGTGCTTCCCGCGGCCATTCCTAACCTGCTGGTCAATGGTGCCGCCGGAATTGCCGTGGGCATGGCCACCAACCTGGCGCCGCACAACCTTGCCGAGGTGGTTGCTGCCGCTCGCCATCTCCTCGACCATCCCGATGCCTCGCTCGACAGTCTCATGCGGTTCATTCCCGGCCCCGACCTGCCCACCGGCGGCACCATCATCGGCCTCGACGGAATCCGCGACGCGTACGCGACCGGTCGCGGTACCTTCCGCATCCGGGCCACCACCCGCATCGACTCGGTGACCGCACGCCGCCAGGCGATCATCGTGACCGAGCTTCCGTACACGGTCGGCCCCGAGAAGGTGGTCGAGCGCATCACCGAACTCGTGCACGCCAAGAAACTCACCGGAATCTCGGCTGTCGACGACTACACCGATGGTGAGAGCGGGCTCCAGCTCGTGATCGAGTGCAAGGCGGGGTTCAACCCCGAGGCCATTCTCGAGCAGCTCTACCGCATGACTCCGATGGAAGACACCTTCGCGGTTAACGCGGTGGTGCTGGTCGAGGGCCGGCCCCAGACCCTCGGACTCATTCCCCTGCTGCGCGTGTTCCTCGACCACCGACTTGAGGTGGTGCGGCGGCGCAGCGAGTTCCGGCGACGCAAGGCCAGCGAGCGGCTGCACCTCGTTGAGGGTCTGCTCGTCGCCATTATCGACATCGACGAGGTCATTGCGGTCATCAGATCCAGCGACGACACCGCCATGGCCCGGCAGCGGCTCATCGACGTCTTCGACCTCACCGACATCCAGACCAACTACATCCTCGAGATGCCGCTGCGCCGGCTCACCCGCTTCAGCCGCATCGAACTCGAGGGCGAGGCCGACCAGCTGCGCGGAGTGATCGCCGCACTCACCGAGATCCTCGACGACCCAGCGCGCCTGCGTGGGGTCGTCTCCGACGAGCTCGCCGAGGTGGCTCGTGCCCACGGAACGCCTCGGCGCACCGTGCTGCTCGAGTCGGCGGGCCTTCCGGCGTCGCTGTCAACCCCGCTCGAGGTGGCCGACGAGCCGTGCTGGGTGCTGCTGTCGAGCACGGGCCGACTGGCGCGCACGGCCAGCACCGACCCCCTGCCCGCCGACGGGCCCCGAAGCAAGCACGACGTGCTGCTCTCCGCGGTTCACAGCACCGCGCGCGGCGAGGTCGGACTCGTCACATCGGCGGGCCGCATCATCAGGGTCGGCGCCCTCGAGCTTCCGGTGATCCCACCCACCTCGGGTGCGCCGAGCCTCCGCGGTGGTGCACCGCTGCGCGAGTTCGTCACCCTCGCGCGCGACGAGACACCCCTCTGCCTCACCACGCTGGGCCCCGAGTCGCTGGGGCTCGCGGTGGGCACGGCACAGGGCGTGGTCAAGCGCATCACGCCTGACGTGCCGCTGGCCAAGGCCGACTGGGAGGTCATCCGCCTCGACGACGGCGACCGACTGGTGGGTGCCATCGAGCTCGGCTCGGCCAGCGACGAGTGCGTCTTCATCACGGCGCTCGGGCAACTGCTGCACTTCCCGGCCTCAGCGGTGCGCCCCCAGGGCCGTCCTGCCGGCGGCATGGCCGGCATCAAGCTCGGCAGTGGCGATGAGGCAGTCTTCTTCGGCACCCTCCCGCTCGATCGCGAGTGCGTGGTAGTCACCGTGGCCGGATTCAGCGGGGCCCTGCCCGGCACCGAGGCGGGCTCGGCCAAGGTCACCCGGTTCAGCGAGTTTCCCGGCAAGGGCCGTGCCACCGGCGGCGTGAGGTGCCACCGGTTCCTGCGGGGTGAGGACCGCCTCACCCTGGCGTGGGTCGGCCCGAGCCCCGCCCGCGCCACCGCACCCGCTGGCGCACCGGTCGACCTTCCCGAGGCCGACACGCGGCGCGATGGCTCCGGAGTCGCACTCTCGGCCCCCGTCAGTGGAGTGGGCGGCCCGGTATGACCACCTGCAGCGCACTCTCCCGCGAACTTGCCGAGTCACTCGTGGCCACGGCTCCGGTCGCCACTGCGTGGATCGTTATCGAGGTGCCCGGCGCCTGGGGGCGCCAGGCGCTGACCGAGTGCGCGCTTCCGGACGACGTCGGCCAGGTGCTGCTCGACCGCTGCCGCGACACCGGCACCACCCCCCTCCTCGCCCGCCGCCCCGGGCCCGCGGGGCGCGAGCCCGTGTCGTCGTACCGAGTCTGGCTCGCGCACACCACTCCGGGCGCCACCCGCATGTGGACCGCCTCCCTCACCGATCCCCGCCACCTGCTCGACCTCGACCCCGCTGCGTTGGCCGCAGGGAACACACCCGCACTCGGCGAGCCGAGCCACGAGCCCGTTCTGTTCGTGTGCGCTAACTCCAAGCGTGACGCCTGCTGCGCGCAGTGGGGCCGACCTATCGCCCGCGCCCTCGGGGAGTCTGCCGTGGGCGATCGCGTGTGGGAGTGCTCCCACCTCGGCGGACATCGATTCGCCGCAACCGCGCTCGTACTGCCCTGGGGCACCGTGCACGGACGTCTCGACACGGCGTCGGCCGCCTCGGTTCTCGCAGGTGCCGACACCGGCATCCTCGACCTTGACAACTACCGAGGGCGCAGTGCACTGCAGCCCTGGGCGCAGGCTGCCGAAATCGCGGTGCGCCGGGCCCACAGCATCGTCGGAGTTGAGGCCCTGCAGGTCGAGGGAGAGCCGCCATTAGCCCACGTTCAAGCCGCCGACGGCCGACGCTGGAGCGTCGTCGTCGAGTCGTCGCCTCGCACCCCCGACCGCAACGACTCGTGCACCGGCGAGCCCGTCTCCGGCACCCTCTGGCACGCCACCGACGTGGCACGCTTCACGAGCTAGTCGCTCACGCGCCCCCGTGGCGCATCAGGTCGGCCTGCTCATGAATCGTGGTGCGGTCGCGACCGCGTGTTGCTCCCAGCGCGACCTCCGCGGCGTCGATGGCCTGCCAGCCCGCGTAGTCGAGCACCGTCACCCCGCGCTCGGCGAGCAGCGCGGGCAGTGCCGCAGGATCGGCCTCGGTCGCGGCGGGCAGCGAGTCGGCATCGGCGAGCAGCGATGCCACCGTGGCCCCGGCATCCTTCTTGTTAGTGCCGATAATGCCGCTTGGCCCCCTCTTGATCCACCCGGCCACATACTCGCCCGACACCGCTGAGCCGTCGTGCATGACGCGACCGTCAACGCTCGGCACCACATTCCGAGCAGCATCGAAGGGGAGCCCCTCGAGCGGCAACCCGCGGTAGCCCACACTGCGCACCACTAGTTGCACGGGAATCGTCTCCATGACTCCGGTGCCTACCACGGCCCCCGACTCATCGAGTTCGGTGCGCTCGATCACCAGTCCCTCAACCCTGTCAGTTCCGAGGATCTCAACAGGTCGGGCGAAGAATCGCACATTCAGCGTGCGCGGCTTCCCCTGCGGCTGTCGCGTCGACCACTCACGCACCACCTCAACGTTGCGAGCCATGAGCCGGTCGGAGTCAACCGTGGCCTGGCTGACCGGGTCGAGCTCCACGTCAGCAGGGGCAACCACCACGTTGGCAGCCTCGAGCTCACCGAGTTCTTTGAGCTCCTTGGTCGTGAATGCGGCCTGGGCCGGACCACGACGCCCGAGCAGGTGAAGCTCGCGGATGTGGGTTGTCGCTAGGGCATCGAGCACGTGCTGCGGCATATCGGTGAACTCGAGCTCGTCGCGGGTCTTGGCAAGCACCCGGGTGACGTCAACCGCCACGTTGCCAACGCCGATGACCGCTACCGACTCTGGACTAGCGATGGCGCCTTCGATGAGTTCACGCTGGGCCCGGGGGTGGCCGCAGTACCAATTCACGAGGTCGGTTGCAGCGATACTGCCGGGAAGGTCCTCGCCGGGAATGCCGAGCCGGCGATCGCTGGCAGCACCGTAGGTGAACACAATGGCATCGTAGAAGCGGTGCAGTTCGGCCACCGTGATATCGCGACCGACCTCAACATTGCCGAGGAACCGCACGTCGTCGCGATCGAGCACCTTCTGCAGGGTGTTGCGCACCGAGCGAATGCTGAGGTGGTCGGGTGCGACTCCGTAGCGCACGAGGCCGTAGGGCACCGGGAGCATGTCGATCACATCGACGCTCACCGCGATCTCGGTCTGGTCGGTCAGCGCGTCGGCGGCGTAGATGCCGGAGGGGCCCGATCCGACGACAGCGACGCGTAGGGTTCTGGTCATGGCCTGACTCCATCACATCGGCCGAGGTCTGTGCCAGCGAAGTCCCGCATCCGACCAGAACCGCGCAATCTGTGAACACGAGACCCGCCAGCGGGGTGTCGCTGGGCCGCTACACGCCGAGCAGCGCCCGGACCTCATCGAAGGCGGGCCCTGGGTTGGTGACGTCGAGGAACACCGGGGTGAGCCCCACCGCCGCGGCACCCTCGAGGTTCGACCTCAGGTCGTCGATGAACACCGTGCCCTCGGCCGGAACGCCCAGCTGCTCGAGGGCCATCTCAAACGCGCGGGGATCGGGCTTGAGAAATCCGGTGAGCGAGCCGTCGACGACCACGTCAAAGAGGTCGAGCACCGGCGCCATGGTGTCGATCCACGACTTGTCGTGGAAGGCGTGCAGGTCGTTGGTGAGCAGGCCCAGCGGAATGCCGGCCGCACGCACGTCGACCATCAGTGCGCGGGCGGCGGCGCGCGTGACTTCCTCGACGCTACCGTCGTAGAGGTGCATCATCAGCCGCGGCATCTCGGCCGGCTCGCCGGTGAGGTCGGCGAACTCCTGCACCCGCGCGGCCCAGTAGGCGCGCTCCTTGAGGGTGCCGTCCTGCACCGCCTGCCAGCCGGGGTCTGCAGCGGGGTTGAACGGGCCAGTCCAGGTGAACGTGCCCTCGGGAAGCCCAAGGCTGCGCTCACCGATGCGCCAGAGTTCAAAGGGGCTGAGCAGGATGGGCCCGCCGAAGTCGAAGAGCAGGGCGCTCAGTGGTCCTCCTCGGTGATCGTGACACGGGTGAACCGCACCACCTCACCAAACCAGCCGCACCCGCCGCACCAGGTCATGAAGTTGCGAGCGTCGCCGGTCCAGTACTCGGTGGAGATACCCCCG
>CAFBNF010000004.1_pt1 | contig 20356 bp, 14 predicted proteins | sample 7269191 | NCBI WGS metagenome assembly CAFBNF01 (sample SAMEA6814086, study PRJEB35770) | freshwater metagenome | biome: Freshwater; feature: Freshwater reservoir; material: water | place: Czech Republic | collected 2017-05-23 | depth 30m m | reverse complement strand
GTGGTTACCAGCTCTACTACCTCTTCCCCCTATCGCAGGAGCAGGACACCCTGCTGCTGGTCCGCTCGGCGGTGCTGGTCACCGGCATCCTGCTCGTTCTTGGGCTCGTGGCCCTGTCGTGGATGCTGACCCGCGTAGTGGTGCGGCCGGTGCGGCAGGCGGCGCGCACGGCCGAGCAGTTCAAGGCGGGCAAGCTAACCGAGCGCATGGCGGTGCGAGGGGAGGATGACCTCGCGGCTCTGGCAACGTCGTTCAACCAGATGGCCGCGTCGCTTCAGGAGCAGATTCGCCGGCTCGAGGGCATGTCGCGAGTGCAGCAGCGGTTTGTCTCAGACGTGTCCCACGAGCTGCGCACGCCGCTCACCACCGTGCGGATGGCGGCCGACGTCCTGCACGAGTCGCGCGACCAGTTCGACCCCGCCACCGCACGCTCTGCCGAACTGCTGCAGCAGCAGCTCGACCGGTTCGAACTGCTGCTCACCGACCTCCTGGAAATCAGTCGCTTCGATGCCGGGGCCGCGGTGCTCGATACCGAGCCGATCGACCTCGTGTCACTTGCCCGCCGGGCGATCGAGGCGTCGACGCCCCTAGCAGACCCTCGTGGCATCGATCTCGAGCTGGTGGCACCGGTCGGTCCGGTGAGGGTCGAGTGCGATCCCCGCCGCGTCGACCGCGTCGTGCGCAATCTCATCGTGAACGCCATCGAGCACGGACGGGGGCGCCCGGTCACCATCACCATCGGCTCTGACGATATGTGCGCGGCGCTGTCGGTCCGCGATCGCGGCGTGGGTTTGCGGCCGGGCGAGACAGCACTGGTGTTCAACCGATTCTGGCGGGCCGACCCGGCGCGCTCGCGCAGCATCGGGGGCACCGGCCTCGGGCTCGCCATCGCACTGGAAGATGCTCGGCTGCACGGAGGCTGGCTCCAGGCGTGGGGAGAGCCCGGGGAGGGGTCCAACTTCGTGCTCACCCTGCCCCTCCTCGCCGGCACCGAGGCGAGCAGTTTTCCCCTCGCGGTCGATCCCGAGGGAATGGAGGGGGCTGACAGCGTGGGTCGGGGGGTGCGTCATGTCAGGGGCTGAGTCGCGACGACGGAGGCTCGTCGGACCGTGCTGCACGTTGGTGCTGAGTGCCCTGCTCGCTGCCTGCGGCGCCACGATCCCCGAATCCGGCCCCATCGTCGAGGGTCCAGTGGTGGGTGCGGGGTCTGACAACCAGGTCATTCGGGTGATTGCCCGCCCGCCAACGCCCGGCGCCACACCCGTCGAGATCGTGAACGGCTTCCTCGAGGCGAGCGCCTCGTACGACGACGACTACGCGATTGCTCGCGAATACCTCACCGCCGGAGCCTCCGTGGGCTGGGATCCGGGCGTTGAGACCCGCATCTATGACGGCGCAGGCGTGAAGGTCGAGCCCGACGGATTCGATCGAGTCACCTTCTCGGCGCCCCTGCTCGGTCGTATCGACGGCGAGGGCTCGTACCTTGTCGCCGACGCCGGCGAGACCGGGCGGTCGGATTTCCGTCTTGTGCTGGACTCGGGCGAGTGGCGGATCATCTCGGTGCCCACGGGGCTGTTGCTCAGCCGTGGTGATGTCGAGCGCAGCTACCGCACGGTGAACCTGTACTTCCTCGACCCGCAGTTCACCACGCTCGTGCCCGATCCGATCTCGGTGCCGAACAGTGGATCGGGTCTCGCCACCACGCTCGTGAGGCGGCTGCTCGAGGGTCCCACTGAGTGGCTCGCGCCCGCGGTCAGAACTGCTGTTCCGAACGGGGTCTCTCTGGCCATCGACTCGGTGCCGGTGGTTAACGGCGTGGCCGAGATCAGCCTTGACCCCAGGGTGCTGACTACCGACCAGAGCACCCGAGCTGCGATGTCAGCCCAGATCGTGTGGACGCTGAGGCAGGTTCCGGAGGTGACGGGCGTCAGCATCACCGCCGGGGGCGTGTCGCTGGCCGTTCCCGGTCAGCCGTCAGTGCAGTCGCGCGACTCCTGGCCCGCCTATGACCCCAACGCGATGACCCCGAACACTGCCCCCCTTGCGCTGTCTGCACGGGGGGTCGTGCAGGTCGAGGCCGCGTACTCCGCCCCGGTCGCGGGTGCGGCGGGAAGGTCAGATCAGCCGTTGTCGACTCTGGCGGTAGCGCTCGATGAGCAGCGCGTTGCGGGGTTCGACAAAGAGCGGGTCACCCTGCTGGAGGCCCCTCTCATCGACGGTGGTGCCTTCCGGGTGAGGGCTCAGGGTGCGGGTATGGCCTCTGCGTCATTCGGCCCCGATGGGGCACTGTGGTGGGTCGAGAGCAAGGGAGTGCGCACGATCTCCGCAACGTCGAACACGGTGCAGCCCGTTGCCGTGGAAGGAATCGGAACGGGCCGAGTCGTAGGGATTGCGATCGCGAGGGACGGCACGCGCGCGGCCCTCCTGATTCGTCGCGGCCCCCAGGTTGAGCTCAACCTGGTGCGCATCGAGCGTCGTGGTGACTCGCTGCGGCTGACGGCGCCACGACGGGTGGAGGCGCGAATCAGCTCGACCGTCGATGTTGCCTGGGCCTCGGCCGATCAGTTAGCGGTTCTCGGAACAGAGGGCGCGGGCCCCCTTGAAGTCTTCACCGTGCGCATTGGCGCCCAGAGCGTGCGGTCGGTGGTGGCGCCGGCCAAGTCGGTTACCGTGGCCGCAGCCCCCGTCAGCACCATGCTCGCCGGAGTCTCCGACGGATCCGTTCTCGCTTACGACGCCCTTGCATGGCAGCAGTTGATGACCGGCTGGTCGCCGGCCTATCCGGGCTGAGCGCTCTCCACAGCTGGCCAGCGCCGGCGTTGTGCACAGTGCCGCGCGTCCGTGCCGGGTGGATGCCCTCGAGCCCTCACCATGGGGCGTATGTCTGCCATCGTTCGCGCGCTCCTCGAACTGGTAGTTCCGCGCGAGTGCGCCGGGTGCCGACTCGCGGGCCGGGTGCTGTGTGATGCCTGCAAGCACGATCTGCTCGGCCTCACCGTGGCGCGAATCGATGGGTTCACGTGCGCGCACCTCGACCCTCTCGGAGTGGGACGGGCAGCGGTGCGTGCCCACAAAATGCGTGGGGAGCGCACCCTCACGCCGGTATTGGGCGAGACCTTGGCGCGCAGTGTCCGGCACGCGCTGGCAGCACAGGTGAGCCGAAGGGTGGTGCTGATCCCAGCTCCCACCCGCCGCGAAGCCCTACGCGAGCGTGGTGTCTCCTCGGTCGGCCTGCTCGCACGGTCGGCGGCGCACGCGATGCGGGCCTCGGGGATCGACGCTGGGGTGAGCGACCTCGCGCGTCTCGTGCGCCAGCCTCGCGACCAGCGCGGTTTGGGCAGCGCAGCGCGCGAGGCCAACGTCGTGGGGTCCATTGGAATTGGGCTGCCGCGGTCGCAGTCTCAGCGGCAGGCGCTGCTCGAATCGGTGGTGGTGGCTGTCGACGACGTCGTCACCACGGGCGCCACACTGCGCGAGTTGCGGCGCGCTCTGCTGGCTGCTGAAATTCTGCCGACGGGTGCTGCCGCCGTCGTGAGCACCCCTTCAGTTGACGCCGGGCGTCTGGTCTCGGGACTTCGGACCTCTGTCGAGACTGATCAGCGCGAGCTACGGTAGAAACGAGAAGATCGAGCGACCGGAGGTTGAGATGGACATCATCGTCAGGGGTCGGCATATCGAGCTATCGCAGCGTTTTCGCGATCACGTCACCGAGAAAGTGGCCAAGCTCGACAGATTCGGGGTTCCTCTCACCCGCATCGACGTCGAGGTCACCAAGGAGCAGAACCCGAGGCTCGCCGAGCGTGCCTTTGACGTCGAACTCACCTGCCGAGGTGGCGCTGGCGCGGTGATCCGCGCTGAGGCCGCGTCGGCCGACCAGTACGCCGCGCTCGAGCTGGCCTACGACCGGCTCGAGGAGCGGCTGCGTCGTGCGGCTGATCGCAGGCGATCTGCCCGCCGACACGGGACCCACCTCGGAGTCATCCCCACCGATGACCTGCTCCCGCCGGGCGAGCAGTCGAGTGCCGAGGCGGCTGAGGCGGCTGAGCTGGCCGACCCGGCCGAGCCTGCTGAGGGAGCGGCTGACGCGGTCTACGTCAACGGCCCCATCGTGGTGCGTGAAAAGACGCACGAGTCAGCTCCGATGTCGGTCGGCGAGGCCGTCGACCGGATGGAGCTGGTGGGCCACGACTTCTACCTGTTCACCGACTCCGACACGTCGCTGCCGTCGGTGGTCTACCGCCGCGTGAGCTTCGACTACGGACTGATCCGGCTCTCGAACTAGCTCAGGCACGAGCAGCGCGCAGGGCGGCGGCCAGCATGGGCGTCGTACTCGCCGGGCGCACGTCGACCAGCCGCACCGTGTCGCAGCCCACCCAGCGAGCGGCCTCAGTGAGGGCGAGGGCGGTGCCCTCCACGGCAGTGGTCGACACTCGACCGTGGGGAGCGCCGGTGCCCTCGGATGTCTCGAATATTGCTGCGCGCGCTTCCAGGGTGGTGCCGACCCGCTTCGGATCGACCCTGGACACCAGCCGTCCCCCGTGCAGTACCGGCATCGTGAAGTAGCCGTGCTGTCGTCGCGCGGCAGGGACGTAGGGCTCGAAGAGGTGCTCGAAGTCGAACACGCGCTCGGTGCGGCCGCGGTGCCAGATGAGGGAGTCGAAGGCTGACAGCATGGTGGTGCGGTGACGCCCCGACGCGGGTCCCGAGCTGAGCAGGGCCATGTCGGCGTAGACCGGCCCACGCCAGCCCGGAACCGACACCTCCACCAGTTGCCCGTCGGCCACGAGGTCGTCGAACACCTCCCGGAGATGGGCCCTGCTGGTGTAGCGGCCGGAGAGGCGATGCACGTCGAGGATGTCGCCCACGGTGCCGACTCCCACGGCGCGCGCCCCCAGCAAGGTCAGGTGTCGGATGCACTCGTCATCGTCAGGCTCGGGCCCGAGCACGCGCTCGGGCAGGGCGCGTTCGGCGAGGTCGTACACGCGACGCCAGCCCACGCGGCGCGTGCACACCACCTCGCCGATGTCGAGCAGCCACTCGATCGCCACCTTCGACTCCGACCAGTCCCACCACTCGCCTCCCGCCTTGGCGCCGCCGATGTCGCGAGTGGTGAGGGGACCGTCCTCAAGCAGCCTGCGCCTGATGACGTCGAGGGCCGAGTGCGTCACCCTGTGCCAGCGCTCGCCCCGGGCCTGGTACCAGCGGCGGCGAAAAGCGAACCAGGGCCACAGGTGCACCGGCAGGATGCTCGCCGCGTGCGACCAGTACTCGAAGCTCGTTGCAGGCCCCGCGCCGTCGCCCCAGTAGGCCTTGTCGATGGCTGTGCGCCCGACTGCTCCGAGGCGCGCGTACTGCACCAGTTCGTGCGAGCGGGCAAGCACCGAAATGGTGTCAAGCTGCACCGCGCCGAGGTGCTCAAGCACCGCGCGCACCGAGCGTACGCGTCGGGCGTCGGAGGAGCGGGCTGCGGTTGCTGGAGTGAGGGGATAGGGCGAGCCGATCAGGCCCTGGGCGGTGAGGACAAGTCGCCGCGCCTCGTCGGCGCTCAGCACGACCGGAGTATTCACTCCGTGCCCTCGGCTCCCTCGGCTCCCTCGGCCAGTCGACCGAGGAGTACCTCCCGCAGCGATACCACCGCCTCGGCCACGCGGGAATCGGAAAAATCTGCTGCCGCGACGGTGCGCACGCGTCGTTCGCCGACTCCGGCGAGGACCACGCCGTAGGCGAGAGGTGATCCGTGGGCGTCGCCCCAGGTGAAGCAGGCGGCCTCGGCCGGCATCGGAAGCCCGGCAGCCTCCGCGCGCACTCGCTCGTCGGCAGTGGCGGCCCTCGGCTCGTTGATGTGCACGTCGCGACCCTACTCGCACGGGCGTGGGCTGGTGCGAGCATCACGGATCGATGCGCTGTCACGCTTCTCGCCCCAGTGCCACGTGGTTCGATGAGCTATGACCAGTCGCTGGCCTGCCGAGTCGCCCGTGCTCTCCGACGGAGTGGTGACGTTGCGCGGGTTGGTTCGAGATGACGTCGACGCCGTTTTCGCGGCCTGTCAGGACCCCGAGATTCCGCGCTTCACCAGTGTTCCGAGTCGCTACCTGAGGGAGCACGCGGAGTCATTCGTGAATGATCTGGGGGCGGGCGTTGGTCGGGGCGAGCCGTCGCACATGGCCACGCTCACCCGCGAGCACTTGCACTAGCCCTCACCTAAGATCCTTCGCCACATCCCTACGCCAGTTCGGACTAGGCCCGCGCTGTGTCCAAACTGGCGTAGGGATGTGGTGACAGGGGGACTTTCAGCGTCACGCCCGCCGTGAGGCGACGGGGACCGTGGTTGCACCCCACCTCTCGGGCGTCGCCTACGATGGGGCGATGGCCATCATGGACAAATTACTGCGCGCCGGAGAAGGCCGCGTCGTCAAGAAGCTCACCGGTATCGCAGCGCAGGTCAACGCGCTCGAGTCCGACTTCGAGGCGCTCACCGACACCGAGCTGCGCGCGCTGACCGACGAGTTCCGGCAGCGATTCGCCGATGGCGAGACGCTCGACCAACTCCTTCCCGAGGCCTTCGCCACCGTGCGCGAGGCGTCGCGCCGCACCCTCGGCCAGCGTCACTACGACGTGCAGCTCATGGGTGGTGCGGCTCTCCACCTCGGCAACATCGCCGAGATGCGCACCGGTGAGGGCAAGACCCTCGTGTCCACCCTGCCCGCCTATCTCAATGCCCTAGCCGGCGAGGGCGTGCACGTGGTCACTGTCAACGACTACCTTGCCGAGCGCGACTCCGAGTGGATGGGCCGGGTTCACCGATTCCTGGGCCTCGAGGTTGGGTGCATCCTTGCGTCCATGACGCCGGCCGAGCGTCGCATCGCCTACGCGGCCGACATCACCTACGGCACCAACAACGAGTTCGGCTTCGACTACCTGCGCGACAACATGGCGTGGAGCAGGGAGGAACTTGTCCAGCGCGGGCACTTCTTCGCGGTCGTCGACGAGGTTGACTCGATCCTCATCGACGAGGCGCGCACCCCCCTCATCATCAGCGGCCCCGCCGACGAGGCCAATAAGTGGTACACCGAGTTTGCCCGGCTCGCTGAGCGGCTCAAGCGCGATCGCGACTACGAGGTCGACGAAAAGAAGCGCACCATCGGAATTCTCGAGGAAGGCATCGAGCGCACCGAGGATTGGCTCGGAATCGACAACCTCTACGAGGCCGTCAACACCCCGCTCGTGGGATTCCTCAACAACTCGGTGAAGGCCAAGGAACTGTTCAAGCGCGACAAGGATTACGTCGTGATGAACGGCGAGGTGCTCATCGTCGACGAGCACACCGGACGCATGCTCGCTGGCCGTCGCTACAACGAGGGAATGCACCAGGCCATCGAGGCCAAGGAGGGGGTGGAGATCAAGCAGGAGAATCAGACCCTGGCCACCATCACCCTGCAGAACTACTTCCGCATGTACGCCAAGCTGGGCGGCATGACGGGCACGGCCATGACCGAGGCGTCCGAGTTCCAGCAGATCTACAAGCTCGGCGTGGTTCCGATCCCGACCAACCGACCCATGGTGCGCCTCGACGAGGCAGACCTCGTCTACCGCACTGAGTCGGCCAAGCTCGACGCCGTGATCGAAGACGTAGCCGAGCGCCACGACCTTGGTCAGCCGGTGCTCGTTGGCACGGCCAGCGTCGAGAAGAGCGAGATCGTGTCAACTCTGCTGCGTCGTCGCGGCATCCCGCACGAGGTGCTCAACGCGAAGTACCACGAGCGCGAGGCCGCGATTGTGGCCCAGGCGGGCCGCAAGGGCGCGGTCACGGTGGCCACCAACATGGCAGGGCGAGGCACCGACATCATGCTCGGCGGAAACCCCGAGTTCACGGCGGCGGCCCAGCTTGCCCAGCAGGGCCTGTCCCCGATCGACGACGCCGAGGCCTACGAGGCCGCGTGGCCAGGCGCGGTTGAGGCCGCCAAGAAGTCGGTGGCATCTGAGCACGAGGAGGTCGTGGCCCTCGGAGGCCTCTACGTGCTGGCCTCCGAGCGGCATGAGTCGCGCCGCATCGACAACCAGCTCCGCGGCCGTTCCGGACGCCAGGGCGACCCAGGCGAGACGCGCTTTTACCTCTCACTGGAAGACGACCTCATGCGGCTGTTCAAGGGCGACGTGGTCGATGCCTTCCTACGCCGGTTCAACGTGCCCGACGACGTCCCGATCGAGGCCAAGATGGTGTCGGGCGCCATCCGTTCGGCCCAGACCCAGGTCGAGGCCCAGAACTTCGAGATCCGCAAGAACGTCCTCAAGTACGACGACGTGCTCAACCGTCAGCGGCAGGTCATTTATGGCGAGCGGAGGCGTGTGCTCGAGGGAGAGGACATCTCCGAGCAGATCCGCGGCTTCCTCGACGACACCGTGGGCGGTTACGTCGAGGCCGAGACGGCGGAGAGCATCGATGACGAGTGGGACCTCGACCGACTCTGGACCGCGCTGAAGACCCTCTACCCGGTTACGCTCGACATCGACGAGCTCGAGAACTCGTCAGGCGGTGCGCTGACCCGCGAGTTCCTCACCGCCGAGTTGGAGTCCGACGCCCAGGCTGCCTACGACGCCCGCGAGCTCGACCTCGGGCCCGAGGTGATGCGCGAGCTTGAGCGGCGCGTGGTGCTCAGCGTGCTCGACCGCAAGTGGCGCGAGCACCTCTACGAGATGGACTACCTGCAGGAGGGCATTGGTCTGCGCGCGATGGCCCAGAAGGACCCACTGGTCGAGTACCAGCGCGAGGGCTTCGAGCTATTCAACGCGATGATGGACGGTATCAAGGAGGAGTCGGTCGGCTTCCTGTTCAACGTCGATGTTCAGGTTGACGCGCAGCCCTCGCTCACCGATGAGCTCGCCGACTTCGGCATCGCCGACGCCACCTCGATTGAGGCGACCGCCGCCGTGATGGCCGCGGCCAAGGGCCCCGGTGCCGACTCGGCTCCGGCCATCGCCGTGAAGGGCCTTGCCCCCCAGCGGGCCGAGCGACTCACCTACACTGCGCCGAGCGACGACATCGGCAGCGTGGTCAGCGAGTCACGCGTTGCCGAGTCGGGTGCCGGGTCTGAGTTTGGTGACGTGAGCCGCAATGCACCGTGCCCCTGCGGCTCGGGCAAGAGGTTCAAGCGGTGTCACGGAGATCCTCGCAACCGCTAGCCGATTTCGAGGGCTGTGACCCGCCACCGGCCGTCGTAGGTCGTCATCTGTAGGGCGATCGCGCGGCATCTGCCTGCCACCTCGACCACACCTGAGGCCTCGATGCGCCCCTCACTGACCATAATCGTGCGAACCGAGCGCACCACGATGCGCGGTGGCGTGGCGGTGGGCCTAGCGCGTGCCGCACGAGCGGCGACGGCGGCGTGCACCCGGGGTGCGTACCAGCGGCGCAACTGCCCCGGCGATCGAATTCCGTGCAGACTCTCGAGGGTGGCGACGATGATGCTGCGGGCCCACTGGGTGGGGTCAGGCGCGGGCTCGCGCACTCGTGAGGCGGGAAAGTCGATGACCGTCGCCGACGATTCTGACGAGTCGTGCGGGGGAGTCATCAGATCGAAGGCAAGCTGCCCGTGGTGAATCGGCCGGCCGGTTTCCTCGGCGGGCTCGTACTCCGGAACCGGATGGGCTGCGACCCGCAGCTGAAGGTGCTCGGGAGCCGGGTCGGAGAGAGCGGACGAGTTCTGAATCATGATTCCCCCTGAACGGTCGCCCCTGGCGAGGGTGCCGTAGTTGGTCAAGTCTGTCGATGGTGTGGACGATACGACGAAATTGGTGAGAATCGAATCATCCGGTCGGCTGATGAAATGGCATCTGGTTGGCGTCGTCAAGCCGAGGGCGGCCGTGCGGCCGTCGAAAATCTGTGGGGGTGGCCCGACGACGATCCGTGCGAGGGGCCACAGCCCCGACAGCTAGGCTCTGCTCGTGACTCCAGCCCTCGACACCGCAGCGCTCACCGCATGGGTTGACTCGCAGGGCATCCTCCCCGGGGAGGGTCCGCTTGCCGCCGTGTCACTCGGTGAGGGGCACTCGAACCTCACCTACGCAGTGTCGCGCGATGTCGACGGGCGCACCCTCACGTGGGTGCTGCGGCGGCCGCCTCACGGGCCACTGCTTCCCACGGCCCACGATGTGATCCGGGAGTTTCGGATCCTCTCCCTTCTGGTGGGAGACCCCGAAGGGGTGCGCGTGCCCGCGGTGGTCGCGGCCTGTCACGACGAGTCGGTGCTCGGAGCACCCTTCTACCTGATGGAGAGCGCGCCGGGGGTGGTGGTCCGTAGCGAGTTGCCCGACTTCCTCGCGGCGCCCGAGCGACGTCATGCCCTCGGGCTCGACCTGGCGTGCGCTCTGGGCGAGGTGCACAGCGCCGAGTGGCGCCCCTTCGTCGAGGCGGGCATCGGCCGGCCCTCGGGCTACCTCGAGCGCCAGCTGCGCCGCTGGTCGGGTCAACGCGAGGGAATCGAGGCCGCGGTTGCGGCGGCCGGCGGCCGGGCGCGAGAACTGCCCGACTACGACGCCGTGCGCGACTGGCTGCGGGTTAATGTTCCGGCCGAGGTGGAGCCCGCGCTGGTGCACGGTGACTACCGGCTCGACAACGTGATCGTCGAGGCGCCTGGGGTGATCACGGCGGTGGTCGATTGGGAGATGGCCACGGTGGGCGACCCACGCGCCGACATCGGCTACCTGCTGTCGTTCTGGCCCGAGCCGGGTGAGACTTTGCCGCTCATGGAACTGTGTCCCGACACCGATGGATTTCCCTCGCGTGGCGAGTTGGTCGACGCGTGGTCGAGACGCACGGGGCGCCCCGATCCCACACCCGACCTTGATTGGTTCATGACCCTGGCCATCTGGAAGCTAGCGATTCTGCTTGAGGCGTCGTACCACCGCTGGATGGCGGGCATGAGCGATGACGCATTCTTCGGGCGACTCGACACCGGGGTGCCGCAACTGCTGGCGCGAGCTCGTGAGGTGTCCGGTGCCTGAGCCTCGCGCGCTCATCGTCGACTGGGGCGGCGTGCTCACCGGCGACCTGCGGGTCGCGGTGCAGCGCTGGGCCGAGATCGACGGTGTCGACCTGCAGACCTACGCGAGCCTCATGCGCGACTGGCTCGGCGAGCCGGCGGGCATGGAGGCGCTACTGAACCCCGTGCACGCACTTGAGCGCGGAGAGATGGCCCTGCCCGACTTCGAGAGCAGGCTCGCGCGGGCGCTGTCCGAGCGCACCGGGCGACCGGTCGAGGAGCGGGGTCTGCTCGGTCGGATGTTTGAGCACTTCGAGCACGCGGAGGATATGAGCGGGCTCGTTCGTCGGGCGCGGGCAGCGGGAATCCGCACGGCACTGTGCTCGAACTCGTGGGGAAACGACTACCCGCGCGACGGCTGGGACGACATGTTCGACGTCGTTGTCATCTCGGGCGAGGTGGGTATGCGCAAGCCTGAGCCGCGCATCTTCGAGCACACCCTGAAGCTGGTCGGCGTGTCGGCCGAGGAGAGCGTGTTCGTCGACGATCTGCCGCACAATATCGCGGCGGCTGTCGCTCTGGGCATGATCGGAATCAGGCATGTGGGCTATGAGACCACGGCCCTCGAGATCGACGCACTGTTCGGAATCCACCTGTCGTCGTAGGGGCTCCCCTCTCGCGCGCGCTGGGCCCCCTGGACCCCGCGACCCCGCGACCCCGTCCGCTCATCCATACGAAAGCGTCACACCCGCGGGGGCTAAATGACGCTTTCGTATGGGTCAGCGAGTGAGACGGCTGCGGGCGAGTGAGGTCACAGCATGCCCCCTCTGGGCTCGGGTCGGGGCTACGGTGGGATCAGTGCGCGTCACCGGCCTAGTCGTGGGAGTTGCAGTGGACGAAGCAAGGCAGCGGCTGCTCGACGAGGTCGCGACACTGGCAGTACTTCCTGAGGGGCTGCCCAGAGACCGTGCTGCGGCCGCCGATCTCGTGGCGCGGTACTTCCGCTCGGTGGGCGTTGATGATCTCGTTGCCCGCCGCCCCTCTGACCTCGCTGCGATGGTCACGAGTCATGCCCGGGCCGGGGCAACCCGGCCGAGGGGAGCCGACGTCGTCGAGATCGTGGGGCCCGGTGCCATCGACATCGTCACCGATGACATGCCATTCCTCGTCGACTCGGTCACTGGGGCCCTGCTGCGGCTGGGGCGGAGCCTGTCACTGATCGTGCACCCTCAACTACGGGTGCGTCGTGACGAGCAGTCGAGCCTGCAGGCGGTGGTCGACGATCACGACACTGACCCCGAGGCGATCGTGGAGTCGTGGATGCACCTCGAGTTCGAGCCGCTGCCAGCGGACGACCTGACGGCCCTCGCCCTCAGCCTGCGCGACGTTCTGGGCGATGTGCGATTGTCGGTTGCAGACTGGGTCGCCATGCGAGACCGGGCGCTCGCCCTCGCTGACAGCGTCGGGCGGGACCCTGCCCCCGGTATCAGTGACGCCGACGTGTCCGACGCGCAGGAGCTTCTTCGCTGGCTTGCCGACGACAACTTCACCTTTGTGGGATACCGCGAGTACGCGCTTGGCGCTGAGGGCGACGGCGACTCGCTGGAGGCGGTCGACGACACTGCCCTCGGGGTGATGCGCCACGACCAGGCAACCTCCACGTCGTTCGCCAAGCTCAGCCCGGAGGCGCGGGTAATCGCGCTCGAGCCGCACCTGCTCGTGCTCACCAAAGCCAACCGGCGCTCCACCGTGCATCGCCCGGTGTACCTCGACTACGTGGGGGTCAAGAAGCTCGACGAGGCGGGCAGGGTGGTGGGCGAGCACCGTTTCGTGGGCCTCTACGCGGCCACCGCGTACTCGCAGTCGGTGACAGAGATCCCGGTGGTGCGGCGAAAGGTCGAGCAGGTGGTACAGCGCGCGAGTCTGCCGCCCGCCAGCCATGACGGCCGTGACCTGATGCAGTTCCTCGAGACGTATCCGCGCGACGAGCTGTTCGAGATCGAGGTCGACCAGCTCTTCGACTTCGCCATCCAGATGCTGCAGCTTCAGGAGCGGCGCCAGACCAGGCTCTTCCTGCGCTACGACGCTTTTGGCCGCTTTGCCTCGGCCATCGTGTACCTCCCGCGTGACCGTTACACGACCACCGTGCGCGAGCGTATGCAGGGGCAATTGCGCGAGTCCTTCGAGGCCGAGAGCATCGACTTCACGGCGAGGGTGAGCGAGTCGGTACTCGCTCGACTGCACTTCCTGGTGAGGGTTGAGACAGGACGCTTGCTTCCGCGGGTTGACACCGCTGAGCTCGAGCGGCGACTCGAAGATGCCACGAAGTCGTGGGACGACCACTTCCGCGAGGCCGTCGACGCAGCCATGTCGCCAGCGGAGGGTGCGGTGTTCGCCGCGAGCTACGAGGGCGGATTCCCCGAGGCCTACAAGGAGGACTTCTCGGCGGAGGCGGGGCTCGCCGACACCCGCCTGCTGAGCTCGCTAGGCGCGGGCCGCTCGATGGCGGTGCAGATGTATCGGACTCCGGGAGTGGCGGAGGACGTCGCCGAGCGTCGATTCAAGGTGTACCGAGTCGGTGCGGCGATGTCGCTCTCGGAGATGCTGCCCGTGCTGCAGAACCTCGGCGTGGGTGTGGTCGACGAGCGTCCGTATGCGATCCGCAGGGTCGGCCATGAGCCCGGGTGGATCTACGACTTCGGCCTGACCCTGCCCCCGTCGGGGGTGGAGTCGGCGTCGGTGGGGCTCGAGCGACGGTTCGGCGAGGCATTCACCGCCGCCTGGGAGTCGCGCATCGACCGCGACGGATTCGCAGCCCTGGTGGTGAGCGCCGGGCTCGACTGGCGTCAGGTCGCGCTCGTGCAGACCCTGATGGCCTACGCGCGCCAGCTCGGCACCCCCTTCAGTCAGCGCTACTCCGAGCAGGTCCTGTGCCTTCATGCTGAACTCGTGCGCGACCTCGTCGAGGTGTTCGAGGGTCGGTGTGACCCCCAGCGCCGCGACGACGGTGATGACGGGGCTCTCGTCGGCTCGATCAGGAAGCGACTCGACGCGATCGCGAGCCTCGACGAGGACCGCATCGTGCGCTCGCTGCTGTCAATCGTGCTGGCCGTCGTGCGCACCAACATGTACCAGCGAGGCGACGACGGGTCGGGGCCGGAGGTCATCGCGGTGAAGTTGCTGCCGCGCACAATTCCAGACGCGCCCGCGCCACGGCCCGAGTTCGAGATCTGGGTGCACTCGCCTCGAGTGTCGGGGGTTCACCTGCGCTTCGGCCGGGTAGCGCGCGGCGGCCTGAGGTGGAGTGATCGGCGCGAGGACTTTCGCACCGAGGTTCTCGGTCTGGTGAAGGCGCAGATGGTCAAGAACGCGGTGATCGTGCCGGTGGGTGCCAAGGGTGGGTTCGTGTGCTCGGCAACGGTCGACCCCACCGACCGCGAGGCGGTGCTGGCCGAGGGCATTGCGTGCTACCGGCTGTTCGTATCGGCCCTGCTCGACGTGACCGACAACCTCGTCAACGGCGTGGTGCAGCCGCCGCTGCAGGTGGTGCGGCGCGACGGCGACGACCCCTACCTCGTGGTCGCTGCCGATAAGGGCACCGCCACTTTCTCCGACATTGCGAACGCGATCTCGCTCGAGCACGGCTTCTGGCTCGGCGACGCCTTCGCCTCGGGCGGGTCGGCCGGGTACGACCACAAGGAGATGGGCATCACCGCGCGAGGGGCGTGGGAGTCGGTGTCGCGCCACTTTCGCGGGCTCGGTGTCGACGTACGGCATGAGGGCTTCCGCGTGGTTGGCATCGGCGACATGAGTGGCGACGTCTTCGGAAACGGCATGCTGCTGTCGGAGCACCTCCAGCTCGTGGCCGCCTTCGACCACCGCCACGTATTCATTGATCCCGAGCCCGACGCCTCGCGGTCATTCCACGAGCGGCGCAGGCTGTTCGACCTGCCACGCTCGTCGTGGGCCGACTATGACCCGGCGCTGATCTCGGCCGGGGGCGGTGTCTTCGCCCGCTCGGCCAAGTTCATTCCGGTGAGCGCGCAGATGAGGCAGTTGCTCGACCTCGGTGAGGAGGTTGTCGAGCTTGCGCCGAACGACCTCCTGGGGGCAATTCTTCGCGCGCGCGTCGACCTGCTCTGGAACGGCGGCATCGGCACCTACGTGAAGGCCCGCGGCGAGAGCCACCTCGATGTGGGCGATAAGGCCAATGACGGCATCCGGGTTAATGGCGACCAGTTGCGGTGTCGCGTGGTCGCCGAAGGCGGCAACCTCGGACTCACCCAGCTTGGTCGGGTCGAGGCGGCGCAGGCGGGGGTGCTGCTCAACACCGATGCCATCGATAACTCGGCGGGCGTCGACACCTCCGACCACGAGGTCAACATCAAGGTCCTGCTCGACGCGGCCGTGCGCGACGGCTCGCTGGCGGCTGACGACCGGACGCCGCTGCTCGAGTCGATGACTCACGACGTGGCGCGGCTCGTGCTGGCCGACAACTACCAGCAGAACCTGATGCTGGCCGTTGACGAGCAGCAGGTGGGGTCGATGCTCAGCGTGCATCGGCGACTCCTGCAGAGCCTTGAGGAAACCGCTGACCTTGATCGCATCCTCGAGGCGCTGCCGAGCGAGGTCGAGCTCGAGCGCCGGGCTGCCCTCGGACTCGGACTCGTTGCGCCCGAGCTCTGCGTGCTCGCCGCCCACGTGAAGATCGCGCTGACCGCTGATCTTCTGCCCGCCGGTCTGTCGCGCGAGCCGTGGTTCGCGCGGCTGCTGCGCGACTACTTCCCCGAGGCGGTGGTGAGCGCGTTCGGCGAGCGACTGCTCTCGCACCCCCTGAGTGACGAGATCGTCAGCACCATGACCAGCAACGACATGATCAATCGCGGTGGGGTGTCGTACCCGTTCCGGGTGGCGGAGGAGACCGGTGCGGCGGCCATCGACATCGCACGCGGCTTCCGCGTGGCCACCGAAGTGTTTGGGCTGCACGAGGTGTGGCGGCGCATCGAGGAACTCGACAGCAGCGCCCCGGCGCAGGTGCAGGCCGACCTGCTGCTCGAGGCTCGCCGCCTGCTCGACCGTGCGACTCGGTGGACCCTTCAAACCCGAGGTGGTGCCGTCGACGTCGATGCCGAGGTGGCCACCTTCCGCGACGAGGTACGCCGGCTCGCGCCACTCGTCCCCGGACTCCTGAGGGGGGCGGAGGCGCGTCGACTGGCGGCTCGAGTCGACGCGCTGGTCGATGCGGGGGCCCCGCGCGAACTCGCGACCGACGTCGCGGTGCTGCTCGACCTGTTCTCTCTGCTGGACGTCATCGAAATCGCCCGCAAGGTGGGGGAGGACCCCGCGAGCGTCACCGATCTGTACTTCGCGGTGTCCGAGCGCTTCGGGGGCGACCTGCTCCTGCTCCGCATCACAGCACTCACTCGCACCGACCGCTGGTCGAGCCTCGCGAGGGCGGCCCTCCGCTCGGATCTCTATACGGCGCTGGCCGCACTGACCTCGCGCATCCTCAGGTCGACCCCGGCGGGCCTCGAACCGGCCGAGCGCATCGACCGCTGGGAGGCCGGCCAGTCTGAGGGCGTGCGTCGCGCGAGGGGAACCCTGGCCGAGATCACCGCCCTCGACAGCGCCGACATCGCGGCGCTGTCGGTGGCACTGCGGGCGCTGCGCGCGCTGGTGGCTCAGGGCGGGTCCGGCGGCACCGCCACCGGCAACGGCTGAGCCATCTGGGTCGGGCTAGCCCCCTCGGCGGCCGGCGAGTCAGCCGAATGGGGGACATCGGACCGCCGATTGTCGCGCACATGGCCCCCGCACTAGGCCGGCCGGGTGAAAGCCCCTACCTACCGCAAGCAATTCGTGGCGCAGCGTGACAATCCGGCGGTGGACGACGGCACGCGGCCGCCGCGACTAGGCGGGACCGAGGCAGCCGGCCATGCCGTGAGCCTACGCAGACCCCGTCCGCCTAGGCTTACCTAACATGGCCGCCCCCGAGATCTCCGAGTCGCTCGCTGCCCTCGACGCCACGATGGCCAGCATCGAGCAAGTGATCGACCTGCCCAAGCTCGTACTGGAGATCGCCGACCTCGAGGCACAGGCCTCGGTGCCCAACCTCTGGGACGACCAGGCCCACGCCCAGGTGGTGACCAGCAGACTGTCGTTCCTACAGAGTGAACTCGCCCGAGCCCGCACGCTGCGGGTGCGCCTCGACGACCTTGCGGTGATGCTCGAACTCGCCGAGGCCGAGGATGATGTCGACACGCTGGCCGAGGTCGAGGTCGAGCTCGCCTCACTCACCACCACGGTGGGTGAACTCGAGGTGCGCACACTCCTGTCGGGTGAGTACGACTCGCGCGAGGCCCTCATCACCATTCGGGCCGAGGCGGGGGGCGTCGACGCCGCCGACTGGGCCGAAATGCTGCTGCGCATGTACACGCGCTACTGCGAGCGCCACGGCTGGCCGTTTGAGGTGTACGACACGTCGTACGCCGAGGAGGCGGGAATCAAGTCCGCCACCTTTGCTGTGAAGGTGCCGTTCGCCTACGGAACGCTCTCGGTCGAGCAGGGAACCCATCGACTCGTGCGCATCTCGCCCTTCGACAACCAGGGCCGCCGACAGACCTCGTTCGCGGGGGTGGAAGTGATCCCGGTGGTCGAGCAGACCGAGTCGATCGAGATTCCTGAGGACGAACTGCGCATCGACGTGTACCGCTCGAGCGGGCCGGGCGGACAGGGCGTTAACACCACCGACTCCGCGGTGCGACTCACCCACATTCCGTCAGGCATCGTGGTGTCGTGCCAAAACGAGCGCAGCCAAATCCAGAACAAGGCCACAGCCATGGCGGTGCTGCAGGCCAAACTACTCGAGCGCACTCGCCAGCAGGAGCAGGCCAAGATCAACGCACTCAAGGGCGAGACAGCCGGCTCGTGGGGCAATCAGATGCGCTCGTACGTGCTGCACCCGTACCAGATGGTCAAGGACCTGCGCACCGAGACTGAGACCGGCAACACGTCTGCGGTTCTCGACGGTGAAATCGATGCGTTCATTGAGTCCGGAATCCGCTGGCGTCGGCAGCAGCAGGGCTGAGCACCGAGCCGAGTCACGAAGCAGCGGGATCTCTCCCGTCGGGTGCGGTGTGTCGCGGGCCGAGCTAGCACACCTTCCGATTCACACGCGGCTGACTTTCTGACTTTCTGATTTTCTGAATTTCTGATTGTCTGCACGATCCGCGATTCTGTGTGTCGTACTGGCTGCGGTGCGGTGTGGGCAACCTCGATGGCAGGTCGCTGGGTGGGTGCACGCCGGACGCGGCGACACTCGGGGGCAGCCGAGCGGGCTACGAGGTGGGTGGGGTCTCATGTGAGACGTAGACTGAAGTCAGTCCGTGAGCATGCCCGCCCCCGAGAGGACCTGCAGGAGCACCGTGATTCGCTTCGAGCACGTCACCAAGGTTTACGGCGACCAAACCCGTCCGGCGCTCGACGACGCCTCGGTCGACATCGACAAGGGAGAGTTCGTCTTCCTGGTCGGTGCTTCTGGTAGTGGCAAGTCGACCTTCCTCCGCCTGGTGATCAAGGAGGAGTCGCCCACGGCGGGCCGGGTGTGGGTTGCGGGCAAGAACCTCAGCACCCTGTCTAACTGGAAGGTGCCCACGCTCCGTCGCCAAATCGGCACCGTATTCCAAGACTTCCGGCTGCTCCCCAACAAGACGGTGCTCGGCAACGTCGCCTTCGCCCTCGAGGTCATCGGCAAGCCTGACGCCTTCATCAAGAAGGTGGTGCCCGATGTGCTCGACCTCGTGGGGCTCGACGGCAAGTCCGAGCGCTACCCCGACCAGCTCTCCGGCGGCGAGCAGCAGCGCGTGGCCATCGCGCGCGCCTTCGTCAACCGGCCGATGATCCTCATCGCCGACGAGCCCACCGGAAACCTCGATCCTGAGACCAGCATCGGCATCATGAAGCTCCTCGACCGCATCAATCGCACCGGCACCACGGTGGTGATGGCCACGCACGATGTGGCCATCGTCGACCAGATGCGCAAGCGCGTGATCGAACTCGAGCAGGGCCACGTCGTGCGCGACCAGTCGCGCGGCGTCTACGGGTACGCCCGCTAGAGCATCGGAAGAGGGAACACCATGCGTGCGAAGTTCGTGCTGGGCGAAGTGGGCACCGGCCTGCGGCGCAACCTCACGATGACCGTCGCCGTCATCATCACGGTGGCTGTCTCCCTCGGCCTGTTCGGCGGCGGGCTGCTCGTGCGCGCGCAGGTCGACCAGATGAAGGACTACTGGTACGACAAGGTCGAGGTCTCACTCTTCCTGTGCGGCAAGGTAAGCGAGGCCAGTTCCTGCAGCGCGGGCCAGATCACCAAGGCGCAGACTAATCAGATCAAGGCCGACCTCGAGTCGCTCAGCCCCGTGGTCGAGCAGGTGTATTTCGAGTCGCAGGCCGAGGCGTTCGCGCGATTCCAGCAGCAGTTCAAGGGCTCACCCCTGGCCGAGAACGCCACGGTCAACCAAATGCCTGAGTCGTTCCGCGTGAAGTTGTCCGACCCCACCAAGTACGCCGTGGTGGCGTCGGCCTTCCAGGGTCGTCCCGGGGTCGAGGACGTCCGCGACCAGCGTCAGGCGCTCGATCGCCTCTTCAAGGCCCTCGGCGGCCTGCAGGCCCTCGCCCTCACCATTTCGATTGCCATGCTGATCGTCACCATGCTGCTCATCGCAAACACCATGCGCGTTGCTGCTTTCTCGCGCCGCCGTGAGACCGGCATCATGCGGCTGGTGGGTGCCTCCAACCTGTACATCCAGCTTCCGTTCCTCATGGAGGCGGCCACGGCGGCCTCTATCGGGGCGGGTTTTGCCGTGCTGGCACTCGTGGGAGTGAAGAAGTTCCTCATCGACGGAGTGCTGGCCGAGACCTTCAAGTTCACGTCGTTCGTGGGCTGGGAGACGGTGTGGACTATCGCTCCGGTGGTGTTCCTCACCGGTATCGTGCTGTCGGCGCTCGCGGCCTTCCTCACCCTGCGCAAGTACCTTCAGGTCTGATCGGCCATGCCGAGGGAGAAGGGGCGGAAGCTGGTCGCCCAGAACCGTAAGGCGCGTCACGACTACCACATCGAGAACACCTACGAGGCGGGCATTGTGCTCACCGGCACCGAGGTGAAGTCGCTGCGGCAGGGGCGGGCCTCGCTCGTCGACGGCTACGCGGCGGTCGAGGGTGGCGAGGTATGGCTCTACGGGGTGCACATTCCTGAGTACACCCAGGGCACCTGGACCAATCACGAGCCGAGGCGCAAGCGCAAACTGCTGCTGCACGGCGAGGAGATCAACAAACTCGTCAGCAAGACGCGCGAGTCGGGGCTCACGATCATTCCGCTGAGC
>CAFBNF010000003.1_pt1 | contig 25485 bp, 25 predicted proteins | sample 7269191 | NCBI WGS metagenome assembly CAFBNF01 (sample SAMEA6814086, study PRJEB35770) | freshwater metagenome | biome: Freshwater; feature: Freshwater reservoir; material: water | place: Czech Republic | collected 2017-05-23 | depth 30m m | reverse complement strand
AGCGAAGGAGACGGACCATGAAGTTGGGCTTGCTGACGGCCTGCCTCCCCGACAGGAGTCTTGACCACATCATTGAGTGGGCGGCGGCGGCCGGTTACCAAGCCCTTGAGGTGGCAGCCTGGCCGGCACTGGGCGATCGTCCCTTCACCGCCACTCACATTACCGCTGAGTCGCTCGACAGTGCCGCTGCTGATGAGATCAAGGAACGCTTTGATACCGCTGGCCTGACGCTGTCCTCGCTCGCTTTCTACGACAACAACCTGCACCCCGACCTCACTGAGCGCGCGGCAATCAACAAGCACGTACTTGCGTGCATCGACGCCGCGGCACTGCTCGGTTGTCCAACCGTCGGCACCTTTGTCGGTCGCGACCCCTCGAAGTCAGTGGCGGAGAACTTGGCGCAGGCAGAGGAAGTTTTCAAGCCCCTCGTTGATTCAGCGGGTCAGAAGGGCGTGAAGCTCATCATCGAAAATTGCGTGATGGAGGGGTGGCACCCCGACGGCTACCCGGGCAACCTCGCCTACTCCCCTGAACTGTGGGAATGGATGTTCTCGATCGGCCTCTATCTCAACTACGACCCGTCACATCTGGTGTGGATGGGAATCGACCCCGTTGCTGCTGTCAAGCCCTATGTCGACAAGATCCCGCACGCACAGGCTAAGGACATTCAGACCTTCCCCGAGTTGCGCAACCGCTATGGGTGGCCCGGTAAGGCGATCAATCGCCCGAATCCCTGGGACGTCGGTTGGTGGCGCTACCGCGTGCCGGGGCTGGGTGAGGTCGACTGGACTGCTCTCATCGATGCGCTCTATGAAGGTGGCTTCGACGGAGTGCTGTCCGTCGAGCACGAAGACCCCATTTGGGGTGGCACCGAGGCCAAGATCAAGACCGGCCTCGAGGTCGCATATCGCACGCTCTCACCACACATCGTCGGCTGACAGTCAGCCTCGTAGACCCGGCACCAGAGCCCTGACGAAGGAGAACCCGTGAAGCTCGGATACCACTCGATCACGTGGGGAGGCGTGCTTGGCCATCCCGTGGGCGTGACCAGCATTAAGGACCTCTTCTACTGCGGGGTCGGCGACATGTCAGAGGCGGCGCGAGACATCGCTGCAGCCGGCTATACCGGTACAGAGATGTTCGATGGCGATGTCGCCAAATACGCTGACCGGCCCGATGACCTGTTCGCGTTGCTTGAGGGAAATGGCCTCGAGCTCGTGAGCGTCTACACCGGCGCGAACTTCGTGTACGCCGACATTCTTCCTGATGAAATGGACAAGATTTCACGCGCGATCGACCTCGCGGTGAGGTTCGGCGCCGAGCGTCTGGTGGTGGGTGGTGGTGCCCGACGTGCTGCAGGCACCACCGACGACGACTACCTCGCACTGGGTAGAGGCCTTGATCGGGTCAGCGATATGGCTGCCGAGAAGGGGCTGGTCGCCACCTTCCACCCCCACCTGACCACGATCGTCGAGAACCCTGCAGAACTCGAGCGCATTATGGGCTGCAGCAGCATTGGGTTCTGCCCCGACACCGGTCACCTAGCTGCCGCGGGTGGCGACCCTGCAGCGCTCATCCGTGCCTATCCCGACCGCATCAAGCACGTGCACCTCAAGGACTGGAAGCCCGAACCATTCACGTGGACACCACTGGGTGAGGGAACGCTCGATTTCACCGACATCGTGCGCGCCGTCACCGAGACCGGTTACGACAGTTGGCTCATGGTCGAACTCGACGAGTACGCCGGCTCCAACCTCGAAGCGGCTAAGACGTCGAAGGCACACCTCGACCAGATCGTTTCTGATCTGGGCATCACGATCGACTGAACCCATCCATCGCAATCAGGACCGGGTTCGAGTGATCCCGGCGGCGGAGCCACACCTCTGAACGGAGAACGGACAATGCGAGAACTGCGCGTAGGCCTCATCGGGGCCGGCTTCATGGGCAAGGCCCACTCATTGGCGTACGCGGCGATGCCCATGTTCTTCTGGCCAGCACCTGCCATTCCCGTGCGAGCGGTGATCGCAGAAGCCACGGAGGAACTGGCCGCTGAAGGTGCTGCTCGGTTTGGCTTCGAGTCGAGCACCGGCGACTGGCGCCGCATCATTGACGATCCTTCGATCGACATCGTCGACATCGCGACTCCCAATCACCTCCACCCGGAGATGGCCATCGCTGCGGCCGAGGCTGGCAAGCACATCATCTGCGAGAAGCCGTTGGCCCGAACTGCCGCTGAGGCGAAGGCGATGCTCGACGCGGTCACGGCCGCCGACGTTGTTCACATGGTGGCCTTTAATTACCGCCGCACCCCCGCTGTCGCGCTGGCCAAGAAGTACATTGAAGAAGGCGCGATCGGTGACATCCTCAACTTCCGCGGCACGTACCTTCAAGACTGGAGTGCTGACCCAGCGTCGCCGCTGTCGTGGCGTTTCCAGAGCGCGATCGCGGGCTCAGGAGCCGTGGGCGACATCGGAACACACATCATCGACATGGCGCGCTATCTCGCCGGCTCCATCACATCGGTGATCGGGATTGCCCGAAACATCGTGCCTGAGCGTCCGCAGCAGTCGGGCGGACGCGATGCGCTCGGAACCTCACGGTCCGGCGGCGAGCTCGGCCCGGTCGATGTCGACGACGAGATGGTCACAATGATTCGATTCGCCAACGGGGCTGTCGGCTCGCTCGAAGCCACCCGTAACGGATACGGCCGCAACAACTTCATCACCTTTGAGATCCATGGAACTCGGGGTTCGCTGTTCTTCAACTACGAGCGTCGCGATGAACTCCAGGTGTGCTTTGCTGACGATCCCAGCGACAGGCGCGGTTTCCGCACCGTGTACACCGGTCCCGCGCACCCGTACGGCGAGGGCCTCTGGCCGATCCCGGCCCTAGGAATCGGATACGGAGAAACGAAGATCATTGAGGCGTACGACCTCGTGAGTGCCATCGTCAATGGAACCCCGGTGTCCCCTAACTTTGAGGACGGCTACCGAATCTCACTCATTGCCGATGCCATCCTGGAGTCTTCACGCACCGACCAGTGGGTTGACGTCGATGGGTGACCCGCTTCGCTCAGGCATTATCGGAGCCGGCTTCATCGGCAGCGTGCACGCCCAGGCCGTTCGCGCTTCGGGTGGAATCGTAGCTGCTGTGGCCGATGTGACCCCCGAGGCCGCAACGGCTGCAGCGGTGCGGATGGGTGCCCGTGCTGCTGCTGCCTCAGCCGAGGAGCTCATCGAGTCGCCTGACATTGACGTCGTGCACATTTGCACGCCTAACCACCTGCACGCCGTGTTGGCTCTCAAGGCGATCAGTGCCGGCAAGGCCGTTATCTGTGAAAAGCCATTGGCAACGACGGTGACTGACGCCGAGGATGTCGTCGTCCTCGCGAGGCAGAAGGGCGTTGTCACCGGCGTGCCCTTCGTGTACCGCTACTACCAGACCGTGCGCGAGGCACGGATGCGCGTGCAGCGTGGAGACGTCGGCGCATTGTGGGTGATGCACGGGTCGTATCTGCAGGACTGGTTATCGAGCTCCGCCGATATCAACTGGCGCGTCGATGCAGCTCTGGGCGGCAGCTCGCGAGCGTTTGGCGACATCGGAGTGCACTGGTGTGATGTCGTTGAGTTTGTGAGTGGCCACCGCATCACTCGCCTATCGGCTCAGATGAAGACCGCCATTGCATCCAGGCAAGCATCGGAACAGGTCACCACCGAAGACCTCGCGACAGTGCAGTTTGAGACGAGTCAGGGGGCCATCGGGTCGCTGGTTGTGAGCCAGGTGTCGCCTGGCCGCAAGAACCGATTGTGGTTTTCGATCGAGGGTGCTGAGCAGTCGATTGCCTTCGACCAGGAACAGCCGGAGACCCTGTGGGTGGGTTCGCGCGCCAGCGCGTCCGTCGTTCCGCGCGGTATCACACCCATGCCCTCTGCCTCCCCGCTGCTCACCCCGCTGCCTCCGGGTCACCCCCAGGGGTACCAGGACTGCTTCAACGCGTTCGTCGGCGATGTCTACGCCGCGGTGCGAGGCGAGGCTGTCGATGGGTTGCCTGCATTCGGCGATGGCCTTCGTGCGGCGCGAATCACTCGAGCCGTTCTCGACTCGGCGCAACAGGGCCAGTGGGTTGATGTGCCTGAGGAGTTGCCGGCCCTCGCAGCCCCAGCTATCTGACCTCGATCGGGGCAGCTAACTTCGGTCGCGCAGGGCTTGGGTAAGTCGCGGAATTACCTGCGCGAGATCGCCGACGATTCCGAAGTCGCAGACCCCAAACAGTGGGGCTTGCGAGTCGGAGTTGACGACGACAATCGTGCCCGACCTGCCCATGCCGACCCGATGCTGAATGGCACCGGAGATGCCGCACGCGAGGTACAGGCGAGGGCGCACCGTGCGACCGGTCTGACCGACCTGATACGAGTGTGGGTACCAGCCCTTGTCGACCACCGGCATGCTGACCCCCAGTGCACCGCCGAGGGTTTCGGCGAGTTCCTGCAAGAGCGTGAATTCCTGCCGAGATGCCACACCTCGGCCGCCAGCGACCACGATGTCCGCCGACTCCAATCCTGACGACTCTGCGTCGCTGGCACCTGACGACACCACCCTGCCGGCCCGGCTGCTGTTGTCGGCATGCTGCAGGGTTCGCACCAGGGGCGCTAGTGGCATCGCTTCCCGCGGTTCGAAGTGTCCGGGGCGCAGAACGGCCACGGCCAGCGTGGTGGTCCATCCGACTTTGACGACGAGGCTGTCCTGGAGTGCGAGCCGAGTGCCGATCCACGATCCGGTGCCGCTCGGCTCGAGACCGACGAGATCCCAATTCACGCCAGCGGAGCGGCGCGCCGCCAGCGCAGCCGCGGCATCCGAGGCGAGCGACGAGCCCTCGAGGATGACGATGTCAGGGTTCAGTTCTGAGACGAGCTGGTCGAGCACGTCGGTGCACACCGCGGCGAGTACTGGCGAGAGGTAAGCGACGTGCACAGTGCGCGCGCCTTGACCACCGAGGACTTCGAGGAGGGCGTCATTGAGCACCTCCCCGTTTTCGCACACGACGACCACGTCTACCTCGTCGACACATTCGCAGGCTGCAGCGATTGCGCCGAGGTTGCCCAGCGGCACACTGCCGCGACGCAGTTCGGTGAGGACCAGGGCTCGAGTGGTCACACGATTCCCCTTTGCGTGAGGAAGTCAATCAACTGCACATGCGCCTGACCGTCGTCTTCGATCACGATGCCTCTGGTTCGCGCTGGCGATGGTTCGACCGAGAGGACCATCGTTCCCGCAGTAACCGTGCAGTCGGTCATTGTGAGGAGTTCGATCGGCTTCTTCTTGCCTGCGATGACGTCTTTGAACGACGGGTAGCGCGGTGTATTGACCTCACCGGACAGGGCGAGAACAGCGGGAAGCGCGACCTCGACAACCTGTGTGCCTTGCTCAATCTGACGGGTCACTGTCAAACGATCTGCGTCGAGCACGAAGTCGACAGCGCGCGAGGCGACCGCGAACCCGAGCCGCTCGCCGACCGCAGACCACAGCATCGCTCCGTAACCGTCGCTGCTCCAGGATCCGAAGACCACCAGATCGGGGTGCAGACCTGAGAGGGTGGTGGCAAGTGCCGCGCTCACACCCAGCAGGTCGGCTCCCTCGAGCTCCGGGGCCGACACGACGATCGCTCGGTCTGCCCCCATTGCTAAAGCGGGGCGCAGTGACTCGGCGAACTCAGCGGGTGCCACGGAGACGACGACCACCTCGCTGCCGGGATCCGATTCGCGCAGGGTGAGCGCCGCCTCGACAGCGTTTTCGTCCACTGAGTTCAGCCGGTGCGCCACCGAACGGTCGAGCCGTCCCGTGATGGCATCGAGGCGGGTCGTCACCGGCACCGGCTTGACGCACACCGCAATCGTGAGTGCCATCTACAAAGCCGTCGCGATCTGGTGCGCCTCGAGAAGAACGGTCTGAACCATGCGAGCGGCGGCAGCGTCACCGACGCGCTCGAGTTGGATTGTCGAGCCGGACTCGAGCACCAGTTCGTGAAGCCTGTAGTAAAGGTCGTCGCGGGACCGCCGCCAGGACACGGGCACAACGGCGTCAACCACCAGCCATGATTCCTCCCCGGTGACAGCGTCGACCAGAAGTGCCCGCCCGGGTTCAACAGCACGCAGTGCCGTGAGTGGCCGCAGCGTGATCTGTGCCTTTCCAACACGCTGAAGGAACATCGCGAGGTTCGTCCCCTCGAGTTCGCTGGCGACCGTCGACCGCGTCGTCACGATGGTGACCCGGTGTCCTGCCGCTGCCAGAAACTCCGCTGTCCCTGCAGCCTCCCAGTGCCCCTGATCGTCGACCACCAACACATCTGTTCCGGGAAGGGTTGCACCGGCAAGGACTTCGTCGGTTGAGTAAACGCACGGTAACTCCAGGCCCGGAGTTTCGGGGCCGATAGTGAGACCGCGCTCGCGAGCGATTGTTCCCGCGTCTGGGTCCGTGGCACCCTGACGGTGGGCGGTAGGCAGATTGGGCTGCGACCCCGTCGCGACGATGACGACATCCGGCTCGAGGTCGAGAACTCCCTCGGCATCAACTTCCGCACCTGTCCAGATCTCGACGCCAAGCCTTCGTACGGCCGCTTCAAGGTAGTGAACAACCTCGGCGAACTCCTCGTGGTGGGGTTGGCGAGAACCGAGCTTGACCTGACCACCAAGGTGTGTTTCACGCTCGAAAAGTGAGACGCGGTGCCCTCGTCGGGCGGCGATCTCGGCCACTTTCAACCCGGCAGGACCTCCACCCACCACGACAACCGATCGCGGCTCTGACGCTCGCACGAGCAGCCGCTCGCTGTAGAGCAGTTCCTGTCCGGCTGCGGGGTTTTGTACGCAGCGGATTGGCTTCTCCTGCGCCACCGCGTGCAGGCAGCCGTCGTTGCAGGCGATGCAGGCGCGCACCTCGTTCGCCCGGCCCTCTAGCAGTTTGCGCGGCGTCTCGGGATCAGCGATGAGTTGCCGCGCCATTCCGATGAGGTCGGCCTCGGCGCTCGCCAGCATGTGTTCGGCGAGGCCAGCATCCTTGATTCTTCCGAAGGCGACGATGGGAAGGTCCGATTGCGCCTTGAGCGCCTGGTTGAGCGGACGGAAGAACCCTTGCGCCACCGCAGCAGGCGGAATCTCCATCCAGAAGCTTGAGAAGCTTCCCGCGTCGCAGTTGAAGTAGTCGACCAGACCGCTCGCCTCGAGGTGCTCGGCCATCCGCAATCCGTAGTCGAGTTCGTAGCCGAACGGTGTGTACTCGTGCAGGCAGATCCGAATGCCCACCGCCATCTCATCGGGCACGTTCTCGCGCACAGCGGCAACACACTCGAGCGGTAAGCGCATGCGGTTCTCGAACGAACCTCCGTAGGCGTCCTTGCGACGGTTGAAGAACGGTGACGCAAAGCTGCGGAGCAGCCCGTCGTGCGCGATCTTCAACTCGACCCCGTCGTACCCGGCGGTCGCCAGATTGCGTGCGGATGCGGCGAACCCTTCCACTGCACGCCGCAGGTCAGTTGCGTCCATGGCTTTCGTCGTATGCGTACTCGAGGGCTCGGGCATCTGCGTCGGCGCCCACAGCACCGGCGGCGGTGTCTCGAGAGACGTGTGCCCGCCGTGATTGAGTTGCGCGAAGATCGAGGCTCCGTGCGCGTGCACCGCGTCGGTCGTTCGTCGGTTCTGTTCCACCGACCTTTCGTCCCACGCCGCGACGTACTTGCGCGACATCTGGCCCTCGTACATGGTCGCCATCGAGCCGTCGACAATGAGCCCTGCGCCGCCCCAGGCACGCTCCTCGAGGTACGCGGTCAGGTCCGGCGTTGGCAGCCCGTGGACGTCGGCCAGGGCGTTGAAGTGCGGTTGAAAGACGAGCCGGTTGCGCAGTTCGACTCCGCGCACCCGAAGGGGGGAGAACAGGTGGGGAAACTCGGTCGAATCGGAGGTGGCGGGCGGTGTGGCCATACTCACGCGATGGCCCCGTGACACTGAGATCCGCCGTCGACCAGCATCAGTGTCCCGGTGACGTACACCGAGTCGTCTGAAGCGAAGAAGAGCGCGGGGCCCGCGACATCGTCGGTCGTTGCCAGTCGTCCTAGGACGATCGAGCGCTTGGCCGCGCCGATGGCCTCGCCAGGCGACGTGCTCACCAGATCGTGGTATCCGTGCATCATCGGGCTGTCGATGTAGCCCGGTGCGATCGTGTTCACCCGGATACCAAACGGCCCGAGGTCAGTCGCCGTTTGCTGCGTGATCAGGTTCACCGCGCCCTTGCTACCGGCGTAGACGGCTGACTGCTTGAGTGGCAGGACTCCCTGAATGGACGAGATGTTGATGATGCTCCCACCGCGACCACCGAGTTTCATCGCGCGCGCGGCGTACTTCGTTCCGAGCAGCACGCCGCCCACGTTGATGTCGATCACGCGCCGGTACTCATCCCACGAGAGGTCAGTGATGTCCTCGGCTGTTCCAGTGCCCGCGTTGTTCACCATCACGTCCAGTCGCCCGTACAGCTCGAGCGTTCGATCAACAGTGGCCGCAACGCTGGCTTCATCGGCCACGTCGCACACGATGGCCGTCGCTTCACCTCCGGCGGCACGGATGGCTTGCTCTGCCTCGAGTCCGTCGTCTCGGCCGCGAGCGGCAAGCACGACCGACGCTCCTTCCACGGCAAATCGCCGCGCGATCGCGAAGCCGATCTGTCGTGACCCTCCGGTGACGATCGCCACCCTGCCCTCAAGTCGACCGCTCATGGCCTGTTCCTCCTGCTTGCTCGAATGTGGGAAAAGCGGTTCATTTTCTGCGAGCTGAGAAGGCCACGGCGAGAATGATGATGAGACCCTTGACGGCGATCTGCCACGACGAACTCACGCCGATGATGACCAGACCGTTGTTGAGGACTCCGATGATCAGCGAGCCGATGAGGGTACCGATGATTGTTCCGCGTCCGCCGAACAGGCTGGTACCACCCAAGATCACCGCAGCGATCACATCGAGTTCGAGACCATCGGCGAAGTCAGGTCGTGCGGCGTGTGCTTGGGCCGCGAAGATCAGCCCACCCAGGCCGGCCAGCACGCCAGAGAGCATGAAGCAGTAGATCTTCACTCGCGACGTGTTAATGCCCGAGTATCGGGCTGCCACCGCGTTACCACCCGTGGCGTAGACCTTGCGGCCAAACGTCGAGAAGTGCAGCAGAATGCCACCGATGGTCACTAACACTGCTGTCCAGATGATGGGGGCAGGAAGACCAAGGATGGATCCCTCATAGAACACCTTGAAGAAGGCGGTGTTGTCGATCAACACGGGTGCCGTATCGGTGATGACGAATGCGATACCTTTCGCCACCCCGAGCATGCCCAGCGTGACGAGGAAGCTCGGAATACCCAGCCTTGTCGTGAGCAAGCCATTGACCAGGCCGATGAATGTGCCCACCGCAAGGCCGACGAGGGCGCCTAAGACCCAGTTGTCGCTGAAATTCTCCATGAATAGCGCAGCGCAGACGCCGGACAATTTGAGGATCGAGGCGACCGACAGATCGATTTCGGAGGAGATGATCACGAAGGTCATACCGACAGCGATGATGGTCACGAGGGTCGTCTGGCGACCGATATTCGCGAAGTTGGCCGTCGAGAAGAAGACGGGAGATAGAACCGAAAAGAATGCGATGAGTACGATCAAGGCCACGAACACGGTGTACGGCCTGTCGCTGTTGAGCATCCTCTTGACGGGATTGACTTTCGTCTCGCTCACCATTGCTGGGGCCCCGGGGGTAGTTGTACTCATCGCGCTGACTCCTGTACGAGTTGGTGGAGGCCCTCTTCGCCTTGGATCTCAGAGGAATGGACGGTGGTCATGATGCGGCCGTCGTGGACGACGGCGATGTTGTCGCAGAGCATTTCGAGCTCCACGAGGTCGGACGAGACGATGACAATCGCGCAGCCCTTTTGGGCGAAGCGACGGATGATTCCGTAGATCTCGTCACGGGCTCCAACGTCGACACCGACGGTAGGTTCGTCAAGCAGAAGGAGCTTCGGCTCGGGAGTGAGCCACTTCCCAAACACCACCTTCTGCTGGTTACCTCCGGAGAGGTTCTCCAGTTTGGTAACGATCCCCGGTGTCTTCACATTGAGCTCAGTCACTGACGCCTTCGCCCGACGGTTCGACTCACCACTGGCAAACATGCCTAACTTGGTGAGTCCTTGCAATTGGGGTAGGGCCACGTTGGCTGCGATGGTGTGGCTGAGCACGAGGCCTTGCAAGTGCCGGTCCTCGGGGATGAGTGCCACACCTGATCTGATCGCGCGTGCGGGGCTTCGCCACACGACGACCTCACCCTGGTAGAGCAACTCGCCTTCGGTTGCTCGCCGAAGTCCGAACATGGTCTCAAGGATCTCGGTGCGGCCGCTGCCGACCATGCCAGCGAGCCCGAAGATCTCCCCCGGGCGCACTGCGAGTTTCACGCCATGGAGGCGGTCGTTGTGCACGTCACGCAACTCGATGACCGGCGGCAGCTGCTCCTGTTCACTGGAAGGGTCTTGAAGGGCCGAGCGCCGCCTGCCCTCTTCGAGACTCAGCGTCGTTTGCGTCAGCTTCTCGTGTCCTGGACCGACGATGGCCTGAACGAGCTTTTCCATGGTGATGTCTGCGGTCTCGAATGTTCCCGCGTTCAGCCCATCGCGCAGCACCGTCACGCGGTCGCTGATTCGAAAGACCTCATGCAGGCGGTGCGTCACATACACCACACCGACCCCGCGTTTGGTCACCTCCTTCACCGCGTCAAAGAGGATCTCCTCCTCGCCTGCGGAGAGGGCGGAGGTTGGCTCGTCCAGCACCAAAATCTTGATCTCGCCCATGAGCGCCTTGGCAATTTCGGTCAGTTGACGGTAGGCGAAGGGGAGGCTGTCAACACTCGCTTTCGCCTTCACCGGAAATCCTTGCTCGTCGAGGTACGCCTGCGCCCTTGACACGAGATCGCCATTGCGCACGAGGTTCATGGGTCCGTGCGGCTCGCGTCCCAAAAACAGATTCGAAGCGACGGACATGGTCGGAACTAGGGACAGGTCCTGGTAGACCATCGCGATCCCGCTCTCCCGCGAGTCTTGAGCCGACTTGAAGTGCGTCTGCTCACCGTGGATCAGCACGTCACCGCTATCGCGCTGATAGACGCCGGACAGCACCTTGATCAGCGTGGACTTACCAGCGCCATTTTGACCAAGTAGTGCGTGCACCTCACCCGGACGCAATTCGAAGTTGACGTCGCGGAGGGCCTTGACCACGCCGAAACTCACAGTGATGTCGCGCATGTCGATGAGTGACTTCGCTTCGGTCATCAACGTTTCCCTTCGGTTGAGACGGCATCATGGCGCGAGGACGTCTGGGTGTCGAGGCCAGTCGACGTACAAGGTCGGGATTTACGCGGCACCTGCGTCAATGCGGGTGATCTTAGACAGGCCCGGTGGTCGATCGGGATCTTCACCGCGAGCGAGTGCAGCAGCGCGTGCCGCGCGCTGTATCGGCAGTATCGCGAGGAAAGGTACCCACTGGGAAGGCACCTCGGGCAGGCGAATGTGGTGACCTGCGGAACTCGATGTCGACGAGCTGATGCTCACCGTTGCAGCTCCTCGGCTCGACGCGCCGACCACGGCCTGCTCTGCCAGGCTCGTCCCCGAGAGATCGGCGCCGACCGTGACCACGGTGGTGTGAGATCCGACGGAATTGATGTTGCCGTGCAGGAATTCGCTGGTCTCAAACGAGGCGACGGGAATGCGCAATGTCTCGCGTAGTTTGATCGCACCTTCCTCGCCTACCGCTTCGGCAAAGCCCTCACCCGCGCACACGATGTTGGTCGTACCGTCGAGAGTGAAGGTGGCGTCTGGATTGGCCAGCACCTCGGCCATGAGTTGCGGAAGCTGGGCCTGGGCGTCGCTGAGGTTCTGGGGTGCATGTGCCATCGCTAACCCCAGCAGACAGGCGAGCGACGATGTGAAACTTTTGGTGGCGGGCACTGCCACCTCGCTGCCGGCCCGGAAGTGCACCGTCTGGCTCGGCCCCGCCAGCGCCGCGAGTTCCGATGCCGGCGAGTTCGTGACGACGATGAGGGTCGCACCCAGTTCGAGTGAACGACGGGCCGCCGCGACGATTTCGGTGCTCTCGCCGGACTGCGAGATCGCGACGACCAGAGTGCCGTCCATCCGCTGAACCTGCGACCAGGCCAGATGTGCGGGTGACATTCCGGATGCCGGGACCCCTGCGAACGATCGCAGGGCCTCGGCCGCGTAGGTGCCGGCCGAGCGGCTCGATCCTCGGCCCAGGATTCTCACCTCGCGCGCCGCCGCGACGAGAGGCGCCAGCACAGCGGCCTGCTCGCGCACGCCAGCCAAGGCGGCACGAACGCACTCGGGCTGCTCGGCAATCTCGGCAGCCATGAAGTGGCCAGGCGAGGAGGTAAGGGGCATGCGGTGAGCTCCGGGTCGTTGTCAGGTTCGGCGGATGGGACTAGAGTGATCATGATGTTACTATGTTTGAGGAAGGACAAGTGTCTATGTTCGACAAAAATAGGGCATCCAACGAACAAATAGAAGCCCTTGTCGAGGATTCGATCAGATACGTCTGGCGCCATGGCGTCTCAGCCGCTGCGACCCGCGAGGACAATGGGCCGCTGGCCGTGTCTGCAAGCGGGGTTCGCGTCACCGACGTCCATGGCAACGAGTACCTCGACGCGCTCTCGGGAGGCTCGGCTGCAGCGACTCTCGGTCACGGGCGGGTCGACATCGCCGACGCGGTTCACGCCCAGATGACGCAACTGCACTGGGTGTCGCTTCGCACGTTCATTAACGAACCCTCGATCGAGCTCGGACGGCGTCTCGCGGGCCTGACCGACGCCGACCTGCAGACGAGTTTTTTCGTTTCGTCCGGCTCGGAGGCCGTCGAGAGCGCGACACAACTGGCGAAAAGCTTCCATCGTGTCCGTGGCAACCCCGACAAGAATATTTTCCTCTACCGCAAGACCGGCTACCACGGCACGACGCTGGTCGGCGCGAGCGCGAGCGACAACGCTGAGTTCCGCACCTGGTTTGCGCCGCTAGCGCCCGGGTTTGTCGAGGTGGATGCCTGCTACCCCTATCGGCGCCCTGAGCACATGACCGAGGAGGACTACGGCGATGCCTGCGCCGACGCCCTGGAGGCCACCATCCGCAGCGTCGGGCCTGAACGCATCGCCGGCATCCTGGCCGAGGCTATTCCGGCGGCTCTGGTCCTGGTTCCGCCGCCCAACTACCTGCACCGACTTCGCGAGATCTGCGACCGGTACGACATCCTCTGGATCGACGACGAGGTGTTCATCGGGGTCGGGCGGACCGGGCGATGGTTTGGGTTTCAACACTTCGGTGTGACCCCGGACATCGTCACCTCCTCCAAGGGAATCACCGGCGGCTACGTACCACTGGGAGCCGCGATCGCCACCTCGCGCGTGATGGAGACGATCTACGGTGATCAGATGGGCGGCCAGGCGAAGGTCTCCGGGCACACCTACGCGGCGCACCCCACCGCCTGCGCAGCTGGAATTGCCGTTCTCGACGCCATCGAGAAAGAGGACCTCGTCGGCAATGCCGAACGGGTGGGTGAGTGGATGATTGAGGAGTTCGCACGTATCTATGCCGACCACCCAAACGTGGGTGACGTGCGTGGAAAGGGTCTGCTCATCGGAATTGAACTGGTGCAGGACACAGCGACCCGCTCAGCCTTCCCCAAGGAACTCGGCGTTGGCCGTCAGGTGATGGATCGAGCGATGAAGAACCTCTTCATGCTCCGCGCGACCGGCGATGTGATCACACTGTTCCCGGCACTGGTCACCACAATGTCCGACGCCGCGGAGATGGTTGCCGCAACCTGTCGTGCCATCGATGAGGTGCTCGGTGAACTCTGACCACGAGCGTGTCGCCGACTTCGCGAGTCAGTTCGAGCAGACCACCGTCCGCGACCACATGTCGGTCGAGGATGCCACCGAGCACCAGTTCCGACTGGTTGAAATAGCCGCGCAGGTGATGGGTTCCGACGAGGTTTTCGTCGAGGACTACGGCCAGGTGCGTGAACTCGCCACCGTGGGCTTCGGCGGTGGCGGTAGGCCGAGGGCGACCGCTCGGGTCGAGGAAGTGTTGGCACGCTTTTTCGGGGCCGAGGATGCGATCCTCGTGCACGGAGCCGGCACCGGATCGATTCGCGCCATGCTCAATGGACTCGTCGAACCGGGCTCGCGAATCCTGCTGCATAAGGCGCACCCGTACAAGACCACCCTGCCTGCGATGCAGCACATGGGTCTGGACATTCAGTACGCAGATTTCAACGACAGTGCTGAGCTTGAGAACACGGTACGTGCGCAGTCTCCCTCAACGGTCTTTATTCAGCATGTTCCCCAACAACTCGGTGACTCGTACAGCATTGAGCAGACCATCGAACGTGCCCGTTCCGCTGGTGGCGACAATCTGCGGGTTCTGGTTGACGACAACTACGCCGTGATGCGGTCGCACCGCATCGGTGTTGAGATGGGCGCCGACGCCTCCGCGCTGTCGTTGTTCAAGTTGTTGGCGCCGCAGGCAATCGGCGCCGTCCTCACCGATGCTGACTCTGCGGGTCGGATTCGCCGCGACAATGCGTCGGCTGGCGCGCAGGTCCAGGGCCCGTATGCCATGGCGGCGCTGCGTTCTCTGATCTACGCGCCGGTGGCGTTGGCGATTCACAACCAGACCGTCCTGCGTGCGGTCGATGAGATCAACGCGGCAATCGCGGCCGGCGACCTCCCATTCCTTGCCGGCGCGTACTCGGCGCAGCCTGGTATCCGCTGCATCGTCCTGCTGTTCAACCACCCCGTGGCCGAGGAGTTCCTCAGATCGGCATGGCGCAACGGCTCGCCGAGTCAGTCGGTGGGCGAGGAGGCGCAGTTCGAATTCCTCCCTCTCTTCACCTACCTCACGAGCACCTTCCTGAAAGCAACACCGGGACTTGAGAAGTACGCCGTGCGCATCAATCCCCTGCGAGGCGGCACCCAGACCGTGATGCGCGTGCTGCGCGCTGCCCTCGCCGACTCAGACTTCCACGCCGCAGTGCGCGCCTAAGCACATACTAAAACCGGAGACCCACCATGACTGATGCCCTGCTTGAACCCTTCTCAGTGACCATCGACTTCGGCACCGGTGCTCTGGCTCCCGACCCCGACGTCCTCGACCGTCGACTCGCCGACCTCGACGGCTACTTCCTTGCGGACATCACCGATCCGGAGGTCGGTGCGTACACGGTGCACGAAGTCCGGGTTCCCAAGTCGGGCAACAACCTGCTCTCGTCGACAACTGTCTTGGCACCTGGCAAGGTGGGCGACGAGTACTTCTTCACCAAGGGACACTTCCATGCCAACCGTGATCGTGCCGAAATCTACTTGACGCTGTCGGGGGAAGGCATCCTCGTGATGGCCCTCGAAGACGGCAGAACAGTCACCAAGGACATGCGACCGGGGGTCGCCAACTACGTGCCTGGTCACTGGGCGCACCGCTCGGTGAACACCGGCACGACACCGCTGGTCTTCTACGCCGTGTACATCGGTGATGCCGGCTATGACTACGCGACGATCGCCGAACGAGGGTTCCCGGTCATCGTGGTCGAGGGCAACGATGGCCCGCAGGTTCAACCGAATCCGCGATACGTGTCGTCGTGACCACGGTTGCCGTCACCCCACGGGGCTTCCGCCAGACGCCTGGTCCGCACCGCGACCTGCTGAAGGCGAGCGGCCTTGAGGTCCGCTTCGCGACTGAACAGCGACCCCTCACCGCCGACGAGTTGTCCGAACTTCTCGAGGGCTGTGCCGGTGTGATTCTCGGAGTGGATGAGGCCTCTGAATCTGTATTGCGTGCTGCCACGAGTCTCACGACGATCGTGAGATTCGGCATCGGCACCGACAACGTCGATCTCGCTATCGCGCGTGAACTCGGAATCCGCGTCTCACTCACGCTGGGAGCCACCACCACTTCGGTTGCGGAACTCAGCGTCGGGTTGATGCTCGCGGCGGCGCGGTCGATACCGATGATGGATCGCGCAGTTCGGGCAGGATCCTGGTCGCGCGCGAACGGAATTGAACTCGCCGGACGCACCCTCGGACTCGTGGGCACCGGGCGCATCGGACGCGAAGTGGCCGCGCGAGCGCGCGCATTCGACATGACCGTCATCGGCTACGACCCACTGGCGCAGGAGGGCGACATCCCGCTCGTGAGTCTCGACGACTTAGTGGCCCGCTCAGATGTGATCTCGATCCATGCGCCGTACACCGCTGAAACTCATCACCTTGTTGATGCGGATTTCCTCGCTGCGATGCGACCTGGCAGCCTGCTCGTGAACTCCGCCCGCGGTGGCATTGTCGACGAGGTGGCCCTCGCGCACGCGCTCGTGAGCGGACCTCTGGCCGCGGCAGCCCTCGACAGTTTTGAACAGGAGCCACTGCCCGCCGACAGTCCGCTGCGCGACGTGCCGAATGTGATCTTCACACCGCACTGTGGGGCGGCCACCGTTGATGCCATCGTGCGCGCAGGGGTTCTTGCTGTTGAGGAGTTGATGCGCGGCCTCGCGAACGAGCCGATGCTCTACGACGTCACGAGGTAAGTGACGTGATGCTGCTAGTGGCGGACGCCGTCGTGCTCGATCTTGACGGCCTCCTTGTCGACAGCGAGTCGGCAGCTTTCGAGGTTGCCTGCGAGATCTTCAGCCAAGAAGGGGTGAGTCTGAGCCGAGATCTATTCGCCACGAGTGTCGGTCTCTCGAGCTCCCACCTCTACACCGCGCTCGTCTCGCACTTCGGGTTGAGTGTCGCCGTTGACGATCTACTGCGACGTCGTGAGCATCGGCTTGCCCGGTTCTACCTCGATCCCGTCCCCATTCAGGGCGCAATCGAGTTCGTGCATCGCACGGTGAACTGCGGCGTCGTCGTGGCAGTCGCCTCGTCAAGCCCCGTCACTGTGGTCACGTGTGCGATCAAGGCGCTCGGCCTGAACTCGCAGATCGACGTACTGGTCGGACGTGGTGGTTCATTCAGCGGCGCGCCCAAGCCTGCACCGGATGTCTACCTCAATGCCCTGAGCCAACTGGGAGTGACACCCGACGCCGCCGTCGGCGTCGAAGACTCCGCCATCGGTGCCGCTGCCTCAGTGGCGGCGGGCCTCACCACCGTGGTGGTTCCGAGTGAATGGACGCGGGGCCACGCATTCCCACCCGGTGTCCTGAGCGCCCACTCGCTCGCCGATCTCGATGTCCGGCGCCGCTCTGGGTGACGGTAGTGCGGTCTCGCTGCCGGCGACTCAGTCCTCGAAGGTCAGCGAATTCAGGACGGCGTCGACATCGCTACGTCGACGCGCACGCATCAGGTCAGCGCTGGCGCGCTCAGCCGCCCCTGCATTGAGTCTGCTGATCCGTTCCTTGACAGCCGGAACGAGTGGCCCAGACACCGACAACTGTCGATAGCCCAGACCGACGAGAAGACCCGTCGCCCGTGGGTCACCGGCCAACTCACCGCACACGCTGAGCGGAGTGTCGCCGGCTCCGGCGCGGATAAGCTGCAGAGCCCGCAGGACCGCCGGATGGAACTCGGAGTAGAGCTCGTGCAGATGCCGGTTACCGCGATCAGCCGCGAGCACATAGGCGGTGAGGTCGTTGGTGCCGACGGAGAGGAAGTCGACTTCTGAGGCGAAAGCATCGATGAGAAGGGCGGCGCTAGGAACCTCGACCATGGCGCCAAAGCGGAATGCAGCCCGGGGGGTTACGTCGCGCAGAATGCCGCGCACCTCGTCAAGTTCTTCGAGTCCCGAGACCATCGGCACCATGACAGACACTCCGGGGAAAGCCGCTGCGGTGCGCGCAAGGGCGCGCAACTGACCGTCGAACACCGGACGGTTCGCGAGGGTCAGACGGATGCCGCGCACGCCGAGGAAAGGATTCTCCTCAGCCTCGACCTGCAATCCCGGAACCGGTTTGTCGCCGCCGACGTCAAGGGTTCGAAATGTCACCGGGCGCCCACCGGCAGCCTCTGCGACCGCCATGTAGTGCTCGGTCTGTGCCTGCTCATCCGGTGCCGTATCGGAGCGCATGAACAGGAATTCGGTTCGGTACAGCCCGATGCCGTCCGCACCTTCAGCAACAGCACGCGTGACGTCGGCGACACTCGACGCATTGGCGAGCACCTGCACTGCAACTCCGTCGCGGGTCGTCACTGCGTGGCTCATCACCGCATGCGTCATCTGCCGGACCGACTTGGCGCGCGCTCGATCGAGGTCACGCGGCTGCGGATCGATCTCGCACGTTCCCGCATCGCCGTCGAGCACGACGACGACGCCAGGGGAAGCAGCCTTGAGAATGCCCGCCGCGCCGACCACAGCGGGGATTCCCAACTGCCGCGCCAGGATGGCGGCGTGTGACGTTCGGGCTCCGGCCTCGGTCACGATGCCTCGAACAACGTTGAGATCAAGGTCGAGTGTGTCAGTGGGCGTGAGCTCATGCGCTGCCACGATCACGTCGCCGGTCTGGCCCTGAAGTGCACTGGTTCGCGACCGGCCCTCAAGATGACCGATGACGCGCTGGCCGACGTCAAGCACATCGGCCGATCGTTCGCGTAGGTAGGGATCATCGAGTGACGAGAGAGCCTGGGCTACTCCCTCGGTGACCTCCCACACCGCGGCCGTGGGCTCGGCTCCATTGCGCACATCGTCTCGAATCTGATCCCACCACTCCGGATCGTCGAGCACGAGTAATTGGGCCTCGATAATCGCAGCCGGTTCGCTTCCGATGCGCTGTCGTGTGTCGTCGGCGATCGACGCGATCTCGTCGCGACTGGCAGCAACAGCCGCGAGCAGTCGGGTCAGCTGCTCGTCGGCACTTGCGATGATGTGCGACGACAGGGCGTCAGTGGGCTTCAGCACGCCGATGACGACGAGGCGTCCGACAGCCGTCCCGCCAGAAACGGGAATGCCGCTCACGATCACGGCGCGTCGTCCCCGTGCACGATTTCGAGGAATGAGCCGAGTTCCTCGATGGCTGCCGCCTCATCGGGACCAGCGGCAGTGATCGTCACCTCGGTGCCAACGGCGATGCCCAACTTGAGGATCGAGATGAGGCTCTTGCAGTTGCCGGTCTTGTCACCGGACGCGATGCTGAGATCAGACTCGTAGGTGCGGGCTCGCGTCACGAACTCCGCGGCGGGGCGTGCGTGAAGGCCGAGTGGATCGGCGATGATGGCCGTACGACTGGCACTCACAACGTCACGCTTTCGTTTGCGGCCGGAAGCAGGTCGGGTCCGAGTCGGAATCCGCTGTTGGTGAAGACGCCCTCGACGGCCGGAGTCCCCGTGATGTTACTGACGACGGCGACGAAGCACCTGCTCACGAACGCCTGCGCCCGGAAAGCATAGACAACCGTGCTTCCGACCCGCACCGATCGTGGATTGTCGGTGCGCAGAGTTCCGTAGTAGTCGATCGCTTCGGCCGGATCGAGTTCGACCTGGCACACACGTGGTGCTGCCCCCGCCTCGCGATAGACGAGGGCGGTGCGCGACTTACACCGCGGGTAGAGGCCACCGGCAATTGCGTAGGCGGCATCGGCGGTGGTGTGGGACACCTCGGACACGTACACCATCGCCGGAAGTTCGGGTTCGTCGCTCAGTGCATGGAGCGGAGTTTGACCCGTGAGACAACTTCCGGGCTCAACGTGTGTGGCGCCGGCTGCCGCTTTCATTGCGAACGTTGCCGTGCAGCAGGCACTCGGTGCATTGAGGACATCGACGTCGATGCCCACGGCCCGCAGCGACTGCGACACCGCACCGAGTGTCGCGAGGTTGTGAGTGGGCGCGAATGCGCCGACTGACTCGTCCCACAGCACCACGGGAAAACTGGTGACCCCACGCAGGCGAACGCCGGGAAGGTCGTGCATACGGCTGGCCACCTCGATCACCTCATCGATCGGCACACCGCCGCGCTGCGCAGGGTAGAAGGTGTCGTGAGGTCCCACCACGCGCAGCGTGACATCTTGAACAATGCCGCGTTCGTGAGCGACGTGGCTGAGGTGAGCGGCCTGGTCGTAACCGAAGACCGTGATGAAGTCGGGTTCCATCTCAAGGGCCAGACCGATCTCGTCGCGCGGAATCTGAACAAGATGCCCCAGATGACCGATGCGCTGACCGTGGTGGGCGAGCAGCCGCGCCTCCTCGAAGTCGACGGCGACTACCTTGTCAATGCCCGCCGCTGCCACTGCGCTGGCCACAATCGGATTGCGGCCAAACTGCTTGGTCATCTGGTACGCCGTAAGCCCGTGCGACGCAGCTGCTCGCGCGACGAGTGCCGCATTGGCAGACACGGTGTCGAGGTCGATCACGTAGCAGTTGGACGGAATCCGACCAGACTGGTGAAGATCGACCGCAGCGTCGATGAGTGCGGGGTTGCGGCGGCGGGTTACATCGATGAACACGTGAGCTCCTGAGCGAAGGATGTACCTGAGTCGAGCGACTCGGTACCGAGCAGGTCAGCGACGGTGGCGCCGACGTCAGCCAGTGACGAACGAATCCCGAGATCGACCGGTTGTAGCTGGTGGCCATAAATAAGGACCGGGACGTATTCGCGAGTGTGACGGCTACTACCCGATGTTGGGTCGTTGCCGTGATCGGCGGTGATCACAAGAACGTCATCAGGGCCGAGGCGATCGATCAGTTCGGGCAGTCGAGCATCGACGGTGCCCAGAACGCGTGCGTAGCGCTTGGCATCCTGCTCATGTCCGGCGAGATCAGTTTCCTGCACATTCGCCACGATGAGTCCCTGTCGCAACACGTCGAGATGCCGTATTGCGGCGTCGAACACGTCGTTCGTCGGTACGAGATTCTCGAGGGTCGCCCCCTCGCACCGCACCACATCGGCGGCCTTGCCAAGCAGGACGACGTCTCCGCCGCGATTCCTCACCCGCATCGGGAGTTGGCGCTCGACCGGCAGCTCGAGCCCGAGGTGCCGTACTTGATAGTGCTCGCTATAGACGCCCAGACTCGGTGTATCGACACCGATGTGACCATCGCCGCGATGCACGATGTGGGCACGGATGCCATCGACGTCGTAGCCGCGACTGCCGACGACGATCACCCGCGAGACGTTGATGGCGCGGCGCACGATCATTCCGATCTCGGTGAGATTGTCGAAACTGATGTCGTCGAGGGATGCGGTGACGTTGACGTTCAGCCGTGCGCGCGCCTCGATGTTGTCGTGCACCACTGCTACGCCGTCGACGAGCAGCATTGACTGTCCGACAATGAGCGGCTCAACCGTGTGCCCGGCGGATTCCAATGCTGCAGTGACGGCGTCGCCGAGTTCGTCCATGAGCCGGAACTCGACTCGTGCCACGCTGCCACCCATGAGTTCCTGATGCCCCATATACGTGTCGGCACCCACGTGAACGGGTGTGAGCCGGCCGTATGCCGCACGCGGTTCGGCCACGGGGGCGACTGCGTCAGGAACAAGGTGACCGAGACCAAGCGACGCGAGACAGGGTAGGTGGAGATCTGCGGAGTCAGCGATATGAGCCAGCGTGTTCATCGTGAGGTCGGCCGAGTCACCATCTGGAGTCGCCCCGACTCCGAAGCCGTCGAGAACCACGATGACCGCGCGCTTCATCACGATCAGGACGCTGCCTCATCGTCGACGAGGCCGCACAGGTGGACCGTCATGTACGTGATCTCCGACTCCGGAACGTCGCGCTGTAGCAAGCGCGAGGCGTCGCGCATCACGGCCGTGACGGCGTCGTGCTCACGCGTGCGGTCGGCGATTTCCTCTGCCGCGACTGCGGACATCGCGATCTCGGGGTCGCCGCGGTTGATACGTGTGAGAGCGATGGCAAGGTGCGTAACGAACTGCGCGGCGTTGTCCTCGGTGAGCGCGAGGTCAAGGGTGGTCGTGAGGTCGGTCAGGCACATCAGGGTCAGCCGGCGGGCCAGGTTGGTGACCTGACCGCTTTCCTCGAGCAGATCGAGTCTCTCGGTGAACTCGGCGGCCAGTTGCGCCTGGGCCGACTTCAGCGATGAGTCACCCATCCTGTCCTCCACTGTGCGCATCGCGGTAGGCGAGGATTTCTCTGATGATGATGGGGATCGCGGCGGCTGTTTGCTCATAGGCGAACCCGAAAGCGATGCGGCCCTCGCCGACGGCGGTGCGCACCCGTTCGTCGGTCACGACCATGCCGGGTGTGCCGACGATTCCGACGAGGTTGGCGCCCAAAATGGCGGTGGCCGCAGCCAGCGCCCCGCCACCTCCAGACCAGCACGTTCCGAGGTAGTAGTCGGCCTGTCCCTTCTTGATCAGGCGAGCACCCTGCATGTCACCGAGAGCGGCCGCCTCGACGCGACCACCTCCTGCATTCGTGGCGAGCTCCGCCATGGAAGGTGCATCGACACCTGCCACGACGACGCGGACGAGCCGTTCCTTGGTCATCGGTTCTTCCTTCCCTGTGGCTTCCTGATGGACGTGCGGTGAGTGTTGTCGCCTGGTGGATGGCAGCGGGTGGACAACGTGACGTCATCACCTGATGCTACGTTCTACCCGTGACGGACCTCGGGATCGATCATGATGCGCGGTTGCCCTACTACGAGCAGCTCAAGCAGTTGATCGTTCGCGAAATCGCTCGCGACAGCCTCGAGCCCGGCCATCTCATGCCCTCCGAGGCCGAGATGTGTGCGCGCTACGAAGTCTCGCGCACTGTGGTGCGCCAGGCCGTCGGCGAACTCGTCAACGAAGGCGTTCTGCAGCGCCGGCGTGGCAAAGGCACCTTCGTCGCCAAGCCCAAGTTGTCCGAGCAGTTCATGGAAAGCACGGTCGGCTTCTTCGAAGACATGACCAGCCACGGGCACTCTGTGTTGAGCAGCGTCCTGTCGGTTGACCGCGTCGAGGTCGTGGGTCGGGCGCGTGAGTTGATCGGCGCCTCTCCCGGTACCCACTGCATCGAGATCGTCCGGCTCCGAGCAGTTAATGACGAGGTCGTCGCGTTCACGAAGTCCTACATTGTGCGCGACGACGAGACCATGCTCGAACAGTTGCGCGGCACCGACCTTTCCACGGCGTCGCTGTACCGAATCCTCGCCGACCAGTTTGGCCTGCGCATTGACACAGGTCATCGTTCCATCGAGGCCGTCGCTGCGTCGGGCATGCTGAGCAAACTGCTGGAGGTCGGCTCGGGCGAACCGCTGCTCTACATCGAGTCGGTGGCGCGGAACAGTGCGGGCGAGGTCATCGAATGTTTTCTTGCCTGGCACCGGGCCGACCGGATGCGCATCGAAATGAACGTCGTGCGCGACAGCCGTCACTCGGCGGGCGCCTCCCTTAACCACGGCTGACAGCGTCACGACCCACCTCGCGACCTGACACCATGCCGGCGATAGATGCCAGTGATGTGAACACGGCGGGCGACATCTCGATCCCGAATACTTCTGCGATGACCTCGGTCCAGCCGTGGAGGAAGTACCGCCACCCGTCGGCCACGATCAGGCCCCGCTCGGCCTCCTGTGCCCTCGCGATGTCAAGGAAAGCCAACTCGCCGCGGTAGTTAAGGTCCCAGGTCACGGCACCGCGCGGAAATTGCACGTCGGGCCCGATGGGCGAGCCGGGCAGGTCCTTGCCCATCCCGGTCGCGTTCACAATCAACGATCCTTCGGCCGACGCCGATACCAGTGCCCCTGCCTGCTGGGGGTCGCTGATCTCGACGAGTTCAAGTTCGGCCCGAATCTGGAGTTCGCTCAGCGCCTCACGTGACACGGCCAGGCGCTGCGGATTGCGATCAACGAGTACGACTCTTCGCGGTTGATCCGCGCCGTTGAGAAGGGCTGTCGCCAGTGCCAGGCCCGCGCCACCCGCGCCGAGGCACACTACGTCTCGCTCGCCACCACGCCACGGGTCTTCGCCGAGGAGGTGGGTATAGGCCTGACGCGCGGTGATCGGGTCTTTCGCCCACCCGATCAAACCTTCCTCACGCACCGCAATACACGAGATCTCTCGACACAGTTGGGACCAGGAGTCGAGTACCGAGAAGCGGCTCGCTGCGTGGTCCCAGACGGCCGCCTTGTGGGTGGTGACCAGCGCTCCGGCGGCGCTCGGATCGGCGGCCAGTGTGTCGATGACCGCGCGCACATCGTCGGGGCGGGCCGCGACGGGCAGGTCAACGCCGTGCATCTGGGCGGACAGGCCAAGTGCCTCAGCCCAGGCCGGGAAGATGGTCATGATGCCGGAGGAAGCCGTGGAGACACCGATGAAGTAAAGCCGCTTCACCCTGTCCCTCCGCTTTCTCTCGTCATCATGTTGTCACTACGTTATGATAAGTGCGGTGATGGGTCAAGAGTTCGTTCGAACTGTGCTCGGTGATATTCCGCCCGCAACTCTCGGGCTGACCCTGTGCCACGAACATCTCGTGACGGCTCCCGCCCCTCGGCTTCGTGATCACGATGATCTGCTCCTCGATGACGAGGTGCGGGCGATCGACGAACTCGCGATCTACCGTTCAGCAGGTGGCGGCACCCTCGTCGAGGTCACGGTTGCCGAGTTCGGTCGTGACGTGGCAGCGCTCGCGCGCATCTCGCAGGCCTCCGGAGTGCATGTCGTGGCCACCACCGGTCACGTATCGGTGGACTACTGGTCGGGCGTGCTCGACATCGAGCATCGCGGAATTGACCAACTCCTCGAGGAGATGACGGTCGAGCTGACCATCGGAATCGGTACGACAGGCATCCGGGCGGGCGTGATCAAGGCAGGCAGTTCGCGCGACGTCGTCACCGCCGCCGAGGCTCGAGTTCTCACTGCCGCCGCGGGCGCTCAGATGGTCACCGGTGCGCCCATCACCACCCACACCACGGCCGGAACTATGGCCGTTGATCAAGCGCGCCTGCTCACAAGTGCGGGCGCCGATCCGCGTCGCGTCACACTCGGCCACCTCGACCGCGAACTGAACTTTGCCGAGCATCGCGCCTTGGCGCGCGACGGGTTCACCCTCGGCTACGACTGCGTGTCGAAGGACTGGTACGAGCCGGACTCCGCGCGGATCGAGATGATCCTTCGTCTCGTCGACGAGGGACTGGTCGACCACATCACGCTCTCTGGCGACCTTGCCCGGCGCAGTTCGCTGGTGTCGTGGGGTGGTGGACCTGGCTACAGCTACATTCCGTGGCGGTTCGTGCCGTGGCTTAGGCGCGAAGGCCTCGACGACGAGGCGGTGCGACGAATTACCGTGGACAACCCGGCACGTTTGCTCACCTGGCACAGCCCGCCAGACGTCGAGGACTGAGCCCTCAGGCCTCGGGGGTGGGGCGGTAGATGGGGCCGCGGGCGATGACGACGTCGAGGATGCCGTCTTCGAGGTAGGCGTCGGCTTCGTCGGGTAGGGCTGGTTGACGCATGGGTACCGGGCCTGGGTAGCCCAGTTCACGTCGTACGCGGGGGTT
>CAFBNF010000002.1_pt1 | contig 28109 bp, 31 predicted proteins | sample 7269191 | NCBI WGS metagenome assembly CAFBNF01 (sample SAMEA6814086, study PRJEB35770) | freshwater metagenome | biome: Freshwater; feature: Freshwater reservoir; material: water | place: Czech Republic | collected 2017-05-23 | depth 30m m | reverse complement strand
GAGGGCTTTGGCACGGCACCGGGTGACACGCGGGTACGTGACCAGATCATCACCTTTCTGGTCGCGGGGCACGAGACCGTGGCCAGCGCGCTCACCTGGGCGTGGCACCTTCTTGGTTCGGCTCCCCACGCGGCGACAGCGCTACGCGATGAGGCGCTCGCGGTGCTAGGCCAGCGTGCGCCCACCTTCGCCGACTACACCCGATTGCCCTACGCACGAGCAGTGGTCGACGAGGCGCTGCGCCTGTACCCGCCGGCCTGGCTCATCACCCGCACCTCGCGCGAGGCCGACGTGCTGGCCGGCCGCGAGGTTCCGGCGGGGGCGCTCGTGGTGATGAGTCCGTGGTTGGTGCACCGACATCCAGACCTCTGGCACGACCCTGAGCGCTTCGACCCCTCCCGCTTTCTCGCGACCGGAGCCTCCGACCCGGCTCGGCTCGGCTACCTGCCCTTCGGTGCGGGACCGCGGCTGTGCATCGGTCGCGACTTCGCGCTGGTCGAGGCGACCCTGATCATGGCCACCATCGCTCGCCGATGGCGATGCGACCCGGTCGACGCGGCCTCCGTGCGCGCCGAGCCGCTCGTGACAGTGCGCCCCGCCCGCGGGCTCCCGATGCGGGTGCGGCCCGCGCAGGAGCCCGACTAGAAGCTCGACTCGTACTGGTGCGCATCCTTGCGCAGCAGCCTCATCGAGTCGAAGGCGTACCAGAGCGTTTTGCGTGAGAACACCCAGAGCACGGGCACCATCATTACCAGCGCCCCGGCGATCCAGAGCGGGCGCTGCAGCCACCACGACAGGGTGGGGCTCGACGGCGGTACGTAGCCCAAGCCCCACACCACGACGAGGATGAACAGCGACATCGCTGTGGTGTGGAAGAGGAACAGCGGCAGCGACACGCGGTTGAGCATGGCGTTAAACACTCCTGCCCTCGGCCGCTTCAGCCATCGAAGCGCCCTCGGCTGCAGCAGCATGGCCGCCCCCGCCTGAAACAGGGTGAGCATGATGATTGCAAAGGTGGGGGGTCCCATGTTCGAGAACTTGTCGGTCGCGACACCCACCATCGAGGCGGGGTACCCGCCGTCGACGGTCAGCAGCAGCAGTCCGAAGAGGCCGGAGAACATGATGGCCCAGTTCACCCGGCGAGGCATCACGGCGAGGGTGTCGAAGAAGAATCCCAGTTGGTGGCAAAAGGCGAACACCACCAGTAGTTGCGCGTAGCCCAGCCACTCGACCCCAAAGTGGAAACGTCCGATGTCGACTGCGCAGGCCAGCGCTCCCACCAGCACCAGGGCGGCAACCCCCCACCTGCGGTGCAACCAGATCATCACGGGTGCGATGAGCACCAGCAGCAGGTAGGCACCGATGAACCACAGGGGCGACAGGATCAAGATGACGGCCCGGAACATCCACGGCGTACCCCAGGTCGCGTTCACGACCACGTAGATCGCGAGCCACACGGTGATAAGGGAGGCGGTGGGCAGCACCAGGCGACGCGCTCGGCCCAGCACGAAGATTCCGTAGCCGCCACCATTGGCGCGCACCTTGTCCCACACCCGCAGGTGGGCGTAGCCGCCCACGAAGAAGAACAGCGGGAGCACCTGGAAGAGCCAGGTGAGGGGGGAGAGGCCGTAGGCGAACTGCAGCGGGCTGGTGGGTTCAGGGCCCTTCGGGGTCCACACGATGATGGTGAAGGCCCAGTGCCACAGCACGACGATGCAGAGTGAGAGCGCGCGAAGTAGGTCGATGTAGGGATCGCGAAGGTTGGCCGTGGTGCCCGTGGCCTGCGGTGATGCGGTGCTTGTCATCGGTATCGCGTCACTCCTCGCAGGAATCCCCTGTGATCCTGTCAGAGCCAGCACCGATGGCGCGAATTAGCCTCCGATGGTGATGTAGTTGATCAGCGCCGCTCGCTCGCTCTCGAGGTCCTCGAGGCGGCGCTTCACCACGTCGCCGATGCTGATCATTCCCATCAGGTGGTGGTTGTCGTCGACTACCGGAATGTGTCGTATGCGCTGATTACTCATGATTGCCATCAGTTCGTCGACCTCGCGATCGACGGTGGTGCACGTCACGTTGGTGGTCATGACCTCGCGGATCGGCAGCAGCAGCGCGTCGGGACCGTGCGCCTGAAGCATGCGTACCACGTCGCGCTCAGACACAATCCCAACGATCTCGCGGCCGTCCATCGTCACCACGAGGGCGCCGATACCGTGATGGGCGAGGGTCTCAATGGCGCTCAGCAGGGGCTCGTCTGGGTGCGCAGTGATCACTGCGCTGCCCTTGGACTCGAGGATGGTGATGAGCGACACGGGTGCCTCCTCAGATGGCCTCTCACCACTATGTCCCCGACCTCGCCCGTTGCGCAAGGTGTCGCTGCGACGGGTGAGTGATGCGGTGACAGACTGGCGACGTGCGAGTGATGGCCGTGGTGTGCGTGTGGATTCCCGCAGTGCTGTGGGTCGACCGCACCGCTTCGGTCGCAACTCAGGTGGCTCTGGGCGTCGTGACCTGGGCACTGCTCATCGCTCTGCTGGTGCGCGCAACAGCCCTGCTGCGAGTGCAGACGCTCGTCGTCGTCGCCTTCGCCACGCTGGTTGAGTACGTATTCTCCGGCTGGCTCGGTGTGTACGAGTACCGGCTCGACCACGTGCCCGCCTACGTACCGCCCGGACACGGGCTCGTGTACCTCGCGGCTCTCGGCTTCGCGGCGTGGGTGGGAGTCCGGGCGCGACTCGCGCGTGTGGCCGTGGTCGCCACGATCGTTCTGGGAGCCCTCGCGGCATCGTGGGGGCTGTGGATCTCGCCCCGGCCCGACCTTCTCGGTGCCTTCTGGTACCTCTGCCTCGTCGGATTCCTGGTGTGGGGCCGAAGTCGAATGCTGTACGTGGGCGCCTTCATCGTGGTCACGTGGCTCGAGGTGCTAGGCACGATGTGGGGCGTGTGGCGCTGGATGCCGCGCGACACGATTCTCGGGATCGTCACCATCGGAAACCCACCATCGGTGGCGGCGGGGGGCTACGGGTGGTTCGACCTCGCGGCTGTGGCGCTCGCGCCCGTGCTGCTCGCGTGGGGGGCGCCGTGGTGGAGCCGGCGCCCTTCCCTACGGCCGAAGGAGCTCAATCACGCTGTCATGAACGAGGCCGTTGGTGCTCAGGCCGCTGACGATGCTGGCGCCGGAGTACGCCGACGACCCGTCGTAGCCGGTGCATCGACCACCGGCCTCGACGACGATCGGAATCAGGGCGGCGATATCCCACGGATTGAGCTGGGGCTCGGCGGCGACGTCGACGGCCCCCTCGGCCACCAGCAGGTGCGACCAGAAGTCGCCGTAGGCGCGGCTGCGCCAGCACCGGTTGAGGAGGGCCTGCAGCCCCTGCGAGCAGTCGAGGCCTGACACTGCCACGTCATCCCAACCCACGGGGTCGCTGTAACTGAACGACGCATCCTCGAGCCGGGCGACGGCTGAGACGCGGAGGGCGCGCTCGCTGCCGTCGACGTCGCGCGTGAAGGCACCGCCACCGGTGGCGGCCCACCAGCGACGCGCGAGGGCGGGGGCACTCACCACCCCCATCACCGGGGTGCCGTCGACCACGAGCGCTATGAGGGTGGCCCACACCGGCACGCCGCGCACGTAGTTCTTGGTGCCGTCGATGGGGTCGAGTACCCACGTACGCGAGCTGCTTCCGGTGTCGGCGCCCTCCTCGCCACGCACGGCGTCGTCAGGGCGCTCGGCGGCCAGAATGGCGCGCAGCGCCTCCTCGGCACCCCTGTCTGCCTCGGTAACGGGCGTGAGGTCGGGCTTAGTGCTCACGACGAGGTCAGTGGCCCTAAATCGCGACATCGTGAGGAGGTCAGCGGTGTCGGCCAGTCGGGTCGCGAGGGCCAGATCCGGTGCCCAGGGGGAGTCCATGACCCGACGCTATCGGCTCTGAACCTGCGCGGATCGGGGTGATGCACACTAATGTAAATCCATGTCGACCTTTGACCTCTATGCTCTTCCCGCCGAGCTGCAGACCTGGGACCTCGAGGCAGCGGGTGCCGCTCGCTTCACCTGGGAGTACGGCGACGGCCGCGACCGGCTGCTGGGGCTCTACTCCAAGGGCAAGCAGAAGCAGTGGGACTCTGCCGAGCGAATCGAATGGGACCTCGAGATCGACCCCGACGACCCCTTCGGACTCCCCAAAGAGATCCATCCACTCGTCGGCTCGCGCACGTATGAGGGCCTCAGCGAGGCTGAGCGCACGGCGAGTGGCCGGGCGATGGGGGTGTGGCAGTTCAGCCAGTTCCTGCACGGCGAGCAGGGGGCTCTGATCTGCTCGGCCCGCATCGTGGAAGGCGTGCCCGACCTCGATTCCAAGTACTACGCGGCCACCCAGGTGATGGACGAGGCTCGCCACGTCGAGACCTATGCGCGGTTCCTGCAGGAGAAGGTGGGCGAGGTCTACCCCATCAATCCGCATCTCAAGGCGTTGCTCGACGACACCCTCACCGACCCTCGGTGGGATATGCCCTACCTGGGCATGCAGGTGCTCATCGAGGGACTCGCGCTCGCCGCGTTCGGCGTGCTGCGCGACATCTCCACCGACGCACTCACCAAGCAGATTCTGTCGTACGTGATGGCCGACGAGGCTCGGCACGTTGCCTTTGGCCGCATCGCGCTGCGCGACTACTACTCGCAGCTCAGCGCCGCCGAGTTGGCCGAGCGCGAGGAGTTCGTGATCGAGGGTTCGTTCCTCATGCGCAGCCGCTTCCGCGGTGATGAGGTGTGGGAAGGTCTCGGCTACGACGTGGTCGACTGCGTTGCCGCGGTGGAGAATTCGCCGTATATGCAGGCCTTCCGCACCCTGCTGTTCAGCCGCATCGTGCCGTGCGTCAAGGACATCGGCCTCTGGAGTCCGAAGGTGCAGAAGGCGTATGCCGACCTCGGGGTGCTCGATATGGCCGGCCTCAACCTCGATGACCTGATGGCCGACGACGAGGCCAAGGCCGACTCGTTCGATCAGGTGCGCATCGAGCGCGCTGCCAAGGCACGCTTCGATGTCGAACTGCAGGCGCGCAGGGCAGAGGTTGATGCCGTGGTGACGGCCGAGGCCAACGCCTGATCGAGTGGATCTAGCCGCCTAGCCTGACTGCTCGTCGACCCCCGAGCGCAGCGAATCGAGCACCCGCCTCAGCGACGCCAGTCGCTCGGCACCTCCCGTGCCCGCGTGGCCGTCGGCCACCCAGGCGTCGAGGCCACACTCCTCCTCGACGTGCGAGCAGGCGCGCGGGCAGTGGGTGGTGCCTCCCACAAACTCCGGAAACGCATCGATGACCTTCTCCGCGCTCACGTGCGCGAGTCCGAACGAGCGGAGTCCGGGCGTATCGACGATCCAGCCGCCGCCGGGCAGCGGCAGCGCCACTGCCGACGTGGAGGTGTGGCGGCCCCGGCCGGTGGTGTCATTAACTCGGCCGGTGGCGCGGAACGCGCCGGGCACGAGGGCGTTGACGAGCGTTGACTTACCAACGCCCGACGAGCCAAGGAACACGCTGAGGTCATCGCGCAGGATTGAGCGCAGTTCGGTCAGGTCGCTAGCGCGATCAAGCACCACGGTGTCAACGTCGAGGGCGAGATAGTCAGCCAGCAGCGCCGCAGGTGACGCAAGGTCGCTCTTGGTGAGCACGAGAAGCGGGGCGAGGCCGGCATCGAACGCTGCGACAAGGGCGCGGTCGATGAGGCGCGGCTGGGGCGCTGGCTCAGCCAGTGACACCACGACCGCGAGCCGGTCAGCGTTGGCGACGATGACTCGCTCAACCGGGTCGGTGTCATCGGCGGTGCGACGCAGGGTGGTGGCCCTCGTCTCGACCCTCACGATGCGGGCGAGGGCGTCGGGGGCGCCGGTCAGGTCGCCCACCAGCGCCACGCGATCGCCGACGACCACCCCCTTGCGGCCGAGTTCGCGTGACTTCACCGCCATCAGTCTCTTCGGCTCGACGTCGTTAGGACGCTCATCGTGCGAATCACCCTCGACGCACGTGAAGCGGCCGCGGTCGACCCCCACCACGAAGCCGGGCCTGGAATCGCTGTGCTGGGGGCGGTCCTTAGACCGGGGTCGTGACTTGGTGCGCGAGGGGCGCACTCGCACGTCGTCCTCGTCGAGTTCGCGCCGGCCGGTGGAGCGCGCGGAGCTCATCGACCCCCGCCGGTGACCATGGTCGCCCACAGGCCCTCAAAGTCGGGAAGGGTCTTCGTGGTGGTGCCGATGTCGTCGACGGTCATGCCCGGTACGACGAGTCCGATCACGGCCCCGGCGGTCGCCATGCGGTGGTCGTCGTAGGCGTGCCAGGGGGCTGCCCGCAGCGGGCCCGGGGTGATGACGAGCCCATCGGTGGTCTGCGTGACCGAGGCCCCGATGGCGCGCAGTTCGGTCTCGAGGGCGGCCAGCCGGTCGGTCTCGTGCCCGCGCAGGTGGGTGATTCCACGAAGCGTGCTGGGAGAGTCGGCCAGTGCGGCAAGCGCGGCGATGACAGGCGTGAGCTCGCCGACGTCGTGGAGGTCGACGTCGATGCCCGAGAGCATGGCCGGCCCTGCGACCCGAAGTCCCTCGGGCACGAGGGCGACCTCGCACCCCATGGTGGCCAGCAGCGCCCGAAGAGCGTCGCCGGCCTGCGTGGTGGTGCGTGGCCAACCCAGCACCGTGACGAGGCCACCCGTGGCCGCGGCCGCGGCCAGAAACGGTGCGGCATTCGAGAGGTCTGGCTCGACCTCGACGTCGCGGGCCGCGATGGTGCCGGCGTGCACTCGCCAGCGGGCGGCGGCCGGGTCGCCGGAGTCGACGTCGACGGTGACTCCACGCTCGCGCAGCATCTCGACCGTCATGACGATGTGGGGCATCGACGGCACCGCGGCACCACGATGCGTGACCGTGACGCCGTGCTGGTACCGAGCGCCCGCAAGTAGTAGTGCGCTGACGAACTGGCTTGAGGCTGACGCGTCGAGGCTGACCTCATGGCCGGTGACCCGGCCGGCACCATGCACCACGAAGGGCAGCGCGGGGTGGCCGCCATCATCGACCCGCACGTCGAGCTGACGCAGCGCCTCGACGATCGGCCCCATCGGACGCTCGCGTGCTCGGGGGTCGCCGTCGAAGGTCACGTCGCCGTCGGCGAGGGCTGCCACCGCGGGGAGGAAGCGCATGACCGTGCCGGCAAGACCGCAGTCGATGGTGGCCGGACCGCGAAGGGGCGCGGGCTTCACAGTGACGGTCTCGCCCTCCACGGTGATCTCGGTGCCGAGCGTGCGGAGGCCATCGATCATGAGAAGAGTGTCGCGGGCGAGCAGCGCGCGCTCGATGCGCGAGGTGCCGTTGGCGAGGGCGGCTAGGACGAGGGCCCGATTGGTGGCCGATTTCGAACCGGGAACGGCGACGGTGGCGCGCACGGGCGCGGTGGCGAGTGGGGCTCTCCACGGATCGGGCATAACCCAAGGCTATCGGCCGAGCGGCGAGGCATCCGCTGACCGTCGCCGTGGCACAGTGGTTCCATGTGCGGTCGATACGCGATGAGCCGTGGGGCGGTCGAACTGGTCGAGGAGTTCGAGGTCGATGACCCCGCGCCCCCCGCCCTGCCCGCCGACTACAACGTTGCCCCCACCAAGCCGGTCTACGCGGTGCTCGAGCGGCTCGAGCATGAAGCCGAGCGTTCTCGCCGCCTGGCTATCGTGCGCTGGGGACTCGTACCGTCGTGGGCGAAGGACCCGTCGGTGGGAAGCCGCATGGTGAACGCCCGGCTCGAAACCGCAGCCGAGAAGCCGTCGTTCCGGTCGGCGTACTCACGCCGCCGCTGCATCATGCCTGCTGACGGCTACTACGAGTGGCAGGTCGCCCAAAACGCTGACGGCTCGGGAAAGGCGCCCAAGCAGCCGTGGTTCATCCATGCTGGCGACGGCCACGTGCTGGGCATGGCTGGCCTCTACGAGGTGTGGCGCGATCGAACCCGCGACAACGACGACCCGGCCGCCTGGCTGTGGACCGCGACCGTGCTCACCGCCGAGGCCACCGGCGAGCTTGCTCGTATTCACCACCGCACGCCCCTGCTGGTGCCGCGCGAACTCAGGTCGCAGTGGCTCAACCCAACCAATCACGATCCGAGCAGGCTGATCCCGCTGCTCCGGCGGGCGTCCGAAGACTTGGTGGCCACCCCGGTTTCGACCGAGGTGAACAGCGTGCGCAACAACGGCCCGAGCCTGCTGACTCCGGTGAGCATCGAGGCCGGGGAATGAACGAGGAGGTGGCGTCGTTCTGCAGGTGTGCGAATGATCCTGTCGACGCCAGGCCCGGGGCCTGTCATGGGCCTGGGCCCTGTTGAACCCCCGGTGGCCAGCCAGAAGCTCAAGGGCGACAAGGGCGGCTCGGTGACCTCAGCGGACATGGGCTTCGGCCTCCCTGATGCCACCCGGTCGCGCACTCCGACAGGCTTCGTTCAGACCAACCCGGTAGATTCAACAATGATGAGTGATACCAGTCAGGCCCCCGACACCACCGAGGTACCTGAGACCGTCGACGTCGTCGAGCCTCTGGCCGATCGAATCGGTGAAGGGGTCGGCGACGACCTCTCGCGTGCCCCCGAGGGCGAAACTGATGCCCAGCGCTCGGCTCGCTTCGAGCGCGACGCCCTGCCCTTCCTTGACCAGCTCTATGGCGGCGCGATGCGCCTCACCCGCAACCAGCAGGACGCCGAGGACCTCCTCCAAGACACCTTCGCCCGTGCCTTCTCCGCGTTTCACCAGTACCGCGACGGCACCAACCTCAAGGCGTGGCTCTTCCGCATCCTGCAGAACACGTACATCAACACCTATCGCAAGAAGCAGCGGCAGCCGCTGCAGTCGTCGACCGACGAGGTTGAAGACTGGCAGATGCACCAGGCCGAGTCGCACACCTCGACCGGCCTTCGCTCGGCCGAGGCCGAGGCCCTCGATAGGCTCCCCGACTCCGACGTCAAGGAGGCGCTGCAGGCCATTCCTGAAGACTTCCGCGACGCCGTGTATCTCGCCGATGTCGAGGGCTTCTCCTATCAGGAGATCGCCGACATCATGGGCACGCCGATCGGCACGGTCATGAGCCGGCTGCACCGGGGCCGCCGGCAGTTGCGGGAGCTTCTCGAGGACTACGCCCGCGAGCGTGGCTTCGTCGGCGCTGGGCGCGGAGGCAGCACGACATGAGTTGCGGCGCGCCTCACCACTGCGACGAGGTCCTCGAACGGTTGTACACGTTTCTCGACTCCGAACTCGACACCGCCAGCGCCGAGGAAATCCAGCGCCATCTCGACGAGTGCGCTCCCTGTCTGGAGCAGGCCGCTGTTGAACGCATGGTCAAGCAGTTGGTCGCCCGCTCATGCGCCTGCGAGCCTGCACCAGACGAGGTGCGACTGCGGGTCGTGCAGCGAATCACTGAGGTCAGAGTGACCTATCGCTACGAGAGCCCCTGACGTCAGCTGCCGTTGGGGCGCTTGCCGTGGTTGGCCTTGTTCTTCTTGCGATCCTTCTTCTTGCGTCCGCGCTTGCTCACTATGAACTCCTTGGCTCGAAACCTCGAGCCGTCAGTGTCTCACACTGAGACGGTTAGCCCGCCAGACGGCGGTTGATGGCTGCCAGCACCCCACGGGCCACCGCATCCTCGGAGTCGCCGCGAACGAGGGCTGACCCGCACAGCACCTGCTCCCCGAGTCGCGGGATGGCCAGGGTGATCACCACTAGCGCGACCTCGCGGTCGCCAGCAGCAACGAGCATCGCTGAGTCGACGTGCGACGGAATTCCGAGCAGGTCGTCGACCGCGCGCAAGGAGGCCTGCGCCACGATGCGCGGCCGGTGCGCGGGAGACCCTGGGCCGGTTGCCGTGCCGGTGTACACGCTGCCGTCGATCGTGAGGGCGACGCTGACCTCGGCCTCGCCGTCGCGGGTGTGCACGGTGATGGAGGTGAGCGAGGGTCTCGGGGGAGGCGCGAGAGGCTCATGCACCGAGGCGAGGAGGGGGCCGGAATCGGCCTCGCCCACGGTGCTTGCGCTGAGCGAGGGTTCGTCTCCGAGTTGAACCACGGACACGATGCGATGGTCGAGTGCGAGTCCGTACGAGGCCATGGCGAGTGACTGGATGTCGCGCACCACCTGCTTGGCAGGCTTGGACGAGGTGGCAAGTACGTGAACCTCAAGCGGAGCGGCATCGGGACCGGTGACCACGCTCACGGCACGCACGCCCGGAATGTCGCGCAGCGCATCTTCAAGTTCGGGTAGCAGACGCAGGGCTGTCATCGTGGAAGTCCCATCTCAGTCGTCATCAGAGACCACGCTAAGACCTGCCGCGCCGGGACGGCGTGAGGGCGCGCCGACATTGGCTACATCATTCAGAGCCGCGACTGACGCAGGGGAGTCGGAGGAGTCGGAGGAGTCGGAGGAGTGGGAGTCCGAGGCGGGTTCGGCCTGCTGGGATTGCTGCAGCGCGCGCGCCTGGGTCCAACTGGCCCGCGCCTCGGCGGTGGCGCCCCTCGCGGCGATGTCGGAACGTCGCCGCGCCTCAAGGGCGGCCGGAAGAACGGCCGCCGCGTGCTCAACGAGCCCCTCAATACTGCGTCGCTGCCAGTAGGTGAGTTCACGGGCGGCCACGGCGTCGAGGTACCCGACTGACTGGGCCAGTCGGATGGCGTCGTCGAAAGCGCGGGTGGCGGCGTCGTCGCGTGCCGAGAGCAGGGCGGTGACCAGCCCTGGATCCAGCGTCTCGTGCCCCATGGCCCTCAGAGTACGGCGGGCCGGCGCTGCTCTGGTGTAAGCGCGCCGCGGCACCTGAGCACCATCCATCACTTGACAAGCAGCAGTCTCACTGGTCACATTAGTAACACGGGTCACACTCGACGGAGTGCGATCCGACAACTTCAGAGCGGCGGGACAGGGATCGGCAGTCGAGGGACGCATCACTTCCCCGCGCACACGCTGGGGCTCAGGCCCGAGCGGTGGCGTTTGGGTGCGTTGTCCTGACATTGCACGCGTACTACCTCCAGCGGAGCGGATCATGCACGGGCTTACACAGCGGACGCCCGTGACTTCAGATCCCAGAGGTGATATCCCCATGAAGAAGATCACGGCTGTCGTCGAGCGCATGCTCGGCGCCGAGGCCGCCTGGTCGTGGCGGTGACTTAGTCGCCGCTGGCCAGGTGCGCACATCCAAGTGGTGAGCCATCGCTGCCGATCCCTGTCCCTCCGCCCTGAGCCCCGATCGCCGATCACGGCCCGGATCACCGAGGAGGATCAATGCGCGCGCTTCCTCCGATCGCACGCGCTTACGTCCTCCTGGTGGTCGGCCTTGGGGTCGCAGTTTCGGCGATGGCGGCGCGGCAGGGGGTTGACTGGGTCACCGTCACGGTGCTGGCAGCGCTGGTCGTCGGTTCGGAGGCGCTGAGTACCACGCTGTCTCGCAGTGTCAGCCGGGGCAGCGATGTCGGCATCTCGGTCACCACCCCCATCATCATTGCCTCAGTGCTGCTGCTCGGCCCGTGGGGCGCAGCGGTCGTTGGAGTGTCGAGCGCGCTGGAAGTGAGCCGCCTGCCCCTAGTCAAGCGTGCCTTCAACGGTGCGCAGATGTGCATCGCTGCCTTCGCCGCCGGCTGGGTTTATGTCGCCGTCGGTGGTCAGGCTCCGCTCAGCACCTTCTCGCCCCGAGGCGTCCTGCTGCCGATGCTGGTCGGCAACCTCGCCTTCGAACTCGTGAACGGGCTCCTCATCGTCGTGGTCATCTGCCTCGTTGAGAAGGTGTCGGCCGCGCGTGTGTGGACCGGCACCATGCGCTCCTCGGCGCTGCCGTACTTCGTCTACTCGGTGTTCGGGCTCCTGCTTGCGGTCGTGTGGGCCAGCGGGGTCGGCCCCTTCGCCGCCGTTCTGGTGCTTGCGCCCCTGCTGGTCGCACGATGGGTGTTCGCCCTCTTCGCCGCTGAGCAGGAGGCCTACGACAGCACCATCCGGTCTCTCATCCAGGCGGTGGAGACGAAGGACTCGTACACGCGTGGTCACTCCGAGCGGGTTGCCCGGGCGAGTGTGATGATCGGCAGACGCATCGCGATGCCCGAGGACCGCGTGCAGTCGCTGCACTATGCAGGAATCCTGCATGACGTTGGCAAGCTAGGTGTCCCCACGCGCGTGCTGCAGAAGGCTGGCCGACTCGACGACGGAGAGTTTGCCGCGATTCAACTGCACCCGGTGCGTGGCCGCGACATCACCCGCGAGCTCGAGTTTCTCGGTGAGGCGATCGACGGCATCTACCACCACCACGAGCGCCTCGACGGACGCGGATACCCTCTGGGCCTCGCGGGCGATGACATCCCGGAGTTCGCCCGGGTGATCGCGGTGGCCGATGCGTTCGACTCGATGACCACGACTCGCTCCTATCGAGGCGCGCGCACGGTCGACGACGCCATCGTTGAGCTCGACCGCTGCGCCGGCACCCAGTTCGACCCGGCGATGGTGACGGCGCTGGTCGCGGCCCTGGCCGACGACGGTTGGGTTCGCGAGCTTGGTGACGAGCCCCTGGCCGATCCGTCGCCCTACTCGGTGCCCAGTTACGGCAGCGACGACGACGACCCCACGTCATCGGCCGAGCTACTGGCCGCGGCCTCAGAGGCGCCGGTCCGAGCAGAGGAAGCCACCGTCGCCGATACTGCGGCCGAGGTCGACAGCGTGCTGGCCAACCTGTGGGGACTTGAATACCGTCTGGCCCGCGATGGCGATTCCGATGTGCGCTCAGATGACGGGGTCGCACCATGATGAGCCCGACGCGGAGCGAGAATCCCGCGCTGCGCGGTCAGCTTCCCGTTGTGGTTCTGGCCGGGGTCATCGTGGCGGCCTCGGCCGCTCTCTTGGCGGTGCAGGGTCTGCAGCAGGTGCGGGTCGCCGCGGCCTTCGCCCTGCTCATCGCTGTCGGCGAGGTGCTGCGCATTACGCTGCCGGGTGGCCGGAAGGCCGCGCCCCTGGCGGCCGCTGGCACCCTGGCCTACGCGCTCCTGCCCGCCTTCGACCATCAGCACATGTCCTACGGGGTGCCGCAGGCAGTCATCGTTGTCAGTGTCGGAACCGCGGTGGGAGCGATCCCCTACCTCGCGGCCGAGCAATCGATTCGCCTGGACGACTTTGCTCGGCGCGTCATCGTGACCTTCGTGGTGGCCGCACTATTCCGGCCACTGCTCGACCTTCAGTGGACAAGCCGGGCATCTCTGGCGCTGGTGATGTCCGCCGTCGCCGTTGCGGGCTTCCTGATCGACACCCTCCTCGCTGCCGCACTGCGCTCGGCCCAGGATCATTCGCCCTTCCGTCGAACCCTCATCGACGAGACGCGCGCCCTCGTCGGAATCGGCTCGGCCATTACCGCGACCGGAGTGCTCATCGCGCTCGCCGGCGAGGTGATGGCCTGGTGGGCGCTCGTTGTATTCGTCATCCCCCTGCTGCTGACCCAGTTCTCCTTCCGCCGCTACTCGTCAATCCGATCGACCTACGACCAGACCATCAGGTCACTGGCGCGCGTGACCGAGGTGGGGGGATACACCGAGACGGGGCACGCAAGTCGCGTCGCCGAGCTGTCGGTGGGGATCGGTCGCGAGATGGGCATGTCTGAGCGTGAGCTTGACGACCTCCGGTACGCGGCCCTGATGCACGACATCGGGCAGCTCTCGTTGCAGGAGCCAATCGCCGGCGGGGCCACCACCCTCGTGTCGGTCGAGGAGCAGCAACGTATCGCTGGGCTCGGCGCGGCGGTGATTCGCCAGACTGCCCTGCTGACGCGCGTTGCCGACATGGTCGAGAGGCAGGCCGATTGGGTGCGCAGCGGTCCAGGTGGCGCCGATGACACCCTCCCGCTTGGCTCACGGATCATCGCTGTGTGCAACGCCTACGACGACCGCGTCGGCGCCAGCCTTGAGAGTGACCGACGGCTACGGGCCCTCGAGGACCTGCGCCTGAGCAGTTCACGCGTCTACGACGGACGAGTCGTCGACGTCCTGTCGCGCATCGTCGGGCGTAGCCTCGCCCTCGTGCCCTGACCCGCGTGGTTGGATGGGCGCGACCCCCAGGAGGACTTGTGATCGAGGTGCACTGCGACATGGTCGCCAATGTGGCCGACGTCTTCGTTGAGCCCGGCACCGTGGTGACGGCAGGCGACATGGTGCTGCTGCTCGAATCCATGAAGATGGAGATCCCGGTCCTCGTCGAAGTGGCAGGCACGATCGTGGAGGTCCGCGTGTCGTCGGGCGACGTCGTGCAGGAGGGCGATGTGCTGGTGGTGCTGCTCCCACTCGTCGACGGGGCCTAGCCCGGCTGCGCGGCTCAAGGAATGGGGCGTTCCTGCCGACACTTCACCTGTGACTGACACTCTGCCCCTGATCGAATCGCCCACGCTGATCGAGAGTGGTACCGACGAGCTTCGCTCGATTAGGCCGCTGCTGCGCGCCGCGTCGGAACTGGGGGCAAGCGACCTGCACCTGAAGGTGGGCTCACCCCCCCGGGTGCGGATCGACGGTCGCCTTCGCCATCTCGACACTCCGCCCCTGACTGCGGCGGAGACGGCAGCGATGTGCCGCGAAGTGATCAGGTCAGACCTCGTCGACGAGTTTGAGCGCACCCATGAGGCAGACTTCGCCTTTGCCGACGACCGGCTCGGACGCTTCCGAGTCAACGCATTTCACCAGCGGGGCGTGGTGGGTCTCGTGCTGCGCAGGGTTTCCGTGGGTGCCATCCCGCTGGCCGAACTGAGTCTGCCCGCGGCGGTATCGCAACTCGCCCTCGAGCCGCGTGGACTCGTGCTGGTGACGGGGCCGACTGGATCGGGCAAGTCGACCACCCTCGCCGGCATGATCGACCACGTGAACAGCAGCCGCGAGGTGCACATCATGACGGTTGAGGACCCCATCGAGGTCGTGCACATCGACAAGATGGCGATGGTCAACCAGCGCGAGGTGCGCGTCGACACCGATGACTTCGTCAGTGCGATGCGAGCGGCGATGCGCCAGGATCCCGACGTGATCCTCATCGGGGAGATGCGCGATCGTGAGACCGTCCACGCGGCCATCTCCGCGGCCGAGACAGGGCACGTGGTGTTCTCGACCCTGCATACGGTTGACGCGCAGGAGACGGTGGCGCGCATTATCGACTTCTTCCCCCCGCACGAGCAGCAGCAGGTTCGCACCTCGCTCGCGGGGGCACTGCGCGGCGTGATCTGTCAGCGGCTCGTGACCCGGGCTGACGGCCAGGGCCGCTGCGTGGCCATGGAGATCGCGATCAACACCGGGCGCATCGCTGAGGCGATCGTCGACCCCATGAAGACGGGCACCATCAACACGATCGTGTCTGAGGGTGACTTCTACGGGATGCAGACGTTCGACCAACACCTGATCACGCTGTTCCGAGACGGAGTGGTCACCCTCGACTCAGCCCTCGAGGCGTCGACCAGCCCTCACGACCTCAGTGTCGCCCTGCGCCAGCTTGGACTCCTTCACTAGGCGCCTCCAGACACACCTGCCGTACTCTGGCGTGATGGCAGTGATGGTGGGAATGACCGGATCGGTGTCACACGTCGTGACGCCCGATGACACCGCGCGCGCTTTGCTGAGCGGCGACGTCGACGTGCTCGGCACTCCCCGTGTGGTTGCGTGGCTCGAGGAGGCAACGATGGCTGCGGTGGCGCCCGGGGTGAGGGATTCTGACGTGTGCGTGGGTACGCGCGTGCTCCTCGAGCACGTGCAGCCCTCGGCGGTCGGACACAGAGTCGAGGCGACTGCCACTGTCACCGCCATCGATGGGCGCATCATCACCCTGGAGGTCGACCTCACCCGCCGCGACGACGACGGCGACATTCTGCTGGCCCATGGCGAGATCACCCGGGTGGTACTCAGCCGCCAGGGCTTCGTCGATCGGCTTGGCTCGTAAGGTCGAGCTCGTAGGCCAGCAGATCTACCTCGGAGTTCGGTTTCCAGTCGCGCGAGGGGGCCCGCGAAAACCCATGGCCCACGTAGAGCCGATGGGCCTGCACGTTCCAGTCGATGACGCAGCACACCAGCCGATGCGCGCCAGCTCTGCGGGCGCGGTCGACCACCCCGTGCACAAGCGCGGTCGCCACCCCGCTGCCCCACGCCTTCGGAGCCACGGCAAGGTAGCGAAACTCGACCTCGTCGGCTCGACACAGCTCGGCCTCGGGAGAGTCCGGGGGGCACATCGTGACAGTTCCGACGAGGCCTTCGCCACGCACCGCGACCAGCAGGATGCCCGAGTCGGCTCGCCCCGCAGCGTCACGAACGGCGTCGAGGTACTCGGAGCTGCCCGCGCCCTGATGTCCACCGGCGCGGTAGGCGTCGTAGGCGAGTTCGCCGACCGCTATCCACTCGTCGGGCTTGGCGACACGCACCACGAGGCGCTCGGACGCCGGGCTCATGGGGTCATCGTGGTGATAGTCCGTCGAATCCAGCCCACTCGGTGCAGCACCTCATGGGCGGTGTCGACCGGTGAACGACCATGGTTGGACACCGCCGGCAGGTGCAGCCGGCCCTGGGCGAGGGTGACCACCGCGGAGTCGGGGTTGTCAGAGGTGTCATGCAGGCGCAGACGTGCTGCTGTGATCTCGAGTGGAACCGAAAGACGCAGCGCCACCAGCGCTCCACCCACCGCGGCCCTGAGCAGCGCGACCTCGTCGAGGGAGCGCACCGCGCGGGCGAGCACCAGGGTGGCGGTGCCGTCGAGCGAGGCGAGCACGGCGCGCGAGGTCATCGTCGCGAGAGTGTCGAGCATCATCGCGGTGAACTGGTCGGGAGTGAGGTCGGGGTCGGGGCGGCAGAGCCCGTCGAGGTCGATCACGGCGTGGGGGACCCTTGCCTCGTCGAGCAGTTGCCCGATGGCGACCGCCACCGACGTCGTGCCCGATCCGCGCGGCCCGGCGAGCAGCAGGGCCCGACCCGATGACTGGCGCAGGTCGTGTGCGGTCATGGCCTCATTGTGCCCAGTTGTCGGTGCCGACCGGGCGGGGCCTGCCGTTCGGGGGGTGGTGATCAGGGACGGCTGGTAGCGTTACCGGATCGGCTCTGATCGAGGAGTCGATCGCCGGGCGGACGCCGAGTCCCGCCCACGTCCGGTGCCACGCTCGTGGGCGGGAGTGGGGGAACCACCTTCGGGTGCTGCGTGATCGTGCGCCAGCACCCTCGGGGTGAAGTCCGCGATATCGCTGGTCGGATGTCGCGGGCCGGGCCGAAGCGATGGCCCGAACCCGACAGCTCACCCCGCAGGCGTGTGGAGGATCGCTGATGCCCGGTCGTCTCATCCGCTTCATCAACGCTGCCAACGCTGCCAACGTTGCCAACGCTGCCCGCTATCCCGCGACCGCGGCGCTGGCTGTCTCACTGGTAGCGCTCACACTCCCTGTGTCCGCCATTCCACTGCCGTCAGGGGCCTCAACCTCATCGACGATCTCCACCGTGGCACTGGCTTCCCCCGCCTGGTCGCTCGGTCCTGCCGGAGCTCTGCAGGCCAGCTGCGTGCGCGTGACGTACCGCTGCAGCACCCGCGGCACGGCGGTGCTCGCTGTGCAGAGGTCACTCCGGGCCAAGGGCTATGCCGTGGCTGTCACCGGCGTGTACGGTGCCTCGACGGGTCGAGCAGTCGTCGCGTTCAAGACCGCTCAGGCGCGGCGCGGCAATGACCTCGGGTCGACCCCGCGAGTCGGCATTCGCACCTATGCGGCGCTCACGGCTCGGTCAGGAGGCGGCGGAGGCGGCGGCACGACCCCCACGCCCACTCCCACACCCACACCCGCCGTTCGATGTGGAACCGCTGCCGGCCGTACGTGTCAGTCGACCGCTGAGCGGGTGAAATTCGCCGGACACCGCATTTCGGCTCGCTGCCCCGTGCTCGGGGCCACCCTCGGCGACGGGTGGGGTGCCGGACGTGGCCATCAGGGTGTCGATCTGCTCATCACCAAGGCGCAGTACCTCACCAATGTGCCCATCGTCGCGGTCGAGGACGGCTACATCCTCAAGTCTCGTCGCCAGGACAACGGGGCCCTCGTGGTCCAGGTGGTGGGCGTCAGCGGCGCCGGCTACTACTACGGGCACCAGAAGGTGAACCTCGTCGCGGTGGGCGACCGCGTCAAGGCCGGTGAGGTCCTGGGCTACGTGGGCGATACCGGTCCGAACCCGGGTGCATTCCACCTGCACTTCCAGTTCCACCCGCGCGTGGTCACCAGCGTCGACGGGGTTCACCGCTGGCTCGGCAGCCCGATCGACGCCGCGCCGTTCATCAGGGTGGTCTGCTTCTAGAGGCCTGTCGTGGTGCGCGGGTAGGTCGCCTCGGGGTCGGTCGCGATGTCGACCAGGTAGGGGATGCCCGAGGCCAGCGCGCGGTCGAGCGCGGAGCCAATCTGATCGGCGGCCGTGACGCGCTCGCCCCCTCCACCGAGCGCTACCACCACCTCGTCGTAGCGCACTGCCGGGTTGAGGTCGGTGATCACGTCGTAGCCGTGGAGGAAGCGCATGGGGTGACGCTCGAGCCCCCACCCCGAGTTGTTGCCCATCACCATCACCACCGGCAGTCGGTGGCGCACCAGTGAGTCGACGTCCATCAGGCTGAAGCCCGCCGCCCCGTCTCCGAGCAGCAAGACCACCGGTGAGCTGGGGTGGGCGAGCCGTGCCGCGATGGCGTAGCCGAGTCCGGAGCCGAGGCAGCCGTAGGGTCCAGGGTCGAGCCAGCGGCCCGGGGCGGCCGGCTCGATGAACCGCCCGGCGAACGACACGAAGTCGCCGCCGTCGCCGATGACCACGGTGTCGTCGGTGAGTCGTGGCAGTAGTTCGCCGTAGATGCGAGCCGGGTGGATGGGGTCTGACTCGCTGTGCAGCAGCGAGGCGTCGTCGGCCCGCGCGGCGAGGTCGAGTCCGCGCAGGCGAGTGGCCCACTGGGCGAAGCTCGGTCGTCGCACGAGGGTGGCCCACGACAGCAGGATGCCGTCGAAGATGGCGCTCAGGTCGCCTGCGACGGTCGTGGTGTGGTTCGAGGCGTGGGCCGCCGACTGGCTGGCTGAATCGACGAGATGAACGACCGTCGTTGCGCGGTCGCGGCTGCCGAATCTGCCGTACGCGAGCCGGAAATCGAGGGGCGCGCCTGCCACGATGACGAGGTCGGCCTCAGCGAAGGCGGTGGAGCGAGCGCGCGTGACCAGAAGGTCGTGCCCTCGCGGCAAAATTCCACGGCCAAGGCCGGTGGTGAAGGTGGGCAGCCCGAGTTCCTCGGCGAACCGACGGGCCGCGTGCTCGGCACCGTCGGCCCACACGTCGGTCGAGAGCACCAGCACCGGGTGTGCGGACTCGGCCAGCAGGGCTGCCACAGCATCGAGGAGATCTGGGTCCGGGCACCGGTCGGGGGCCGTCGGTGTGCGGAGGGAATCGGGGTCAGCGGGTGCGGCGGAAGGAGTGGGCGTGTAGAGCACGTCCATGGGGATGTCGAGGAAGACCGGGCCCCGGTGTGCCGCTCCGGCGATTGTGAACGCCTCCTCAGCCGCCTGTCCGATCATGTCGGCGTGGTGCACGGTGCTCGAGTGCTTGGTGATAGGGGCGAGCAGCGGTGGCTGGTCAAGCTCCTGAAGTGCCCCTGAGCCGGCGCGAAAGTCCGGTGATCGTCCGCCGATCACCACCAGGGGAGCGCCGTTGAAGTGAGCCGAGGTCACAGCCGACACCACGTTGGTGACTCCGGGGCCGGCAGTAACTACCGCGAGGCCTGGACGGCGGGTGAGTCGTCCGGTGCCCTCGGCCGCGAAGGCTGCGGTTGCCTCATGGCGCACGTCGAGCAGGCGGGGGTTCGCAGTCTCCGCGGCGCGCCTGGCGTCGCCTGCCGAAGCAAACCCTGCGGCACCTCCGACCGCCGCGTCATACAGCGGGAACACGTGGGCCCCCGACAGGGTAAACAGGGTGGTGACCCCGTGCGCACGCGCCGCACGGAGAGCGTGCACGCCGCCGTGCTCACGGGCTTCGGGGCCGTCGGGGCCATCGGGGCCATCGGGTTCGTCGTCAAGGCTGCTCATCGCACGACCGTACATCGGGCGCGGCGCGCGGGGGACTCAGACGCGGGCGAACGTGGGTCGCGGTAGTAGTGTGCGTCACATGATCGACATGAACAGGGGTCTCCTCGTGGTCGTCGCCCTGATTCTCGTGGCGTTCATGGTCATGCTTGTCGTCGCGCAGGTGCTCTAGGCGCCGCTGCAGTGACGAGTCTCATCGGCCTGGCTGGGCTGGCACGCGACCGCACCGAGTTGAGCGACGACGACGCGGCCCATCTACAAGCAGTGGTGGCCGATTGGGGGTTGCTGGCCGACCTCGGATTCTCCGACCTCGTGCTGTGGGTGCCGACCTGGAATGAGGGCGGCTGCGTGGCCGTAGCCCAGGTGCGGCCCACGACGGGTGCCACCTCGCTGCCCGACGATGTGGTGGGTCAGTTCGCCCCCAAGGGAGAGTGGCCCTGCGTTGATCGCGCGCTCGTGTCGCGGCAGTCGGTGCTGGTGCGAGCCGAGGATCAACCGCGGGTCCCGCTGGGAGTTGAGGCCATTCCTGTCGTCAGAGAGGGGCGCGTTCTCGGTGTCATGGGGCGGCATGCCGCCGCCTTCTCGCGTCGACTCGGTGTGTCCGGAATTGGCGCTGAGGTCGTGCTCGGCGAGCTCGAGCAGGTGTACCTGCGCTCATTCGACGACCTCGCTGCCATGCTGGCCGCGGGTGAGTTTCCCTATGTCGAGCGGATCGGGGTCAGCACCGCCCCGCCGCGGGTCGGCGACGGTGTGCTGAGGCTCGACACCGCCGGACGCGTTGAGTTCGCAAGCCCCAACGCCGTCTCGGCCTTCCACCGACTCGGTCTGGCGGTCGACCTCCAAGGCGCGTCACTCGCGTCGGTGGTCTCCCGCCTCAAGACGCGGCCGGGCACGTCTGACGAGTCGTTGTCGGTCGTGGCGGCGGGTGTGGCAGCAGGCGAGGCCGAGATCGATGGCGGGGCCGCAGTGGTGACCCTGCGGGGGCTGCCGCTGAGGTCAGCAGGTCAGCAGCCCGAGGGTTCCTTGGTGCTGGTGCGTGATGTCACCGACCTTCGCCGCCGTGACCGCGCGCTGCTCACCAAGGACGCCACGATCCGCGAAATCCATCATCGTGTGAAGAACAACCTGCAGACCGTGGCATCCCTGCTCCGGTTGCAGTCACGACGAATGCCGCAGGGGGAGGCGCGCGAGGCCCTCGATGAGGCCGTGCGCCGAGTCGGGGCCATCGCGGTGGTGCACGAGGTGCTGGCACTCGCGCCCGGCCAGCTCGTCGACTTTGACGACGTCACCGATCGGGTCGTCGCGCTCGCGGCCGACGCGGCCGGGGCTCAGGGCGGCGTGGTGCAGCGGGAGGGCTCGGTCGGCCAGTGGCCCACCGAGCGAGCCACTCCACTAGCAATGGCCCTCACGGAGCTGCTGATGAACGCGGTGGAGCATGGGCTGGGAGGTGGCTCGGGTCACCTGGTCTCGGTGACCGCCGTGCGGTCAGATGACGCTGTGACTCTCGTGGTGAGCGACGACGGCCCGGGGTTCAGCTCCACGCTCGACGAGTCGGCCACCGGATTGGGGCTGCACATCGTGCGCACGCTCGTCGTCGAGGACCTCGGCGGAACTCTCGACCTCGGTCATGTGGGTGGTCCGGGCAGCGTGGTGACGATCAGGGTTCCGGTCTCCTGAGTATCAGTCGTGCCTAGACGAGCCTCGCGGCTGCGCTCGCCCTCTGACGGCGGCGCTTGAGCGCCCGACGCTCGTCCTCGCTGAGGCCTCCCCACACCCCGGCGTCCTGGCCCGACTCCAACGCCCACGACAGGCAGTCCTCGACCACTTCACAGTGGCGACAGACCTGCTTGGCCTCCTCGATCTGCAGCAGTGCGGGTCCAGTGTTCCCAATGGGAAAGAACAGTTCCGGGTCCTCGTCACGGCATGCAGCGCGATGGCGCCAGTCCATGGGGTCCTCCTTGTCGGTCTTACAGAAGCCGTCGGGTGCGGTGCTACCGCGCTCCCAGATGTGGCTCGTGAATGCTTTCACGTGCCACCGGTACTACATCTTTTCGCAGTTCGCAGAAGGACGATGATGAAGCATCCGCGCCTTCGCCTGACGGCGACATCCGCCTATGCTGCCCCATTATGGTCACACAACGCAACCGCCCACACAAGCATGAACGCGCCCTGAGCGGGAAAAGTGAGTGTCGGGAAGATCACAAGGTAGCCAAGAGTAACCAGTGGGGAGCACACCGCCGCCACGGCCCTCACGCCTTATGTCGATTCTCACTGACAGTGACATATCGGGCATTTAGTAATGGGGGTTAGACAATCACCCTCAGAGCGCGCCGTTCGACCGTCATCTGCGCCTGACACACATTTCCGAGGCCCTCTCCGTCGACCTGCAGGGCGACGGGCCTGCTGGTCTCGAAGCCCAACTCTGTGGCGTCATGGATGGCCAGCAGCCCCCGCCGGGTTGAGCCCGCCTTCGACCCGGTGACCATACGTCGTGCGTGGCGCAGGGTAGGAAGGAGTGACAGGGTGCGCGGCGCCCAGAGGTCGAGGCCGGTGTCGAAGGAGGCCCGCGGGCTCGGGTTGATGGGCACTGACCCGAGGAAGGTCCAGGGCGCTGTGTTCTGCACGATCGCGACAAACACATGATCGACTGGCGGCACGCCGGGGCGGGTCACGGTGAGTGCGGGGTTGCGACGGTCGGTATGCCTCAGGATCTGCTCGAGTGCCACCTGCACATAGCGACCGGTGCTGGCGGTGTGGCCCTGTTCGCGCAGGTCCTCCATGGCGTGGATCACCTCGGCGTCGACGCCGAGTCCGGCGTTGAACAGGAACCAGCGGTGCAGGGTCGAGCCATCGGCCCGGCTGGCACGGAGGTGGCCGAGGCTAATGGTGCGAACCCGGTTCTCGCGCAGGCCCTCGAGCACCATGCCCGTGGCCTCCACCGGGTCGACAGGAAATCCTAGGGCCCGACAGAACACGTTCGCACTGCCGGCGGGGACCGCCGTGACCACCGGAACGTCGGGCCCGGGACCGCTCTGTGCCAGCAGGCCGTTGACGAGTTCGTTCACGGTGCCGTCGCCACCGAGCGCCACCACGATGTCGGCCTGCTCCGCGCGGGCTAGCCGCCCGATTTGCTCGGCGTGGCCCCGATGGCTGGTCTCGATCACCTCAATGTCGTGCTCGGCTGCCAGCGCGTGAACCAGCACGTCGCGCGTGCGCGGGGAGGTGGCGGTGGCATTGGGGTTGACCACCAAGTATCCGCGCATCCGATCAGGGTAGGGCCGCGGCGGCCCCCGCCGACGCTGAGGTCGGATATCGTCGCCGGGGTGAAGCGGTCTGCGGTGCTGGTATTCGTCTCGGCGGTAGCGGCGTCCGAGGCGCTGATGCTGCTCGGCTACGGCGTCTCAATCGTGGTATTCGAGGTGGTGGGCACCACCTCGGGAATCTCCGGCACGAGCGACCTTGCTGGCCCGGTGCTCGCGGGGCTGCTGGTGGTGTTCGCGGCGCTCGTTGGCGCAGTGTCGTGGGGGGTGTGGAATCGACGGTCGTCGGCGCGCACGCCCTATGTGGTGGCACAGGCCTTTGCACTCGTGGTCGGCTGGACCCTGGCCAGTGGCGACGGGGTGACCCCGCGGGTCTTGGGCGCCGCACTGCTCGTGGTGGCGGGTGCCGCGCTCGGGCTCATGCTGGCGCGGGGCGCGACCGAACTCGACCGCTGACCGAGCTACAGATCAGCGCCGAGGGTGTCGCGCATCTGGGCCAAAGATCGGGCCAGGAGTCGTGACACGTGCATCTGCGAGATACCCATCTCCTGGGCGATCTCGGACTGGCTCCTGTTCTCGTAGAAGCGCATCACAACGATGCGTCGAGCGCGCGGGTCGAGGGCGGCGAGCAGGGGGATGACGGTTTCGCGCACCTCAATCTGCTCGAACTCGGCGTCGTCGCCTCCCAGGGTGTCACTGAGTGAGAACGAATGGCCGTCGTCGCCGCCGCCGTTGTCGAGCGACAGCGCGCTGTAGGCGTGGGCCGACTCGAGCGCGTCGAGCACCTCGTCGTCGGTGAGCCCCGAGTGCGCGGCGACCTCGCGCACGGTAGGTGACCGGCCCAGGCTGGTGGCCAGCGCCTCCGTGGACTCGTTTACCCGCACGCGCGACTCCTGAAGTCGGCGCGGAATGCGAATGGCACCGCCACGGTCGCGGAAGTGCCGCTTGATCTCGCCGATGATCGTGGGCGTGGCGAACGTCGAGAATTCGAGCCCTCGGCCGGGATCGAACCGGTCGACGGCATTGACCAGGCCGATCATGCCGACCTGAATCAGGTCGTCGAGCGGCTCGCCGCGATCGCGAAACCGCTGCGCCATGGCGATCACGAGGGGCATGTGCGAGGTGATGATGCGATCGCGCAAGGGCGAGCGAGCTGGATCGTGAGGGGCCATGGCCGCAAACTCGCGCAGCATCTGCCTGTCGCCCTCACGACGCTCGACGAGGGGCTGGTGGGGGTGGTTGGGCTGGTTCACGAGTGCCCCATCCCGCTCGTCGCCGTGAGGACGAGGTGCACCTCGCCGTCTGAGTCGGCGACGGCGACCGAGTCGACGAGCGCATGCAGTACGGTCCAGCCGAACGAGTCGCGGTCGGGGAGAGCAGCGCTGGTTCCGATTCGAAAGAGGTCAACCCGAAGAGTTCCGGGGATGGGCGAATCAACCACAGCGGTCAGGGTGGGGCCGGGCTCGTTGCTGAGGCCGAGAAGTAGGGCGCACGCCTCGTTCGTGGCGAGCCGCAGGTCTTCGAGCCGGTCGAGGGTGAAGTCGAGGCGCGCCGCGAGTGAGGCCACCGAGGTGCGCACGATCGCGACGGCCGCCGGATCGACGGGAACCCTCAGCTCGATCAGGGGTGCGAGACTCATGGTGCGACGCTACCGGCCCTCGTTGCCAGGCGGGGCAGGGCGTCGCCCGCCAGGCGGTACACGGTCCACTCGTCCATGGCCTCGGCGTTCTGCGAGAGGTAGAAGTCAATCGCTGGCTCATTCCAATCGAGCACCGACCACTCGAGTCGTGCGTAGTCGTGCTCGACACACAGGGCTGCCAGGGTCGAGAGCAGCCGTAGTCCGTACCCCTGTCCGCGCAGGTCGGGTCGCACGTAGAGGTCCTCGAGATAGATGCCGTGCCGACCCGTCCACGTGCTCATGTTGAGGAACCACAGGGCGAAGCCCCCGAGCGTGCGCGGCGGGTCCTCGCTGTCGTCGAGGTGCTCGACCACGTGGCACCACGCGGCCGGCCGGCCGAGGTGGTTGCCCGTCGGAACCTCGCCGCCCTCGTCGCCGAAGAGCACCCCGGTGAGCATCTCGAGAGTGACCCGCACCTGCTCGAGCCCCTTCTCGTACTCGGCGAGCTCACGAATCATGCCGACGATCTCGGGCACGTCATCGGGGGTCGCAAGGCGGATCAGGCCGTCGGTCATGGGACCAGACTAGGCCGAACGAATGGTCGCGCTCGGGAGTGCGGCGTGATTCCCCGATGTCTCGTGCACGTAGGGTTCCCTCGTGGACCTTATGGTGCGTAACGCGCGAATCTGGACCGCTGACCCCGCTCTCCCATGGGCTGGGGCAATGGTGGTGCGGGATGGTCGGATCGCGGCCGTCGGGCGCGAGGATGAAGTCGAGGTCCTCGCGGCCGACGGGTCCGACACCCTCGACTGCGAGGGCCGGCTGGTAGTGCCTGGTTTTATTGACAGCCACAACCACCTGCGGCTGGGCTCGGGCGACTCGGCCGTTCAGCTGGCCGGGGCCACCACACTGGCCGATATCCGCGACCGCATCGCTGTCTGGCTCGACGTCAACCTCGACGCGACGTGGGTGCACGGGGAGGGCTTCGACTACGCGGCGATTCCCGGGGGCCGGCACCCCCGTGCCGACGACCTTCTGGGGGCCACACGAGGGCTTCCAGCCATGCTGCTCGACTACAGCGTGCACGCCGCCTGGTTCAACCGTGAGGCGCTCGCGCTGCTGGGGGCCGATGCAAGTGCTCCCCAGGTTGCCTACGGAACCTTCGAGGTTGATGAGCGAGGAGACCTCACCGGCTACCTGGCCGACTTCGCTACTCGCGGGCTCTCACGCGCGGGGCTCGCAGCCCTGCTGCCGATCGTGCCCGCCTTCGGTGCAGAGGCCCAGTACCACCGGGTGCGGTCAGCGCTGCGCATGGCCTCGCGGCTCGGCATCACCACCGTGGTCGAGCCACAGAACTCGCTCGACGACCTCGCCCTCTTCACGCGGGCCGAGGCAGACGGCGACCTTCTTTCTCGGGTCGTGGCAGCGCTGTTTCACCCGGTGGGCACCACGAAGTCCGAGGTTGACGAGTTCGAGCAGGCGATCGCACGCGTGCGCACCGATCGCTTCAGGCTGGGGCCGATCAAGCTGTACATCGACGACATCGTGGAGCCCCACACCGCAGCGATGCTCGAGCCCTACGCCAACCTGCCCGGGTCACGCGGCCAGTCGTACTACTCGCAGGAGGAGTTCAACGACGTCGTGGCCGGACTCGACGCGCGGGGGCTGCAGTGCCTCGTGCATGCCACGGGCGACCGGGGCAACCGCATGGCGCTCAACGCCTTCGAACACGCCCGACAAGTCAACGGGCCTCGCGACAGCAGACACCAGATCGTGCACGTCGAGTGCCTCGACCGCTCCGAGGTGGGCCGGTTCGCCGAATTGGGAGTGGTGCCGTGCATGCAGCCGCGCCACTGCGCCCCGGAGATCGTGCGCGAGTGGCGTGCCAACGTGGGCGAGGCGCGCTGGAGATATGCCTGGCCGATGCGCAGCCTGATGGCGTCGGGGGCGCGGGTGGCGTTTTCCAGCGACTGGAATGTCGCCGAAATGGACCCGATGGTGGGCCTCTACACGGCGGTGACCCGAGCGTCGCTCGATGGGAGTGAGTCATGGGTGCCTGAGGAGTCGGTCGACATCGAGTCTGCCCTCCACGCCTATACAACGGCTGGCGCGTGGGCCAACTTCGTGGAGGCCGACCTAGGCGCCCTGACTGTGGGGCGCCTGGCCGATTTCGCGGTGCTCTCGCGCGACGTGCTGGCCTGCGAGCCTGCGGAACTGCTCGACACGCGAGTTGTTACCACGGTGGTGGAGGGTGACGTGGTTTTCGCCGAGTGAGGGCGGCGGTGTCGGGGGTTGTCACGGCATACAGGGCGCTGTACAGTGCTGGCATGACCACAACCACGATTCGCACCCTGTCATTGTCGGCACTAGTCGTGGGCGCCCTCGGAGCCGGCCTCATCGCCGCTCCGGTCGCGAACGCCTATCCCCCGGGCACGTTTCTCGACGTTGCGGCGTCCCCCTCCACTGTGAAGCAGGGCCACTACTTCTACCTGGTGGCTACAGACGCCAAGCCCGGGTGTTACGTGACTTTTACCAGCACTAGTCGCTACTTCCACGGCGGTAAGAAAAAGGCGGACAGTAATGGCAGGGCGGCGATTAGGGCCTCGTTCGACAAGTATGGGTCGTTCACGGTCCGTGCGGCCACGACGTCGGGTAGATGTGGGGGAGAAAGCGACACGACCCCCGTCACGGTCACCAAGAGCGGAAGGCACCGCTAACCTGTCCGGTCCGTCAGGTGTGTTGCCCACTGGGTGGGTGACTCTACGACGTTGAAGCGCAAGGCCCCCTATGTGGGGTGAAGGATTCGTCCTCTCACTCCACCCCAGGGGGCTTTTGCGCTGTCCGGGACGTTAATCCGAGCCGCCCCCGGTTCTGCTACTCGGGCTCAACCCCACAGGTGAGGTCGTAGCCTGCCCTCGCGTCCATGCGGTTGGCCATGGGCGGAGCGGAAATCGTGGGTGTCGATCCCTGCACGGTGTCCTCGCTGAAGTCAAGGACCAGCACGCGGGTCGCCAGTTGGTCGAGGTCGATCTTGACGGTCCATACCGGCCGGTCCCTGTCGATTCCACCGCCGATCGGCACTGACGTGCCGTCGAGGGTGGCGTCGTAGAGAAGTGCCCCTACCGGCGCGTACACGGCGAGCAGGATGCGCTCGCCGGCAGCGGGCGCGTC
>CAFBNF010000001.1_pt1 | contig 30268 bp, 24 predicted proteins | sample 7269191 | NCBI WGS metagenome assembly CAFBNF01 (sample SAMEA6814086, study PRJEB35770) | freshwater metagenome | biome: Freshwater; feature: Freshwater reservoir; material: water | place: Czech Republic | collected 2017-05-23 | depth 30m m | reverse complement strand
TCGACATCATTGAGCGCGAGGGACTCGTCGAGCGGGTGCGCGTGCTGCAGACTCCACTCGCCGAGGCGCTGGCCCCGCTGGCCGACCATGACCTCGTGAGCGAGGTGCGCGCAGGAGTGGGACTCCTCGGCGCCGTGCAGATCGACCCGTCCGTGTTGGCCGTCGACTCGGGAGTCAGCGCGCGGGTGATCGGCGCGATGCGCCGCAACGGCGTGCTCAGCCGAGCGCTGATTGACGGCTCGGTGCAGGTGTCGCCGCCCTTCGTGGTGTCTGAAGCCGAAATCTCGCACGCGGTCGACGTCATTTCGATCAGCCTCAATGAGGTCGAGGCGAACATGGCTTCTACACTCGCGTCATGACGACATTTGCTTCTCCCCGCATCCTCGTTGCGGTGGCCCTAGTCGGAACGTTCGCTCTGGCCGGGTGCGGCGCAGCCTCGTCATCGACGTCATCGACGTCCTCGCCGACTGTGCCCACGGTCAGCGTTCCGTCGGTGTCGCTGGCCCCCACTGGCTCGGCTCGAGAGGTCACGTTCACCACGGTGTTCGCGTCGAAAAACAGGCGAGTGGCCGAGGTTGGTCCCGACAACCAGATCGCTTATGGGTGGAACGACCTCGACGGCCCGACCACCTTTGAGGGACAACCGGCGACGGTGGAGTTCCAGGGCAGCATCTGGTTTGTGAACGGCTCCGGGCCCTTCAGTGGGTTCGTGACCGTCACCCTCGAAGATGGCTCCTCCCTGGGCACGAACGTGGCAGGCGAGGCCTCGCTCGACCCCACGACGAAGGCCACCTCCTTCTCGGGCAGAATCACGGTCATCGGTGGCACCGGCGCTTACGTCAACTCGAGCGGCGCCGGCTCGTGGACTGGGTTGCGCGAGGGTGCCGTCGGCGATGCGGTGACGTTCGTCGGATCCATCTCGCTGACCTCGTAGGGCGTAGGTGGTCGATCGCGATCACTGACCTCGGGATCAGCTCCGTTCACCTCGACCCGGTTAGGGTGACCACGTGAGAGAGCGTGCTGGTCGCATGATTGAGGTGCTGTGCGTCGTGGGGGCGGCTCTGCTGGTGCTCGCTGCCGTGAATCCGGCCACGCTCTTCGTCAACGCGCTCCCGGTGGGCACCGACCTCACCGGGCATGTGGTGGGGATGTGGCTGATCCGTGAAAATCCAGGCGTGATGCTTCCGGGTGGCTGGACCGACACAGCGTTCATGGGCTTCCCGATCTTCACGTTCTACCCGTGGCTGCCCTCCCTGTTGGGCGTGCTGATCTCGGCCGTCACGACCCTTCCGGTCGCCGCCAAGTTGGTGACCGTGCTACCACTCGTGCTGCTGCCCGCGGCCGCGTGGGCCGGAGCGCGGCTGGCATCTCTGCCGCGCGGTGTGGCCGCTCTGATGGCGGTAGCCACCGTGCCGTTCATGTTCGACGTCACGTGTAGCCGGTGTGGCGGGTCGGTCGTCTCAACCCTCAACGGCGAGTACTCCTATGCGTGGGGCCTAGCGTTCGGGCTGGTCGCTCTTGGGCTTACCACTCGATTGCTCGCCACGGGCGCGGGCGCAGTGGCAACGGCTCTGGTGGTGTCGGCGGCGGGGCTGAGCCATCCGATCCCGGGTCTGTGGACCGCGGGAGGCGTGATTGTCCTCCTCGGATTGATGCGTCACCTCTGGCTCCCGCGCTGGCGACGCGTAGCGGTCACGGGCGCGTCGGCGTTGCTGCTCTGCCTTGTCTGGTGGCTGCCCTTCCTGGCCTACCGAGACTGGATGCCAAACCTCAACTGGGCCAAGCAGACCGATTACGTCTCCTGGCTACTGCCACTCGGCATCATCGGATCGGCGCTCGTTCTTGCCCTCGCTGTGGCCGCCGCCGTTGATGCCCGAACGCGTTCGTGGTGGGCGCCGCAGGGACTGGCCATCGTGACAGTGTCGTCGGGCGTGCTCTTCGTGGTGCTCGGCGGCGGGTTGGGCCAGTACAACGATCGCCTCTATCCACTATGGGCGCTGGGGCTCTGGCTCATGGCGGGCGCGGGTGTGTGGTCCCTGGCTCGCCGGTTGGTAGCTGCGCCGCGGCCGGGCCGCGCCACGATTGCGCGCGGGCTCATCCCGCTCGCGCTCCTCCTGGTAGTGGCCCTCTCCGTCGGCACGCGGTGGGGCTGGTGGGGCGTCAGTTCGCCCCCACAGGGTGTCGCTGATGGGGTGGGTCTGGGTGGCGTGAGCGTCACAGGGTTCGGCGCTGCTACGCGTGACTGGGGTCGCGGCGCCCTAGTGCGCGACGACGCTGCCGAACTGTCCGACGTGGCCGACGTGCTGATCAACACGGCATCGACATCAGGCTGCGGTCGCGTGGTGATGAACAGGGGCGATGGCCAGTCGCCCGTCCTTGGCGAGCCGAATCTCCACTGGCTGGCGCCCGTGCTCACCAACGGATGTCTCACGTCGACGATGACGGCGCAGATCCACGCCAGCGATTCGGTGGCGGCGATGGTGGGTCTGGAGTCGCTGGTGTCGGACGGAGCGGTGCGCGGGGTACCCCCCGAAGCTGACTTCGGCCCGAATCTCGCCGTAGGCGTTCAGTGGATGCGACAGCTCGGGGTGCGCTATCTGCTGCTGCACGGCCGCGACCAGGTAGACGCGGCCGCTTCGGTGCCGGGCCTCAAGCCCGGCGCTGTAGCGGGCTCCTGGGTGATGGCCGAGCTTGAGGGGGTCTCGCTCGTGACCGCCCCGGCGAACCTCCCGCTGGTGGTCGATCCGCCCGTTCCGAACTCGCGGTGGGAGGAGCTCACCCGCACCTTCGCGCAGACCGACGACAACGAGAAGGTGACCCTCGTGCAGGACGGTGCCACCACCTGGCCTAGGACGAGCCCTCCGGCAGTGCCTCAGGAAGTTCCCGCGAAAGCAGTTGCGGTGTCGCAGGTGCGCGCCACCGGCGATTCGGTGAGCTTCCGGGTGGACACGGTGGATCTGCCGGTGGTCGTGGCCGTGTCGGACTTCCCGGGATGGACAGTCGCGAGCGGAGCGGCTGACCTCTACCGGGGTAGCCCCAATGTGCTCGTGGTGGTGCCGCATACGAATGAGGTGACCATCAGCAGATCACGCACCGTGGTTGACTGGTTGGCCATCGTGCTCGGCGCCCTGGGCCTCGTTCTGCTGGTGGTGCTCGGGGTGAAGGGTCGAGGGCGTCGCTGACGCCTTTCGGCCGCGTCCGGCACCGATCCTCGAGGGGCGGGGAATCACGGTAACCGCGCAACCACCTGTTCACTAACCTCACATTCTGCGTTCATCTAAGGCCAACTTCGGGTCCTACTTGTCACGCTGAAGTGGGGAGATGACTTCGGCGGGCGCGCGCGTGCACTGGGTGGCCCTTCTGGGAGGGCACGCTGGGGCTTACGCCTACTCGTGGCGGCTCCTCGGTCCCAACAATCGTGAGCTGGGCCGGTCGACCTACGCGAGCCCGACGGTTGACGAGGCATACACGCATGTCGTGTCGGTCAAGTCGGTGGTCCGAACCGATTGCTTCCGGTACTCGCGCAATTCCCGCGGCGACTGGGCATGGGCGGCCGTGATCGATGATGACCGTCAATTGCGCAGCTGCCGGGAATTCCGTCGTGAGCGAGAGTGCGTCTACAACGCCGGCGTGTTCTTAGAGCGTTTGCTCGCCACCGACATCCAGCCCCCCCAGCCGGATGCGCGGCTGGTGGCGGTGCGTGCCTCGGTGTTCCTCGGCGAAGAGCCGGCAGTGTCCCTGTGACCGTCATCGATTCCCGTCCGCCAGAGATGTCGGCTCCCGACCCCCGCGAGCTGGACACCAGCCACGATCGGGCCGACACGGTCTTCCGTGGCATCATCCGGGCCAGCGGTCTTGTGGTCTTGCTGATCATGGGCCTGGTGGGACTCTTCCTCACCTTCCGCGCGCTGCAGGCCATCTCGTCCGCGGGTTTCTCCTTCCTCACCACCCAGTCGTGGGAGCCCGATGCTGGCCGGTTCGGCATCGCGGCCGTCCTCGTTGGAACGATCCTCATCGCACTGGTCGCGGTCGCGATCGCATTACCTCTGGCCGTCGGCTCCGCGCTCTACATCAGCGAGTACGCCCCCGCCCGGCTCACGCGGACCCTCATCAGCGCCGTTGACCTGATGGCCGCCGTGCCGAGTGTGGTGTACGGCCTCTGGGGCTTCTTCCTGTTGCAGAACCAAGTGGTCCCGATCTCGCGCTGGATCTCCACCTGGTTCGTCTGGATCCCCTTCTTCGGTGTCGATGGGGTCGATCCCGAAGATCCGCTGTCGCCTAACACGGTGTACACCTCATCAACATTCATCGCGGGGATCGTGGTCGCCTTCATGATCGCGCCGAGCATCTGCTCGGTGACCCGCGAGGTGTTCTCGCAAGCGCCCATCGGTGAGCGCGAGGGTGCCTACGCCCTCGGGGGCACCAAGTGGGGCATGATCCGCAGTGTCGTCCTGCCCTACGGCAAGGGTGGAATGATCGGCGGCACCATGCTGGGGCTCGGCCGGGCGCTTGGCGAGACCATCGCGGTCTTCTTGATCATCTCGCCGATCTTCGTTATTCAGCCGAACATCCTCCAGAACGGCGGCAGCTCGGTGAGCTCGCTGATTGCCCTGCGGTACGGAGAGGCCACCCAGTTTGGGACCTCGGCCCTCATGGCTGCCGGACTCGCCCTATTCATCATGACGCTCATCATCAACTTTGCCGCATCGTCGATTGTGGCCCGGAGTAGATCAGGTGCAGCGAGTGACGCCTGACGTGACTGATTGGACAACCATGCTGGATACAACTCAGGCCTCAATCTTGCTCGAGCCAGCCTTGCCTCGAGTAGCACGCACCTCGGTCGATGCCGATGCAGCGGTGCATTTGCCACCTGCTTCGCGGCGGTCCATCAGGGGCATCCCGCCTACCGACGTGCTCTCGGTGGTGGGTTCGGCATCGGCAGGATTTGCCCTCACGTGGCTAGCTTTCGCGTGGGTGCTTCCCTGGACGATGGGAGTCGGCTTCCTCGTGGTGTGGTACGCCCTCTTTGTCGTTGTCTATGCGGTCAGCGTGCGGCTCGCCTACGACGGTCCGATGGTGCGCGACAAGGTGGCGGCCGTTGCCATGCACACCTTCGCCTTCCTCATGCTGGCCGCTCTCGTGGTCGTGATCGTGTACACGCTGTTCCGAGGATGGCGAGCGCTGCCCAATGTTGGGTTCTTCACCAATGACATGGCCAATGCGGGTCCGCTCGACCCCCTCGAAGCGGGCGGAATCATTCACGGCATCGTCGGCACCCTCATCATGATCTTTATCGCGCTGGCGGTGACGATTCCTCTGGGTATCACGTGCGCGGTCTTCCTCAGCGAGATGCCCGGTCGATTTAGCCTATTTGTGCGGACGATCACGGAAGCCATGACAGCACTCCCTTCGATTGTTGCCGGGCTGTTCATCTATGCGACGCTCATTCTCACTCTGGGCTTGGGCAAGTCAGGGTTTGCTGCTGCCATGGCCATTAGCGTGATGATGCTCCCCATCATCATCCGAGCATCTGACGTCGTGCTGCGTCTGGTGCCCGGCACGCTCAAAGAGGCTTCGTATGCGCTTGGCTCCGGCCAGTGGCGCACCGTGTGGAATGTGGTGCTGCCCACGGCTAAGTCCGGTCTCACCACCGCAGTGATTCTCGGCACCGCCCGCGGCATCGGGGAGACGTCACCGGTGCTGCTCACCGCCGGATTCACGGCAGCCCTCAACACCAATCCGTTCAGCGGACCGATGATCAGCCTGCCGCTGGCCACCTTCGAGTTTGTGAAGTCGCCGCAGGAGAACTTCATCATCCGCGGCTTCGGTACTGCTGCTGTGCTCCTCGTGCTCGTCCTTCTCCTCTTCATCGTCGCGCGGACTATCGGAGGTCGCGGCCCGGGCAATCTGTCGCGACGCCAATTGCGTAAGCGGGCCAAGAACTCGATGAATGACATTCAGCGGTTTGAGGCCCGGGTTGCGCTAGCGGCTGCGCCGCGCATTCAGGGGGCGGTGCTCCCGCAAAGCCTGATTGATGCCTCGGAGCCTGTACACCGCGAGCGCGGGGAGGCCAGCTCATGAGGACGCTGCGTATGCTTGCCGCTGGCCTGGTGTCGCTCGGCGTCGTCGCGTTCGTTCCGACGGCTTCCCACGCTGCCACCTACTTCCCTGTGTCGGGGGCCGGCTCGACCTGGAGCCAGAACGCGATCGACCAGTGGCGCCGCGACGTTAACGCCAACGGCATCCAGGTGAACTACGCGGGCACCGGCTCTTCGGATGGACGAAACCAGTTCCGTAACGGCACTGTCGACTTCGCCATCAGCGAGATTCCCTACGGAATCAGCCAGGGCGGCAACCCCGACCCGCTGCCCTCGCGCGGCTTCGCCTATATGCCGATCGTGGCCGGTGGCACGTCCTTCATGTACAACCTGACGATCGGGGCCAACAGGGTCACGAATCTGCGCCTGTCGGGCCCGACCCTCGCCAAGATGTTCACCGGGAATATCACCTACTGGGACGACCCCGCAATCAAGGCCGACAACCCCGGCCTCACCATGCCGCACCGCAAGGTCGTGCCCGTGGTTCGTTCGGACGGCTCTGGCACCACGGCGCAGTTCACTACCTGGATGGCCAGCCAAAACCGGTCGCTGTGGGACGCCTACTGCACCAAGGCGGGCATCCCGTCGTCCGCAGGGTGCGGCACACTCTCGCAGTACCCGGTGGTAGCAGGGAGCGGCTTCACAGCCCAGTCGGGCTCGCTCGGAGTGTCGGGCTACGTCAGCCAGGTCTCCAACATTGGCACCATCAACTACGTCGAGTACTCGTATGCACTTAATTCCGGCTTCCCGGTGATCAAGGTGCTCAACAAGGCGGGTTACTACGTTGAGCCCACGGCTCCCTCGGTGGCCGTGGCTCTGCAGAAGGCGTCGGTGCGGACCAACGTGCCTGCAACTGACCCGAACTACCTCACCAGTGACTTGTCGGGCGTGTATGTGAACTCGGACCCGCGGTCGTACCCGCTCTCGAGTTACTCGTACGGCATCGTTCCTACTGACACGTCCAGCAACTTCTCAACTGACAAGGGGCGCAGCCTCAGCGCCTTTGCCAACTACTTCCTCTGCGAGGGACAGCGCAAGGCGCCGCTCCTCGGATACTCTCCGCTACCGCTGAACCTTGTGGTGGCTGGCCTCAATCAGGTCCGGCGCATCCCAGGAGCCGAGACCGCCAACACTGATGTGAAGGCCGTTCTCTCCAAGTGCAACAACCCGACCTTCAGCTCCACCGGCGAAAACCTCTTGGCCAAAACCGCACCGCAGCCCCAGGCGTGTGACAAGTCGGGAGGCATCACGCAGTGCCCGAACGGCACCGGTGGTGCGTCGCAGACGCCCACGCGGGTGAAGGACAGCGGCACGACTGGTGGTGACACGACTGGTGGCGGCAACACGGGCGGTGGCAACACGGGTGGCGGCAACACGGGCGGTGGCAACACCGGCGGCGGCAACACCGGTGGCGGCAACACGGGTGGCGGCAACACGGGTGGCGGCAACACGGGTGGCGGCAACACGGGTGGCGGCAACACGGGTGGCGGCAACACGGGTGGCGGCAACACGGGCGGTGGCAACACGGGCGGTGGCAACACGGGCGGTGGCAACACGGGCGGTGGCACGGTGGTTGACCCGGCCACAGGCACGGTCGTTGACCCGGCCACAGGCACGGTCGTTGATCCCGGGGCCGGGACTGACGGCAGCCAGGGTGGGGCGGTTGTGATGGCTGGGCAGGCGTTCGCCAACCCGGCGATCATCCCGAGCGACCGCGCTTCAAACACCGGAATTGCGCTGCTCGCGGTCGCTGTCTTGATCGCCATCGCCATCGCTCCGCCGATCATCTTCGGCATCATGAAGCGGCGGACGTCATGAGAGGACCGTGGCTCACGCGGGTGCTCCGCGGCACCGTGGCGGCGGGCATCACCACCTCCGTTATCTCCGGGGTGCTCCTCTCCCTGCCTGAGCCCGCGCGGGCCGACTCCAGCGCCGTCACGGTCAATGGCTCAGATCCCTTCTCCGATCTGACTGTCACGGTGGAGAAGACCACCGACCTGCTCAACGAGGTCGTGCACATCACGTGGCGCGGGGGCCAGCAGACCCAGGGTCAGGGCAACTTCCTGCAGATCATGCAGTGCTGGGGGTCGCTGGACTCTGACGGCGAACCGCTGCCTCCGACACGCGAGCAGTGCCAGTTCGGCGGCCTCTACAACCAGCTCGGCGGCTGGGCCTCCACTCGGCAGGCCTTCTACGGCCCGGGTCTGGTCGACACGGCCGAGACAATCGTCGACGACGGCAGCGGGCTGCCGCAGTACGTGCCGTTCAAGCCCGTCAACGGAGATTCCCCCGCCACTGGTAACACCAACCAGTTCTTCGACCAAAGCACCACGAACGAGGTCGCCCGGGGGCTCACCTTTGCCGACGGCTCGGGCGAGGCCTACTTCCAGATGCAGACCGCGCGCGAGGCCCCAGGTCTCGGCTGCGGCACCGAAATCGACGACGTCACCACCCCGGCCTTGGAGACCGTGCGCTTTCCCTGCTACCTCGTCATCGTTCCCCGGGACGATCGCGAGCTGCCGGGAATCGACTCCTCCTCATCGTCGGGCGTGTCGACATCGCCGCTCACCGCCACTAACTGGGCCAGCCGCATGGTGGTGCCGATCGCGTTCCAAAACCTCAGCAGCACGTGCGACATTGCTATCGCCCAGACCCCCACCTTCGGCAGCGAACTGATGACCGACGCTATGCGCAGTTGGGTGTCCGGCCTGTGCCGCGACACCCCTCAGGTGTTCGGTTTCTCGCAGGTGCCCGATGACCTCGCCCGAACGACCCTGATGACCGCCCCCGCGGGCGAAGGCGCCATGGCCCTCATCGGCTCCGCTATTCCGGCGGCCCAGGCGGGCAGCACCCCTCTGATGTACGCCCCGGTGGCGATCTCGTCGGTCGGCGTGGGCTTCGTCATCGAGCAGCAGAGTCTCTACCGCGCGCCGCAGGAGGTGCGGGACCTCGATGGCAAGCGACTCACCGACATCAAGCTCAATCAGGTGCTCGTCGCCAAGTTGTTGACGCAGTCCTACGGCGCAGGAACGATCAATGACGACCCGGGCAATCGTCAGACTGTGACGACGTCAGACGGGCAGGTTGGTGGCGCGGTGATCGCCGACACCCTGTTCACTGACCCAGAGTTCCTCCGGCTCAACCCTGACCTCGTTCCTCTCGCGGCCAGTGCTTCGAGTGCTATCACCCCGTACATTCCTGCTGACTCGACGAGGACGCTATGGCAGTGGGTGCTGGCCGACAAGGACGCCCGCGACTTTCTGGCCGGCAAGCCTAACTACAACTCGCCCTGGTTCAACGACTGCGGCCGATCTGCGGCGCCCCAGCGGTGCATCGAGCCAGCCACCATCGACTGCACCAAGTACCTCAAGGACTCGCGCGGCAATGCCGGTTGTCCGACGTACGTCAACCCGTCCTACGTCGGCCTTGCCGACGGCGGTGCTCCGAACTCGTTTCCGAAACTGGTGACTGCCTGTTACGAATTCGAAGCGCAACTCCCTCTCTGCAACTTTGACGCTTTCCCGTATGCCGGAGGGCTCGCAGAAGCCGCACTGGGCGCATCGCGAGGTGACACCCTTGCCCGTACCGCCTTCAATGGGAGTGGGTACTCCAAGTCTCAACTCCAGTCGCCCGGAACAGTGAACGTGATCGCGATCACTGACGTTCCCAGTGCGGACCGGTACGGGCTGACGATGGCGAAGTTGCGCAATGGTGCCGGAGAGTTCGTCGCCCCCACGTCGGATTCGATGGCTGCCGCTGTTGCATCGATGAAGGCCAATTCGGCCGGCCTCCTGCAGCCGAACCCCACGACGAAGGCTAGTGGCGCGTACCCGCTCACCACCGTGCTCTACGCGGCGGTCAATCGGGCCACGCTCAGTGCGGGGGCCCGTCGGGCGTATTCAGACCTGCTCACCTACGCGGGCACGCTGGGGCAGCAGCAGGGCACTAGGCCGGGGCAGTTGCCCGAGGGGTACCTGCCGCTGACGCTCGAACTGCGTCGGCAGGTGACGGCGGCGGCGGCCCTCGTTGCTGTAGCGCTGCCCTCAACCACTCCCACTCCCACTCCCACTCCTACCCCTACCCCTACCCCTACCCCCACTCCCAGCCAGACGCCCACGCCAAGCCAGCAGCCCACGTCCGATCCGGGCCCCAGCTATGGCACTGACACCGGTACCGACACCAGCACTGGTGGGTCCGGATCGGACTCCTCCCCCGACGCCTCGAGTGGGCCCTCGACCCCCGTGACCTCCGCTCCGGCGCCGACAGTGTTGCCCTCTCCCTCCGCGTCGCCTACCACGACGCCCGTCTCCACTGGGCCTGTGACCCCCCTGCTCACCGCGGGGCTCTCCGGTCACGGTCCCTTGGTGACCCTCATTCTCGGCATGGCGACGGCATTGAGTGCCGCTGCTCTGCTGGGGCTCTCCAGACGGGGTGCATGATGTCCCGCCCGGAAGCCAACGTTGCAGGCAGAGTGCCCGCAGCGTGACCACGCGAAAGGATTCTCTCAGGTGAAGATCACACGTAAGGTGGTCGTCGGGGTTGCATGTATGGGTGCGATCGCTGGCTTTTCTATCGTCGGAGGGACGGCGAGCGCCGACCCCTCGGGCGCTCCGACTTACCGCGTCATGTCTGTCATGGGTTCCGACACCACGCAGGACGTGATGAACGGCTTCGCCGGCGACGTCACGGCCAGCGGGAGCAACTACAAGTACACCGGCCTGCTCTGGGAGGCCATCACGATCAGTGACACCACCATCAAGACCTCCCTCGGTGGCCTCGTGGCCAATGACGTCATCACCATCCAGGACGGTGCCTCGGGTGGGGCAAACTCCGAGCAGGTCACCATCGTCTCGCTTGATAGCAGTCCTACGGCCAACACGCTGAGCACCAACACCGGCACGGGCAACGCCGTGCCCTACTACACCTACACCGTGACCCGCGCCTCCAACAGCACCACCGCGGTGGCGCACGCTGCTAACTCCGTGGTGATCGGCGGCTTCGTTGCCAACGGCACCAAGGTATTGGCCTCGTACAACTCCCAGGGCGGGGCAGTGCAGGTCAAGGCGCAGGCAAACTGTGCCTACATCGCCAACAACTCAGGATCTGGCGACAAGTATGTGGGGACGACGCAGAACAACAGCGTGCAGGCCTCCGCCACCGCGAACTCCACCTACCTCAGCGGTGGCCGAGCCAACGGATCGGGCAATGGTGCCCGCTCGATGGCTGACGCCTTCACCAAGACCAATGGCATGTGGGGCTGCATCGACGCGGGTCGGGCCTCCAGCAAGCGCAGCAGTGTGTCCGGCCTGGGCGCCGGTAACACCGTCAACATCCCGTTCGCGCTCGACGCGGTGGCATTCGCGGTGACCACCACCAGCAACTTCACCCGCACGCTGAGCCCGACTGACATCCGGGCGATCTACCGGTGCACCTACTCGGGCATGATCCCGGCCAGCGGTGGTAGCGCCACCTACTCGGTCGCGAACAGGACGCTCAACGGTTCGTCCATTCAGAACTACGCTGCGGCCAACAGCCTGCTCTACGCGACGCTTCCGCAGGCTGGCTCGGGAACCCGTGACTTCGTGGTGACTGCACTCGGACTCTCGACCAACCTCTCCGCGACCAGTGGAGACACCGGTGCGGCGTGCATCACGGACAAGACGCCGACGGGCGGCGTTCTCGAGGAGCACAACCTGGTGACGCTCGACGACAACGGCATCGGGGTCACCTCGATCGCTCAGTCGATCACTCAGCGCGAGCAGTCGCCCACCACTGGCGTCACCGACCGCCAGGGCCGCACCGTGCTGGTCGCCCTCGACAACCGGGCAGCCTCGAACAACAGCACCACCTACGGCAACGGGCAGGTGAACTACCCGACCACGATGACGGTGCAGTTCGGCGGCGGCTCGGGCACCACGTCCGGGGCCATGGTGATGTGGCGCGAGGTGTTCAACGCCGTGCCTCTCGCCAGGCTCAGTGACCCCAACATCCAGGCGATGTTCGTGGGCACCGGGTCAAGCATCTGCACCGACGCGAACGGCGTCAAGCAGCAGTACGGCTTCGCCGCCATGCCATCCGGCTGTGGCGCTACCACCAACCTCGGTTAGTCCGAAATTCTCCCAGGGAAAGAGAGACAACACATGATCAGCACGACATTCCGACGCTCTGCGTCCGGAGCTGCCGTGGCTGCCCTCGTGGTCGCCGGGGTGGGCCTTGTGTCCACCCCGGCGCGTGCGGCCACCCTCGGCACCCTCACGGTGTCGCCGGCGACCGGTACGGGCCAGTCAGTCAGTACTTTCACCTCCACGGGGCAGTGCGTGAGCGGCAATGCCACCTTGCGCGTCAGTGGTGGAACCGGCAACGGAGCCATCACCGGCTACAAGAACTTGAACGGCGCCACGCCGATCGGGTCGTGGAATAGCGGCTCGGTGATGGTCATTACCGCCAGCCAGTCATGGGGCGACTTCGCTCGTGCGAACTCGCTCACCGCGCTGCTCGGCACGTACACCGTTCAGGTGCTGTGCCAGACGGCCGGTGACACGTTCGACGGACAGGTCCGCTTCACGGCGCCCGTCTCGGGCAGCGCCATCAACGATGCCACGTACGTCGGCATCATCCCCACCACCACGGCGGTCACCGCGATCACCGACAGTGGGTACGGCACCAGCAAGACCTTCACCGCCACCGTCACCTCGTCGGTCACCAGCCAGAACCCCACGGGCTCGGTGCAGTTCAAGGACGGCGGTACCGACATCGGCTCCGCCCAGACCGTGGGCAGCTTCTCCAGCGGAGTCGGCACCGCGACCCTGGCCAGCCAGAACCTGGCCACCGGATCGCACTCCATCACCGCCGTGTTCACGCCCGACACCGCCGGTGACACTGCCGGTGTTGCTACCTCGACCTCGAGCGCCCAGACCTACACGGTGAGCCAAAACACGCCCACCGTTGCGGTCAGCGACGACAAGTCCGGTACGGCGCAGCAGGGATCGACGGTGGTGCTCACCGCCAACGTCGGCACCGGCATCGCCGGCACGGTTGACTTCGCCTACAAGATCGGCAGCGGCTCCTACGTGTCGCTGGCGACCGGGCGCACGGTCACCACGGGCACGGGCCTCGCGACGTACTCGTGGAGCCTTCCCTACACCCAGACGGTGGCCAGCGACTACACGATCAAGGCCACCTTCGCCCCCACCGACACCACGAACTACGCCACCGGCCAGGTTGGTACGGAGTCGTTCGTAGTGACGCTGCAGCCCAGCTACAGCAACGGCGAGACCATTCAGGTGAATGTGCCCTCCGGCGCGCTCGCCGCGACGGTTTCGAGCAACACGGTTGTCGCGCTCACCACGCCGGTGATCGCCACCGATGGCACGCACTTCATCGCCACCGGAACGCTCAACAATGTCCGGGTTGACGACAGCCGGGCCGGTGACTTCGGCTGGGTTGCCAATGCGCAGGTGAGTGACTTCGTCGCCTGCTCGAGTTACAGCTCGACGGATACGTTCTACAACAACCCGTCGAACTCGGCGTCCACGGCCACGGTGCCGTCGTGCACCGCGCCCACCAGCCTCTCGACGACGTCGGCGGGCTACCAGCAGACGACCATCAACGGATATAACCTCGGGATCGCTCCCTCGGCGACTCCGCTGCCGGCGTACACCCTGGCACCCGGGGTGGTGGCGGCCTCGGCCATCAACGCGGCCAACATCCTGCCCGGAGCTACCTCGTCCGACGGTCTCGGAACCTCGCGTCGCGTGGTCACCGCGACCGGCGGCACCGGAACGGGTAGCGCCACAGGCACCACCTTCGTAGGTGGCGCTCTCACGCTGAACATCCCGACCGTCAACGTGGCGGGCTCCTATGCCGCCACGCTCACGGTGACCGTGATCTGAAAGCGACAAAGCTGTGCCGGGGTGTGATTCAGCCACACCCCGGCACAGCCCCTCTCAGGGAAAGAGAAATTTAGCATATGTCACGTGCAGTTCATCTGGCCTTCGCTACGGCGATTGGTGCGATGTGCATGCTGCCCGCCCCTGCCTCAGGGGTGGGCTTTGCCGATCCCACACCCGCTCCGTCGGGCGGCCAAGCGATGACGGTACCGAAGGGCACGGTTGTCTTCGCAGTGGGGGCAGCCACCGGTGGAAAGGCAGACGGCAGGCCGAGCCTGGGCTACCGGGTGAACCCGGGCGAGAAGGTGGTGGACTCGCTGATCATCTACAACCTCGGCGAGAAGTCGGTACGTCTTGTGGTCTACCCGGTCGACTCGGCCACGTCCCAGGACGGCACCTTCAATCTCAGCCTGCCCAGTGACCCACAGCGGGGCGTCGGCAAATGGACCGACATCGACAATCGCACCTTTGTGCTCAAGGGTGGCGAGTCCACGATTCGAAAGTTCACTGTGTCAGTACCCGCGGGAGTCATCGCGGGAGACCGGGTGGGGGGCATCGTGGCAAGCACAGTGCCTGATGTTCCCTCACTGAACGAGGCTGGCCAGGCGATCAAGATCGCCACGCGCGTGGGAATCCGAACGGTCGTCCGAGTAGCGGGTGAGGTCACTCCGGCGCTGAGCGTGTCTGACCTCACAAGCTCCTTCGAGGCATCCCTGGCCAAGCCGGGGTTCGGCCGCCTCACTCTCACCTGGTCGCTGCAGAACACCGGCAATGTCCGGATGGGAGCCCTGGGCCGGGTTGACGTCGCTGGCGCTCTGGGTCCGGGTTCCTCTCGCGACCTCGAGAAGATTGAGCAGATTCTGCCCGGTGACGTGGTGAATCAGACGGTGGTCATCGACGATATGCCAGCATCGCTGCGACTCAGTTCCACGGTGAACGTAACTCCCGTGGCGCTGGAGGCTGATGTCACAGCTCCGCAAGATCTCACTTCGACGACGAGCACATGGGCCGTCTCGTGGGTACTCGTTGCCGCGGTGTCACTCGTGCTGGGGCTCCTCATCGCACTCGTGAAGGGACTGCGTGGACGACGTCGACGGGGCGCGCACGCGGAGCACATGGGCGGCGAAGAACTGCCGCCGAGTGGCCAGCCGCTCAGAGTCGGGGCCGAATGATGGACAGACGTAAGGGGTACGCAACGGTGAGTAGTTGGCGGTCACGAGCGGGCTCCCTGGGTGCGGCCTGCGCCGTCGTGGTGGGCGTCGGTGTGGCGGGAGTCGCAGTGGCGGGCCCTGCTGCGGCGTCGGACCGACTCGGCGGGCTGACCTTCGAGCCGCCCATCGGATCGGTGCTTGAGCCGCTCAACGTGGTCACCGCACGAGGGTGTCCCGCGGGCAGCAATGGGGCGCAGATGGTGATGGTAGGGCCGGGCATCGCCGACCGCGGCCAGAACATCAGCGGAATCATGGTCGGCACGCTCTCGCTCACCGCTGGCTTCCCGATGTCGTCTCAGTACACGCTGGCCGACACCGCCGGCCTCGCGTACCCACCCGTTCTATACGAGGGCACGTACGAGATCCGCGTGATGTGCAAGAAGAAGTCAACCTCGGTGGGCTACTTCTCCAGCACCATCACGTTCACCTCGCCAAAGGAGTGGAAGCCAGCGCCGGGCGGCGTCGTCTCCAGCCCCAGTTCTTCGCCGACTCCCTCGCCGGGGGCGAGCACCCCTGCCCCCACCTCCAAGCCGTCTCCCTCGGATTCTGTCGCGAAGCCCACCAAGAAGCCCTCGTCGGGGGCCTCCGCGGGTTCGACCGACTCTCCGTCGGGCTCGGCCGCCGCATCGGAGTCTCCCGACGCCGGCGCGTCGGGAGAGTCGTCGGAGGGTCCGAGTCCAAGCAATGCCGGTGAGTCTTCGGGGGAGGTCGCTGCGGCGGTCACCGAGAGCAATGGCTCTTCCGGCGGTAATTCCACCTGGCCGGTTCTGATTCTCGGCCTGCTTCTCGGTGCCGGAGTCATGGGGGGCGCCACCTACCTGAGCAGACGCTCGTCACAGTCCGGGGGCAAGCAGGCGCTCTAGTTCCGTAAAATCAGTGTCCAACAACCCGCACAAAGGAGCCTCGAGAGTCATGACACCAACACACACAGCCGTCCGCTTCCTGCGGGCAGCGTCCGTCGCCCTGATGGCCGGCGGGCTCGTGGCCGCCGGCGTTGTCTCAGCTCAGGCCGACTCAGCTGGCACGTTGTCGTTCACCCCGACGTCCGGGACCGCCAACGGCTCGAGCACCTTCACTACCTCGGGCCAATGCCCGGTTAGTGAGACGGTCCGATTCAAGGTCTTCGGCGGAAGCGGCGAGGGTGCGGTCATCGCTGACCCGGTCAGCGTCAACTCGCCCAAGAACATCAACGGAGCAATTCTCGCGTCGTCCCTCAACTTTGGCTCCGGCATGCAGGTGCTGGCGGGCTCGACCTGGCAGGACTTCGCCACGGGCGGTTCGCCGAGCCTCAGCAGGCTCAACGGCGTCTACACCGTTCGTGCGTGGTGCTCAGGCGGATCCTGGTTCGATGGCAAGATCACCTTTTCGGGCGCCGGAGTCAGCGACGCGATCTACGCCGCTGGTGAGGTCACCGCTCCGGGCGCGCCCGTCCCCGTTGCCACGCCGGGCAGCGGTCAGGTGAGCCTGAGTTGGCCCGCCCCGAGTGATGGCGGTTCGGCGATCACGGGGTACACGGTCACCCGCACCCCGGGCAGCATCACATGCCCCGTCGTTGATCGCACGGCCGTCTGTACAGGTCTCACCAACGGCACGGCTTACACCTTCAGCGTGGTGGCTCGCAACGCTCTTTTCAGTTCATCGGACGGCATCACCACCGGTAAGCCGGTTGGTAAGCCGGGCAAGCCGGGAGCTCCGGTTGCCGCGCGCGTGAAGTCGGGCGTCAACTACGTGGGCAACAAGCTCAAGGTCAGCTGGACCGCTGCTGCCGCGAATGGTGCAACCGTGACTACGTACACCGTCACCGCGTCGCCCAAGGTGGGAACTGCCACCAAGACGTGCACGACCACCGGAGCCCTCACCTGCACGGTTCTGGGGCTCACGAACGGCGTCGGTTACATCTTCAGTGTCACCGCAACCAACACCGCCGGAACTGGTCTCGCGGCAACGACCGCGAGGCTTGCGCCCGTGGGCACCATCGCAGTCACGTGGGTTAAGTCAGGCCTGACGCTGAAGGGCACCTTCGCCAAGCAGGCAACGGCCACCAGGTACAAGTACACCGCGACCGGCGCCACTAAGAGGGCGGCCGCATGCGTGGTGGCGACCAAGGTTACGTGCACAATCGCCCTTGCCAAGGGGACCACCACCGTCGTCGTCAATGCCACGAACGCCTCGGGCGCTCTGGTTGCGACGGCGACCAAAAAACAGGTTGCATAGCGGGGAGTGGGATGAGCCATCGCCTTGACGGACGCGGCGCCCCTCGGGGTGTCGCGCCGTCGTGGCGCGCCTTCATCGTTCCCATTGGGGTAACCACGTTGTCGGCAGTGCTCGTGGGAATGGTGGCTATCACGACCCTGTCGTCAGCTTCCTCGGGCGGGGGCTTGTCGGTAAGCCCGTTGAGCGGCGCCTCGTCGACGGTGTCGACCTTCACCACCTCCGGTCAGTGCCCGTCTGGGGAAACCGTGCTCGTCAAGGTGTTCGGGGGCAGTGGGGCGGGGGCAACGATCGCAGCGCCTGCTAACCGGATTTCTCCAAAGAATATCAATGGCGCAATTCTTGCCGACAGTCTCTTCGACAACTCCGGCGGCATGACGATCACGGCCTTCCAGACCTGGGCCGACTTTGCATCCGGCGGCAACCCTGCCCTGTCGACTCTGAACGGCGGTTACACGGTGCGCGCCTGGTGCAGCGGCGGCACCTGGTTCGAGGGTCCGGTGACCTTTAGCGGTGGCCCGCTCTCGTCCGTCACCTACTCCGCGGGCGGACCGACACCGACGCCCACACCGACCGTGACACCGACGCCCACACCGACCGTGACGCCAACACCGACGCCAACCGTGACGCCGACACCGACGCCGACAGGACCTGCCAGCGTGCCCACGAATCCGGTGGACGTTGAACTCCTGCCTGGGCGCATTTCACTGCGGGCCCAGTGGGGCGTCCCCCTGTCAGATGGTGGGTCAGCAATCACGGGGTACACCGTCGAGGTCAAGCCCACGTCACTGCCGGTGGCGTGGGAAATGTGTGTTGTCGACGGCAGGACCGCTACCTGCACCGACCTGGACCCGGACACCGATTACACAGTTCGGGTGGCTGCCGTTAACACGGTGGGTCCCTCCATTCCCACTACTGCGAATACCCGCACCACCGTGACCGATACAAGGCCGGGAGAGCCGCGCTCGGTAACGGCGACCGCTGGCAATGGGTCCGCCCTCGTGTCGTGGGTGGCGCCGGTGAGCGACGGTGGGTCATCGATCACGAGCTACACCGTGACCTCGTCTCCCCGGGCGTCGGGAGGCGCCCAGGTCTGCTCCACGTCCGGATCCGCTGGCAGCTGCCGGGCGCGAGGCCTGACCAATGGCACCGAGTACACCTTCACCGTCGCGGCGTCGAACGCGGTAGGGGCCGGGCCGGCGGTCATGAGCAACCCCACCACCCCGCAGACCGTCACACCCACTCCCACGCCCACTCCGACACCAAGCTCCACGCCGGGGCCGACCGGATCGGCCGGATTCGCGGGATTCACCGTCGCAGCCGTCGATGGCAACGGCCGATTCCTCCCCACCAATCCGTCGCTGATTCCCGGGGCCGTGGTCACGCTCGTGACCTCGGGCTTCAAGCCTGGCGAATCGCTGACCTACCTGGTGTTCAGCGACCCGGTGGTTATCGGCGCAGGCAATGCTGACTCGTTTGGCAGCATCGTCGCGCGGCTCGGAGTGCCCGAAAACCTCAACGTTGGGCGGCACCGGTTTGTGATCGAGGGGAGCAGTGGCCGCAGCGTCACCGTCCCATTCGCGGTGGTGGCTGCAGGCGGCTCGTCCGCAGCGCCGACTGCCGACCCGACTGCCGATCCGTCTGCCGATCCGTCTGCCGACCCGTCTGCTGCGCCGACTGCTGCGCCCACCGTCGGTCCCGACGCCATCGTCTTCCCTTCAGGTGGAGTCACGCTGACTCCGAAGCCCGAGGCCAGCCCGTCCCTGAGCGAGTCGGCAGCCGCCGTGGCGATTGAGCGACTTGAGGTGGTGACGGCAGACACTGGTGCGCCCACCTGGCTGTTCGGCGCGGTGGCGGCCGTCATCCTTGCCCTGCTTGTCGCCGCGGTAGCGTACGTTTTTGGCCGCAGGAGCGCCGCGAGGCCAAGCCGTTCGACTACCGAAACGAGTGCTCCTGCCGATGAGGATTTAATCAGCGTGAGTTCCATCGATGAACAGGGAGTGAACACCGTTGAGCATGGCTCCTGACCGAACGACCGACCCGTTCTCGCCGGAGGCGGCAACGGCGCGATCCGTGCCGAGCCAGGGGTCCAAGGGGGCTCGACTGCGCCTGATCGCGATGGGACTCACCATCGTCGCCTGCCTGTGCGTGGGTTTTCTTCTGACAATCTCGGTCGTCGGCCAGCTTCGGCAAAGTCGCGACCAGAAGGTCGCCTTCGACGATTTCCGTTACGACCTTGCCAATGGCACCGCGCCAGTGGCGCAAGTTTCTTTGGAAGGTGTGCAGGCGCCTCTGGGCGCGACCATGGGGGTGATGAGCATCCCTAGCATCGGTCTTCGCCAAGTAGTGTTCAACGGCACCACCGCGGGAGTGATGGTGTCTGGCCCGGGCTTGCGGCGCGACTCATACCTCCCCGGTCAAGCCGGAACCAGCATCATTTACGGCCGGCGCGCAGCCTTCGGTGGGCCGTTCGGCAGCATCGACACGCTTGCGCCGGGCGCAGCCATCGTGGTCACCACCGGCCAAGGTGATGCCGGCTATGTCGTCGTGGCCGTGCGGAGGGCCGGCGACCCCATCCCGCCGCCGGCGAAGATTGGGCGGCTCACGCTGATCACGGCCGACGGCTCGCCCTACGCTCCCAGCGGCCTACTGATCGTCGATGCCGATCTCGACACAGAACCCCAACCGGCCGACCCGCCGCTGCCCCGCGCGGCGATGGAGGCTGCGGAGCTTCCGCTTGCCGGTGATAACAGCGCCTGGATCGGAGTACTCCTCTGGGCCCAGGCGGCGCTTGTGGTCGCCGTACTCGTCACCCTCGCGTGGGTGCGATGGAACCGCTGGGAAGCGTGGGTGATCGGGGTGCCGATCATGCTCGCGGTGGGTATCGCGCTCAGCGCCCACGTCGCCCTCTTAATGCCCAACCTGATGTGAAACGAGGACAACCGTGACTATCCCCTCCCCCGCCATGCCGGACGGAACCCTGATGCAGTCCGGCGGCACCCTAGAAGCGCGCTCTGTCAGCGCGTGGTTCGGCGACCACCTGGTCCTTGACCGTGTGTCGCTCACGATGCCTGTTGGTCTGTGCACGGCGCTGATCGGTCCGTCTGGGTGCGGCAAGAGCACCTTCCTGCGCACCCTGAACCGAATGCACGAGCTGATCGCCATCGCGTCGTTCGGCGGCGAGGTGCTGCTCGATGGCGAGGACATCTACGGTCCCGACAAGCGGATCACCGATGCCCGCCGCAACATCGGCATGGTGTTCCAGCGGCCAAATCCCTTCCCGACCATGTCCATCTACGACAACGTGGTGGCCGGTCTGAAGCTCACCGGCACCTCGGCCTCCACCGAGACGAAAGACGAGCTGGTGGAGACGTGCCTCGCGAAGGCGGGGTTGTGGAAGGAGGTTAAGGATCGATTGCGTAATCCCGGGGGAGGGCTCTCTGGAGGTCAGCAGCAACGGCTCTGCATCGCCCGCTCCTTGGCCATCAAGCCCAAGGTGCTGCTGATGGACGAGCCCTGCTCGGCGCTCGACCCCACCAGCACGAGACGCATCGAGGAGACAATCAAGGAGCTCACCCACGAGGTGACGATCGTCATCGTCACGCACAACATGCAGCAGGCGGCGCGCGTCTCGCAGCAGTGCGCCTTCTTCCTCGCCGAGGCCGGGCAGCCCGGGGTCATCGTCGAACATGGCCCGACCGACCTGATGTTCCACTCCCCGCAGGACCAGCGGACCCACGATTACGTGCAGGGCCGCTTCGGTTAGGAGCCAGCGCGGGCGCTCACGATGCTGATCGGCTCAAGTGGCTCGCCAGCCACGATACTCGTGTCGGCGTTCGAAGTTCCCGGGCGAACGCCTGCTGCTGCGATCGCCTGAACGATGGCAAGACCCTCGGTGACCTCCCCCCACACGGGAAAGCGCGGGGGCAGCGAGAAGTCGCGGTAGGCGATGAAGAACTGGTCGGTGGGAGTGCCGGCCGAGTCGGTGATGAGGGCGACGTAGCCGGCGCGGTAATTGTTTGGTCGATCCGGCGGCAGGTTCTCGACCGGCACGTCCAGGAAGTTCCCGTCGAACGACGTGTTGCCACACTGCAGCGCGTACATGACCTGGGTGAGCAGCCGGTAGCACGGCGCGCCGTCGAGCCCGTCTGACGAGGCCAGCGACATCATGGCCTGGGAGGTGGTCGGAGCCTCGCGTGTCAGAAGTCGGATGACGATCGGGCCGCACGTGGTGTCGAGTGTCAGGTTGGTTGTGTCGGCTGCGGTCGTCGCAGTGTCCGAGAGTGGCGAGGTTGATGTCGCGGAGCAGGCTCGAGTGGTCGCGCCCGTCGCCGGCACGGGACTAGTTCTTACCCGGAGGGCCCACGCGCCCAGCCCGATGAAGAGGGCAAGGGTGGCGACAACAGCCACGGCAATGGTGAGCTGCTGGCGCGAGACCCCCCTCGCGGGAGTCGCTCCGTCCGCTGGTACTCGCATAGCCCAAGTCTAGATTCGTGAGCCACAGCGTGCGGGCGGTGGAGCGCTCTGTGAGTAATCGCCGGGTGAATGGTTGACGTGTCGTGCATGAACGGACTCAATGGTGGTGCCCGCAAGGCCCCGTCTGCTGCGATGATGAAGTCTCTGACGAAGGGATGGTCATGTGCTCGGGTTGGTTGCTGCGGGTAGGTGGTGTGGCTGCTGTGCTCATCGCGGGTCTTGTCGTGGCCGCCGGTCCGACCTCCGCGGTCTCGGTAGCGCCCATGCTCGCCCCGGCCAGCGTCGACAACTCGCAGACGCTCGAGATCTACCTGCCCCCCGGCTCGCTCACGGTGTCGGTGGTCGGCTCCGCTGGCTTCGCCGGAGGCTCGGCCCCGGCCGTGCCCATCGACACCTCACCGCCCACCCAGGCTGACGCGCGCGGGGTGGTCGGGTACCGGTTCAACGTGCCCGACGGGCAGGCCTCCGGCACCTACTACGCGACCATCACCGGGGGTGGCACGGGTACTCGAACGGTGGCGCCGCGCCTCGACGCACTCGTGGATGGCAACGGGGTATTCACGTCTGAAGGGGTGAGCGTGGCCCCGGGCAACCCGTTGACCCTCCTCACCTCCGGGTTCCTACCGGATGAGCCGATCACGTTCACGATCTCGGCGTCGCTCCCAGCGCTGCCGGGCCGTAGCGCCGCGGCGAGCTTTGTGGTTCCCTCTCAGGTTGGCGCACGCGCGTTGTTAGGATCCATCAGTCGCGCAGACACCACCGACTCCACCGACTCCACCGGCTACGTGCCGATGGGCAGTCCGACGATGGGATCAGATGGCACGCACTTCGTCAGCACTGGCGCGCTCAGCCCGCTGCGGATCAGCGATGGTCGCGGGGGTGACATCGGGTGGAACGCGACCGTTCAGGCATCGGACTTGGTCCCGTGTGCCGCTTACTCGCCAACTGCCACGTACTACGACGGGGTTACGCCTACGAGTTTGAGCCAGGTGCCGGCATGCTCGTCGCCGACTTCTTTGTCACCGGCCGCCACGGCCTACCAGGTCGACACGATCAGCGCCGCGAACCTCGGCCTCAACATCTCGTTCATGGCACCCGCGGACACCCCGCTCCTGTCCGGCGTGCTGGCCCAACCCGCCATTCAGCCCGCGAATGTGTTGCCGGGGGCTACGCCCCCCGATGGGTTGGGGCTAGCTCAGTCACGTTCCTTGGCTCACGGCAAGAGCGCGGCCGAGGGGGGTGGGTCGGTTGGCACGGTCTTCGTGGTGGGAACGGTGTCGCTCAACATTCCCACCGTGACGCGAGCCGGCTCGTACGGTACGACCCTCACGGTGACAGTGATCTAACGCCCACGACGGCCGGTGGGCAGGCATCGTGAGTCGGGCGCGCAATGATCGCCACAATGGTGGGGTGAACGATTACCGCGATCAGATCCGCGCCGCCGAGGCCCGCATCGAGCGGGCCACTCCGGCGAACATTCCGCGAGACCGTCGGCGCGATGTGAGTCGACCGCCGGGTCCCTCGCAGGTGGTCTCGCTGACCCGGCTGCTCAACCGGGGGCCCGCCACCGCGCGGTTCTTCCTCAACCTCGAGCGCGACTATCAGCCCCTGGCGCACACACGGCTCGCCGGCCAGCACCTGTACATCCTCAACGACCCCGAGGTGATCATCGACGTGCTGCTGACCCGCAGCCGCTCGACCATGAAGGGTCGCGGGCTGCAGGCTGCCAAGGCCCTGCTCGGAAACGGTCTGCTCACTTCCGAGAGCGACGACCACATGCGGCAGCGGCGTCTCGTGCAGCCGGCCTTTCACCGCGAACGTATTGCCGGCTACTCGCTCGACATGGTGCGACGGGCAGCCCAGCACAGCGACATGTGGCGCGACGGTCAGCAGGTTGAGGTGGTGCGCGACATGAGTGCCCTCACCCTGGCCATCGTGGGCGACACGCTGTTTCGCGCAGACCTCTCAGGCGAGGCGGCCGAAGTGGGGGAGGCGCTGTCGGGGGTGCTCGAGGGTGCGGGCGGCCGGCTGCTGCTCGGTCCCGCTGCGATGCGGGTGCCCACCCCGGGTCGGCGACGCGCGCTGCAGTCGTCGGCCCGGCTCGAGGCCGTGGTGGCCCGACTTATCGCCGAGCATCGCAGCAGCGGCGACACGGGCGACATTCTGTCGATGCTGGTGGCGGCACAGGAAGACGGAACGGGCATGAGCGACGAGCAGGTGCGCGACGAGGTGATGACCCTCATGCTCGCCGGGCACGAGACCACGGCCATGACCCTGTCGTGGACCTGGCTGCTGCTGTCGGGCAACCCCAGTGTGGCGGCCTGGTGGCGCCAGGAGCTCGACGTGCTTTTCGCTGATCGCGACCCCACGATGGCTGACATCGCCAGCATGCCGCGCACCCAGGCGATCGTGGCCGAGTCGATGCGACTGTTCCCACCGGCGTGGGTGATGGGCCGGCGCCTTCTAGCCGACATGGAGGTGGGGGGTCACACGCTCCCGAGTGGGGCAATCGTGCTCACGAGCATGGTGGCACTTCACCGCAGCGAGCGTTGGTGGACAAATCCGCATCAGTTCGTACCCACCCGTTGGCTCGGTGCCAACGGCTCGTTCGACGAAGGCGCGCCCGGTCAGCCCAAGGGTGCATGGTTTGGGTTCGGATTCGGAAACCGTCGCTGCATTGGCGAGCAGTTTGCCTGGACCGAGGCAATGCTGGTGATGGCCACACTAGGACGGCGCTGGACTCTGGAGCGCACCTCGTCCACGCCCGTTCGACTCAGGCCCAACATCACCCTGCGACCCACGAGCGATACCACCATGGTGCTCCGGCGCCGCTAAGCGGCGAGTGGCTTTAGGGCCAGTAGGGAGCGGTGGTCGGGTCGGTCGAACTCGGAAAGTCACTCGGCGACGATGTCATGGTGTCGGTGGGAGCTCCGGATTCGCTCGACGACCCCGATGACGATGATGACGAGCCAGATGACGACGAGTCGCTCGGGCTGTCACTTGCAGACGATGAAGGATCCCCCGTGGTCGTGCCGGTGGGGGTGGAACTCGGGGAAGTCGACGGGTCGCCGGTGGGGGCGGCGGTGGGCGTCGGTGTGGGTGTCGGTGTGGGCGTCGGTGTGGGCACGGGCGTCGGCACGACCACCTTGGGGTCACCTGCCCCGGGGTCGGGCTTCGGCGCAGGCTTGCCGCCACCGGTCGGAATGGGATGCGGGTCGGGCACCCGGTAGCCACCGGGGGCGATGACGCGCCGCACCACCAGGAAGGTGGCGTGGTCGTTACCGGTGCCCCAGAACGAGCTCACGTGGGCGACGTCACCACATGAGTTGGTGTGCAGCATGTAGCCGTTGCCGAGGTACAGCACCACGTGGCGGTAGGCGGCACCGCCGGTGTCGTACAGCACGAGGTCGCCGGGGCGGATGAACTGGGGGTCGACATAGGAGGCCCACCACGCCAGCGGCACGCCGTCCCACGGAACCATGTCGCGCGTTGAGGGAGCCCAGGTCGAGCCGGCCGTGTCGATGCCCGCACCCAGGTAGTACGCGCGCGAGACGAGCGACGAGCAGTCAAACTTGAAAGGGTCTTGTCGACCAATGCCGCCACACGCGTAGGGCGCCCCGAGCATCTGGAAGCCCGCCTGAATCGCGAGCGCAGCCTGGGGGGTGGCTGCCTCTTTGACCGCCTGCTGGCAGAGCTTCAGGATGCCTACCGAGTCGCTGCCGTCGCGCAGCGTGTTCGCGGGCGCGGCGCTCGGGCACGCGCGGCCATCGATAAGCGTCTGGGCGACAGTCTTGCCCTGCTTCAACTCGGGCGGGGTGACCGGCACCTGCGCCTGTGCCTTGCCGAGAAGCGCGACCAGGGCCTGACGGATTGTCTCGGTGTCGGCGGCACGGGCCTGGGCCACATCGTTCAGCTTGATGGCCTCGGCTGCGGCCCGGGTGGCCTCGACGGCGCTGTCATATGCGACCTGCACGTCGAAGAGGAACTCCTGCGAGAAGACACTGGCATCGTCGGCTCCACGAAGGAAGTCCATCGGATCCTCGGAGGGGTTGTTGAAGATCGAGAGGAGGAGGCCGGAGTTGCCGCTCACCCGGTAGAGGTAACTGGTCCACATCGCGAGTCGGTCGCGGGCATCGGCCGCACGTCGCCCGGAGTCCATCGCGTGCTCGATGGCCTGCGAGGCTGCAGCATTCGCCGCGTCGACCGCCGCGGTAGCGGCCTTACGCTGTTCGGTAGCAAGCACCACTCGGCGTCGCACCTCCTCGCGGTACCGCGCGAGTGCAGTGGCCTCGGTGGGGATGACCTCGAGGCCGGCAGTGAGCAACGTGCCTGTTGGCGTCGGTGTTTCCGAGGGGGCAGACCCGATCGCCGTGACCGAGGGGGAGACGGTCGCGGACGTCGTGGACGTGACCGAGGGCGTGGCGGACATGGAGGCCCAGGCCGGCAGCGTTAGTGCGGCGCTGGCCACACTTGACAGCACGGCCGCGCCCACCACGGCGTAGAGGGCTGAGCGGGGCACGGAACGCCGCACGCCGCCCACCTCCTCACTTGCACTCCGTCGGATTCGTACCTGTGGCACCTGCTGGCCGAGTCTGAATCATCCGTCACCGAGATGACCGACACATGGGTTGGACGTGAACGGGGGGCATCCGGTGCCACACGTTCTGCACTATTCGGGACACTTCACACCGAGCGGCAACTATCGGCACGCGAGGCGCACAGAGTGGGTTGGAGCATCGAGGGGAAGCGTCTTCTCACAGTGCTTCGACGCACTGGGGGGGCACCTTGAGCCTAGGAGGGTGACAAGTCCTTGACGGGTGACACGTCGGCCAAGCTGGCCGCTCCACGCAGTAGCTTGCCACCGATACGGCGCTGAATGGTGCGGCCCAGAGGGCCGGCGATTCCGACGTACCAAACACCCGCTGCAGAAAAGGCGCGGATCGACATCTCGACCTGATCGTCGGCGCGGTGGGTGAGAAGGAACGACTCCTCGCCGCACTCGGGGTGGCCAGGCAGCGTTCCGTAGGCCCAGCCGATGCTGCGCCCGGTGGCGATCACGTGCGTGACGCGGCACGACCCTGCGACCGAAACAAAGGGAGCGACATGCACGGCCACGGCCACGGAGTCGCCCTCGCGCACCACGTTGAACTCGGGCTGCACGAACATCCCGGCCGCGCGGTGCACGTCCCAGTGCATGAGGCCGTACCCGATGTTGGCGAAGGCCTCGGCTCCGGTGCCGACAACTCGCGACTCGGCATACTCGCGAAAACCCTCGGGTGGGGCCACGGTGCCGAGGGACATGCCGACGGTGTCGTACGTGAGGGGCTTGTGCTTGGCGCGCCACAGCAGGTTGCGGGCGGCGCCTCCGTCGATGTGGTAGCGCGAGATCGTCACCGGTGAAGTCTCCCACGAGAGTGCCCGGCTAACGAACGCCCCCTACTTTCCCTTCGTGGCCACGAGCCTGCCGAGGTCTCCGTGCACCTCGAGGCCGCCGACCGTACCCACGTCGTCGAGCAGTACCGCGCCTGATCGGTCGACGAGCCTGATGCCGATCGTGGCGTCGAGGGTTTCCTCAACCCTCTTGTGCATCTCGGTGCGAATAGGGGCATGCAGCAGCGTGCCGTGCACCCGATCGGCCACCAGGTGCAGCGTCATGCCGTTGCGTGAGCGCAGCGACCAGCGCACCTGCTCGTCGTCGATCTCGAACAGGGTGGTCGACGCGCCTGTGTACGTGGCGAACGTGTGTAGCGTTCCGCGGTGCCGCAGCCCCACGAGGAAACCGCGGAACTCCGAGCGCAGCCACGGAATCAGTGCCACCGAGCCCATCAGCGAGGTGGTGGGGTCGGTGAAGTGGTTGGAGTGCATCCACACGTAGCCGGCCGGAAACGCCTGGCCCCAGTCCTTCTCGAGGTAGCCGCGACCCGAATCGAACACCTGCGGAACGCCATCGAGGGTGAGCGTGCCCTCGAGCGAGTGCCCGAACGAGCACACACCGTGATAGCACTCCATGAAGGGCATCCACGCGTACCAGCCCATGACTCCGGGGGAGCGCACCGAGACCGGCCACGGGTCGAGGGCAGTGGTGAAGTCGACCCGCCCGGTGAGGTTCGGCAGGTCGAGGGTGACGCCGGTGGCGTCGAAGTGGCTACCCCCCACGGTCACGTCGAATCGGTCGGGGTCAGCGTGGAACTCCGACGGGTCGTAGCGGTGGTACCAGCTGCGTCCGCTGCTGCCGTCGAGCACCTGCACGAAGGCCTCGTCGAGGGCGGGCTCGTCGGGCGACCCGCCCTGGCCCATGAATACCCCGGGTATCACCGCAAGGCGCGCGGAGCGGTCGGCCGAGACGAGCTTCACGTACCACCCCTCGAAGTAGGGAGGAGCGGCATGCTGGCCGTGAAAGCCGTCGGGGTGCAGCGTGCTGCGAAAGCGACTCACACCTGGAAGGGCGATCATGCACTCAGCGTAGGCCCCGTGGTCGAGTCAGGTTGGTGACGAACCAGTACCTGCCTGATCCGACGAGGCGGAGGAGCATGCGCAGACCCTAGCGGGGGGCGTCAGGTGCGGGCTCGCAGAGGACCACGCTGATGACCTTGATGAGGTGGGTCCAACCCTCGGGATTAATGGGGCTCGGGGTGATGTCATTGATCACCGAGCCGAGGGTGTAGGCCTGAATGAACACGGCGAGGGCCCCTGCGTCGAGGTCGCCGCGAACCCAGCCTTTGCTCTGGGCCTCGCGAATGAGGTCAGTGAGCGCCGTGGTGAGCCGCTGCTGCTCTGCCCCGAGTAGCTCGTGAAAGGTGGACCGATTGGTGGCCTGGCCCAGCAGCCACACGCGGTTCGCCCGGTTGGCGGCCCGATCTGGTCCCTGAGTGTGGTCGGTCAGATTGTTGAGGGCAGCAAGGAACTCCTCCCGGCTCCTCGACGCGGTGATCATCATGGTGAAGGCCGTGACCGACTCATCGACGTGCCGAGTGAACCGCTCGACCTGCGCGTGATCGGTGACGTCCTTGAAGTCGCGGAAGTGGTGGTAGAGCGAACCGCGCGAGATGCCCGACTCGGCCAGCAGCATGTCGGCGGTGACATCGTCAGGCGGATAGGTGTCGAGGAGACGCACCATGGTGGCCTGTAGTGCGGCGCGAGTGGGATGGATCGTGGGCACGAACCACAGCCAACCGTGGGCTGGTTCAAATGTCCACTTTCGGCCGGGGCAGTCGCGGCGCAGATCTGTTCGGGGGCGGGGACTCGCCAAGGGCACCGCCACCGTGACACCATCATGTGATGGACGACAATGCGGTCGACTTCGCCCTCATCGCTTGGCGTGAGGAAGGCGTGTGGCAGGTCGAGGCGCTGACTCCCCGGTCGAGCGAGTCGCTCGACGCGATCCTCATGGCACTGCGACACCAGCCCGGCGACGGAGGCTCACTCGCGCTCGTATCGGTGGCCGAGGAGTTCTTCCTGATCGTTCGCGCCCTGGGGGCCGAGCCGAAGGTGCTGCTCTCCGACGAACTCGCTGCGATCGACTGGCCGCTCGCGGCGCAGGCGCTCATGCTGCTCGGCATCGAGCAGCCCGATGACGACGAGCAGGACGACGACGGAGAGCCAGCGGGTGACCTGTCGATCCTGGCCGACCTCGGGGTCAGCGCGGTCGAGCTCGAACTACTCTGCGAGGACCTCGAGCTCTACCCCGACGAGGCCCTCGCCACCATCGCCACACGCATCGGTTTTGGCGATAAGTACAGCGTTGCCACCGCCACCTTCGACTGAGGCCGGTCGCATGAAGAGCCCCGACCCCGATGTCGCGTCAATGCGCGAGGCGCTGCGCGAGGCCGTGGCGGCGCTTGCCACCGACGACGTGCCGATTGGCGCCGTGGTGGTCGATTCGGCCGGAGTGGTGCTCGGTCGGGGGCGCAACAGGCGTGAGGCCGACGCCGACCCCACCGCCCACGCCGAGGTGCTCGCGCTTCGAGAGGCGGCCGCGGCGCGAGGGGAGTGGCGACTCGAAGGCTGCACCCTGGTGGTCACCCTCGAGCCGTGCACGATGTGCGCCGGCGCCGCGGTGCTGGCCCGAGTCGACCGTCTCGTGTTCGGTGCCCACGACCCCAAGGCCGGAGCTGTCGGCTCGCTCTGGGACGTCGTGCGCGACCGTCGGCTCAACCACCGACCCGAGGTGGTGGGCGGCGTGCTTGAGGACGAGTGCGGAGACCTGCTTCGGCAGTTCTTCGCCGGCCACCGGACCGAGTAGGGGCTCAGCGCGCTGATCGGGTAGCCTCGTGCGCGGTGGCGTGTCCGAGCGGCCGAAGGAGCACGCCTCGAAAGCGTGTGAGGTGCAAGCCTCCGTGGGTTCAAATCCCACCGCCACCGCCAAGGGGTCCTGACGAAACTC